>Ga0194131_10001092_pt1 | contig 47026 bp, 39 predicted proteins | sample TA2KigO120mmetaG_FD_148631 | JGI IMG/M metagenome (GOLD analysis project Ga0194131, IMG submission 148631) | Freshwater microbial communities from Lake Tanganyika, Tanzania - TA2015053 Kigoma Offshore 120m | ecosystem: Environmental > Aquatic > Freshwater > Lake | place: Tanzania: Lake...
GGCCGCGGGCGGCGGCATCAAGCCCGGCATCACCCACGGCGAATCCGACGACCTCGCGATGAACGTCGCGAAAGACCCCGTCCACGTTCACGACTTCCAAGCCACACTCCTGCACTTGCTCGGCATTGATCACGAGCGACTGACCTACAAATTCCAGGGCCGCAACTTCCGCCTCACGGACGTCCACGGCGAGCTGGTGAAGGGCATCCTCGCCTGACCGCGCATCCTCGTCGCCGGGTCCAACTCATCGGTCAGGCGCGTTTCACCCTGCGATTCGCGCAGAAAGTCGCGCGATCCGGCAAAAACGACTTGCCCGATCGTAACGGCACGCGTTTACTATCACTCGTATGCTCCATCTCCAGAACGGCCCTTGGTCGCAGACCTGCAACGGCGTCTCTCGCCGCAGCGCGCTCAAGGCCGGCTTCTGCGGCTTGCTCGGATTGACCACCGCCGACTTGCTTCGCCTCCGCGCGTCCGGAGCCGCCTCGCGCACCAACAAGTCCGTCATCCTCATCTGGCTCGACGGCGGCCCGAGCCACATGGACACCTACGATCCGAAGCCGGACGCCCCGCTCGAATATCGTGGCCCGTGGAAGGCGATCGACACAAACGTCCCCGGCATCCAACTCTCCGCCACACTCCCGCTCCACGCGAAGCTCGCGGACAAAATGGTCTTCGTGCGCTCAATGCATCACAAAAACGGCGACCACTTCGCCGCCGGCCACTGGATGCTCACGGGTCGTTACGGCTCGCACGCAAACGACCTCCCGCAGAAGTATCCCTCCGTCGGCTCCTACATCTCGCGCGTGCGCGGGCCGAACAAACCCGGCGTGCCTGCTTACGTCGGCCTGCCCGCGGCGCAGACGATTTACCTCTTTCCCGGCTACCAAGGCTCGGCGTATCTCGGCGCGGCTCACAATCCGTTCGACGTGAACACCGCGCAGAAATACCTCGGCGCCACGCAGACCAACATCGAGAAGCCGAAGATCCTCGAAAACGCCGCCGGCGACACGAATCGCATCCAGGGCCGCGTCAACCTGCTCGGCCAGATTGACCACTTCCGCCGCGACCTCGACCGCAGCGGCACGCTCGACGCAATGGATGCTTACAACCAGCAGGCCGTTGAACTCGTCCTCGGCAACCGCGCGCGCGAAGCCTTCGACATCGAGAAGGAATCCGCGGCGACCCGCGACAACTACGGCCGCACCGCGTGGGGCCATTACACGCTCATGGCACGAAGACTCGTCGAGGCCGGCGTCTCCTTCGTCACCGTGGACATGCCGCACTGGGACGACCACTCGAACATCGAGGTCGGCCACGGCAAGAAACTCGAGATCATGGACAAAGCCGTCGCCGCGCTCATCGGCGACCTTTCCGACCGCTCGATGCTCGACGACGTGCTCGTGATGGTGATGGGTGAGTTTGGCCGCACGCCGAAAATGAACAACGGCCAACCCGGCATTTCCATCCCCGGCCGCGACCATTGGGGCGACGTGTTCAGCGTGATGCTTGCGGGCGGCGGCCTGCGCGGCGGACAGGTCGTCGGCGCCAGCAACGACAAGGGAGAATATCCAAGCGACCGCCCCATCGTTCCCGGCGACGTCCTCGCGACCGTCTACCACGTCATGGGCATCGACTATCATCAGACCTTCCTCGACAACGCCGGACGCCCGGTCCACATGCTGGAAAAGGGCGAGCCCATCCGCGAAGTCATCTGACTCTCGGCTCCGCGGAGATTTCGCAGGACGCCCGGCGTGCAGCACCGCGCCGCTCCCTCGAATTTGAATTCCCTTCCGCGCCGCCACGCGCCATTCTCCGCCCGCGCACCCGATGGAAATCTTTTTCAATTGCCCGCTCTGCGAGATGGAACTCACCGCACCCCTCGACGCCGGGGGCGCCGAGGCCAAGTGCCCGAATTGCAACAAGCTCAACACCGTCCCCGAGCCGGGGCCCGACAACACCCGTGACGTCCATCACGATGCGGCGGCAGCGGCCGTCGCTCCGGCCATCGAATCGTTCGAGTCGCCCGCCGGCGCCGAAGCCGACGGCTCCCCTGCCCCGCCGTCGCTTGTCGCTGCGCCCGAACCGCCCTCCGAGCCCATCCGCGTCCCCGCCTCCGCCATCCGCACCCGATCTTCGCCGACGCCGCTGACCGTTGCATCCGCACACGACCCGGCCGCGCCGATGGCCGCGACCGACACCGCGCTCGCGCAGAAACTCCATCAGGCTTACGCCGCCGTCACCGCCGAGGTCGCCAAGGTCATCGTCGGCCAGGACGCCGTGATGGAGCAAATCCTCATCGCGATCTTCGCACGCAGCCACTGCCTGCTCGAGGGCGTGCCCGGCCTTGCCAAGACCTACATGATCAAGACGCTTTCCGAGGCGTTGCACCTTTCATTCCGGCGAGTGCAGTTCACGCCCGACCTCATGCCCGCGGACATCACCGGCACGGACGTGATTCAGGAAGACCCCATCAACGGGCGCCGCAATCTCATGTTCCTCAAGGGGCCGATCTTCGCGCAGATGATCCTCGCGGACGAAATCAACCGCTCGCCGCCGAAGACCCAGGCCGCGCTGCTCGAGGCGATGCAGGAACACAGCGTCACCGTCGGCGGGCAAACCTACAAACTGGACGAACCCTTCTTCGTCCTCGCGACTCAGAACCCGATCGAGCAGGAAGGCACGTATCCGCTGCCCGAGGCGCAGAAGGACCGCTTCATGTTTCACGTGAAAGTGGACTACCCCACGCGCGACCAGGAACGCGAGATCATCCAGCGCACCACCAGCGCCTACTCGGCGGACGTCTCGGCCGTAATCACCGGCGAGGATGTCCTCCAAATCCAGCAGATCGTCCGCAAGGTGCCCGTGCCGGATCACGTCATGGACTTTGTGCTCGACCTCGTGCGCAAAGCGCGCCCCGCCGGCGACGACACGCTGCCCTTCACGAAGGACCTCATCGCATGGGGCCCCGGCCCGCGCGCGTGCCAGCAACTCGTGCTTGGAGGCAAGGTGCGCGCGCTCCTGCGCGGGCGCTTCCACGTGAACGTGGACGACATCGAGGCGCTCGCGTATCCCGTCCTCCGGCACCGCATCGTGCCCACCTTCAACGCCGAGGCCGAGGGCATCGCCGTGGACGACATCGTCATGCGCATCCTCGAATCCACGCCGAAAGGCGAGGCACAGGCGGTGATTTGAACGCATCCGCCCTTGAGTATTACCACCTGTTGACGCCGCGGCCCTGCTTGCCTTAACTCACCGCCGACCATGAGGCTCGCTGTGTTCACTTTCGCGATGACTTGCATTCTCGCGAGCTGCGCCAACCCCGGTAAGGACACAAAAAAAGGTCCGAAGCCGCCGCAGCCGCCCGCGCCCGTGGTCACGCCGCTCACGCCGATCCTCGGGAAGGTCGTGGTCGTCAATGCCGACCTCAAATACGTCGTCGTCGACTTCGCGCTCAGCCGTCAGCCCACGCCGGGCGACCTCTTCGGCGTGTTCCGCATGGGAATGAAAGTCGGCGAAGTCCGCATCAACGACCTCTCGACCGCCGCGAACTTCGCCGCGGACATCACCGCCGGCGAAGTGAAAGCCGGGGACGAAGTGCGGAAGGACTGAGCGAGGTTTCGCGGTCAGGCGGCGCTCCTCATGGAATCCTCCCGCGACGGGCGTGCACCCGCGAGGCGCCTGCGCGTCGGAGATTCAGCCGCCCACCTTCGCCTCTTGCCGCGCCGGGTGCTGCCGGTGGTAGGGCGAGCTGAGGTTGAAGTAAATCGCGCACAGCGGCCGGTCGGCATCCGTCGCCGACTGGCTCAAGATGATCGTCACATGCCGGTCGAGCGCGATGCCGTGGCGCAATCCCGTCCCGCGCGTCTCGTAGGCACTGATCGCCTTGGCCATCAGATTGGCGAGCGTGCCTTTGCAATCCTCCGGCGGCTTGTCGAGACAGACCACGAACCGGTCATACGTCGCGATGGCCTCGGCCAACTCCTGCTCAAACATCTCCGGCGTCAGTGCCATGGCCCGACGTTACCGCGCCCGCCCCGGAAGTAAAACACTTCCTCCGGCGCGAGCCTTCACCTTTGGCTTCACACCCGCCGCACATGGGAATACGTTCGGCCCACCGTGCTGAAGCCGGGAACCTTGATCTTGCTGCTGTGTCCCGTGGTCGCGCTTGCCGCCGACCCGACCCGGCGCGTTCTCGACCCGCGCGAGTATCACCTCGGCACGCCGGGGTTCCCCGAGTGGGCCGAGTTCGAAGGCCGCACGCCGCACGGCCGCCGCCTCGATCTCAAATTCCAGGCCGAACCCGGCGATGCGCGCTTCACGCTGCTCTTCAACCAGCGCGACGTGAAGCACTCCTGGCAGGTCCAGATCAACGGCCGCCGCATCGGCAACCTCGTCACCGTCGAGACCCCGCTCGTCCACGCGCTCAACGTCCCGCCCGGGCTGTTGCGCGACGGTGAGAACACGCTCTCCATCGTCCCGCCCACGGCGACGGACGACATCCTCGTTGGCCCATTTCGTCTCGACCCTCGGCCGATTCAGGAAGTGCTCGGCGAATCCGCGCTCGACGTGGTGATCACGGACGCTTCGACGGGCGCGGGCATTCCCGCGCGCGTGACGATCACCGACGAATCCGACTGCCTCGCCGCGCTTCTGCCCGCGCCGACAAACTCCACCGAGTTCACCACGCGACCCGGCGTGGCCTACGTGCGCGAAGGCACGGCGCGCCTCAACCTGCCCGCGGGACGATACCTTGTCCACGCCTCGCGCGGTTTCGAATGGAGCGTCAAGGCGCTGCGCATCTCCGTGCCGCCGGGTCAGTCGCGCCGCATTCCCCTCGCGCTGCGGCGCGAAGTCCCGACTCCCGGCTGGGTCGCCGCCGACACGCACATCCACACGCTCACGCACAGCGGCCACGGCGACGCCACGATTGACGAGCGGATGCTCACGATTGCGGGCGAAGGAATCGAACTGGCCGTCGCCACCGACCACAACCACCACGCCGACTATTCCGAAGCCGCCGCGCGCACACGCCTCCGCAGCCACTTCACGCCCGTCATCGGCAACGAGGTCACCACCAAGCACGGGCACTTTAACGCGTTCCCAATCCAGTCCGGCGCGCGCGTTCCCGACTTCAAGCTCGAGAAATGGGGCGACCTGCTCGCGGGCATCCGCGCGACTCCCGGCGTGAAGGTCATCGCGCTGAACCATCCGCGCGACCTGCACAGCGGCTTCACCCCGCTCGGCCCGACGAACTTCAACGCGCTCACCGGCGCGCCCCTCCGCGCCGCGGCGTTTCAGTTCGACGCGCTCGAAGTCGTGACCTCCGCCGCGATGCAGAGCGACGCCATGCTGCTGTTTCGCGACTGGTTTGCGCTGCTCAACCACGGCCACCGGCTGACCGCGCTCGGGGCGAGCGACACGCACGATGTCTCGCGTTTCATCCTCGGGCAGGCCCGCACCTACATCGCGTGCGATGACCGCGACCCGGCGCGGCTCGACATCGCCACCGCCTGCACGAACCTGCTGAAGGGCCGCGCGCTCGTGAGCTTCGGACTGCTCGCGCACATCCGCGTCGAGGACCGCTTCACCGCGGGCGACCTCGCCACCAACCTGCCGCCCCAAATCCAGGTGGACGTCACCGTGCTCGGCCCGTCCTGGACCAGCGCGGACCGGCTCGAACTCTTCGCGAACGGCCTCAAGCTGGCCTCCCGCGAAATCCGGAAAGCCGAAGGCCCGGTCAATGCACGAATGACGTTTTCCCTGCAGCGCCCGATGAATGACTCTCACCTGGTTGCCATTGCCAGCGGTCCCGGGATTACAGCGCCATATTGGGAGACGCCGAGGCCGTATCAGCCCAGCTCGCGGGTGTTCACACCACGCGTCCTCGCGGCGACCAATCCCGTCTGGCTCGACGCCGACGGCGACGGCAGGTTCACTTCCCCCCACGCGCTCGCCTCCAAACTGATCAAGCAGCACGGCACGGAGCCGGCGAAGCTCCTGCCGGAACTCGCGCGACTCGACGAGGCTGTCGCGCTTCAAGCCGCCAGCCTCTGCCACGGCGCCGGCGTGCAACTGGAAATGCCCGCCTTCCGCGCAGCGCTGACGAATGCCCCGCCCGCGGTCCGCCGGGGCTTCGAGGCCTTTGTCGCCAACCTTCGATGAAGGCCATCGCCGCCATGGCGGAAAACCGAGTCATCGGCGCGGGCGATCGCATCCCGTGGCACTTGCCGGACGATTTCAAGTGGTTCAAACGCGCGACCACCGGCCACGTGGTCGTGATGGGACGCAAGACGTTTGAGTCCATTGGCAGGCCGCTGCCCCATCGCGACACCATCGTGCTGAGCCGCTCCGGCTTCGCGCACCCCGGCGTGCGCACCGTCGCGAACCTCGACGAACTTCCCGCGCTCACCGCCGGACGCGAGGTCTTCATCTGCGGCGGCGCGGAGCTTTACCGGCTGGCGCTGCCACGCTGCACGGAACTGCTCCTCACCCACGTCTCCCGCACCGTCGAAGGCGACACGTTTTTCCCGCCGTTCGAGGACGACTTCGACCGCGTCGAGGTCGTGCTCGAACATCCCGAGTTCAAAGTCATCCGCTATCGCAACCGCCGGCTTGCGTTGCAGGGTTGAACTTCGCCGCGGTCAATGTTCCTATTCGCCCGCCGTTTCCCGGCTCGCTCCGACCCGAAATCCGAAACACGAAGCCCGCATGTCCTGGAACATCCTCATCACCGCCCGCACGCTCGACGAAGTCGGCAAGGGCGCCATCGCCCTGCTCGAGGGCGCCGGTTGCAAGCTCACGTTTCCGGCAACGTTCGGCCCGCATCCGGCCGAGACGCTGCTGCCGCTGCTCGAGGGCCACGACGCGTGCTTCGCGAGCATGGACAAGTTCACCGCCGACGTGCTCGCATCGCCTCGCGCCGCGCAGCTCAAGTGCATCTCGCGCTGGGGCGTCGGCTACGACGCGATTGACGTGCCGGCCGCGACGAGGAACGGCATCGTGGTCGCGTTCACGCCCGGCCTGCTCAACGACGCGGTCGCGGACTTCGCCTTCGCGCTGCTCTTGGCCGTCGCGCGCAACGTCCACATCGGCCACCTCGACATGAACAACGGCGTCTGGCGCGGCGCGTGGGGACACGACGTCCACGGCAAGACTCTGGGCATCCTCGGCTGCGGGCGCATCGGGCTGGCCATGGCGCGGCGTGCGGCGGGCTTCGACATGAAGGTCATCGCGCACGACATCGCGCCGAATCCGGACGCCGCGAAGTTCGGCATCCGGTTTGTGACGCTCGATGAACTGCTCGGTCAGAGTGATTTCCTTTCGCTGCACGCCGCGCTCACGCCGCAAAGCCGCGGGCTCATCGGGGAGGCGCAGTTGAGGAAGATGAAGCCGACCGCCTACCTCATCAACACAGGCCGCGGCGCGCTTGTGGACGAGGCGGCGCTGGCGAAGATTCTCCGCGAGCGTGTCATCGCCGGCGCGGCGCTCGACGCGTTCGTGCAGGAGCCGCTCCCCGCCGAGAACGTGTTCCGCGGCCTGCCCAACGTGCTGCTCACGCCGCACCTCGCGAGCTTCGCCCGCGGCACCGGCGAGAAAGTGAGCATGACCGCCGCACAATCCATCGTGGACCTGATGCACGGGAAGCGCCCGGCGATGGTCGTCAACCCGGATGTCTTCAATTCGCCGGCGCTGCGGGCGAAAGCCAGCTAACCCGTCCAACCGCACTCAACAAAGCCTTCCATGAGACCCAACCACGTCCGCGCCAAACTCAAACGCGGCGAAGCCTCCCTCGGCACCTGGCTCACGCTGCCCGACCCTGTCGCCGCGCGCATGATGGCGCGCGTGGGCTTCGACTGGCTCACCGTCGAGATGGAGCACACGCCGATCGACATCGGGTGCGCGGCGCAGATGTTCGCCGTCATCGCCGACAGCGGCCCCGCGCCGATGGCACGCGTGCCGTGGAACACGGGCGAGAACTTCAAGCGAGTGCTCGACAATGGCGCGTGGGGCGTCGTCACGCCGATGGTCTGCTCGCGCGCCGAGGCCGAGGCCGTCGTCGAGGGCGTGCGCTACCACCCGCTCGGCAACCGTTCCGTCGGCGGCCAGGCGCACGCGGTGAACTTCGACACCGACCCGGGCACCTATTACGCGCGCGCGAACGAGGAAGTCCTGCTCGTCGTGATGGCCGAGCACGTGAAGGCCATCGAGAAGGCCGACGAAATCCTGAGCGTCCCGGGCATCGACGCCGTGTTCATCGGCCCGAATGACCTGCTCAACTCGATGGGGAAGAAGCCCGCGTTTGACAGCGAGGACAAGGAGTTCGTGGACGCGCTCGCGCACATCCGCGCCACGGCGAAGAAACACGGCGTCGCGCCGGGCATCCACGTCATCAACGTGGAGAGCGCGAAACGCCGGCGGGCGGAGGGATTTCAATTCATCGCCGTGGGAAGCGAAGTGGCCTTCATGCTCGCCGAGGCCCGCAAAACGACCTCGGCGCTCGGGCTCGAATTGAAGCGGGAAGTGGCGCGCTACTGAGAGGACCGCGCGCGAGGCGTGCCCGTGCGTCCCGCCGCGCGGGCGAGACGCCGGACGACTACGCCTTCACCGTGATCTTCGACCAGTTCAAGTGGTGGCGGGCAGCAAAGGCTGCGAAATCCCGCTCGTGCTCGATCAACACGGCGCGCACCACGGAAGATTCGTCGGCGAAGCCGTAATCCGGCGTCGAGTCAGGGATCAAGTCCACCTGCCGGTGGGCATACACGAGCGCGAACGTCGCCGCTGCCACGCTGACCAGCGGGATTTCCAGGTCCGCCCGTTCCACGTAGTCCTCGATGACGTCGGCGAGGAACTCGAGCTGCTCGACGAGGTGCGGAAACTTCGGCGCATGCATCTGCGCGAACTCGAGCTTGAGCATCGGCAGCTTGCGATGAACGCCCGCGAGGATCTTCGGGGTGATCTGCCCCGCGCCGTGCCGGACGAATTTCAGGATTTCAGCCACGGGCGGAGTGTGTGCCCGCGGCAAGATGAAGACAAGCCTGCGCTCGGCGCGATCAGCTTCGCGACGCCACCCCGGCCGCGGCGGATGGCGTGCGAGCGGTCACCGGGCGCGGCGCGGGCTTTGCGCCCGCCGGCTCCCCCCGCGCGGGAACGCCGCAGAACCGCTCAAACTCACCGCCAAACAGCGCCTTCACGTCGCGCTTGATCTCCATGTGCGTCGGCTCCCAGCCCGTCTGCGCGAGGTCGAGATACTTTTCCACGAGCACTTGCGAGATCACGCGGCGCGAGTGGTCCCACTTGTAAACGATCTGGTCGAGCACGCGCGCGTCCGAGTGCTGCGGCGTCACGGACAGCCCGATCAGCTCGAGCCGCATGCGGGTCATCTCGTTGACCAGGTGCGGGATGTTGGTGAACCACCAGCAGCCGAACAGGTGCAGGTTGCGGAACTTCCGCGCCGCGACACAGAACTCATGCTGGTTCTCGCGCGAGAGCGCGGTGATGAGGAACTTGTTGTCCGGGTGCCCGGCGAAGATCGCTTCGTAGGAGACAACATTGCAGCGGCCGAGGCCGTCGCCGGCGAGGCGCAGTTGCGGGTTCACCGCGCGGCGCGCGCCGGGCATCATCGCGAACGGCAGGCCGAACTCGCGGCAATGCGGCAGCACCGCCGTGTCCATCAGCCGCGCGCACAAGTGTTCGCCCGGATACACGAAGTCCGGCGGCAACGACACCATCACGTAACGGGCGTGGATGCGGCGCGACCAGTCGGCGAGGAAACGGCGCACTTCGCCGACCGTGCGGTCGCTCAGGTCGGAAGATACCTTGTAGCCCCACGCAGCGAGCCTCGGCGCGGTGGTGGGCCAGTCGAGCAACAGCGGATCGATGCGCAGCGCGGCCGTGAACCGCTCGTCGCGGGTGAAGCCCTTCTCCCAGACGGCGCGCTCGACGTCGTCGAACGGCGAGTTGGTCATGCAGACGCGGCTGACGTTCGCGATCTCCATGCATCGCGTAATGTAGGCGTCGGGCTTCCACCTCGCGAACCACCGGCGGAGTTTGGGCAGGTCGCGCTTCTTCACATCGAGCCCGAGGAGATTCAACGTGGTAAGCACGCCGCGGCACGCCTCCGACACGGGTGAATGCTGGACGAAAAGCGCGTCCCAGATCAGGTCCGCCTGCCGCGTCTTCGAGAGCGCCCAAAACTTGTCATACGGCATGTCAAAGTAGCGGAACGCCTCGGCGACGAGGTAGTGATACGTGAGCAAGTCGTCGAGTCCCCACAGCAGCAACCCGCCAAACGCGGGGTCGTAGAGATGCGTGTGGATGTCGAAAACCTGCGTGTTCGTGACCGCTTTCTCAACCTGGGCGGCGATGGCTTCACGGCGCTCGTCTGGCGTGACTGGGCTCACGGCGCGCGCAGCATACGAAAGCCCGCGCCGGAATTCCACGGGAAACTGGCCTCACCGCGCGCCGGAACCACCAACCCCATGAGGCAAGCCCGTTCGCCCGCGCATCGCGAACCGCGCGATCCGGATTCAAGGCCGCGGCGAGGTCCGGAACCACTCGATGAATTTCGGGATGCCGTCCTCGATCTTCACGCGCGGGTTGTAGTCGAGCCGCGCGCGGGCTTTCGAGATGTCCGCAAACGTGACCGGCACGTCGCCCGGTTGCAATGGCTGCCGGTCGAGCACCGCCTTCCTGCCGAGCGAAAACTCGAGCAACTCAATCAACCGGCTCAGCGTCACGGTCTGCGATTCGCCGAGGTTGAAGATCTCGAATCCAAACTCGCGCCGCGTGCAGGCGAGGATGCCCTCGATCGTATCCGTCACGTAGGTGTAGTCGCGCGCCGTCGAGCCGTCCCCGAAGACCGGGATCGGCTTCCCCGCCTGGATGAGCGACGCAAACTTGTGGATCGCAAGGTCCGGCCGCTGCCGCGGGCCATACACGGTGAAGAACCGCAGCATCGCCACATCAAATCCGTAAACGTGGTGATACACGTGGCCGAGCGCCTCACACGCGAGCTTGCTCGCCGCATAAGGCGAGATCGCGCTGAAGATCGGGTCCGACTCCGAGAACGGCACCCTGGCATTCACGCCGTAAACGGACGACGAGCTGGCGATGGTGAACTTCTTCACGCCGCGGCTGCGCGCGGCTTCGAGCACGTTCACCGTGCCCTCGACGTTCACGCGCTGGTAAAGTGCCGGCTCCGCGAGGCTCGGCCGCACCCCGGCGCGCGCGGCGAGATGGATGACTTGGTCGAATCGCTCGCTCCCGAAGAGTTCCTCGACGGCATCGCGGTCGGTGATGTCGCCCTGCACGAATGTAAACGGCCGTGCGAGGGCCTGCAGGTTGCGCAACGCCTGCTGCTTGATCGCGGGCGGATAGAAGTCGTTCAAGTCGTCGAACGCGCAGACGGAATGCCCCTCGCGCAGCAACCGCTCGCACACGTGCGACCCGATGAAGCCCGCCCCGCCGGTGACCACAACATTCACGACGCGACGCTAGCAAGTCCGGCCGCGCCGTGTCGAGACGCGGGCGTTGTGTCGCTCCACGGTGGAACGCCTCGCGCTTCGAGGCGTCACCGGTCGCAGCGCGACCGGCGCCACCACGGACTCACGCTGCCCGCAATGCCGTGCGAATCGCCTCCACGATCCGCACATTCTCCTCTGCACTTTTCACCGCGACGCGCAGTGCGTGCGTGCCGAGTTGCGAGCCCATCGCCGCGGCGTCGCGCAGGAATACCCCGCGGCTGCGGCAGTTCTTCACCACTTCGCCCGCGCGCGGGCCGGACTCGGGCAATTGACACAAGACGAAGTTCGCGATGCCGGGCAGCACTTCCAGACCGAGCGCGCGCAAGTCCGCTTCAAGCGCCGTGCGCAGTTGGTGGGTCTCGGCGTAACGCGCCGCGTAGTAGTCCGCGTCCTGCAAAGCGCGCACCGCGGCGACTTGCGCCGGCAGGCTCACAACCCACGGCGGCGTGATCGCGCGCAACGCCTCGAGCTGATGCGCGCCCGCGCACAGATACGCCGCGCGCGCCCCGCTGAGCGCGTAGACCTTCGACATGGACTTGCAGACGATCACGTTCCCGGACCGGGCCGCGAAGGCCTCGAGCGACTCGCCCGCGCCCGCGTAGTCCACGTAGGTTTCGTCCACCCACACGCGCGTGCGCTGCGGCACGCCGAGGAGCAACGCTTCGAGCGCCGCGCGCGGAATGTTCCGGCCGGTCGGGCTGTTTGGGTTCACAAGCACCACGAGGTCGTAGCGATCCGCGAATGCCGCTTCAAGCCGCGCGAGGTCCACGGCGAAGCCGTCGCGTCGCGAAAGTGTGAGCCGGTCCACCGTGCAACCGATGACCTTCTCGAGCACATGCGCGTATTCGCCGTAAGTCGGATCGAGGATGAGCGCGTTCGAGGCGGGCGTGAGCCAGTGGCGCAGCGCGCGGAAGATGAGGTCGGATGAGCCGCCGCCCGGCAGGATGTTCTCGGGCGCGACGCCGCGCGCGTGCGCGATCGTTTCGATCAAGCCTTCGCAACCCGTCGGCGGCGACGTGCGCAGCAGCCACGGCAAATGCGCGTTCAGCGCGTCGAGCACCGCGGGCGATGGCGGAAACCACGCGTCCAGCACATCGGCGTTCACAATCGCGTGGCGCCGGTCGAGCGTGTCGAACGTCGGCCCGATGGCGTCGAAAAACGCGCCGCCGTGGAAGCACGCCGCGGGTTTGCGGAAGGGAAAACTGAGCTGCCAGTCCGTCTTGCCCTCGACGCGGTCGAGCAGTCCGGCGAGTGCCGTCGCCTGCTCGCGCACGGCGTCCACGGTCGCGTGCAGCACGTCGAAAGTGACCGCCCCGGACTGCACGGAGATGTTCGCGGGCAGGAGGCCGCCGCGCAGGTATAGATCGAGCACTTCGCGCCGGCCGATGGCCATGATGCGCGTGCCGCCGTGCGATTCCACCCAGCGAAAAGCCGCATACATCAGCAGCACGGCCAATTCGCGCCCGCGATGCGGCTGCAAAACGGTGAGCAACCGGATTTCATGCAGTCGCGAGTCCACGGCGAATGGCAGCCGCCCGCGCGCGACGTATTTGTCCATCGAATAAGTCCGGCCCGGTGGCGTGATGCTGATGAATCCCGCGATCTCGCCGTCCGACCTGGCCACGAGATACACGTTGAAATCGTCGAGTGCGTCGCGCAGCCGGCCGGTGGCGTTGGGCGCATGCTGGCCGAGTTCGCGCGCGAAGACTTCGTGACGGTGACGGTAGATTTCCTCGCGGTCGCGCTCATCGGCGAGGGACAGCGAGAGGCGCGAAGGCGCGGCGGAGAAACGGCCCGGCTTGGCGGATGGGACAGGAAGCAGTTCAGTTTTCATGGCGGCGAGAGTAGACGTCACGGCCGCAGCGGCGTGAATTGAATTTCAGCCGCTGAGCATCGGGAATCCTGATTGCGCGCCGGTGGATGGCGAAGGCCCGAGGCTGGCTCCGGTCGCGCTGCGACCGGACGGCTCGCAGCGCGAGCCGGTCCACCTGCGGCAGCGGCTCGAAACCCGGAACCGGGACCTCAGAACTCGAAACTCCGGACTTCGTGGTTCGAACTTTGAACTTTGAACTTTGAACTTTGAACGCCCCCGCCATCATCGCGGCGATGAATGACGATCCGTTGTTGCAGGTGGAGATTCCCGGGCTGAACAAGCTGCGCAGCGGCAAGGTGCGCGAGATCTTCGACCTCGGGGACGCGCTGCTGTTCGTCGCGAGCGACCGCATCTCCGCGTTCGACGTCATCATGCCCAACGGCATCCCTCGCAAGGGCGAAGTGCTCACGCAGGTGTCGAACTTCTGGTTCGACCAGACGGAGAAACTCGTTCCCAACCACCGGCTCGCGCGCGCCGCCGACCCGCTCGCCGTCCCGGCCTTGGCCGCGCTTCACCCGGGCATCGCCGCGCAGATTGCACGCCGCAGCATGATCGTGAAGAAGGCGGAGCCGCTCGCCATCGAGTGCGTCGTGCGTGGTTACCTCGCGGGCTCGGGCTGGAAGGAATACAAATCGCAGGGAACCGTGTGCGGCATCCGTCTGCCCGCAGGCTTGGAGGAATCCGCCGAGCTGCCCGAGCCGATCTTCACACCCGCGACGAAGGCGCAGACGGGGCACGACGAAAACATTTCGTTCGACGCCGCGGCGAAGCTCGTCGGCGCGGACATCGCGGGTCGCGCGCGCGACTTGAGCCTGCACCTCTATAACTTCGCACGCGACTACGCGCGGCAGCGGGGCATCATCATCGCGGACACCAAATTTGAATTCGGAATGTCCGGCGGCGGGTTGGTGCTGATTGACGAGGTGCTCACGCCCGACTCGTCGCGCTTCTGGCCGGCGGACCGCTACGAGCCGGGGCGCGGCCAGCCGAGCTTCGACAAGCAGTTTGTGCGCGACTACCTCGAGACGCTCGACTGGAACAAACAGCCGCCCGGCCCCGTGCTGCCCGCGGACATTGTCGCGAAGACGACGGCGAAGTATCTTGAGGCGTATCAGCGGTTGACGGGGAAGACGCTGTAGTCTCGGCGGTTTCGAGGGGCGACACACGACATCACCCCGTCTACATGCGCGGCTAGTTTCGCAGCCACGAATCCCGAGCTTCTCACTTCGACCGCAGTCCGAGTTCCCGAGCCCGCGCTAATTCTTCACCCGCGTCAGTTTCATTGACGCGGCGTCGAACCACACCTCGCCTTTGTTGGCGCGAAGCTCGGCGACGAGGACGACTTCAGTGAGTTCGCCAACCTCGAACTCGTGTTCCAGCGTCGTCCACGCGGCGCTGCCGAAGAGTTTGTTCACGCGCTGTCCCCCGGAGATTCGCAAGCCTGCGCCGGTGCCGGGGTCGCCCGTGTGGGGTTCGATGCCCGCGGCCTTCGCATCGGCGGTGAAACGATACTTGCCCGGACCGAGCAGCACGGGCGCACGCCACGAGGCGACGGTGGGCGAGCCCTTCGAAGTGATGTGCAGCGTCGCGCGGCCATCCACCCTGGGCTGCTCGTGCGCGGGGTCGCCGGAATCCTGCCGCGCCTCCCATCTTGGAATCTTCGCGGTGTTGTCGGCGGCAAACTTCATCGGATCGGGCGGCGGCGAGCCAAGTTGCTGGCCGATGGCACGATGCCGGGCGACGATGCGGTCGCGCAATGCGGCGACCTGCCCTGCGTGGTCTTGCGCGGCGCGCGGGTTGATGGCGGCGAGCGCGGGCCGGATGATCGCGTTGAGGTCGTTCACGCGCGCGATGACTTCCTCGAGATTGAAGGCGTTGGTGTAAGCGGCGCGGGCCTGCTGTTCGTAGAGTTCGCGGCCCTGCGGCGTGGCCATGAAGCCGGACGCGAGCAGGCCGTTGAGCCCGGCGGGCCGGAGCGCGTGATGGCCGCCGCCGAACATCTGATCCATGCCGTGCGGGAGGAAAACGAATTTGCCGGACTTGGGGTCGTGATACATCCGGTAGTTGTTCCGGTTGTGAACGTAGCCGTCCCAATGGCTCGTCATGACTTCCATCGCGAGGAACGAGGCGAACCGCGGCGTGTCGAGCAGTTCGGAGAGCCGCAGCCAGCGTTTTTGCGGGTCAGGCTCGCGCGCGGCGTCCACAAGCGCCTTGAGGTCGCGCTGCTCGTTGGGGTCCTCGCCGAGGAGCTTCTGCTTCTTGGCGTCGATGTCCTGGCAGAAGCCGCCGTCGTAGAGGTTGCCGGAAACATCCTCGAAGTAGCGGTGGAGGAAGTCCTTCGCGAATCCCTCGATGGCGACGTAGAAGCCGAGGTCGCGGCCGTTGAACTCAACGCGGGCATACGTGGCGAGCGGCGCGGGCACGCCGGCCTTGTCGAACATCCAGCCGCAGACGTTCTCCGTGATGAAGCTCGGGTCCTGCACGGAGTTGTTGAGGTGCAGCTTCCGCACGCCCATGAGTTTTTGCGTGTCGATGAACTTCCCGAAGCTGAGCGTCAGCGCGGGCTTGTCATCCACTCCGCGGAAACTCCCCGCGCCGCCCTTGAGGTGGATGCCCGCGTCCTTGGCGAAGAAATGATCGTTCACCGTGACGTCGCACTTCACGTAGGCGCGGTTGTTCTTGCGGAGTTTGGCCAGTTCCTCCGGCGCAAGCTTGATCACGAACTTGTGCGCATCGGTCGAGGCGAAGAACGAGTCGCGCCCCGTCGGGCCGCGCGGCACCGCCGCGTGGAGCGATGCGACCCCAAGCAGGAGCGAGGCGACCAAGCCGAAGCGCAACCGGCGCGATGGGAAATCGGTGTTCAAGCGGACGTGACCCGAGATTGCCACGGGTGGGCGAATGTTCAAGCGCGGTCGCGCCGGGGCCAATCGCCGCGCATTCGCCTTGAGCGGCGCGGGAAAACCTGACAGCCCTCCACGCGTCACGCTTGCGCCGGGGTCGCCGTAGTCGGGCGGCGGCTCACTTCGCCTCCGGCAGCAGCAGCTCCATGTAAATCACGTCGAGCCAGCGGCCGAACTTGAAGCCCACCTGCCGCAGCCGCGCCACTTCCACGAAGCCGAACTTCGCGTGCAACCGCACGCTCACGTCGTTGTCCGCGTCGATCCCGGCGATGATCGCGCGAAACCCGCGCGCGTTCGCCGCCCCGATCAACGGCGGCAGCAGCATCCGGCCGATGCCGAGCCCGCGTTTGTCCGCCGCGACGTAAACCGAGTTCTCCGTCGTGAAGCGGTAGCCGGCGCGGTCGCGGAAACGGTTCAGCGCGCTCCATCCCACAATACGACTCTCGGCATCAGTGGCGACGAACACCGGATAATCCGTCGCCGCGTGGTCGTCGAACCACGCCTCGCGCTGCGCCAGCGTGGAGATGTCGTAATCGTAAGTCGCCGTCGTGTGCAGGACGGCGTCGTTGTAGATTTCGAGAATGCCCGCACAGTCTTCACGCACGGCCGGGCGGACGGTGAACATGGGCGCGGATTGTGCAGGGGAGCCTCGCGGCGCGCAAGCCACGTGCCGGGTGATGCCTTGGATTGAGAGGGGAAGCGAAGCACCGTCGCCGCCGCGCTACTTCGAGGGCGTCGCGCCCGGGGTTTCGGCCCAGATGCCGAGCTTCGCCGTGCGCGCGTCCATCTCGGCCTTTTCGATAAGGCGGCGGATGTCGAACGGCAGCACGTGCGCCACACGTTCGTTGAGCCGTGCCATGCCGGCGGCGACCATGGCGAGGTTCACGTTGTTCGTGCCGATGTAGGCGATGCCATCGCTCCCCTGCACGCCCTCGGAGTGGAGCACGGCGATGCGCACGGAGTTGGAGACGACGAGCGAGGCGAGGAACTCCCGGCTCAGGTCGCCCGCGGTGCGCTCCATGCCGGGCGTGCGTTGCACGGGCATTTCCGGAGCGATGATGCCGCTGAGCCGCCAGTTGAACACGCCCGTGGCATCCGTGAGCTGGAAGGCATCGCCCGTGTAAACGCGCGTCACGCGGCCGCTGACTTCGCCGATGATTTTCTTCTGCTCCTGCTCGGCGGTGAGGACTTCCTTCACCTTCGCCTCGCCTTCCTTGTAGAGCTTCGCGGCGGGCTTGAGCGCCTCGGGATGAAGCCAGAGCCAGTAGCCGAACGCGCCGATGGCGATCAGCAGCACGACTTGGAGGATGCGTCGGATGATCTTGAACATGGTCGGTCAGCGTTTCGGCGCGAGCCGGCGAAGCCAGCCGAAGAGCCCGCCATCCGCGCCGGCGGGAGGCGCCTCCCCGGAGGAACTTCGCCGCGAACCCGCCGCAGGCTTTGCACCGGTCGAAATCGCGGATGAGGGCAGGGTCGGCGGCCGGAACGCCTCGGCCGCAAACTCATCGCCGGCTGAAGGTTCGGCCTCTTCCTGATACAGCTTGATGAGCGGATTGCGCTTGAGCGGCGGCGGCGACGCGGCGGGCGGGACGGGAATCGGCTCACGCATCGGCGTCTCTTTCTTTTCGCGCATCGTGAGCTGCCACATGACCTCGGAATTCGTGTGGGGCGGCGGTGCGACGCCGTGCCGGCGAAGGACCTCGTGGGCGAGCAGCGCGTTCTGCGCGTTGTCAAAGCGCCAGACTTCCTTGGCGAAGATGCGCTCGAGGCGCGAACCGCGCTTCGCGTGGCGCATGCCGATGTTGTAAGCCGTCGGCCAGTCGGGGTGGTTGACGGCCTCGACCAGGCAGAAGAACACCGCGAGCCGCCGATGCTTGCGCTTGATGAGCCAGTAAACAAGGCGCAGCGACTTGTGCTCCTCGACCATGAACGAGCCGCACGTGAGCGTGGCATCGAGCGGCGCCACGACCATCGCGCCGACCGCGGGCGCCCACACGATGCCGGTGCCGATGGCGAGGATGAGCGACAAGCCCATGTAGTAGGCGGCCGTGGTGTCGGCCGCGCCGCTGCCGGGGCCTTCTTGCGATCCCCGCCACATCACGAAAACAAGTGCTCCCGTGAAGAGAATGCGCAGGATTGTCAGCATGCATGGCCGCCCGTTCCTCTATGGAACCAGCAGCGGCACAAGCTAACCATCAATCGACCACGCGGGCAATCCCCCGCGGCGGGGGGCGCGGCCCACGCGGACGGGTTGCTGAGGCTCACGAAGCAGTTGGACTTCTCCGTTTCCTCCGGTAGCTTTGGCCCAGCACCGGGACGCGCGAACGCGAATCGAACCCAAACCTCCATCCTCCATTTCATGAAGACTCCACTGCTCGCACTGACCCTAGGCCTCGCCCTGGCGCCGCGCACGTTCGCGGCGGACGCCAAACCAGAAGCGGGCACTTACCTCACAATCGAGCAAGCCCGCGCGGCCGGGCCTGACATTGACCTGCAGGGTGAATACGCCGACGCCAAGCTTGGCGCGCAGGTCATCGCGATGGGCAACGCCACATTTCGCGTCGTGTTCCATCAAGGCGGGTTGCCGGGCGCGGGTTGGGACAAGTCCGCGAAGGTCGAGGCCGAGTCCAAGCGTGACGGCGACAACGTGACCTTCACACTACCCGCGGGCGGGAAGGCGACACTCACCAAGGATTCGCTGACGGGCATGAACGACCAGAAGCCGTTCACACTGAAGAAGGTCAGCCGCGCGAGCCCGACCCTCGGCGCGAAGCCGCCCGCGGGAGCGGTCGTGCTTTTTGACGGCACGAGCTTCGACGCGTTTGCCGGCGGGCATGAGGACGATTTGAAGCGCCGGCTGCTCGCGCCGGGCACGAAGACGAAGCGCGATGACTTCCAAAACTTCACGCTGCATTGCGAGTTCCTGCTGCCGTTCAAGCCGCTTGGGCGCGGACAGGGCCGCGCGAACAGTGGCGTCTATATGCAGGATCGTTACGAAGTGCAGGTGCTCGACAGCTTCGGGCTCAAGGGTCAGAACAACGAGTGCGGCGGGCTCTATTCAAAGACGGCGCCAAGCGTGAACATGTGCTTCCCGCCACTTGTGTGGCAGACCTACGACATCGAGTTTGCGGCCGCGAAGTTCGACGCCGAAGGGAAGAAGACCAGCAACGCCGTCATCACCGTCCGGCACAACGGCGTCGTCATCCACGACAAGCAGGAGATCAACGGCCCCACGGGCGGCGGCAAACCCGAGTCACCGCAAGGCGGCCCCATCCAACTGCAGGGCCACGGGAACCCCGTCTTCTACCGAAACGTGTGGGTGGTGGTGAAGTAGGTGGGAACCGCAAGGGACGGGCAACCGCGGGATCGGACTTGGCGGGTCGTGCGCGAAGATCAGCACGCCCGTCGCGCGGGTTTTCACGCACCACGCACCACGCTGCCATCGGCTTACAACCCCGATAGTTCTGCGTCCTCAGTGTTCCACCGGAGGCATTTTGGGATGGACTTCGCCTTGGGTTGACCTTGAACTTGGCGCTTCCTGAACGCGGGAAGCCGACCGGTGTCGAACCCGTCCAGATGAGCAAGAACCACAAATCCAAGCCCGCCCAATCCAACGGCACCGGTTCGAACTCGCCCAAGGCGTCCACCACGCAGGCCTCCGGGTCCGTGAACAAGCCCGAGGAGCTTGTCGCCGCGATCAACAAGGCCGCCACAGCCCCGTCTAACACAGCCGCGGCGACCGCTCCACCCGCAGCGCTGTTCCGGCGCGTGGACTGGATCACGGCGCTGGCCACGGCGTTGTTCGTCTTCATCGGCTACCTGCTCACGCTCGCGCCGGACTTGACGCTGGAAGACTCGGGCGAGCTCGCCGTCGCCTCACAATACGCAGGCGTGCCGCACCCGCCGGGTTACCCCGTGTGGACGCTTTACACCTGGCTCTTCACGGTGCTGGTGCCGTATTCGAACATGGCCTGGCGCGTGGCTCTGGCATCCGCGGTGGCGGGAGCGGCGACATGCGGCTTGCTCGCGCTCATCACATCGCGCGGCACGAGCATGATTCTGGAGGGGATCGACCAGTTCAAAGCCATGGACCGCAAGCTCGAGTCGGCGCTGTGCATCGTCGCGGGCTGGCTGGCGGGGATGCTCTTCGGTTTCAACGGCTTCATGTGGAGCCAGGCGGTGATCGTGGAGGTTTACACACTCAGCACGCTCTCGTTGATGGGCACCATCGTGTGCCTGATGCGCTGGAACCACGCGCCGGAGCAGCGGCGCTATTTGTATTGGGCGTTCTTTCTCTTCGGCGTGTGCTTCACGAATCACCAGACGCTCATCGTGGCCGCGCCCGGCATCGAAGTGGCCATCCTCCTGCGCAACCGCAAGCTCGGGCGCGACCTGTTTTGGCTGAACAGCCTGTTCTTCCTCGGCGGCTTGTTCCTCAAGGGTTTTGTCTCTCCGGGATTCATCGGCAACCCGGCCGTGTTCAGCATGTTCCTCATCGTCGGCATCGCGTCGATCCTCGTCGTGTTGTGGTTCGGCATCGAAGGCGGCACGGAAGGAAAGCTCGCGGCCTCGGCCGTCTACGCGCTGATCGCGCTCTTCATCTGGGTGGCGTGGTCCAACGCTGTCGGCTCCGAGCAACTCGCTCGGAACGAAGGCTCCCAGGAGCGCATGAACGCCGCGGCAAGCGCGCAGTCGCTCGCGCTGAAGTTCATGACGTTCTACCAGTTCATTGCGCTGGCCGTCGTGACCTTCGTCATGATGTCCGCGAAGGGTGCGGAAACGGTCCGCGCATGGCTGATGAAGTCCATGCGGCCCGCGCTGATGATCCTGGTGGTCTTCACCTTCCTCGGCTCGTCGTTCTACTTCTACATGCCCATGGCCGGCATGAGCAACCCGCCGCTCAACTGGGGCTACCCGCGCACCATCGAGGGCTTCATCCACGCCCTGACCCGCGGCCAATACGAGAAGACCAACCCGACCACGGAGGTCAAGCGCTACCTCGAGCAGGTCACCATGCTCAAGGAAGGCGCGATGGAGGAATTCACGCCCGTGCTCTGCCTCGTGGCGCTCATCCCGCTCTTCTTCCTCGCGCGCATGAAGCAGCGCGAGCGCGCGTGGGTGATCGGCCTCGGCTTCATCGGCGCCTGCCTCGCATTCATCCTGATGTTCCTGCTCAATCCCGGGCCCGACCGGCAGAGCCGCGAGCTGACAAAGGTCTTCTTCACCGCGTCGCACCTCATGCTCGGCGCGTTCATCGGCTACGGCTTCGCGCTGCTCGTCGCGTGGCTCGCGAGCGACTATCAGAACCGGCGGCGCAGCTTCCTCATCGTCGTGTCCGTGATGGCGGGGCTCGGCTTGTATCAAGGCATCGTCGTGTTCGGCGACACCGGCTTGGTCCGGTCCCTCCCCCGCAACGAACTGGAGGCCGTGTGGGACTTGGTGACGTCGCTGCCGGCGGAAGAGAGCGCGTTCCCGCAGGACAAGCTCGCGGCGTCCCTCGGCATCGCGTGGATGGGGTTGCTGCTGCTCGCGGGACTGGCGTTCCGGCGGCGCGCGCCGGTGGCGGTGCTGCTCGCGGTGTTCGCATTGATGCCCGCGCAGACCATCATCGCGCACTGGGCGAAGAACGAGCAGCGCGGCCACCTGTTCGGCTACTGGTTCGGCCACGACATGTTCACGCCACCGTTCCTGAGCCACAAGCAACCCGGCAAACCGCTCACCTACGACCCCGTCGAGCGCGAGGAACGGCTGAAGGCAGGCGACAAGTCGGTCTATCCCGAAATGACCCGCGACACCGTGCTCTTCGGCGGCACGGACCCGGGCCGCTTCTGCCCGACCTACATGATCTTCTCCGAGAGCTTCACCCCCGCGAAGCACAAGCCGCGCGACCCCGCGTTTGACCGGCGCGACGTCTATATCATCACTCAAAACGCGCTCGCCGACGGCACGTATCTCCAATACATCCGCGCCCACTTCAACCGCAGCGCGCAGACCGACCCGCCCTTCTTGCAGGGCGCGATCGATCACTTCGCCCAAAGCATTCAGAACCGCGCGATGGGCAAGGACAACCTCAACCTCAAGAACAACAACCTCCCGCACCTGACCAATCGCATCGAACGCGCCGTCTCAGTCACCACCGGCTTGCTCAAGCCCATCGTTCGGCCGGTGGACAGTTTCTTCACGGGCATCGGCGACCGCATCGAGAAGGACCGCCGCATCGGCAACTCATGGTTCAAGGAAAGCGACTTCCCCGGCATGCCCGCGCTCGCCACGCGGCTCACCTCGGCGCAGCAGGACGACGGCGTCTCCCGGTTCCTCTTCGATCACCTCACACCCGACACCCAGGCCGCGCTGAAGTCCGCGCCGGCCGAGTCGCGCACCCGCCGCCTGCTCGCGCGCGACCTGAACGCCCTCATGGAAAAGGAATACCAGGCCGTGCGGCGCGCCCGCGAAATCATGCCCGACCTCGCGGACGCCGAGCGCGACCTCAAGGACATCAAGGCACTCATCGCGGGCACATCCGTCACACCGAACCCCGAGCTCGACGCGGAACTGCGATCACGCAACTACTGGCTCAAGGACCCCGCCGCGAAGGAAAAGCTGCTCAAGGGATTGCTCGAGCGAATCCAAACCGGGCGCGACAAACTCGCGGAAGAGTTGAAGGCCCTGACGAAAGTCCCCGTGCTCTACGAGGCGGGCCGCTTCGCGGGCGTCACGCTCAGCCCGCGGCTGCAGCGCTTCATCAAGGAAAAACCCTCCGGCTACACCCGCATCCGGCTCAACCGCCAGTTGATCGAGGCGGCCTACCCGAAACAAATCGCCATCAGCGAGGGCGGCGTTTATCCCGACCTCGAAATCAAGACGCCCTCCATCCCCGACTCGCAGAAGGCGTTCAACGATTACGTCGAGGACGCAACACGACGCGCGAAGCACGACAAGGACTTCCCGAACGAGCCGCGCCAGGTGAAGCCCGGCGAGGACATCCGCTGGGAAGGCAACCGGCTTTCCGTCCAGGGCCAGGTCGCTGTCATGTCCATCAACGGCCTGCTCACGAAGATGATCTTCGACGCAAACCCCGACCACGACTTCTACGTGGAGGAAAGTTTCCCGCTCGACTGGATGTATCCCTACCTCACGCCCAGCGGCATCATCATGAAGATCAACCGCCAGCCGCTGGCCGAGCTGACGGACGAGATCCTCCAGCGCGACCACGAGTTCTGGAGCCAGTATTCGCGGCGGTTCATCGGCAACTGGATCACCTACGACACGCCCGTTTCCACGCTCTGCGCCTTCGCCGAGAAAGTCTACAAGCGGCGCGAAATGGACTCCAAGGTTCTCGAGGGCGACATCCTCAACCTGCCGTCGCTCGCCGCGAAACTCCACGCGCCCGCCAACCCGTTCGCCACGTTCCTGAGCGGGCAGTTGTCCGAACAGACGCGCCAGTTGCTCAGGGGCGCCACCAACGCGGAGTCCTCAAACCCGATGCTCCGGAAGCTGCTCGCCGCGGACCTCGACCGCATCATCCGCACCCAGCCCCTTTACGAGCCGCAGCGGTTCGCCGGCACCGTGGTGCATCCCGAAGTGCTGCGGATGGTTTCCGAATCCCCGCACGGCAAGGCATTCATCCGGCTCAACCGCCGGCTGCTCGACGACGCATTCCCGACGGAACTCTCGCGCGGATTCGAAGGCGATCCGAAATTCTCGCGTGACGACGACGGGCAGAAGGCCTTCAGCAAGCTGCGCAGCGCGATCGCCGGCGTCTACTACTGGCGCATCAACCACCACGCGGGCAACCCGGCGCTTCAGGAGAAGATGATCCGCGAAGCCGAGTTCGCCTTCAAACAGGCTTACGCGTTCTGCCCGTTCAGCCCGGAGGCGCTCTTCCGCTACACGAACCTGCTCATCAGCAAGGCCAACATGGAGGCCGGCCGCGGCAACGCCCCGGGCTGCCTCAACCTCGTGGACGACGCCATCCGTCTCGCGCAGACATTCATCCGGCTCGACCCGGCGAATCAAAGCGCGCGCGACCTCGAGAGAAACCTCCGCGAGATGCGCAAACAGTTCGACGCCGGAATCACCGCGCAGAACAGGGCGCGCTCGCAAGTCTCGCAACTCGCGGCGCAACAGCAGGCCAACCCCACGAACTTCCAGGCCGCGCTCCAACTCGTGCAACTCTACGCCGGCATGGGTGACACCAACCGCGCCTATTCCGTCATGGACCCGTTCCTCATCAGCCCCGGGTCCGATGTCTCGACACTGCTCACGCTGAGCGATCTCTACGGGCGGATGGGCAACACGGCGCGGCGTTCGCAAGCCGCGCTGAAGGCCGTGCAGGTGGGCGAACACATCCTCACCACGCCGAACCCCGACCCCGCCTCGCTGATGTTGCTCGCCCAAGCCTACAACATGGCGTTCGACATGCGGAACTCGAACAGCATCCTGAAACTCGAACAGGTGATGCTGCGCTTCAATCGCGCCGCGCCGGACAATCCCGAGGGACTCTACGATCTCGCAGCCATCCAGGCGGCGCTCTCGAAGCACGACGAAGCCGTCGCCACGCTCACGCATGCCATCCGGTTGAGCGACGCGCGCCTGCTGACCAGGGCGACAAACGTCAACGACCTGCGCCGGCTCGCGGGCACTGATGCCCGGTTCGGCCCGCTGGCGACGAATGCCGCATTCCGCCAGGCGCTCGCGCCGAAGTGACCGGAGGCCGGCGTTCTTCCCGGAAGCCGCGGCGCCCTGGCTACTCCCTGCCCGCCGCCGCGATGAAGGGCTTGAGTTCCTCCATCAACTTCGCGAAGCCGTCGAGCGTGAGCTGCTGCGCGCCGTCGCTCCACGCCTCCGCCGGGTTCGGATGCACCTCGATGAGCAGCGCGTCCGCGCCCATCGCGACCGCGCCCTTGCACAGCGAGCCGACGAGGTCCGAGCGGCCCGTGCCCTGGCTCGGGTCCACCACCACCGGGCAGTGCGACTCGCGCTTGATGATCGGCACGGCGGAGAGGTCGAGCGTGTTGCGCGTGTAGTTCTCGAACGTGCGGATGCCGCGCTCGCAGAAGAGCAGGTTCGGGTTTTCGTTCGAGAGCACATACTCGCCGGCAAGCAGCCATTCCTCGATGCGCATCGCGAGCCCGCGCTTGAGCAGCACCGGCCGCCCCGTGCGCGCGGCGGCGATGAGCAACTGGAAGTTCTGCGCGTTGCGCGCGCCGATCTGAAGCACGTCCGAGTATTCGGCCACGAGTTCCGCGTGTTCCTCGGACAGCAGTTCCGTGATCACCGGCAGTCCCGTCTCGCGGCGCGCCTTGGCGAGCAGCTTGAGACCCTTCAAGCCCAATCCCTGGAATTCGTAGGGCGACGTGCGCGGCTTGAACGCGCCGCCGCGCAGGAGGGTTGCGCCCGCCTGTTTCACGGCGTGCGCGGTGGCGAGCAGTTGCTTCTCGCTTTCGACGGAGCACGGGCCGGCCATCACCTGCAACTTGCGCCCGCCGATGACCACGCCGCGGCCGACCGTGACCGTGGAGTTGGCCGGGTGCGCCTCGCGGCTGACGAGCTTGAAGCGCTTCTGAATCGGCGTGACGCTCTCGACCTGCGGCCACGCGGTGAGCGTCTCGAGGTTGTGGTGCGTGCGCTCATCGCCGATTGCGCCGATCACGGTGCGCTCGACGCCGCGCATCACGTGCGGCCGGTAGCCGAGCTTGCGGATTTCGGACAGGACGGCGGACTCCTCCTTGCGGGAGATCCGGGGCTTGAGGACGATGATCATGGTGGCTTTCTCTTGGTTCGGAATCGGGACGCCGGGATTCGACAAAAAAGCCGCAGGCAATCACCTGCGGCATCGGGATGTTCTGGGTTTAACTCAGCGCAGCCGGGGACGCAGCGGGACGGGACGGAAGCAAAACCCGCCCGACCCTGCGCGCCAAAATCCAAACCGGGAACCGCTGTTCACGGGGCGGACGTTTGCAGAGAGCCGCCGCCCCGTCAATGCCACAGATGCCCGCGTCTTCTCCGCGCCCGCTTGACCCGCGCCGCCGGGCCACTACACTCGCGCATCGAGATGACACGCGTGCAGGACATCATCGCTTTGTTGGGCACGGCCGTTGGGCTGACCGCGACCGCCGCAGCCGCGCCGCCCGTCGAGGTCAACCGCATCATCGCAAAGGTGAATGACTCGGTGATCACGGAGAAGGACGTGCGCGGCTTCGTGGAGCCAACCCTGCGAGTCATCCAACGCCAGTTCGCGAACCAGCCGGGCGTGTTCGCGCAACGGGCCTCGGAGCTGTGGCGCGCCGGAATCGACGAACTCATCAACCGGCAGCTCGTTCTCGACGACTTCAAGAAGTCCGGCCTGGTGCTGCCGGAGGCTGTCATCGATGACTTCATCGCCTCGCGCATCAAGGAGCAATACACGGATCGTGCGACGCTCACCAAGACCCTCCAGGCCGACGGCACCACCTACGAGAGCTTCCGCCAGAACCTGAAGGAGAGCTTCATCGTGGAGCAGATGTATCTCCGCAACATCTCCTCGGCCATCATCATTTCACCGTTCAAGGTCGAGACCTACTACCGCGAGCACACGAATGATTTCAAACTGCCCGACCAGGTGCACATTCGCGTCATCGCGCTCAACAAGGCCGGCCCGGCGGACACGGCGCGCCCGCGCCTTGCTCGCGAACTGCACGGCAAGCTCAAGGAAAACCAGCCGTTCGCGGACCTCGCGAAAGTCTACTCCGACGGCTCGCAACGGGACGCGGGCGGCGACTGGGGCTGGGTGGAGTTGTCCGTGCTGCGCAAGGAACTCGCCGACGCGGCGCGCGGTCTCAAGCCGGGCCAGCACAGCGACGTGATCGAGACGGCGGATGCCTGCTACTTGCTGAAACTCGAAGCCGTCCGGACGTCGCACATCAAGCCGCTTGCCGAAGTGCGTGCCGAGATCGAGAGGGTGCTGGCGGATCAGGAGCGGGCGCGCCTTCAAAGGCGCTACATCGAGCGGTTGCGCAAGACGGCTTTCCTGCGCTACTTCCCGGATTAGGCGGGCGGCGCGGGAGGCGGCGCGGCGGCGGGCTTCGGCGGGGAGAGCTTCAACACCGACTCGCGCATTTCCTTGCCGGGCTTGAATTTCACCACCGCGCGCGACGGAATGGGCACGTCACGCTCCGGCGAATTCGGATTCCGCCCGATGCGCGCCTTGCGCACCTTCACCTCAAACACGCCGAAGTTGCGCAGTTCCACCGTGTCGCCCTTCGCGACGGCTTCCGAGATGTGGTCAAGCGTCTTCTGCACCACGTCGAGCACGTGCTGCTGAATCAGCCCGGTTTCTTCGCTGATGCGAACGACGATGTCTCGCTTGGTCATAATGGGCCGAACAAGTTGCGCTCTCGCTGTAGTGTCTCGCGGCTTGAAGGTGTTGTAACTTCCGGCCCTCCAACGGTCAAGCACGGGGTTTCCCGCGCAAATCCACAAGTCGCAGCCCGCTTCCGCCGGAAACCACCTCGATGCCGCGTCCCAACGCCGTCGTCCTCCGGGTAACCCCTGCCGTCCGCGGTTCTCCAACCAACTCCGCGGTCAGGCCTGCGCCTTCTTCCTGGCCTTGCCCTTCGCCTTGCCGGATTCGGGCGCGGGGCTGTCGAGCCTGGCGGGGCGGGCGTCGCGATAGCGGTCGAGCGCGGATTGCAACAACTTCACCGCGGCTGCAGCGTCGCCGTCGAGTCTGCCCGTCTTTGCGTCGATCGGATTCTTCTCCGCGGCGTCCTTCTCGATGTCGAAGAATTCGCCAGTGCGATACAACTTGAAGCGGTGGTTGAACGCGAATTCCTTGACCGCAAGTTCCGCGCCCTGTCGTGGCGAATACCACGAGTAAATCCACTCGCGCCGCGTGGACTTCTCGCCGCGCAACTGCGGAAGAAAACTGCGCCCGTCGATCTGGAGTGCCGCCGGCACCTCGGCTCCCGCCGCGGCGCAAATCGTCGGCAGGATGTCCGTGCTGTCCACGAGTTCGCGGCTGACCGTGCCGGGCGCGATCCGGGCAGGCCAGCTCGCGATGAGCGGCACGTGCATGCCGGCGGCCGTGGTCGTTCCCTTGCCTCCGATCACGACGCGGTCGGCCATGTTGGAAGGCGTGCCGCGCCCGGTGCCGTTGTCCCCGAGGAAAAGAATGAGCGTGTTCTCCCGCAACCCGAGCGCGTCGAGCTTGGCGACGAGCTTCCCGACAAGCTTGTCCATGTAGGTAACCATGTCGCCGAAGTGCTCGGGCTTGCGGTTCACCGCCTCGCCGACGGCCTTCGGATCCCACGCGTTGCTGTCGGGAGTGGCCTGGTAGGGGCTGTGCGTGAGCATCATCGGGTAGTAGAGGAAGAACGGCTCGCCCTTCTTGCGGGTGATGAAGTCCAGCGCGTAGTCGTTCACGAGGTCGGGGCCGTATTCGCCGTTGCTGTAGTCCTTCTCGAGGCCGTTGATTTCGAGTCCGGGATTCGCGTAGCGCGGCGGCCGGCGCGTGTGCTGCCAGAGGCAGGCTTCGTCGAAGCCAAACTTGCGCGGCAACGCGGCGTCCTGCCCCAGTTGCCACTTGCCCGCGATGCACGTCGCATAGCCCGCCTGCTTGAGGATGTTGCCCAATGTGACCACCTGCGGGTCGAGGTGGCCGAAGCGCACGTAGTTGCGGACGTTGTAAATGCCGGACATGAGTTGCACGCGCGTGGGCGTGCAGAGCGGTTGCACGAAGCAGTGCGTGAACCGCGCGCCCTTCGCGGCGAGTCCATCGAGCACGGGCGTCTTGTAGGAAGTCCCGCCATTCGCGCCGATCGTTTCGTAGCCAAGGTCGTCCGCGAGGATGACGATCAAGTTGGGACGCGTCGCCGCGGGGCCGGTGCACGCCAGGCCCAGCAGCAGGGCGGCTACGGCAGTGCGGAGGAAACAAATGCGATGGAAGGTTGCGATGAAGTTCATGGAGGCGATTACTCCACGTGGACGCACCGAGGGCTTCGATTGTTACGGAGCGTCACCCGTCGAGGCCAGTCTTGCGCGTGGCTGGCAAAGGTGCCGAGCGCGAACACGCCCAAGACGAGCGCGAGGGACGGAGCGAGGGAGGAGTCCATGTTTCTGGGTGCAGCCAGCACGGGAACACCGTTGATCGCGCCTGGTTGCCCGGCTTGGCTTACTGCGGCGCCCCGGGTTTCGGCGCATCGCCCGAAGTGACTTTTCCCCTTGGCAGGTTCGCCTTCACTTCACCGTTGAATAGCGCGGCGCAGACTTCATCTGCGCTCTGCACGCGCATGTTGAGCACTTCGGCAGCGTCAAGCGGGAGGTCGGCATGGGCGGTGTGGAACAGCCACTTCACGGCGCGCGGGAAACACGCGGCGATTTTCACCGGCCCGCCGTCGGCGAGGCGCTTGAGCGAAGCATCCTGCCGCGCGCTCATTTCGCAGAGGTCGGCCACGGCGTCGAACGCCACACCCGAGTCGGCGAGCTTGCGGAGCACGGCCGCCTTCACCTCGGGCGGCACGACCTGGGCGTATTGGCAGTGACAGTAAAGGATGCGCGGTGCGTCGGCCATGCGCGAGAAGGCTACCGGCGTTCAACGCCAATGCCAACGTCGTGTTGCGCCCGCTGACACACCGCGCGCCACCATTTGCGAGCCCAAACAAACCTGCCGATTTCCAAAAGTCGTGCGTGACCGCGTTGCGAAGCTCTGTCACTCTTCATTCAATCCAGATGCGCCACACGTCACAATCTACGCCCGCCAGTGCCTGCGCGGCGAGGTCGCGCTCGCTCGTGCGGGCGGTCAATCGCGGGCTCAAGGACGGCCCCGAAGTCGTGCTCGAGACCCGGGACATTCAATCCTTCCTTACCAACGGAGCGGCGGTGGATGGCATTGACGTGATGAGATTGCTGCGGACGCTCGCCACCCGGCAGCATTGGAACGTGTTCGTCTTCGACCACGGCGCGCTGGTGCGGATCAGCGGGCAGCCGCGTTCGGCGCGAGCCGTTGCCAAGTCTTGAACATGGGTGCGGCGGCTTTGTGGGTTTTCATCGGCGGCGGGCTTGGCAGCCTCGCGCGCTGGGGCGTGTCCGCCTGGATGGCCCGCCAGTTCGGGCTCGGTTTTCCGCTCGGCACGCTCTTCGTCAACGCGACGGGATCCTTCTTCATCGGCCTCGTGGCCGCGCTCACCGGACCCGACGGGCGCTGGCTCGCGCCCTTCTCCTCGCGGCAATTCATGGTCGCCGGACTTTGCGGCGGATACACCACGTTTTCGTCGTTCAGCCTCGAGACGCTTGACCTCGCGCAGGAAGGCCGCTGGATGACCGCCGCGCTGAACGCGACGGGTTCGTTCGTGCTCTGCATGCTCGCGGTCTGGCTCGGCCACACGATTGGCATGGCGTTGAACGCCTCGAAGGGCCGGTAACTTCGAGTCAGCCCGCGCGTCTATCGCGGCGATCTCTGCTTGCCGCCCGGGCGCATTTCCCGTTTGTGCGGCGCGCGGCGGTTGTGTGTAATCCCGATGAAGCCGGACCCAGCCGAAAGAACTCCCTCATGAATCCCCTTTCACTCTCGCGATTCGCACGCCACGCCGCGGGCATCCTCGTCACGACCTTCGCGTTCACCATCAACGCCCCTGCCGCGCCCGGCGACGCCGGCGCCCAGGCGACCGCCCGCGCCATCCTCGATGCCACGGGTGTGAAGGGCGGCTTCGTCGTGCACCTCGGCGCGCTCGATTGGAATCTTACGGCGGCGCTGCGCGCAAATTCGAGTTACCAGGTTCACGCCCTTTTCAAGGATCCCACGACCGTCGCCGCTGCGAGGCAGGGCATCCGCCAGCTTGGCGCTTACGGCGACGTCTCGGCGGACGAGTTCAGCGGCGGCTCGCTGCCTTACATCGACAACCTCGTGAACCTCCTCGTCGCGGAAGACTTGCAGGGGGTGAGCCTCGAGGAAGTCAAACGCGTGCTCGTGCCGAACGGCGTCGCTTACGTGCGGCGGGGCGGCGCGTGGCAGAAGACGGTGAAGTCGAAGAATCCCGGCCTCGACGACTGGACGCACTATTTTTACGACGCGAAGGGCAACGCCGTCTCCAAGGACACGATCGTCGCGCCACCGGAGCGCTTGCAATGGGTCGCAGGCCCGCGCTGGTCGCGACATCACGACCGCATGTCGAGCGTCAGCGCACAAGTCACGAGCGGCGGACGGATGTTCTACATCATGGACGAAGGCTCGCGAGTCTCGATCCTCCTTCCCGCGAAGTGGAATCTCATCGCCCGCGACGCCTTCAACGGGACGATGCTCTGGAAACAGCCGATTGACGAATGGAACACGCACCTCTGGCCGCTCAAGTCCGGTCCCACGCAGCTCTCGCGCCGGCTCGTCGCGGACGGCGACCGGCTCTTCGTCACGCTCGGCATCCGCGAGCCGGTGACACAGCTCGACGGTGCGACGGGCAAAATCCTCCGCACCTACGAAGGCACGAAAGGCGCCGAGGAAATGCTGCACGTCAACGGCACGCTCTTCGTCATCGTGAACACGAACCCGTGGCACCTCGACCAGTTCGCGGTGAAGCAGCAGAGCGACCAGAAGCGCGTCGAGACTGAATTCAACTGGGACGAAAAGCCGCGCGACCTTCTCGCGGTCGAGGCGGCCTCCGGCAAAATCCTCTGGAAGAAGCCCGCCGCGAAGATCGCACCGCTCACCCTCGCCGCCGACGGCAGGCGCGTCATCTTCCACGACGGCGACAAGATCATCAGCCTCGACGCCGCGAAAGGCTCCGAGCAATGGGCGAGCACGAAAGCCACGAAGCGGCAGCTTTTCGAGTTCAACTACGGCCCGCGCGTGCTGCTCACGGGCGACACGGTGCTCTACGCCGGTGGCGACGGCTCCATGAAGGGACTCGACGCCATCTCGGGCAAGGAACTCTGGACGGCGCCGCACGAGAAATCCGGCTACCGATCGCCCGAGGATCTCATCGTCGCCGGCGGACTCGTGTGGAACGCGGGCACGCTTTCCGGCGGGCAAACGGGTGAGTTCAAGGGCCGCGACCCGCGCACGGGCGAGATCAAGCGGCAGTTCGCGCCCGATGTGCCGCCCGGCACCTACTGGTTCCATCACCGCTGTTACATCGCGAAGGCCACGGAGCAATTCCTCATCCCGTCGCGCACGGGCATCGAGTATGTGGACCACGAGAAGAAGCACTGGGACCTCAACCACTGGGTTCGCGGCGCGTGCCTCTACGGCGTGCTTCCCGCCAACGGACTCACCTACGCCGGCCCGCACAACTGCGCGTGCTATCCCGAGGCGAAGCTCGACGGCATGAACGCGCTCGCGCCCGGCTCCAACTCGCCGCATCCGGCGCCAGTCTCCGACGAGCAGCGCCTCGTGAAAGGCCCGGCCTATGGCGCGACCATCGCAGGCGTGGCCGACCCGTTCGACTGGCCGACCTATCGCCACGACAACGCCCGCAGCGGCTACTCCGCGCAACCGCTCGCCGACGACCTCAAGAAGTCCTGGGAACTCCGCCTCGGTGGACCGCTCTCCGCCGTGACCATCGCGGACGGCAAGCTCTTCGTCTCGCAAGTGGACCGGCACACGCTCCACGCGCTCGACGCTGCAACGGGCGCGCCCGCGTGGACGTTCACCGCCGGCGGCCGCGTGGATTCACCGCCGACGTATTGGAAGGGCCGCGTGCTTTTCGGGTGCAAGGACGGCCGCGTGTATTGCCTGCGCGCGAGCGATGGGGCGCTCGTGTGGCGCTTCCAAGCCGCGCCGAATGAGCGGCGGCACTTCGCGTTCGACCAGCTCGAATCGGTGTGGCCCGTGCACGGCAGCGTGCTCGTCGAAAACAACGTCGTCAGCTTTGTCTCCGGCCGCAGCGTGTTTCTCGACGGCGGGCTGCGGTTCTTCCGGCTCGACGCCGCGACGGGCAAGAAACACGTCGAGCAGGTTTACAACGAGATTGATCCCGAGACCGGACGCGACTTTCAAGAGCGACACAAGACGCTGCAAATGCCCGTCGGCCTGAACGACATCCTGTCGAGCGACGGCAAGTGGACCTTCCTGCGCTCGCAGAAGATCGCCGCCGACGGCAGGCGCGTGGACATCGGCCCCATCAGCGCCAACGCGCCCGAACAAGGCGCGGCGCAACAGGGCGATGGCAAGCACATCTTCGCGCCCATGGGTTACCTCGATGACTCATGGTTCCACCGCAGCTACTGGGTTTACGGCAAGAACTTCGCCGGTGGCCACAACGGCTACTTCCAGGCCGGCAAAAACACCCCCACCGGGCGCATCCTCGTCTTCGACGACAAGAACGTCTACGCCTACGGCCGCGAATCGCAGTATCATCGCTGGACCACCACGCTGGAACACCAGCTCTTCTCCACGCCGCGCGACATCGCCGAGACCGTGAAACCGCCGCCCGTGGACCCAAACGCGACCGCGAGCGCGAAAGGCAAGAAAGGCAAGGCCACTGCCGCGGCCGCCACGACGCCGGGTGCCAGCGGCACGGTGGATTTTCAAAACCCCGCGAAGCTCGATGCAGCCGGCAAGCCGTTCACCATCGAGCTGTGGACGATGCTCGATGGCGCGGATGGCGCTCTCGTTTCGCACGGCGCAGGCTTGAACGGCTACGCACTCACCGTCACGGGCGGGAAACTCTCGTTCCACATTCGCAGCGCGCAATCGCTCGCCTCAGCCACCTCGAAGGTTGCGCTTTCCGAGGGCTGGCATCACATCGCGACCGTGCTCGGCGCGGACAAGAAGGTGAAACTCTACGTGGACGGCGCACTCGCGGCCGAAGCCGATTCGCAACTCATCGCAGTCGCTCCGAAACAGGGCCTGCGCCTCGGCGGCGACACGAGCGCCGTGACCGGCGGCGCGCTGGCAGGTTCGTTCAGCGGCATGCTCGACCAGTTCGCGATTTATCACCGCGAACTCGGCGCCCAGGAGATTTCCACGCGCGCTGCGATGGCCACGCCCGCGAAGCCCGCGGCGGGAGCCGTGCTGTTCAGCTCATTCGACAACGGCGACGCGCGCGACGAATCCGGCAACGGCTTGCACGGCGTATCGGCCGGCGTGGACAGCGGCAAAGGCAAGGTCGGCGGCGCGCTGTGGTTCCGCAAGGGCCCTGCCGCTGCCCCCGCACCGGCCGTGGCCTCGAATCCCAATCCCGGCGCACAACCCGCGAAGAAAGCCGCGGGCGGCGGCATTTTCTTCAAGCCCGAATGGGGACGCTACGTGCCCGTCGTCACGCGCGCGATGGCGATGTCCGGCAAGACCATCCTGCTCTCCGGCCCACCCGACGTGCTCGATGAGGAATACGCCTTCGAGCGCCTCTCGCAAAAGGACACGTCGATCTTCCAACAGTTGAAAGATCAGGACGACGCGCTCGAAGGCAAGAAAGGCGGCCGGCTCTGGGCGGTCTCGATGACCGACGGCTCCCAGAAGTCCGAGGTGGATTTGCAGAGCCCGCCGGTCTGGGACGGCATGGCGGTCGCCCAAGGCCGCCTCTTCATTGCGAGCATGGACGGCGTGGTCCGCTGCTTCGGAGTGCCCAAGAAATGAAAACGGAGGGAATGGAACCGAAGCAAACGAATGCAACGACGGTCTGGCCGGATTCACTTCGTTGCCTTTGTCTCCTTCTGTTCCTCCTCTGCCTCTGTCCCGCTTCCGTGGCGCACGCCTGCTCCATCCCCGTCTTCCGCTACGCGCTCGACCGCTGGCACGCGGACCCGTTTCGCCTCGAACTTCCCGCCGGGTTCAAGCCCGACGACACCCTCGCCAAGTTCTTCCGCAATCTCGGCGCCGATTCTCCGATCAACCTCGACGTGCAGAACCGCGACACCCCCGGCTCGCATCCGCGGCTGCTTTTTCCTGCGGGCCCGTCGGGTCCGGCCCCACAGCTGTGGGAAGGCAGGCTCACTCCCGACACCCTCGCATCCCTCACCGACTCGCCTGCGCGTCGCGAAATCTCGGATCGCATCCTCGCGGGCGAGTCCGCCGTGTGGGTGCTGGTGGAATCCGGCAATCAGGCGGCCGACGACGCGCTCGTTCTGCGGGTCGAGAAGCGGCTGCGCTTTCTCCAGTCCATCGCGCAGCTGCCGCGCATCGACCCAAGCGACCCAACAAGCAAGCTCGGCCCCGGCCCCGGGCTCAAGGTAAAGTTCTCGCTCTTGCGCATACCTTCCGCGAACCCGCAATCCGAGGCCCCCTTCCTCAAGATGCTCGCCGGTCCAAAACCGAATCCCGCGCTCACAGGCAGTTCGTGGCTCGCCGCCGTGTTCGGTCGGGGCCGCGTGCTCGGCGCATGGCCCGCGGCGGAACTGGGTGATGAACAAATCGAGGAGGCGTGCCTCTTCCTGCTCGGCGCGTGCTCGTGCCAGGTCAAACGCCAGAATCCCGGCTGGGACCTGCTGCTCCACGTGAATTGGGACAAGCAGCTCGCCGCCGCCGAACAACGGAAACTCGAAGCAATTCCCGCCGCTGCCGCGACTCCTCCCGTTGCCGAGCCTGCCGCCGCACCTGAAACCGTGACCATCAACGCCGAACCCGCTGCCCCGGCGACGGACCCGCGCCCGACTCCGTGGCTCGCACCAGCGGCCGCGGCGTTCGTTGTGCTCGCGCTTCTGGTCGCGTGGCGGCAACGTTCGGGCGCGCCATGAAATCCCTCGCCGCCATCCTGCTCGCGATCGCCGTCGCGCTCGGCGCGATCGCGTTGCTCAACCGCAGCGGTTCCTCCGGCTCCGGCTCCGGCCCGACCCCAACCGCGCTGATGGTCTTCTGCGCCGCGGGACTGAAGCCGCCCGTCGAGTCCGCCGCCGAGGCATACCGGCGTGAAACGGGCGTGCAGGTTCAAATGCAGTTTGGAGGCTCCGGCACGCTGCTCAGCCAGATTCGGGTTGCGAAGCTCGGCGACCTCTACCTCGCGGCCGACGACGCCGCGATCGCGGACGCCCGCAAGTTCGACACGATCCGCGAAGTCATTCCCCTCGTCCGGCAGACACCCGTGATCGCAGTCCGCGCGGGCAACCCCAAGTCCATCCGCGCGCTCGCGGACCTGTTGCGCGAGGACGTCCGCGTCGCTCTCGCGAACCCCGAGGCCGCGAGCATCGGCAAGGCAACCCGCGCGGCTGCGGGCGACATGTGGCCCGCGCTCTCCGCCCGCGCCGCCGTGATGAAGCCCACCGTGACCGAGATCGCCAACGACTTGCAGATCGGCGCCGTGGACGCCGCAATCGTGTGGGACTCGACCGTGCCACAGTTCAAAGGACTCGGGTCCGTGGCCGTTCCCGAACTGAACCAGCGCGCCGAGAACGCAAGCGCCGCACTGCTGGTTGCAAGCAAACAGTCGCAAGCCGCGCTCAAGTTCGCTCGCTACCTCGCCGCGCCGGAAAAGGGCGGCGCAATCTTCGAGAAGCACGGTTTCAAGCCGTTGCGCGGCGACAAGTGGGCCGCGAAGCCCGAGCTCATCCTTTACAGCGGCGGCGTGAACCGCCTCGCGATCGAGAATTTGCTCAAGCAGTTCGCCGAGCGCGAAGGCACCAGCATCACGACTGTGTTCAACGGCTGCGGCGTGCTTTGCGCGACCATGAAGACGATGGGCGACGCGAGCGCGCCACGATTTCCCGACGCCTACTACGCGTGCGACCTGTGCTTCGTGCCGCCGGTCGCGGCGTTTTTCCCCGAGGCCGTGATACTGACCGAGACCGACATCGGCATCGTCGTGAAGAAAGGCAACCCGCGCGACGTGAAGACCCCCGCCGACCTCGCGCAGCCCGCGCTCAAGGTCGGCCTGTGCAATGCGGACCAGTCCACGCTCGGTTACATGACGCGCGGGATGCTGAAGTCGTCCGCAATCTGGGACGCCATCCGCAAGAACGTCGTGGTCGAGGTGCCGACGGCGGACTTTCTCATCAACCAGATGCGCGCCGGCGGGCTCGACGCCGCCATCGTGTATCGGGTGAACGCGCAACCGCAGGCGGAACACCTCGAGTTCATCCCCATCCAGCACGCGGGCGCGAAAGCCGTGCAGCCGTTTGCGGTGCGCAGCGGCTCGCCGAACCGCCAACTCGCGACGCGGTTGCTGGAGTTCCTGAAGGCCAATCGCGGCGACTTCGAGGCGGCGGGCTTTCTCTGGCGCGGCAACGAAGCCCCGGTGAAAAGCAGCGGCATCGAAGTGCCGGCTTGGCTGCGCGAGACGAACAAGTAACAGCCTGCGCGCGACATGAGCCGGCGGCCCCTTTCCAGTTTCTGGCTTCTCCTCGGCCTCCTCACGGGCGGCTACCTGCTGTTCATCGTCGCGATGCTCGCTGCGACGGCGAGCTACAGCACTCCGGCGAAACTGTTCGAGGCGCTCGGCTCACGCGAGATCCGCTTCTCCATCGTCCTGAGCCTCGCAACATGCACGGCGAGTGCGCTGCTGTCACTGCTGCTCGCGGTGCCGGTCGGTTATTTGCTCTCGCGCGGCCGATTCCACGGCAAGGCGCTGCTCGATGCCGCCGTGGACATCCCCATCGTGCTGCCGCCGATGGTCGTGGGATTGTGCCTGCTCATTCTCTTCCAAACGCCGCTCGGCCGGTGGACCGACGACCACATGCTCCGCTTCACCTACACAGTTTATGGCGTGGTGCTCGCCCAGTGCGTCATCGGCGCGGCCTTCGCGATCCGCACGATGCGCGGGACGTTCGACCACTTGTCGTCGCGTCCAGAGGACGTGGCGATGACGCTCGGTTGCACGCGCGGTCAGGCCGTTTGGCTGGTCAGTCTTCCGGCGGCGAAGCGAGGAATGTTCGCCGCGGCGAGCATCGCGTGGGCGCGGAGCCTCGGCGAGTTCGGCCCGATCCTCGTCTTCGCGGGCGCGACCCGCATGAAGACGGAGGTGCTGCCGACGTCCGTGTGGCTCGAGTTGAGCGTGGGAAATCTGGAAGCCGCCGTGGCCGTGAGCCTGCTGATGGTCGCGATGGCGATGCTCGTGCTCGGCGCGGTGCGCGTCGCCGGCGAGCGCGTCTGACCGGAACATGATCCGCCTCGAAAACATCTCATGGCACGCGGGCGCGTTCCGGCTCGAACACGTGTCGTTCACCGTGCCCGCGGGAAGTTACGGCGTGCTGATGGGCCGCACCGGTTCGGGCAAGACGACGCTCGTGGAAATCATCTGCGGCCTTCGCACCGCACAGGGCGGACGAGTATTCATCGGCGACCGCGACGTGACGCAACTCGCCCCCGGCGGACGAGGGATCGGTTATGTGCCGCAGGATGGCGCGATGTTTCCGACGATGACGGTGCGCGAGCAGCTGGGTTTCGCTCTTGCCATCAGGCACAGGCCCGCCGCCGAAATCGCGGCGCGCGCGAATGAACTTTCCCAGCACCTCGGCATCGCGCACCTGCTCGACCGCAAGCCGGATGGGCTCTCGGGAGGCGAACGCCAGCGGGTCGCCCTCGGACGCGCGCTCGCTGCGAAACCCGCGGTGCTGCTGCTCGACGAACCGCTCTCCGCCCTCGACGAGGAAATGCGCGACGAGATGGGCGCCCTGCTCAAGCGCACCCAGCGCGAGTTGAAGCTCACGGCGCTTCATATCACGCACAGCAGCCGCGAAGCCGCGCAGTTGGCCGACGGGGTGCTGAAGCTTGACGGAGGAAAGGTTGTCTCGGACGGATGAAGGTTTCAGTATTCAGTGTTGAGGCGGAGATCAAAACCGCCGGGAGCATCGCCGCGACCGTCGCCGTCGGGTTCCGGGACTGACTTTCAAACAATGAATACTGCGCCAATCGCCGCCGCATGAGCCTGCCCCAACTGACCGCCGCCGAGCGTGCCACCTACGAGTGGCAGATGTGGCTGCCCGGATTCGGCGAGACGGGCCAGCGCAAATTGAAGGCGGCCTCGGTGCTCATCTCGCGCGTCGGCGGGCTCGGCGGCATCGTGGCATATCAGCTTGCGGCGGCAGGCGTGGGCAGACTCGTGCTCGCGCATGCGGGCAACCTCAAGCCGAGCGACCTCAACCGGCAGCTTCTGCAGAAACATGCGCGCATCGGACTGCCGCGCATCGAGACCCTCGCCGAGCGGTTGAAGGAACTGAACCCGCGCCTCGAGATCGTCGCAGCCGGCGAGAATGTCACGGATGCGAACGCGCGGTCGCTGGTCGCGCAAGCCGACGTGGTCGTGGACGCAGCGCCGTTGTTCGAAGAACGGTTCGCCCTGAACGCCGAAGCCTTCGCACAGGGCAAGCCCATGGTCGAATGCGCGATGTTTGCGCTGGAAGCGCAGCTCACCACGTTCATTCCCGGCCGCACCGGCTGCCTGCGCTGCCTCGTCCCCGAGAAGCCCCCGCACTGGAAGCGCGAATTCCCCGTGCTCGGCGCGGTCTCCGGCACCATCGGCTGCCTCGGCGCGGTGGAAGTGGTGAAGCTCCTCACCGGGCTCGGCAAACCGCTGGCGGGCGTCCGGCTCGTAATGGACCTCGGCGCGATGGAGTTTCGCCGGCTGAGGTTTGCAGCCCGTGCCGGCTGCCCGGTTTGCGGCGAAGCGAAGAAATCGCGCCGCATTCGCGCCCGGACTACTTCGTGAGCGTGAGCGTGACCTGGCGCACGTCCATCACGCTCGCGCCGGGAATTTCAAGGGCGCGGAGCGTGAGGACTCCCCTGCCCCTTTCGAGCTGGATCGTCCCGAGGTTCAGCGGTCGAAACTCCTTCATCTGCGATTCGCCGGGCGGACGGGCGATCGTGTCCTGGTTCGTGTAGAGCGGTGGGTTCCACACGGCCGGGACTTTTCCCGTGAGCTTGCTGCGGTTGTGGCTCAACTCGACGATCGCCCCGGCGTCGGCCGCCGTGTGGAGTATGGCCACCTCGTAGTTGCCCGCCGTGGCCACTTCGACATCCCAGGTGATCTTGTCGTCCGCGGATTTCCAGTTCACGAAATAGGAGCAATTCGGCGCGCCCGCGCTCCGCCTGATGCCGCCATGCGCGAGGCCGTCGCGCGCGGGAAGCGGCGTGATGGGAAACGTCGCGCCGCCCGCGCCAACGGGATGCGGCCGGTCGTCGGGAGGAAGTCCCCCGCCCTTCGTCTTGCCCTTCGCGTTGGGCGCAGGCGCAGTGGTGGGTCCCAGCACATCGCGGCGCCAGTCCGCAACGGCCGCGGCAAACCTCGCGGCGACCTCGGGTTTCGCCGCGGCAATGTTCGTCGTCTGGCCGGGGTCAGCCGCCATGTCGAAGAGTTCGCCAGAATTGCTGAGTCGGTATTGCTGGGATCGCGCGCTCACGTTTCCGTTCTGGTGCGAGAAGATGGTGCGGTCCGGCCACGCGCGCCGGCGCGCCCCGAGAAGCAGGTTGGCGAGGTTCATGCCGTCGAGCGGCTTGTCGCCGGCGCGGGGGATGCCTGCAAGGGCGGTGATCGTGGGCAGCAGGTCGATGGCCCCGGCGATTTCGTGCACCTTTGTGCCGGGTTGGATGCGGGCTGGAAAACGAATGAAGCAAGTCGAGCGCACGCCGCCCTCGTCCGTCGAGCCCTTGCGGCCCTTCATCCCGCCGTTCCAACGCCACGAGTTCGGACCGTTGTCGGAGAAGTAGATCACGATGGTGTTGTCCGCGAGCTTGAGTTCATCGAGTCGTTTCAGCACGCGGCCCACGTTGCGGTCGAGATTTTCGACCATCGCGAGTGCGCAGCGCGTGTGGTCGAGATCCTCGGGGTCGCCGGCCTTCGCGCGCATGCCGACCGGCGAGTCTTTGAACCGGTTCCAATCCTCTTGCGGCACGGCCCACGGCGAATGCGGTGTGTTGTAAGGCACGTAGCAGAACAACGGCCTGGCCTTGTTGCGCTCGATGAAGTCGAGCGCGCGCGAGGTCAGGTCGTCGGCAATGAACCCCTTTCCACGCACCGGTTGGCCATTGTGTTCGAGCGGCGGGTCGAAGTATTCGCCCCAATGGCCCGAGGTGAAGCCGTGGTATTCATCGAAGCCGCGGGCGTTCGGGTGATACGGCCACTGCGAGCCGTTGTGCCACTTGCCGAACGCCCCCGTTGCGTAACCCGCGGCCTTGAACGCATCCGCGATTGTTTTCTCGTCTGCGTTCAACCGCTCCAGGCCCGTCGAGACGCCACGCACGCCGCCACGCGGATGGTAGCGCCCCGTGAGAAACTCCGCGCGCGTCGGCGCGCACACCGGGCACACATAGAACCGGTCGAGCACCGCGCCGCCCCGACCGATGGAGTCGATGTTCGGCGTGCGAAGGTTCGTGTTGCCGTTCAGCGAGTAATCGCCCCAGCCGGAATCATCCGCGAGAAAGATGACGACATTGGGGCGGGGCGGCGGCTCGACCGGGGCTGCGGACACACCCGGCGCGGCGAGGCAAAGCAGCAGGAGCCATCGAAGTGCGGTCATGGTGCGGCAAGGGTTGCGGACTCAATCTTTCGCCACGGCGTCACGGTCGCGCGCGGAGATCCCGTCGAGGCGGCGTTTCATCTCGGCGAGCATCTCGGGCTTCTCGGCCGCGAGGTTCTTCGTTTCACCGGGATCGGAGGCGAGGTTGAAGAGTTCCTCGGTCGGTTGCGGCGCGGCCTTGTCCGCGTTGGCCTTCTGCTTGTTCGGACGTTGGTCCACGCCTTTGCGCACGACGAGCTTCCAGTCGCCATGCCGGACCATCTGTGCGCGGTAACCGGGCTCGGCGGAATAGAGCGTCCGCACGGGCCACGCCTTCTCCTGCTGTGCGAGCACGGGCCAGATATTCGCGCCGTCCCACTTGAGGTCGCCCTCGGGCTTCGCGCCGGCGAGGGCGCAGAGCGTGGGCATCCAATCCACTGCGTGCAGTGGCGTGTGGATGTCCGCCGGCTTGAGCTTCGCGGGCCAGTGCACGAGGCCCGGCGTCCGAATGCCTCCCTCGTAAATGGTCGTCTTGTGGCCGCGCCACGGTTTGTTGTCGTTGCCGACTTTGAGTTTGCCGTAATCGCCCGGATACGGGCCGCCCTGGTTTTCGCTTGGACCATGCGCGCCGTTGTCGCTGACGAAAATCACGAGCGTGTTCTCGCGAACCTGCCTTCGGTTCAGCGCGGCAAGCACCTGCCCGACGGCATCGTCCAGGTGTGAAGCGCACGCCGCGCGGAGCCGGTCGCCGGGGTCCGCGAGGTGCGAGTTCGTCTGCAGCCACTTCTCCGGCTCGCCGATCGGCACATGGATCGCCGTGAACGGGATGTAGAGGAAGAACGGCTTCGCGCCGCGCTGCTCGATCCAATTCACCGCCTCGCGCGCGATGAGGTCCGTCACATGGCCTTCCTCCTCGATCAGCCGGCCGTTGCGATGCCATGTGCGCTGGAAGGGTCCGTCCTTGTAGAGGTGCGTGTATGGCGTGACGCCGCCCGCGAGCGAGCCGTAGCCGTGATCGAAGCCGAACTTCTGCGGGCCTTCCTCCGGCTTCGAGCCGAGGTGCCACTTGCCCGTGATGCACGTGTCGTAGCCGGCTGACTTGAGCGCGCGGGCGACGGTGACGGTGTCCCACGGCAGCGCGCGCGGATTCTGCGCCGCGGTCACGCCGAAGCGGCTCGCGAACCGGCCCGTCATCAACGCCGCCCTCGTGGGGCTGCACATCGGGTGCACGTAGTGGGCTTCAAGCCGCACGGAGTTGTACGCGAGTTTTTCGAGGTGCGGCATCTTGTAACTCGATCCGTGCCACGGCACATCAGCCCATCCGAGGTCGTCGGCCATGAACAGCACGATGTTGGGCTGAGTCGCGGCGGACGCGCTCAACGCCGCAGCGCCAAGCGCAATGACGGTGCGAAGGAATATCGCGGGCTTCATTTCTTCTTCCTCTGTTTAGATTTCACGTAGTCGGGCCACTCGGTTTGCCTGCCCTCGGCACCGGCGAACTTCCACGCGGGCCACGTCCTTCGCGCCGAAACACGCGAGGTCGCCGTAGCCCAAGTCATCGCAAAGCACGAGCAGGATGTTGGGCGGCGACCCCGGGAAGACCGGCAACGCGGCGGCGCGAACGACCGACGCCAGCAAGACGATCCGGGTTCGCTTCATGGATGGCTCGCTTTCGGAAACTGGGAGCGCAACAGCGCCTCGGCTTCGCGCCGCGCGGCCGCCAGTCGCGGCTCGTCCACCACGTTGACCGTCTCGGCGGGCTCGTCCTTCTCCTCATAGAGCTCGCGCGCGATGGTCTCGCCGGATTTCCAGTCGCGCCATTCGGTGTAACGCACGCGCGCCGTGCGGACGCTCACGCCCATCGCGCGCGGGACTTTCTCGGGTTCTCGATCGAAGTAGGCCGGGCGCGGATGCTGCGTGAACGCGGCGGGCTTGACCGGCTTCGACGGGTCGTTGAGCACGGGAACGAGACTGTGGCCTTCGAGACCCGGCGGCTTGGGCAGGGCACAAAGGTCCACGAGCGTCGGAAACAGGTCCACCAGCTCCGCGAGCGCGCCCGTGCGCCGGCCCGCGTGCTTGGAACCGGGTGTCGCAATGAAGAACGGCACGCGCGCGTCGAGCTCGAAGTTGGAAGTCTTGCCCCACTGCGTGTGCTCGCCAAGGTGATAGCCGTGGTCGCCGACGAAGGTGATGATGGTGCGGTCCGCGGCGCCGCTGCGGTCGAGCGCGTCGAGCACCCTGCCAAGTTGCGCGTCGAGGTAGCTGATGTTCGCGAAGTATCCGTGGCGAATCTCGGCGACCTGCTCCGGGGTGAACGTGACTTGATTCGGCGGGATGCCGCGCAACTCGCGCCCGTCGTGGAAGGCGATGTCGGGCGCGCCCGAAGGCCGCGCGGGATTGAGCGGCGGCAGCTTCGCGCGATCGTAAAGGTCCCAGTATTTCTTCGGCGCATTGAAGGGCGCGTGCGGTTTCCAGAACCCGACGGCGAGGAAGAACGGCCGGTCCTTCACCTCGTCCAGCACACGCACCGCCTCGGCGGCGACGCGCCCGTCGTAGTAAGCCTCGTCCGGCACGTCGCGGCATTCGTAGAGCGGCACGGACGTGTATTGGCGCGGCGAGGGCGAGGCGACGTTCGGCGGCAGCGGACCCGTCACGCGCGCATCGTCCTCGCCGTGCGTGGCGTAGTGCAGGAATTCCGGCGCGCTCCACGAGCGGGCGTCGCCCTTCTCCTTCGTGTGCCAGTTGTGGAAAATCTTGCCGACGCAGCGGGTGTGGTAGCCGTGCTCCTTGAACCACAGCGGCAGCGTGGTCGCGTCGGGATTCAACTCCCGGAAATGCGTTCCGTTGTTCCAAATCCGCAGCGTGTCGGGCCTCCGCCCGGTGAGCATCGAGGAACGCGACGGGTTGCAGACAGCCTGCTGGCAATACGCACGGTCGAATTGCACGCCGCGCCGCGCGAGCCGCGTGAGGTTCGGCGTGAGCGCGGGCGACCCGTAACTGGCGAGGTCCGGGCGAAAGTCATCCGCCATGATGAACAACACATTGGGCTTCGTCGTCGCGCCCACGGAGGTGAAACCGCCAAGCGCGCAGAGGAGCCCGGCGCGAAGGAACAGAGATGTGGCCGGGCGCATAAGGCGATGAGTTAGCGGCGATCCTTCGGTTCGAGATACGCCGTCGGATTGTCGCGCGCGCCACGTGGGTAGAGCTTCTCGGCCGCGGTGGGATTCGCAACGAGCTCGAAGGCGATGCCGAGCGGATAAGCCCCGCGCCGAGGTGTGATGACGCCATTCGCATCCCGGGGAAGGCCGGACGCCATGCCGAGCGCGACCATGTCAAAGCGCGCAAACTTCCCGGCGCGCCGGTCGAATTCCAGCAGGCCGAACAAGCGTGGCTCGTAGCTCGACGGTTCGTCACGCCCGGATTCCGTCAGCGACGCGGAGCCGTCGAGCTGCATCGAGAGCCTGTCGGCGCTGACCTTGGTGATGGCAAGCGCGAACCTCCCTGCGCCGGGTTGTGACCGTGTGAAGGCCGCGCTTTCGGAAAAGCCGCGGCACGGGTCGAGGTGAAAGCGCATCAACCGCAGCGCGAACGAAACCGGGACAGCTTGCGTCTCGCCGACTCGCGGATCCACAGGCACGAGCGCCCGCCACTCGGACTCGGGTATCCACATGAAGTCGTTGTGCGCCTCGGCGAACCGCTCGGCCGCCGATGTGCCCGTGCCCGCGATGAAGTCAGCGTGTCTGGCGTAGCGAAGAGCACCACTTTCCTCCGCGCCAAAGTGACGGTTGAACACGCGGATGACGAGCGCGCCCGCGGGCAGCACAAGCGCCGCGCGTTTCGCATCCATCGGACCCGTGACGTCCACCGACAAGCCACCGGGCTTGCGTTCGCTTTCAGGCAGCGCGTCCCACGACTTGAGCGCCGAGCGGAGGAACTGCTCCATTCCCTGGCCCGGACCGTTGACACTCGTGAGCCGCCGTCCGTCCGCGGTGACGACGCACACCGAACCGGCCGCCGTGGTCGTGACGGACTTTGTCGCGCGGATGAAGTCACCGTCGGCGTCCTTGTATTCGCCGGACTCCTTGCGGGCATCGAGTGCGACCGCGATGAAGCGGTCGCGGACGAGTTGCACCACTTCCTCCTTCCAGATGGACGGCGCACGGCCGGCCGAAGCCGCCGCTCAGCAAACACCGATGGGCGCGCCGCCGGCCCCGGCCCAGATGAGAATGGGCTTGCCCACGGCTGCCGCGCGCTGGCGCGCCTCGGTGAGGCTGAGCGTCCACGGGATCTGCCAGAATCGCTGCTCGCCGGCCTGCGGGCGAATCTGCCGGTGCAAATAGTCAAATCGCCCAGGCGCGAGCCTGTCCGCCTTGGCCGCGGCAAAACCGTTCGCGCCATTCAGCGCGATGAGGGCAAGAAGCGCGAATGGATGACGCATGGCAGGAGCACGGGGTTGCATGGGAAGCGTCCGAGCGTCGGGATCATTTTGCCGCGACCGGCCCGGCGGCGGCTTGCCAGGCCTTCAAGTCCGACAGCAACAGCGACTCTCCGCGCACCACGAAGCGGTAGCCGGTCTTGTCCACGTCGAGTTCCGGGTGGCTGGCTTCGAGCTTCGCACCGTTGTCGGCCTGCACGCAGACCTTCGAGCCGTGAAACTCGATGAGCACGGTGTGCCACTTGCCCGGCGCGAACTTGGCGGCTGTCCTGCCGAGCGGCACGGGCTTGGACGCCGGATCGTTCTTGTCCTTGTCCTTCGTGATGGTCAGCGCCTCCTCGCCGAGGGCGATGCGGAAGAGGTGGCCCTTCGCGTGGTTGAGGCTCACGTTGAATCCCTTCGCGCCGTCCGCCTTGAAGGAGAAGCTCAGAACCGCGTCGCGGATCGGGCGGGCAAGCGTCAACACGGCAGCGTGTTCGTCGGACGCCTTTTCCTTGCCGATGACCGCCCCGTCGCGCACCTGCCAGTCGCCCTTGTTCGCAACCCAGCCCTTCGGGAGCGAAGTCCCGCTGAATTTTTCGTCGGCGATGAGCTTGCCGGGCTTGACGAGCAGGGGCTTGAGGTCGGCGCCTTTCTCCGCGAACGCGCCCACGGTGAGGAGCGCGAGCGCGGTGGCGGACAGAAGGGCCAGAGTGGTGGGCTTCATGATGAGTGAATGTGAAGTGGTTTGGTTGTCGCGTAGCCAGACGCCGCACGCTCCCTGAAGGTTGCCGGCGCGCAAACAGGTTGCCTCATTTCTTGTTCGTTTTCCCGCCCTTCGGCGCAATCGCCTCCGGGTCGCTGAAGGGCGGCTTGTCGAAGGTGCTGCCGTCGCCCGTCACGCGCGGGTCGTTCGCATCTTTGAGCAGCTTCATCAGCCGCTCGGACAGTTCGCGCTTCTTCGCCGCAAACGCCGGGTCTGCGG
>Ga0194131_10001094_pt1 | contig 46932 bp, 46 predicted proteins | sample TA2KigO120mmetaG_FD_148631 | JGI IMG/M metagenome (GOLD analysis project Ga0194131, IMG submission 148631) | Freshwater microbial communities from Lake Tanganyika, Tanzania - TA2015053 Kigoma Offshore 120m | ecosystem: Environmental > Aquatic > Freshwater > Lake | place: Tanzania: Lake...
CCCGCGCTTCCACGCCATCCTCCCATGCTGAACCCATGTCAGCATGCAAGGCGCGAATGCGCCTTTCAACACATCCTCATTTCCACTTGGAACGTCGAGGAGCCATTGATTTCTTCCCGGCCGATGACCTTGCTCGGCGCGGTGGTCGGAGCGGTATTCGCTTTCGGCCTGACGTCGGTTGTCGACGCCAAGACCTTCCGCACCAATCTGCGCGCCGATCCCGCCATGATGGAGCCGATCACCTATTCGGAGATCATCGCCGGCGATGTCCTCAACAACATCTACGAGGGCTTCAGCGCGGTCGCCGATGACGGCTCGATCGTGCCGGCGCTGGCAACCAAGTGGGAATCGAGCGAGGGCGGCAAGGTCTGGCTCTTCACGCTCCGCCGCGGCGTCAAATTCCACACCGGTCGGGAATTCTCGGCCAAGGACGTCAAGTTCACCATGGATACCCTCATGACGCCGGGCATGAAGGGCGGCCTGACCACGACCTATCTGAAGAAGGTGGTCGGCGCCGACGCCCTGCAGAAGGGCGAGGCGAAGGAGCTGGCGGGGGTCAAGGTGATCGATGCCCACACGATCGAGATCCGTCTGACCGAACCGGACGTGCTGTTCTCGATCTATCCGTTCTACTTCATGGATTCGCAGGTGATTGCCGAGCATGGACCGGAGTGGTGGAGCAAGGTTTCGGCCGGCACCGGCCCCTACAAGTTCGTGCACTGGAAGCGCGGCGTCGAGATCAAGCTCGACGCGCACAAGGACTATTGGGGCGGCGCGCCCAAGATCGATGGCGTGATGATGCCGATCGTTCCGTCCGGTGACACGATGCTGTCCATGTACGATGCGGGCGAGCTCGACTTCTCCTATCTGACCGAGGACGCCATGCGGCGCGCGCTCAAGGATCCGCGCTACAAGGACCAGCTCGTCAGCAGTCCGCGCGCCCAGTCGCGCTACATCGGCATGAACCAAAATCTCTATGCGCCCTTCAAGGACAAGCGGGTGCGCGAGGCGATTTCACTCTCGCTCGACCGCAATGCCATGATCAAGGGGCTCTACAACGATGCGGCCTTCCCGCTGCACGGCGTGACGACGCCGGGCGTGGCCGGCTACAACCCGAACATCACGCCGGTCGCCTTCGATCCGGTGCGCGCCAAGAAGCTGCTGGCGGATGCCGGCTACCCCGACGGCAAGGGCATGCCGCCGCTCGAGATCTCCAATCCGCCGCTCTTCAAGGACGAGATCACCTACTACGCCAACCAGATCAAGCGCGTGCTCGGCATCGACGTGAAGGTCGTCACGGTCGAGCGCGGCACGTTCATCAAGTCGATGAATGCCGGCGAAGTCATGTTCTTCCCCTGGGGCTGGACCGCCGGGTATCCCGATGCCAACTACTTCCTGTCGCAGATGTGGCACTCGAAGAGCCCGTATAACCGCGCGCGCTACAGCAATCCGCAATTCGACGCGCTGATAGACAAGGCGCAGACCGTGGCCGATCCGCCCGAGCGTTACAAGCTCTATCAGCAGGCCGAAAAGGTGCTGATGGACGACTGGGGTACGATCCCGCTGCCGGTCCCGGCTCTGGTCGCGCTGCGCAAGCCGAACGTCAAGGGCGTGACCATGACGTCCTACGGCTATTCCAGTTTCCACAAGATCGAGATCCAGTGATCGCTGACACCTCCCTCCCTCGCACCCAGTGCGGGGGAGGGTCGGGGAGGGACTCCCTGCGGGCCATCGTTTCCTCCCCTTCGGGCCCCCACCTCGGTCCTGCCCCGCTCAGGCGCGGGGGCGGAGGCTGCGGTGCGCGCCACATCGGTCGGGCGCCGTGCTGACCTACGCGATGCGCCGGATCCTCGGCCTGCTGCCGGTGCTGGCGGCCGTGATTATCCTGACGTTTCTCGCCAACCAGGTGATCCCCGGCGATCCCGTGACGATCATGCTGAGCGACCAGTCGGCCGACCGCGTGCTGGCGGCCCGCCTGCGCGCCGACTACGGGCTCGACCTGCCGCTGTGGCAGCAATTCATCAACTACGTCGCGGGCATCCTCAGTGGCGACTTCGGCAAGTCGTTCCGTTTCGTCGGCGTACCGGTCATCGACGTCATCAAGGACGCGCTATTCGTCAGCCCGATCCTGGCACTGTCGGCCACCGTCATTGCGGTTCCGGTCGGCGTCGCGGTCGGCGTGTTTGCCGCCCTTCGGCACAACACCTGGGCCGACACCACGGTGATCCTGCTGGTCATCGCCGGCATCTCCATTCCGAACTTCGCGCTCTCGGCATTCCTGGTCTACATCTTCGCCGTCAAGCTGGGCCTCGTGCCCGTCGCCGGCTGGGGCACGTTCGACCGCGCCATCCTGCCTGCTTTGATTCTGGCCGTGCCGCCGGCGGCGCAGATCGCGCGCCTGTCGCGCACCTACATGCTCGAGGTCCTCCAGCAGGACTACATCCGCACCGCGCGGGCCAAGGGCCTCAACCGCCGCCTCGTCGTCTATCGGCACGCGCTGCGCAACACGCTCGTGCCGCTGCTGACCACCATCGGCATCATCTTCGGCGTGCTGCTGTCGGCGACATTCGTGGTCGAGACGATCTTCAACATTCCCGGCCTCGGCCGCATGGCGATCCAGGCGATTTTCTCGCGCGACTACCCGGTCACCATGGCGATCGTCCTGCTGTTCACGCTGTTCTTTCTCCTGATCAATCTGATCGTCGATCTGCTCTACGGCGTGATCGATCCGCGCATTCGTCTGGGCGGCAGCCCGACATGACCGTGCAATCGGTGCGATTGCCGCAAGGCACGCTCGGCCGCCTCTGGCACTCGGAATTTGCCGTGCGCTTCCGCCGCAACCGCAACGCCATGATCGGCTCGGTCATCGTGCTGTTCGTCGTCCTCGTGGCCTTTTTCGCGCCGGTCCTGGCGCCCTATAGCTACGAGGAGACTGACCTGCTCGCGACCTGGGCGGCACCATCGGCGGACCACCTGCTGGGCGGTGACCAGCTCGGCCGCGACATCCTCAGCCGGCTGATCGTCGGCGCCCGCGTCTCGCTGCTGGTCGCCATCTCCGTTCTCACCATCACGCTGTCGATCGGCATCCTGCTCGGCATGATCGCGGGTTATTTCGGCGGCTGGACCGATGCGCTGATCATGCGCGTCGTCGACGTCATCTTCGCGTTTCCCGAGCTGATCTTCGCCATCCTCGTGGCGGCTGTGCTGGGACCGAGCAAGCTCACGGTCATCATTTCCCTGTCGATCGTGTGGTGGCCGGGCGTGGCGCGCCTGACGCGCTCCCTCGTGCTCCAGCTCCGCAGCGAGCTCTACGTCGACGCGGCGATTGCCTGCGGCACGCGGCCATTCACGATCCTGTTCCGCCACTTGCTGCCCAATATCGTTGCGCCGCTGATCGTGCGCGCGTCGATCGGCGTCGGCTTCCTCATCATGGCCGAGGCGACATTGAGCTTCCTCGGCATCGGCGTGCAGGAGCCCGAGCCGAGCTGGGGCGGCATGATCCGCGACGGGCTGGTCGGCCTGCGCACCGATCCCTATCTCGCGCTGTTCGGCAGCATGGCGCTCGGCCTCACCATCATCGGCTTCAACCTGCTGGGCGACGGCATGCGCGACCTGCTCGATCCCAAGATCCGCGACCGATGACCGAAGCGCTGCTGCGCGTCTCCGATCTCGCCGTGTCGTTCCAGGCGCTGCACGGCCGGCTGACCGTGCTCGAGGACGTGTCATTCGACATCGGACATGGCGAGGTCTTGGGGGTGGTCGGCGAGAGCGGATCGGGCAAGTCGGTCACCGCCCTGTCGATCATGGGGCTGCTCGGCGCGCAGGGCAGCATCGATCGCGGCGCCATCCACTTCGCCGGCCGCAATCTCGTCGAGCTCGACGAGCCGACGATGCTCGACATCCGCGGCCGCGAGGTCGCGATGATCTTCCAGGAACCGATGACCAGCCTCAATCCGGTCTACACCGTCGGCTTCCAGATTGCCGAGGTTCTGATCGAGCATCTCGGCCTGTCGCGCGGCGCGGCCCGCGGGCGCGCCATCGAGCTGATGCGCCGAATCGGCATACCCGCGGCCGAGCAGCGGGTCGACCAGTATCCCCACCAGATGTCGGGCGGCATGCGCCAGCGCATCATGATCGCCATGGCCATGGCGTGCGAGCCCAAGCTGCTGATCGCCGACGAGCCGACCACGGCGCTGGACGTCACCATCCAGGCGCAGATCCTTGACCTGATGCGCGACCTGCGTCGCGCCTTCTCGGCCGCCATCCTGATGATTACCCACGACATGGGCGTGATTGCCTCGATCGCCGACCGCGTCGTCGTCATGTATGCGGGGCAGATCGTCGAGGAGGCGCCGGTCAAGGATCTGTTCGGCCGGCCGTTTCATCCCTATACGCGACTGCTGCTGCGCTCGATCCCGCTCGCCAACCGCAAGCAGGCGCGCCTCGAAGCCATTCCCGGCTCGACGCCGTCGCCGGCGAGCTTCCCGTCCGGCTGCCGCTTCCATCCGCGTTGTCCCGATGCGATCGATCGCTGCCGCCAGGCGATGCCGTCGATCGAGTCGGAGGGGACCAGCCGTCGCGTCCGCTGCTGGCGCGCCTTCGAACCCGATCTCAAGTCGGCCCGACCCACATGAAATCTCCCTCATGAACCCGCCAGCATGAGCACGCCGTCGTGAACGCTGTCGTTGCAACCGAGGCGCGGACCGCGCCGCTGGTCAGCGTCGAGCGCCTGACCAAGGATTTCCCGATTCGTTTGGGCGGCCTGATCGCGACCCGCGCGAGTCTGCGCGCGGTCGACGATCTCAGCCTCGCCATCTATCCCGGCGAGACCCTTGGGCTGGTCGGCGAGTCCGGTTGCGGCAAGACCACGGTCGGCCGTTTGATCCTGCGCCTGCTCGAACCCACCGCCGGCCGCATCCGGTTCGACGGAGAGGACATCACGCACCGCTCCGAGCCGCAGATGCGACCGCTGCGCCAGCATATCCAGGTGATCTTTCAGGACCCGTTCTCGTCGCTCAATCCGCGCATGCGCGTGCGCGACGTGATCGGCGAGCCGTTGCGCAATCTGGGCATGCGGCGCAACGAGATCGAGCAGCGCGTCGCCGAGCTGATGGGCATCGTCGGCCTGCCCGCCGAGTACATGACGCGCTACCCACACGCCTTCTCCGGCGGGCAGCGCCAGCGCATCGGCATTGCCCGCGCGCTCGCCGTGCGGCCACGTTTCATCATCTGCGACGAAGCGGTCTCGGCGCTCGATGTGTCGATCCAGGCGCAGATTCTGAATCTGCTGGCCGATATCCAGCGGCAATTCAGCCTGACCCTGCTGTTCATCTCGCACAATCTCGGCGTGGTCAGGCACGTCAGCCACCGCATCGCGGTCATGTATCTGGGGCAGATGGTCGAGCTGGCGACCGAGCAAGCGCTGTTCACGCGGCCGCTGCATCCCTATACCCAGGCGCTGATTTCCGCCGTGCCCGAGCCCGATCCGGAGATTCAGAGCCGCCGCATCGCGCTGCAAGGGGAGATCCCGAGCCCGATCGCGCCGCCCCCGGGCTGCCGCTTTCACACACGCTGTCCGAAGGCTGAGGAGCGCTGCCGTTCGACCGAGCCGGTGATTCGCGAGGTCGAGCCCGGCCGGTTCGTGCGTTGTCATTTCCCAGGTTGACGTACAAGGAAGGTCCATGATCGTCGAGCGCACCAATTACTTCGCCAAGCCAGGGCACGCCGCAGAGGTGCTGGCCATCCGCCGGCGCGCCTGTGCCGTGCGCGTCAAGATCGGCTTGGCGGCTGGCAAGGTGTTCGTGAAGCAGGATGGCGACGGCGCCGACGTCACCTGGGAATGCGGATTTGCCACCAAGGACGAGCACGAGCGCGATCTGGCGGCGCGCGCCGCCAGCAAGGATTTCGAGGCTGTCCGCGCGGCCATGAAGCAGCATATCGTCCGCTTCGAGCGACACCTCGAGCGGCGCGATGTGGAGCCGCTCGCCAACGGCATGATCGACACCGACGTGACGGGCATCCGCGCCGTGGCGCGCGAGGTCACGTTCCGCAGCGGCAACCATACGCTCAAGGGGTACCTGCACCTGCCGCCGGGCGAAGGGCTGTTTCCGTGCATGATCACCAACCATGGCAGCGGCATCTCCCAAGGCACGTGGGACGTGTCGCGACCGGCAACGGCGCTGCTGCTCATGAGCTGGGGCATCGCGTCCTTCCTGCCGCACCGCCACGGCTACGGCAACTCGCCGGGTCCGGCCTGGCGCAGCGAGGTCACGGCCGAGTTCGGCACCAGCGAATACGACACCCAGCTGGCGGCGCGGCTCGATCGCGAAAGTGACGACGTGATTGCGGCCTTCGACATGCTCGCGTCCATGCCGGAGCTGCGTCCCGATCACATCGGCGTCATGGGCAGCTCGTTCGGCGGCACGAACACGCTATTGGCCGCATCGAAATCACCCAAGTTCCGCTGCGCCGTCGAGTTCGCCGGCGCGGCCATGAACTGGGACCGCACACCGGCGTTGCGCGCGCTCATGACCCAGGCGGCTGCCAAGGTGAGCCAGCCGATCTTCTTCATCCAGGCCGCGAACGATTACAGCATCCGGCCGACCAAGGAGCTGGCGGCCTCGCTCGACGGCACGGGCAAGGTCGTCGAGTCGAGGATCTACCCGGATTTCGGCGTCAATCGCGACGAGGGACATCGACTGGAGAGCATGGGCCAGGCGGTCTGGGGCGCCGACGTCCGCCGTTTCCTCGAGCGCTGGCTGTGAGCCGGTCGGTTCCATCGTCCTGGGACGACGAGGCGGACGTCGTCGTCGTCGGCTTCGGCTATGCCGGTGCCATGACGGCTGTCGCCGCGCACGATGCCGGTGCCACGGTCGCCATCCTGGAGAAGATGCTCGATCCCGGCGGAATCTCCGTGTGCTCGGCCGGCGGATTGCGCATCGCCGCCGACGCCGACCAGGCCTTCCAGTACCTGCACGCGACCAACGCAGGTACGACGCCCGACGACGTGCTGCGCCGTCTCGCCCAGGGCATGACCGAGCTGCCGGACATGGCGCGCGAGCTCGCCGCGGTCAATGGCGCGGTCGTCGGCGTGCGCGAATCGCCGGCCAACTATCCATTGCCCGGCTACGAGACCTTCGGCTTCGTGTACATCGACGATCTGCCGGGTTTCGATGCATCTTCCGTGTTTCCACAAGTGCGTGGCTCGCCGCAGGGCGCGCGCCTGTTCAAGGTCATGTTGGACAATGTCGCCAAGCGCGGGATTTCAGTCAGGCTCGCGACGCCGGCGCGCCGCCTCGTGCAGGACGCCGACGGCGCGGTCATCGGGATCATCGCCGAGAGCCACGGCCGCAGAATCGCGATTCGGGCGCGCCGCGCCGTCGTGCTGACGACCGGCGGCTTCGAAGGCGACGCAGAGATGCAGCGCCAGCATTGGCAGATCAAGCCGGTGATGAGCGCCGCCTTCCGCGGCAACACCGGCGACGGCATCCGCATGGCGCAGGCGGCGGGCGCCCAGCTCTGGCACATGTGGCACTTCCACGGCTCCTACGGGTTCCGCCATCCGGATCCGTCCTATCCCTTTGCCATCCGCACCAAGCGCCTGCCGGACTGGCTGCCGGGCAAGGGCTTGCGCGAGGATGTACGCATGACCTGGATCGTGGTCGACCGATCCGGACGGCGCTTCATGAACGAATACGATCCCTATATGCAGGACACCGGCCATCGCGCTATGGAGCGCTTCGATCCGGTGACCCAGCGCTATCCGCGGATTCCCGCGACGCTGATCATCGACGAGGAGGGCCGCAAGCTCTACCCGCTGGGCGCCCCGACCTACAACGAGCGCGGTCTGTCGATGTCGTGGAGCCGCGACAACCAGGCCGAGATCCAATCCGGCGTGATCCGACGCGCGCAGTCGCTCGAGGAACTGGCCGAGCGGATCGGCAGCGCGCCTTCGGTGCTCCGCGCCACGGTCGAACGCTGGAATGCCATGTGCGGGGCTGGGCAGGACGACGAGTTCGGCCGGCCGCCGGGCAGTATGGTGCCGATCAGGACACCGCCCTTCTACTTCGCCGAGCTTTGGCCGGTTGTCTCGAACACCCAGGGTGGCCCGCGCCACGACGCCGAGCAGCGCGTGATCGACGCCTTCGGCCAACCGATACCCAGGCTCTACGCCGCCGGCGAGCTCGGCAGCGTGTTCGGCCACCTTTACATGTCCGGCGGCAATCTGGCTGAATGCTTCGTCGGCGGCCGCATTGCGGGCCGCAACGCCGCTTCGTTGCCGGCGTTGAGGTGAGACGATGACATCGACGAATCTGGCGTCCAGGAAATCCGGCAATCTCGGCTATTGGTGCGATGCCGCGGTGCAGAGCGCTCCGCAGTCGGTCGCGATGATCGATCTCTCGGGCCAAGAGCCGCGCGACGTCAGCTATGGCGAATTCGACCAGCGTGCCGACCGGTTTGCCGCGCTGATATCCGGTCTCGGCCTCAAGCCCGGCGATCGCATGGCCATGGCGATCGGCAACCGCTTCGAGTTCGTCGAGGTGATGTACGGCGCCATGCGCGCCGGCATCGTGCCGGTGCCGCTCAATATCAAGCTCGGCGCCGAGACGCTCGCCTACACGATGAAGGACGCGGGCTGCGTCGGCGCCGTGGTCGAGCCGGGCTGCAATGCGCACATCGTAAGGCTGGCCGACGAGGCGGGGCTCAAGATCAAGCTCGCCTTCGGCCCGGCCCCCGCGGGCTGGCAGGACTACGAGCGCGCGCTCATGACGATGCCGGCATCCTTCGATCCGCCGGCGCTGGACCCTGACCACCATTCGTTCCAGGCCTACACCTCCGGATCGACCGGCCGGCCCAAGGGCGTGGTGCTGACGCACGCCGGACAGCTCTGGTGGATTCGCTGCGTGCAGAAGTACTGGACGCCGCCGCCGACCGAGCGCGGGCTCACCGCGGTGCCGCTCTACCACAAGAACGCCATGGCCGGGCAGATCAAGCCGATGCTCCAGTGCGGCGGATCTGTCGTGATCCTGCCCAACTTCGAACCGCGCCGCTTTCTCGAGACCTTGTCGAAATTCCGCTGCACCTTCACGACTGGCGTTCCCTCGGTCTTCACCATGGTGCTGCAGCAGAAGGATCTCATCGAGAGGCTCGACTTTTCCCACCTCAAGAAGATCACCGTCGGCTCGGCGCCGACGCCGAAGGAATTGCTCGATACGCTCGAGCGCGTCTTCGGCTGTCCGGTCGGCGAGAGCTATGGCCTGACTGAGGGCGGTCCGGTCATGATCGGCCCGCCGCTCGACGGCCGAAAAGTGCCGCACGGCTCGTGCGGTGTGATCTGGCCCGAGGGCGAGGTCAAGCTGGTCGGCACCGACGGCAGGGAGCATCCCAGCTATGGCGAGCTGTGGGTGCGCAATCCTGGTGTGACGCCGGGGTACTACAACCTTCCCGAGGTCAACAAGCAGCGCCTCGTCGATGGCTGGCTCAAGACCGGTGACCTGTTCAGCCTCGACGCCCAGGGCTTCTACTACTTCCGCGGCCGCACCGACGACATGTTCAATTCCGGCGGAGAGAACGTCTATCCTCTCGAGGTGGAGAACCTGCTGCTGCGTCATGCCGGCGTCGCCGAGGTATCGGTCGTGCCGGTGCCGCACAAGATCAAGGGTAAGGTGCCGGTCGCCATGGTCGTGAGGGCGCGCGGCTCGGCGATCGACGAGGCGGCGCTCAAGCAGTTTGCGATCGACAACGGTCCGACCTACGCCCACCCGCGGCGCGTCTTCTTCACCGAGGCGCTGCCGCTCAACGGCCCGGGCAAGATCGACCGCAAGGTCGTGCAGAAGCAGGTGACGGAGCTGATCGGTCCCGCAGGTCTGGGCGGGGCATGAGCGACTTCGCCTTGGATCACGTCGGCGTCGCGGTCAACGATCTCGACGCAGCGGCGAGCATCTATCGCCGGCTGGGTTTTACGCTCAGCGATCTCAGTCATCACGTGGACGCGGGCGCGCCGCCCCGGCGGCGCGGCACCGGCAATCATTGCATCATGCTGCGCCAAGGCTATGTCGAGCTGATCGGCGTCACCGATCCGGCCTATCAAGGCCGGCTCCGTCACCACCTGGCGCGTTACGAGGGCGCTCACATCGTCGCCTTCGGCACGACGGACCTTGCCACGGCCGCCGCCGGACTGGCGCGGCGTGGCTTCACCGCCGGCGCGCCCCGCCGGCTGTCGCGGCCGATCGTCGAGCGGCACCGTGCCGTAACCGCGGAATTTTCGATCGTCGATTTACCGACGCCGGTCGACGAGGGCTACTACATCGCCGTCGAGCATCACACGCCCGACGCCCTGTGGCAGCCCCATCTGGTCGAGCATGCCAACGGTGCCATGGGCCTGATTGGCGTAACCCTGTGCGTCGACGAGGCTCAGCGGTTTGCCGCCGCGATGGCGACCATGCTCGATGGCGAGCACGATGTCGCCAATCGCGTCATATCGCTCGGGCGCACGCGGCTCCATGTCGTCGACCGGGCGAGGCTTGCCACGCGGTTTCCCGGCGTCGGCGCGCCGGTCGTGCCCTATGTCGCAGCGATCTCGCTTTCGGTCGGCGATCTCGCGCGCACGCGCGCCGCGCTCGAAAGCGCAGGCATCGGCGGTCGTTCGGGCCCCGCGGACAGCCTGTGGGTTTCGCCCGGCGATGCCCGTGGCACTGTCATCGAATTCGTCAGGAAATGAAGGGGAGAGACGATCATGCCAGCAGCACGCAAGACCAAGACGGCGGCCAGGACGCAGGGACCGATCCCGATCTATGTCCAGGCCGTCGAGGCGCAGCCCCATGTCTACGCGATCACGCGCGACATCTGGAAGGCCGGGCTGAAACGGCACGCCGCGCTCGCCAAGAGGCTCAAGCCGACCTTTGCCTGGGATACCAAGCCCGATATGAAGGCGCTCGCCGCGGCGGAGATCATCATCTCGGGCTCGCGGGTCGACCGCGCGGTGATCGGTCCGCAGACGCCGAACTTGAAATGGCTCCATGTGACGGCGGCGGGCGTCGAGAAGCTGGTGCCGCTCGACTGGCTGCCGAAGGGGGCCGTCCTGACCAATGCCAGCGGCGTGCATGGGCCGAAATCGGGCGAGTTCGCCGTCATGGCGCTGCTCATGCTGAACGATCGGATGCCGCTGCACATCGACGATCAGAAGGCGCGGCGCTGGAACCAGGTGTTCAGCTCGCCGATCGCCGGCAAGACCGCGGTGATCGTCGGCGTCGGCGCGATCGGCGAGGAGTGCGCGCGGCGCGCAAAGCAGCTCGGTCTTCATGTCATCGGCGTGAGACGAAGCGGCAAGGCCGCCCGCTACGTCGATCGAACGGTTTCCTCGAAGCAGATCCACCGCGTGCTGCCCAAGGCCGACTTCCTCCTGGTGATCACGCCGCTGACCAGGGAGACGCGCGGCCTGATCGGACGTCGCGAGCTGGAGTTGCTCAAGCCCGGCGCGGGGCTGATCAATATGGGCCGCGGCCCCGTCGTCGACTATGCTGCGCTCGCCGAGCTGCTGCGATCGGGCCGCCTCGGCGGCGCCATCCTCGACGTGTTCGAGCCGGAGCCTCTGCCGCCGGAGTCGCCGCTGTGGACCGTGCCCCGGCTGCTGGTCACGCCGCACGTGTCGTCGGACGACCCGAGCCGCTATGCCGCGCGTTGCCTCGACGTGTTCTTCGCCAATCTGAAGGAATACCTGCGGGGACGTGACCTGCCGAACCGCGTCGATGGCGCGCTGGGCTACTAGGGACCCGTATGCTGGCCGACCTCCGCGGGGGCGTGGCGTTGTTCTCATGATTCTGGCTAAAATGGCCGTGGGATGGGGAGGTTACTGGTTTGACCATGCGGTTTGCAGGATTGGCCGTGGTGGTTGCCGTGGTTGGCTGTCTGGCCTTGGCAGGTACGCCAGCCTTGGCCATGACACCGGAGGGCGGCGACTGCGTGGAAAGCGCCAAGAACGTCAAGGATGTGCTTGCATGCCTGCAGCAGGAAATGGGCCGACAGCGCGACTACCTCAACACGGCGCTCGGCAAGGCGCGCACGCAAAGCGACCCGCCGCGGCTCGCGATCTTGAACCGCATGCAGCAAGCCTGGAGCGCCTATCGCGACCAGTACTGCGATTGGCGCGCCGATCTGTTTCGCGCCGACAAGGAGCAATCACAGCTGGAAAAGCTGCAATGCCTGATCGACACGACGGAGCGCCAAGCTCAGGAACTCGAAGACGACGGCACCTCGCCGCCGTGATGGAGCAGCAATGAAGCGATCGGTTGAGGCAGGTCAGCGTTTTCAGGTCGTCGACAAGACGGCCTATGTCTGGGAAGTCGAGCGGGTTTCCGACAAGCACGGCATTCCCCATGCCAGCCTCACCCGCGTGGGTGAGGCCACGGAGCGCCGCCTGGTATCGGTCACGATCCTGCTTGATCGGGGTCGCTATCGGCCGGTCGCCCATCAACCGCCAGCACCGGCCGCTCCCGGCTCCTCCGGTTCGGGTTCAAGCTAGGACGCAACGTTGAGCGCAGATCGCGACGGCGGCCAAGTGCCGCCGCCCAGCTTCGGTGCTGATGACGTCGAAATGTTGCGGCATGAGACGCTCTACAGCGGCTATTCCCGTTTGCACCGCTACACCTTTCGCCATCGGCTGCATGACGGACGCTGGACGAGACCCTTCACGCGCGAGGTGTACGATCGCGGCGCGGCCGCCGCCGTGCTCCTCTACGACCCGTTTGCCGATGCCGTCGTCTTCGTCGAGCAATTCCGGCCCGGCGCCCATGCCGCCGGCCGGGCGCCGTGGCAGCTCGAGCCGGTCGGCGGCATGATCGAGCCGGGTGAGGATCCGACTGAAGTGGTCCGCCGAGAAGCGATCGAGGAGGCAGGCTGCGAGATTCTCGACCTGCTGCACCTGTTCGACTATTTGCCGAGCGTGGCGAGCTACCAGAGCCCGATTCATCTCTATGCCGGCCGCGTCGATGCCGCCCGCGCAGCCGGCGTCCACGGCCGATCGGACGAAGACGAGGAAACGCGCGTCGTGGTGCTCCGCTCGGACGCGGCATTCGCAGCCATGGTTGAGCGCCCCATCATCTCGGCCGGGGCTCTCTTGTCGCTCCAGTGGCTCAGGCTCAACAGGGCCGAGCTGCGCCGGCGCTGGGGAGTGGGCGTCCAGGCCGGGGAATAAGGCGCACCGGAGGTTGTTAACTTATGTGGAGCCAGCGACCCGGCGAGAGCTCCGCCGCCGGACTTGCGCTTAAACCCCTTCGGGCAAGTCCGGCGGCCTCTTTCCCCTCCATGATCGGCAAGTTGGGCCTTGTATGGGGCCGCTGCGGCGCTACGCTGCCGGGCTCCCGCCATTGGGGCGGGTAATGGGCGTGCATGGCTGAGGCTGTAGCGACATTGGCGGTATCGGTCTGGCGCGGCGGAGCCGAGGGGCGCTTTGTCGGCTACGCCGTGCCGCGGCGCGCCAACCAGACCGTGCTCGACGTCGTCACCTACATTCAGCAGCGCCTCGACCCCGGCTTGAGCTACCGCTTTGCCTGCCGGGTCGGCATGTGCGGATCATGTGCGATGACGGTCAATGGCCGGCCGCGCTGGACCTGTCGCACCCATGTCGCGCGCGTCGCGGGCGCCGACGGCCGCATCGAGATCGCCCCGCTGGCGAACCTCCCGGTGATCAAGGACCTCGCCTGCGACCTCAGCGCATTCTTCGACAAATGGGCGGCCGCCCGAGGCAGCTTCGTCGGCACGCGCACGCGCCGCGACGATTTCGCGCGGGTGTCGCCCGCCGCGCCGCAGCGGCGTGCGGTCGACGCTGCCATCGAATGCATAGGCTGCGCCGTCTGTTACGCCGCGTGCGACGTCGTCGCCTGGAATCCCGACTATCTCGGGCCGGCCGCTCTCAACCGGGCCTGGACACTGGTCAATGACGAGCGTGACGGTGCCGAACGCGCGCGACTGTCGGCCGTCGCTGGCGACGCGGCATGCCACGCCTGCCACAGTCATCAGAGCTGCACGGAGCATTGTCCCAAGTCACTCAGCCCGACAAGCTCGATCGCGGGCCTGAAGCGCCGCACGGGTCTGGCGGCACTGACGGGCAAGATCTGAATGGGGCCCCGCGCCGAAGTCCTGCTGTGGCTCGCGCAGCGCGCCAGCGCCGCCGTGCTGGCGGCATGTGTTGCCATCCACCTCGCAACGATGATCTATGCCGTGCAAGGCGGGCTCAGCGCTGCGGAAATCCTCGGGCGCACGCGCGGCAATGTCTCCTGGCTCGCCTTCTACGCCGTGTTCGTCCTGGCCGCGGCCATCCATGCTCCGATCGGGATGCGCAGCGTCATCCGAGAGATCGTGGGTTGGCGCAGCCGCTCGCTCGACCTCGCGCTCTGCGCCTTCGCGGTCGCGATCGCCTGGCTCGGCTGGCGCGCCATAGCGGGCCTGTTCCGATGAGCCTTGCAGCTCGGCTGCGCGGCCGGACGCACGCCGCCTACATCGCCTTCCTCATCCACCGACTGTCCGGCATCGGTCTCGCCGTCTTCCTGCCGCTTCATTTTCTGGCGCTCGGCCAGGCGATCCAGGGGCCGCAGGCGCTCGACGGCTTTCTCGACTGGTCGCGCCAGCCACTGGTCAAGGCCGCCGAAGCGGGGCTCGTACTGTTGCTGGCAGCGCATCTCACCGGCGGGCTGCGCGTGCTTGCCATCGAGGCCGGCAGCACGCGCGCCATGACGCGCGCCGTCATCTCGCTCGGCTTGGCTGCAAGTCTTGCCATCGCTCTGATGTTCTTGCTCGGCGTGTGGTCATGAGCCTTGTCCGGCGATGAGCCTCGCCGCACTCGGCGCCGTGGCTTTCGGCGCGCTTTTCGGCTCGATCGTCTCCGGCCTGGCGGGCTTTGCCTTCGGTCTCGTCACGCTCGGCTTCTGGCTTCATGCGATCGAGCCGACGCTCGCAGCACCGCTCGTGGTGTCGTGCAGCCTCGTGGTTCAGCTCATGAATGTCCGTGCGCTCTGGCATGCGGTCCGGTGGGAGCGCGTGTTGCCGTTCGTACTGGCCGGCTTGCTCGGCGTGCCGATCGGCAGTTATCTGCTGGGCCATATCGATGCGGCCCTGTTCAGGCGCATCCTCGGCGCCTTTCTCCTCATCTATTCCGGCATCAGCCTCTTCCTGCCGCCGATGGCGCCGGCGGCGCGGGCGGGACGGTTGGCCGATGGCGCGGTCGGCCTGGCGGGCGGCGTGATGGGCGGCTTGTCCGGCCTGTCGGGCGCCTTGCCCACCATGTGGTCGGGCTTGCGCGGCTGGTCGAAGGATGAGCAACGGGCGGTCTATCAACCCTTCAACATATGCATGCACGTGGCCACGATGCTGACCTACCTCAAGGATGGGTTCCTCGACCGCGATTTCGCTGTCAGCTTTCTGATCGCGCTTCCTGCGCTGGGCGCGGGCGGCTGGCTCGGCATCCGGCTCTACCGGCGCGTCGACGAGGTGCAGTTCCGCCGCATCGTGCTTTGGCTGCTGCTCATCTCCGGCGGCGTGCTATTGCTGTAGCGATGAAGCTCGACGACGAAGAACGCGCGATCGCCGCCGGCGCCCATGGACCGGTACGGCGCTGGGCGATCGAGCATCAGATCAAGGTCGGCCGCTTCTTCGATGCTGCCGACTTCGTGCCGATCTCCCAGGTCCACATCATGGCCGATGCCGAATCCCTGGGCGAGGCGTGCATCGCGCTGCTCGAGGAGCACGCGCGTCGCTCCTGGGCCGAGCGGTCTGTGCGCGTGCCGACAGTGACCGACCCGCGCGGCGTCGATTTCAACGCCTACAAGCGCCTGGGACAGACCGACGAGATGGTCGGGCTCGAGCGGCGTGCCATTGCCGCGTTCTCCGCACTCGGCGTGCTGCTCACCAACACCTGCATCAACTACCAGACCGTGATGCCGCCGATGCGTGGCGAGCACATCGCCTTCGGCGACACCGGCTCGGTGATCTACGCCAACAGCGTCATGGGTGCGCGCAGCAATTTCGAGGGCGGACCCTCGGCGCTTGCTGCCGCTCTGACCGGCCGGACACCGCGCTACGGCTATCACCTCGATCGCCATCGCCGCGGCTCGCGACTGTTCCGCCTGCATGAGCAGCCGCGGAACTGGAGCGATTGGGGCGCGCTGGGCGGGGTGGTCGGCCGGCGTCTCGAATCCTATTGGCAAGTTCCGGTGATTGCGGGCGTCGACATGCCGCCGAGCTCGGACGAGCTCAAGCATTTCGGCGCGGCGCTTGCCAGCTTCGGCTCGGTGGCGCTCTTTCACATGGTCGGCGTGACGCCGGAAGCGCCCAGCCTTGCCGCCGTCTTCGATGGTGCGCCGCCGGCGGAAGAGCCGATCGGTCCGGAAGACATTGCCGGCTTTTACGGGAGCTACGCGCCGGCCGACACCGGTGTCGACGTTGTCGTGTTCGCCGCGCCGCAATTGTCGCTGTTCGAGATCCAGCAGTTGGCCGGGTTGTTAGCAGGCCGGCATGTCCACGACAAGGTGACGCTGCTGGCGGCGACCTCGCCCGAGATCAAGGCGGCGTCAGACCGGATGGGACTGACCGCGACGATCGCTCGGGCCGGCGGCGTCGTGCTCGAAGGTGTCTGTTTTTACCAGAGCTACGCGCGCGAGATCGGCGAGGTAAATGGCTGGAAGCGCCTGATGTCGAACTCGGCGAAGCTGGTCAACATCATCGGCGGCTACGGCTATCAGCCGGTGCTTGCGAGCATGGAGCGGTGCGTCGACTCGGCGGTGGCCGGACGGATCGTGTGATGGCCGAACTGACGATCAAGGGTCATGCCGGCATCGGCCCGGCGGTCACCGGCACGGCGCTGGTCGCGAGCGACAACTTCAGCGCCCGCTACGACCTTGACCGCATCAAGGGCATCTTCGTGCGGCCGGCGCACAAGCTGGTCGGGCAGAGCTATGTCGGACGCATCCTCGTGCTCAACACGGCCAAGGGCGGCGTGGCGACGGCCTGGATGCTCTACGAAATGGCGTCGCGCGGCATGGCGCCCAAGGCACTGCTATTGAACTTCGCCAATCCGATCATGGCCCAGGGCGCAGCGCTTGCCGATCTCGCCTTCATGGATCGCTTCGAAACGGACATCACCAGGGCGATCCGCACCGGTGACGAGGTGACCGTGGACCCCGGGGCCGGCACTGTGAGCGTCCGGCGGACGTGATGTCACTGTCCCCGGGGCCGGGCATTTTCGATGGAAAACCCGACCGGAGCCCCTATCATGGGTGCCAATCGATGACACCAATTCGGGGAGGCAGTCATGGTCAGGTCGTCGGCATCGCGCCGTTCCGTGCTCAAGGGGTTGGCGGCAGCGTCGGGTGCGGTCGCGTTGCCTCGCTTTGCCATCGCCCAGTCCAAGCCCGAGGTGGGCACGGTGGTGCTTGCTCCGCAATTCGGCCTCGCCTACACGCCGCTGCATGTCATGAAGGCGGAGAAGCTGATCGAGAAGCATCTGGCGAAGAATGGCCTGCCAAATTCCAAGGTCGAGTGGCAGAAGACCACGGGTGGCGCCGCTGCGAACGAGGCGCTCATTTCCGGCGCCATGCATGTCGTCTCAGGCGGCGTCGGTCCGCTGCTCACCGTGTGGGACAAGACAAAGGGCAACGCCAACGTGCGCGGCATCGGCTGCTTCGACGCCACCGCGCTCTATCTCTGCACGATCAACCCGGCCGTCAACACCATCCGCGACTTCACCGACAAGGACAAGATCGCTCTGCCGGCGGTCAAGATCTCGATCCAGGCGGTCTCGCTCCAGATGGCCTGCGAGAAGGAGTTTGGCCAGGGCCAGCACACCAAGCTCGATCACCTGACGGTGTCGATGTCGCATCCCGATGCGACCGCGGCGTTGCTCTCGGGCAAGTCGGAGATCACGGCGCATTTCAGCAGCCCGCCGTTCCAATACCAGCAGATCGAGACAGGCAAGGCACGCAAGGTGCTGAGCAATTTCGACGTGCTGGGCGGGCCGGTCACATTCAATTCGGCCTATACGACGACCAAGTTCCGCGAGGAGAACCCGCGCAGCTACACGGCGCTGTTCGACGCGCTCGTCGAGGCCCATGAATTCATTCAGAAGCGCCGCGACGATGCGGTGAAGATCTACATCGCCGAGGAGCAGTCGAAGCTCTCGGTCGATTTCATCAACCGCATGCTGGGTCCTGAGTTGAGCCACACCATCGTGCCGCTCAACACGATCAAATACGCCGAGTTCCTGCACCGCATCGGCTCGCTGCGCAACAAGCCGGCATCGTGGAAGGACTACTACTTCCCCGATGTCCACGGCGTCCAGGGCAGCTAAGGCAGCAGCTGAGGGAAACCTTGGCGCTGGATGCCCATGCCCCCTGATGCCGTGGGCGGCGCCGCTCGCGACAGTGCCCACCCGCTGCTCGCGGTCGACGGCGTCACGCTGCAGTACAAGACGCGCGAGCACCTGGTCACCGCGACCTATCGCGTCAGCTTCAAGGTCTATTCGGGCGATCGCTTCGTTCTGCTGGGACCATCGGGCTGCGGGAAATCGACCCTGCTGAAGGGCGTCGGCGGTTTCATGCGGCCGGTCGAGGGCCGCATTACCCTCAAGGGACACTCGATCGAGCGGCCCGGCCCCGACCGTATGATGGTGTTCCAGGAGTTCGACCAGCTTCTTCCATGGAAGACGGTCAAGCAGAACATCACGTTCCCGATGCTGGTCAGCGGGCGCTGCGATCGCGCCGAAGCCGAGCAGCGCGCGCGCTCCTACATCGACAAGGTGAACCTGACCAAGTTCAGCGACGTCTATCCGCACATGTTGTCGGGCGGCATGAAGCAGCGCGTCGCGATCGCGCGCGCCATGGCGATGGGCGCGGACATCCTGCTGATGGACGAGCCTTTCGCCGCACTCGACGCGCTGACCCGGCGCAAGATGCAGGAGGAGCTGCTCCAGCTCTGGGACGATGTGCGCTTCACCATGCTGTTCGTCACCCACTCGATCGAAGAAGCGATCATCGTCGGCAGCCGCATCCTGGTCATGTCGCCGCATCCGGGACAGGTCAAGGCCGAGCTCAACGCGCACCAGTTCGGCCACGATAACCTGGGCGGCGAGGGCTTCCAGGCGCTGCACGGCCGCATCCACAACATGCTGTTCGCCGAGCGCATCGAGGAGGAGCGGGCGCGCCATGGCTGACACGCAGGCGCCGCCCATCCGTCCGGAATTCGAGACCAAGCCGGGCGATGCCGGCCATATCGGCGACGTGGCGCGGCCGCTGTCGGCCTGGGAGCGCATCTCCAACATCACGGCGGTGCGCCGGCTGTTCATCCTGCTCGTTCTGGTCAGCGCCTGGCAGGCCTACGCGCAATTCCTCGACAATCCTCTGATGTTTCCCACCTTCGCCGAGGCGATGACGGCGCTGTGGGATGCCTCGGTGCGCGGGCCCCTGCTCGAGCGCATCTGGACGTCGATCCGCGTTCTGATGATGGGCTATGCGGCAGGCATCGCGCTCGCCGCGGTGTTCACCACGATCGCCGTGTCGACGCGCGTCGGCACGGATTTCCTGTCGACGCTGACCGCCATGTTCAATCCCCTGCCGGCGATCGCGCTGCTGCCGCTGGCGCTCCTGTGGTTCGGCTTGGGCATCCCGAGCCTGATCTTCGTGATCATCCATTCCGTGCTCTGGGCGGTGGCGCTCAACACCCATGGCGGCTTCATGTCGGTGTCCGAGACTCTGCGCATGGCCGGGCAGAATTACGGACTGCGCGGGCTGCGCTACGTCGCCTACATCCTCATTCCCGCCGCCTTCCCCTCGATCCTCACGGGATTGAAGATCGGCTGGGCTTTCGCGTGGCGCACGCTGATTGCGGCCGAGCTGGTGTTCGGCGTCAGTTCGCGCTCGGGCGGGCTCGGCTGGTTCATCTTCGAGAACCGCAATCAGCTCGAGACGGCCTATGTTTTCGCTGGCCTGTTTGCCGTGATCATCATCGGGCTTCTGGTCGAGAGCGTGGTGTTCCGCACGGTCGAGACGCACACCGTACGCAAATGGGGCATGCAGCGATGAAGGTCGATCCCGCCGTCGTCGAGGAGACAGCCAAGCTGCTCTATATCCGCGCGCTCAAGGTGCTCCCCGACGACATCAAGCAGGGATTTCAGCGTCTCGACGCCGGCGAGACCGACGGCACGGGCAAAGCCATTCTCGCGACCATGATCGAGAACATCGCGGTCGCCGAGAGGACCGACAATCTGCTGTGCCAGGACACGGGTATTCCGATCTACAACGTCACGATCGGGCGCGGCGTGGAGCTCGACGGCGCCGCGCTCAAGGATGCGATCCGGCGCGGCTGCGCGCGCGCCACGCGCGAGTATCCGCTGCGCTCCTCGGTCGTGCATCCGATCACGCGCGTCAACGAGCACACCTCCTGCGGGCCACTGGTGCCGGTCATCAACATCGATTTCGTCGACCGAGCGCACGAACTGGTGATCGAGATGATTCCCAAGGGATCGGGCTCGGAGAACGGCTCCTTCCTCAAGATGTGCATTCCGGCCGACGGCGTCGACGGCATCAAGACCTTCGTCGTCGACAAGGTCATGGAGGCGGGCGGCCGTGTTTGCCCGCCGACCATCGTCGGCGTCGGCGTCGGCGGCACCAGCGATCTCTGCGCGCATTTGGCCAAGGTGGCGGCGACGCGCCCGCTCGGCTCGGTCTGCGCCGACCCCGAGGGCGCCCAGCTCGAGCGGCAGCTGAGCCAGGCGGTCAACAGCCTGGGCATCGGCCCGCAGGGCCTGGGCGGCGATTCCACCGCCTTCGCGGTCCATGTCGAGCTTGCCGCGACGCACATCACGATGAACCCCGTGGCGGTCAACATCCAATGTCACTCCGCGCGGCGCGCCACCGCGACCTTCACGCCCGCGGGCGTGACGATCGGTTTTTGAGATGCGGCGTTCAATCCCTCATCCCATCGAACCGCTTCGCGGTTCGATCCTCCCTCTCAAGGGGGGAGGGGAGCCTGAACCCTGCCCCCTTGAGGGGGAGGGTGGCGCGAAGCGCGGGGTGAGGGGTTTGACGACGGCAGGGGACAGTCGTCGATGACGCACCACGACTTCACTATGCCCGTCACCGAAATCCAGGCCCGCTCCCTTCGCATCGGCGACAGGGTCACGCTCAACGGCACGCTTTACGGCATCCGGGATGCCACGCAGATCCATATGTTCGACCGCGGGCGCACGACGCGGTTCGATCTCAAGGGCCACGCCGTCCTGCACACCGCGCCCAATGTGCGCAAGGTGCCCGTGTCGAACGAGTTTCCGGTCGGCTACCAGCCGGTCTGCATCGGCACCACGACGAGCGCGCGCATGGAGCGCTTCACGCGCCCGCTGATGACCGCCTACGGCGTGCGCCTGATCATCGGCAAGGGCGGACTGATGGACGAGACCAGCCGCGCCTTCGCCGATCTCGGCGGCGCTTATCTGGCGGTCATCGGGGGCACGGCCGCGCTCGAAACGACCTGGATCGAATCGATCGTCGACGTCGATCTCGACGACCTCAATCCCGAGAGCCTGTGGCACTTTCAGGTCAAGGGCTTCGGGCCGCTGCTGGTCGCCATGGACAGCCACGGCGGCAGCCTCTATCGGACGGTCGCGGCGAGCGCGGCCGAACGGCGCGCGGCGGCGCTCGCCGGCATGGGCGTGAAGCTCGGGGGCGCCAAATCGGCATGAAGCGGCTGCGCACCGACATCCTCATCCTCGGCGCGGGCGGCGCCGGGCTGTTCGCGGCCTTGCATGCCAAGCAGACGGCGCCCGATCTCGACGTGACCATCGCGGTCAAGGGGCAGCTCGGCAAGTGCGGCTGCACGCGCATGGTGCAGGGCGGCTACAACGTCGCGATCGCGCCCGAGGATTCGATCGAGCGCCACTTCATGGACACGATCGAGGGCGGCCAATGGCTCAACGACCAGGATCTCGCCTGGACCCTTGTCACGGTGGCGCGCGAACGCATCCGCGAGCTGGAGAACGAGCTCGGCTGCTTCTTCGACCGTAATCCCGACGGCACGATCCACCAGAAGGCATTCGCCGGGCAGACCTTTGACCGCACGGTGCACAAGGGCGACCTGACCGGCATCGAGATCGTCAACCGGCTGGCCGAGCAGGTCTGGGCGCGCGACGTGCGCCGCCTCGAAGAGCATCGCGCCATCGAGCTGATCAAGAGCCGCGACGGTGCGCAGATCGCCGGTGTCCTGATGATCGACATGCGCAGCGGCGAGTTTGTGCTCGTCGAGGCGCGCGCGGTGCTGTTGGCAACCGGCGGCGGGCCGACCATGTACCGCTATCACACGCCGTCGGGCGACAAGAGCTGTGACGGCATGGCCATGGCGCTCAGAGCGGGCCTGCCGCTGCGCGACATGGAGATGGTGCAGTTCCATCCGACCGGCCTGCTCGCCGGCGAGGACACGCGCATGACCGGCACGGTGCTGGAGGAGGGGCTGCGCGGTGCCGGCGGCTATCTGCTCGACGGTGCCGGCGAGCGCTTCATGCCGCGCTACGACGCGCGCGCCGAGCGCGCGACGCGCGACATCGTCAGCCGCGCCATGTTCGAGGAGATGCGCCGCGGCCGCACCACGCCGCTCGGCGGCCTCTACATCGAAATGAAGCATCTCGGGCCCGAGCGCGTGCGCCGCGACTTCAAGGGCATGGTCGAACGCTGCGCCGACTGCGGCTTCGATCTGGCCGGCGGCCGTGTCGAGGTGGTTCCGACCGCGCACTACATGATGGGAGGCGTCGAGTTCAAGGCCGACTGCGCCACGGAACTCGTCGGGCTCTATGCCGCGGGCGAGGACACCGGCGGCGTCCACGGCGCAAACCGGCTGGGCGGCAACGGCGTCGCCAACTCGACGGTGTTCGGCGGCATTGCCGGCGCGGCGATGGCACGCTGGGTCGCGGCCGGCGCAGCCTGGGCCGAAGCCGACGCGGCGGCGATCGACGCGGCCACCGAACGGGCACGGGTGCCGCTCGGCGCGCGGCCCGATCCTGGCGCTCTGCCGGCGATCCGCGAGCGGCTGTGGGACACGATGTGGCATGACGTCGGCATCATCCGCGACGGCGACGGCCTTTCACGCGCCGCGGACGCGCTCGACGCGATCGAACGCGATCTCGACGTTGTCACCGTGGCGAACGAGCAGGATTTGACCTTCAATCTGACCTGGCACGACTGGCTGAACCTCAAGAGCCTGGTCCAGGTGTCGCGCGCCGTGCGAATGGCCGCTGCGGAACGTCAGAACAGCTGCGGCGCGCACTATCGCAGCGATTACGATGCGGCTGCCGATCCCCTCGTAGCGTCCTACACACGCGTGCGACTTGGTTCCGATGGGCCGGACGTCACCTGGGGTAGGGTTGCATTTTCCCGCGTCAAGCCCGGGGAAAGCCTGTTGGGACAGGCGGCTTGAGCGTTCTCCAGCGCCAAGAATCCCCCTTACCCCCGGGGCCGGGGCGGGTCTATGCTGTTCACCTATCAATCGAAAACCCTGCAGGGGGCTTGACCATGATCCGCGCCAGCTTCGCCGCCTTGTCTTTGGCGGCTCTTGCCTTTACCACGCCCGTTTCCCCTGCCGAGTTCTCGGCCGCCGTCGTGTTCGACATGGGCGGCAAGTTCGACAAGTCGTTCAACGAGGCCGCCTATCACGGCGCCGAGCGGTTCAAGAAGGAGACCGGCATCTCCTACCGCGAGTTCGAGGTGACGCAGGAAGCCCAGCGCGACCAGGGCCTGCGCAACATGGCGCGCCGCGGCGCCAATATGATCATCGCCATCGGCTTCGCCCAAGCGACGCCGCTCGAGAAGGTCGCCAAGGAGTACAAGCACGCCCGCTTCACCATCATCGATGCGGTTGTCGACCTGCCCAACGTGCAGTCCGTCGTCTTCAAGGAGCATGAGGGCTCGTTCCTGGTCGGCATGGCCGCGGCGATGGCGTCCAAGACCGGCAAGGTCGGCTTCATCGGCGGCATGGACATCCCGTTGATCCGCAAATTCGCGCTCGGCTATGTCGAGGGCGCCAAGTACGTCAATCCGGCGGCCGAGGTGTTCCAGAACATGACCGGTACCACGCCGGCCGCGTGGAACGATCCGACCAAGGGCGGCGAGCTGGCGCGCAGCCAGTTCGATCGCGGCGCCGACGTGATCTATGCCGCGGCAGGCGGCACCGGCATCGGCGTGCTCCAGGCAGCCAAGGACAACAAGAAGCTCGCCATCGGCGTCGACAGCAACCAGAACCACCTGCAGCCCGGCTTCGTGCTCACCTCGATGATCAAGCGCGTCGACGTGGCCGTGTACGAGGCCTTCAAGTCCGCCAAGGACAACAAGTGGAAGGGCGGCGTGAAGGTGCTCGGCCTCAAGGAGGACGGCGTCGGCTATTCGATGGACGAACACAACAAGGCCCTGATCACGGCCGACATGAAGGCGAAGCTCGACGCGGCGCGCGCTGACATCATTGCCGGCAAGATCAAAGTCACCGACTACATGGCGAAAAAGTAATGGTGTGATGCCGCCCCGCCTCACGAGGCGGGGCGGCATTGCTCGGCGGTTCGTGGCAGATCCAGGACGATCGTCCGGCATTCGGTTCCCGCCTCGTTTCTCCTCCGCGCGCGGGGGAAAAGTGTCTCATGGCTGACCAGATCAAGAGCGAGGCCTCGCCCTCCGTTGCGGCGCCGGCGGTCGAACTGATCGGCATCGACAAGCGGTTCGGCGCCGTGCATGCCAACCGCGCCGTCTCGCTGCGCATCGCCGTGGGTTCGATCCACGGCATCATCGGCGAGAACGGCGCCGGCAAGTCGACGCTGATGAGCATCCTCTACGGCTACTACCAGGCCGATGCAGGCGAGATCCGCATCGCCGGCAAGCCGGTGCACATCGGCAACTCGCATGACGCGCTGGCCCACGGCATCGGCATGGTGCACCAGCACTTCATGCTGGTCGATCCGTTCACCGTGCTGGAAAACGTCATGCTGGGCGTGGAGGGCGGCTACCTCCTGGCGGCGGGCGCCGCCCAGGCGCGCGCCGAGCTCCAGCGCCTGCAGCGCGACTACAAGCTCGAGGTCGACCTCGATACCCCGGTTGGCGAACTGCCGGTCGGCCTGCAGCAGCGGGTCGAAATTCTCAAGGCGCTCTACCGCGGCGCCCAGGTGCTGATCCTGGACGAGCCGACCGGCGTGCTGACTCCGCAGGAGGCCGACCACCTGTTCCGCATCCTCCGCGCGCTGCGCGACGAGGGCAAGACGGTGATCCTGATCACGCACAAGCTGCGCGAGATCCTGGAGGTAACCGACCGTGTCACCGTCATGCGCCAGGGCGCGGTGGTCGCGGAGCGCGCAACCCGCGACACGACCAAAGAGGAGCTGGCTGAGCTGATGGTCGGCCGCAAGGTCCTGCTCCGCGTCGAGAAATCGCCGGCCAAGCCCGGACCCGTCGTGCTCGAGGTGCGCGGCCTGACCGTGATCGACGGCGCCGGTGTGCGGCGCGTCAAGGACGTCAGCTTCGACGTGCGCGCGGGCGAGATCGTCGGCATTGCCGGAGTTTCCGGCAACGGCCAATCGGAACTGCTCGAGGCGCTCTCGGGCATCCGCAGGGCGTCTTCCGGAACGGTCAAGATCAAGGGCAGCGAGTGCGGCGTGACCCACACCATCGATCCGCGCGCCATGCGGGCCCTCGGTCTCGCGCATGTTCCCGAGGATCGCCAGCGCATGGGCCTCGTGACCGCCTTTGCGATCAACGAGAGCGCCATCCTCGGCTACCACGACGACAAGCGCTACAACGGGCCCTTGCTGATGGACCGCGACAAGATCATCGATCTGTGCGGCCGGCAGATGGGGGACTACGACGTGCGACCGCCCGATCCACGCCTGCGCACCGCCGCACTCTCGGGCGGCAACCAGCAGAAAGTCGTGCTCGCCCGCGAGTTCGACCGCGATCCCGAACTGCTGCTGGTCGGGCAGCCGACCCGCGGCGTCGACATCGGCGCCATCGAGTTCATCCATCGCCGGCTCATCGCGATGCGCGATGCCGGCAAGGCCGTGCTGCTGGTCTCCGTCGAGCTCGATGAGATCCTGTCGCTCGCCGACCGCATCCTCGTGATGTTCGACGGGCGCGTGGTCGGCGAGGTGGCGCCCGCCCAGGCGACCGAGCAAAAGCTCGGGCTGATGATGGCCGGCGCCTCAGAGGCGGCGGCATGAGTGCCGCACCGCCATCGAGCCTGCCGCGCTGGGCCGACGTCGTCGTCCTGCCGGCGGCCAACCTGCTTGCTGCCTTCATCCTGTCCGGGCTCGTCGTCGTGGCGATCGGCGAGAACCCGTTTCAGGCCATGTCGATCCTCGTGACCGGCGCCTTCGGCAACGCGGAATCGATCGGCTACACGCTCTACTACGCAACCAATTTCGTGTTCACCGGTCTCGCCGTCGCGATCGCGTTCCACGCCGGCCTGTTCAATATTGGCGGCGAGGGGCAGGCCTACATCGGCGGCCTCGGCGTCGGCCTGGCTTGCCTCTGGCTTGGTGGATTGCTGCCAGCGCCCATCATGGTGCCCGTGGCCATCCTGACCGGCGCGGCCTTCGGTGCTGCCTGGGCAACCGTACCGGCCTATCTCCAGGCCTATCGCGGCAGCCACATCGTTATCACGACGATCATGTTCAATTTCATAGCGGCCTCGGTGATGACCTATCTGATGGTCAACGTGCTGATCAAGCCTGGCCAGCAATCGCCGGAAAGCCACGAGTTCGCCGCCGCCGCCACCCTGCCGAGGCTCCACGAGATGGCAGAATCGTTCGGCCTGGAGATGGCGACGTCGCCGCTCAATCTCGCCTTCGTCTGGGCGCTGCTGTGCGCCGGCTGGTACCACCTGTTCCTGTGGCGCACGCGCTGGGGCTACGAGATCCGCGCGGTCGGCGCCAACGAGACGGCCGCCATCTACGCCGGCATTTCGCCGGCGCGCATCACCATCCTGGTCATGGCGATTTCCGGCGCGCTCGCCGGTTTCGTGGCGCTCAACGAGCTGATGGGCGTGCACTACCGCATCATCCTCAATTTCACCGGCGGCTATGGCTTCGTCGGCATCGCCGTGGCGCTGATCGGCCGCAACCGTGCGCTCGGCATCTGCCTGGCTTCCCTCCTGTTCGGCGCGCTCTATCAGGGCGGCTCGGAGCTGAGCCTGGACATGCCGACGGTGACGCGCGAGCTGGTCGTCGTCATCCAGGGCCTGGTCATCCTGTTCTGCGGCGCGCTGGAGAACGTCTTCCGCGGCCGTATCGCCCAGCTGTTCCGGCGCCTGACGCCGGCAGCGGCCTAGGCGAGGCGCGCGATGGACACGCTCCTCGTCCTGGTCTCGATCATCGACGCGACCTTGCGGGTCGCCACGCCGCTGGTCCTGGCGGCACTCGGCGGCCTCTACGCCGAACGTTCGGGCGTGGTCGATATCGGGCTCGAGGGCAAGATGCTGGGTGCGGCCTTCGCCGCGGCTGCCGTCGCGGCGGTGTCCGGTTCGGCCTTGCTCGGTCTGGTGGCAGGCGTCGCGGTTTCCGTGGCGCTGGCGCTGGTCCATGCCTATGCGTCGGTGACGCACAACGGCAACCAGGTCGTCTCGGGCATGGCCATCAACATCATGGTCGCCGGTCTCGCGCCGACATTGGGCGTTGCCTGGTTCCGTCAGGGCGGCCAGACGCCGCAGCTTGCCGGCGATGCGCGCTTCACGCCGATCGACCTGCCCTTTGCCCGCGCGCTGGAGAGCGTGCCGGTCGTCGGCCAGCTCTATTCGGAAATCATCAGCGGGCACAACCTGATCGTCTATATCGCCGCAGCGGCCGTCCCGTTCAGCGCCTGGCTGGTCTTTCGTACGCGGTTCGGCCTGCGTCTGCGGGCGGTCGGCGAGAATCCGCACGCCGTGGACACGGCTGGCGTCTCCGTGGCCGACATGCGCTACCGGGCGATGGTGCTGTGCGGCGTGCTGTGCGGCATCGCCGGCGCCTACCTCTCGACCGCGCATAGCGCCGCCTTCGTTCGCGACATGACCGCCGGCAAGGGCTATCTGGCGCTGGCTGCGCTGATCTTCGGCAAGTGGAAGCCGTGGCCGACCTTGACGGCCTGCCTTCTGTTCGCGTTCACCGATGCCGTGCAGGTGCGCCTGCAAGGCGTGCCCTTGCCGCTTGTCGGCGTCATTCCCGTGCAATTCATTCAGGCCATACCCTATATTCTAACCGTGCTTCTGCTTGCCGGCTTCGTTGGCAAGGCGGCGGCGCCGCGCGCAAGCGGCATCCCCTTCGTGAAAGACCGCTGATCCCGGGAACCCGATGAGCGATCTCGACGACATGATCAAGGCGGCGCGCGCCGTGCGCGACCGGGCCTACGCTTTCTACTCGCACTTTCCGGTCGGTGCCTGCATCCAGGCCGAGAGCGGCAAGCTCTATGTCGGCTGCAACATCGAGAACGCCGCCTATCCGCATGGCATGTGCGCGGAGGCCGGTGCCATCTCGGCCATGATCGCCGGCGGCGATCGGCGCATCCGCGCCGTGGTCGTGCTCGCCGGCGGCGCCGAGCTGTGCTCGCCCTGCGGCGGTTGCCGCCAGCAGCTCGCCGAATTCTCCAAGCCGACGACGCCGATCCACATCTGCGGGCCGGAAGGGCTGCGTCAGAGCACGACCATGGGCGAGCTGCTGCCGCTTGCCTTCGGTCGGCACAACCTCGACGACGACGCGCCGGACGAAGACGAAGAGGACGACAAATAGATGCATGAGGCCGAGCGCGCAGCCACTGTCGTGCGGGCGCTGGCCAAGGGGCTGGCGCCGCGCGTCGGCCTGATCCTGGGATCGGGCCTCGGCAGCATTGCCGACGCGATCGAGGACGCGGTCGACATCGGCTACCAGGAGCTGCCCGGCTTTCCGGCCAGCAAGGTGGCCGGACACGCCGGCCGGCTGGTGGTCGGCCGGCTTGCGGGCACGCCCGTCGTGTGTCTCAAGGGCCGCGCACATCTCTACGAGGGGGCACCGGCGCAGGCGCTGCAGGTGCCGGTGCGTACCCTCAAGCTGGTCGGCTGCTCGACACTGTTCATCACCAATGCGGCCGGCTCGACGCGCCGCACGCTCAAGCCGGGCGCCCTGATGCTGATCTCCGACCACGTCAACCTGACCGGGATGAACCCGCTGATCGGGGCCAACGACGACAATTTCGGCCCGCGGTTTCCCGCCATGGAGGACGCCTACGACCCTGAGCTGCGTGCCGACCTGCTGCGGCTGGCGACGGGCGTGCGCGTCCGGCTGCGCGAGGGCGTCTATCTCGCCTGCTTAGGTCCGAGCTACGAGACCCCGGCCGAGATCCGCGCCTTTGCCACCATGGGTGCCGACGCTGTCGGCATGTCGACGGTGCCCGAGGTCATCGTCGCGCGCCATTGCGGCCTCAAGGTCGCCGCCATCTCGGTCATCACCAACTTCGGCGCCGGACTCGGCGAGCTCTCGGCGGCCCATGAGCGCGTGCTCGACATTGCCGCCACCGCTGCGCGGGACCTTGGCCGGCTGATCCAGGCCTGGCTCGCGGAGCTCGCCCAAACGGCACCGTGACGTCGACGCCGTGACGGTGCCGCGCCTCTTTCCCCAGGAGATCATCCGCAAGAAGCGAGACGGCGGTCGGCTCGACGCTGACGAGATCGCGTTTTTCGTCGCCGGCTTGACCGACGGGTCGATCGCCGATGCGCAGGTCGGGGCCTTCGCCATGGCCGTGTTCTGGCGCGGCATGAGCCGCGACGAGCGCGTCGCGCTGACCCGCGCGATGACGCGCTCGGGCAACGTGCTCGACTGGTCGGACCTGCCCGGACCGGCGCTCGACAAGCACTCGACGGGCGGCATCGGCGATAAGGTGAGCCTGATCCTGGCGCCGCTGATCGCCGCCTGCGGCGGCTACGTGCCGATGATCTCCGGCCGCGGCCTCGGCCATACCGGCGGCACGCTCGACAAGCTGGAGGCGATCCCCGGCTATAACGCCACGCCCGATATCGACACGTTCCGGCGCGTCGTTGCCGAGGCGGGTGCCGCGATCATCGGCCAGACCGCCGATCTGGCGCCCGCCGATCGCCGTCTCTACGCGCTGCGCGACATCAGCGCCACGGTCGAATCGCTGCCGCTGATCACCGCCTCGATCCTGTCGAAGAAGCTGGCTGCCGGCCTGGGCGGCCTCGTGATGGATGTCAAGTTCGGCTCGGGCGCCTTCATGTCGGCCTATGCCCAGGCAGAGGAACTCGCGGACGCCATCGTCGAGACGGCGGTCGGCGCCGGTCTGCCCACCGTGGCGTTGCTGACCGACATGGACCAGCCGCTCGGCCATGCCGCGGGCAACGCGGTCGAGGTCGCCGAGGCGGTCGAGTTCCTGACCGGTCGGCGGCGCGATGCGCGCCTGGCCGAGGTGACGCTCGCGCTGTCGGCCGAGCTGTTGCTGATCGGCCGTCTGGCCGAAAACATCGACGAAGCGCGGCGCCAGCTCGACGACGCGATCGCGACCGGCCACGCGGCCGAGCATTTCCAGCGCATGGTAACGGCACTCGGCGGCGCCGCCGATCTGCTGGAGAATCCCTTGCGCCTGCCGCGCGCTCCGGTCGCGCGGCCGGCCAGTCCGCGGCGGGCCGGCTGCGTCGCTTCGATCGATACGCGCGCGGTCGGCCTGGCGGTCATGGCGCTCGGCGGCGGCCGGCGCCGCCCCGAGGACGCCATCGATCCGGCGGTCGGCCTGACTGGGATCGCCGGGATCGGCGCCGCCGTCGGGCCGGATCGGCCGCTTGCCATGGTCCATGCGCGCACCGCCGGTGAGGCCGATGCTGCGGCCGACCGGCTGCGTCATGCCTTCAATATTGCCGATTCCGCTCCGGCCGCGGGCCCCGTCGTCCGCACCAAGCGCGGCTGATCAACCGAGAAGGAAACCGCCATGGCCTCGCCCTCCGCCGAACCCTATGCCGGCGTCTTCCCGATCGCGCCGACGCCGTTCACCGACTCCGGCGATCTCGATCTCGACGGCCAGCGTCGCGTGCTCGACTGCATGATCGACCAGGGCGTCGACGGCATCTGCATCCTCGCCAACTACTCCGAGCAGTTCCTGCTCGCCGATGACGAGCGCAACACGCTGCTCGACCTGTGCCTCGATCATGTTGCGGGGCGGGTCCCGGTCATCGTCACGACCAGCCACTACAGCACCAGGCTGGCCGCCGAGCGCGCACGGCGCGCCGCCAAGGCGGGAGCTGCCATGCTCATGCTCATGCCGCCCTATCACGGCGCCACGCTGCGCGCCGACGAGAAGGGCATTGCCGAGCATTTCGCGCGCATCGCCGAGGCGGCGCAGATCCCGATCATGGTCCAGGACGCGCCGCTCAGCGGCGTCAACCTGTCCGTGCCGTTCCTGGCGCGGCTGGCGCGCGAGGTGCCGCTGGTGCGCTACTTCAAGATCGAGGTCCCGGGCACGGCGGCCAAGCTGCGCAGCCTGATCGAGGCGGGCGGCAACGCGATTGTCGGACCGTTCGACGGCGAGGAGTCCATCACCTTGATGGCCGATCTCGACGCCGGCGCTACCGGCACCATGCCGAGCGCGCTCCTGCCCGATCTGATCACGCCCGTGCTCGGCCATTTCCGCGCCGGGCGCCGCGCTGAGGCGGCCGCCACCTATGCCCGGATCTTGCCGCTGATCAACTATGAGAACCGGCAGTGCGGCCTGCGCGCGACCAAGACCGCCATGATGGAAGGCCGCGTGATCAAGAGCGACGCCGTGCGCCACCCGCTGGAGCGGCTCCCGGCGCCGACGCGGGCCGGTCTCTTGGAACTGGCCCGCGAGGTCGATCCGATCGTGCTGCGCTGGGGCAAGTGACCGTCACGGTCAACGTCGCCTTGTGGCTCGTGTCTTTCTTGCCGCCGCTTTCTTCTTCGGCTTCTTCGGCGGAATGAACACCATGCCCTCGAGCTTCAGCCCGTCGGGATCGAGGAAAAAGACGGCGTAGTAGCCGTCGCCGTAGGCTGGATAGTCGGCCGGAGGGTCGACCACGGTCGCCTTGATCTTCTTCAGGCAGGCGTAGAGCTCGTCGACATCGGCACGCTTCGACAGCTCGAAGGCATAGTGATGGAAGCCGATATTGCCGAAGCGATGCGGGTGTTTCTTTCCCTCCGAGTCCGCCTCGCCGATCCAGAACAGCGTCTTGCCGTTGCTCCAGCCGGCGTGATTGCCGCCATACTCGTATTTGAGCTTGAAGCCGAGGCAGCCGAGCACGGCGTTGTAGAACCGCTTCGACCGGGCATAGTCGCTGACACGTATGACCAGATGGTCGATGCCGATCACGCGCGCCATGGCGCCAGCCTCCATTGCACCGTCCGAATTCCGTCGATTGTCTGCCTACCCGATCGATGAAGCAACCGCAGCCGCCGCCATGCTAGGATTTCAGCCCGGGGGGTCGATGACGAGGGGAAGGACCATGAGAACATCGCGTGCGTGCCTGCTGTCGGCAGCTTTGCTGGTCTATGCCGGTTTCGCCTCGGCCTATGATGGCGAGGTCGAAAAGAAGGTGTTCGAGCTCGCCTCGTATACCACCGTTGGGGGTGCGGCGATCCCCAATGTGCGGGTCGGCTGGGAGAGCTACGGCAAACTGAACGCCGACCGGTCGAATGCGATCCTCATCACCCATTTCTTCTCCGGCAATTCGCACGCTGCCGGCAAGTACAAGCCTTCCGATGCCGCACCGGGTTATTGGGACGCCATCATCGGCGCGGGCAAGCCGATCGATACCGACAAATACTTCGTGCTGAGCTCCGACACACTGGTCAACCTCAACACCAAGGACCCGAACACGACGACGACGGGGCCGGCCACGATCAACCCGGCGACGGGCAAGCCTTGGGGCATGGCTTTCCCGATCGTGACCATCCGCGACTTCGTCAACGTGCAGAAGGCGCTGGTCGAATCACTGGGCATCCGCAAGCTGCACGCGGTGATCGGCGCGTCGATGGGCTCGCTCCAGGCCATGGAGTGGGGCGTCGCCTATCCCGACATGGTCGACCGAGTCGTGCCCGTGATCGGCACGGCCGAGGTGAATGCCTTCACGATCGGCTGGCTCGACGTGTGGGCGGCGCCCATCCGGCTCGACCCGCGCTGGAACAAAGGCGACTACTACGGCAAGGACGAGCCGATCGACGGGCTGGCGCTCGCGCTCAAGACGGTGACGATTCACGCCGGCCATTTCGGCTGGGCCGATGCGGCCTTCGGGCGCAAATGGGCCGCCGCCGACCGCGATCCGGTCAAGTCGTGGGACAACCAGTTCATGATCGTCGACGTGCTCGACAAGGCCGGTCAGGCGCGCGCCAAGGCGTCGGACGCCAACTCATTCCTCTATCTCGTCCGCGCCAACCAGCTGTTCACGGCGGGCCACGGCAACTCGCTCGAGCAGAGCTTGGCCGCGATCAAGGCCAAGGTGTTGTTCGTGCCGGCCGAGTCCGACCTCATTTTCCCGCCGGGGGACTCGACGCGCGCGGTCGACATGCTGCGCCGCGCCGGCAAGTCCGCAAGCGCGGTGACGATCACCGGCAACCGCGGCCACCTCGACGGCGTCGTCGGCATCGGCAGGGTCGGCGAGCCGATCCGTCAATTCCTCGGCCAATAGAGGAGGCGAGCCGACCAACCGTCAATCACTGACGCAATCGGTACTCACGTCGCCGGACTCGGGCGCGCGGAAACCGAGCTTCTCGTTGCGCTTGGCGTATGCCTGCTCGATCGCACGCTGCCATTCCTCCTCCGATTCGATCATCGGCGGCGGGGTCAGCTTCATCAGCGCCACCAGGCGCTCCTCGACGTCGCGCTGGCTCTCCCATCCTCCGTCGTGCCTGATGTGACGGATCTCGGCGCCGCGCCTGGCCATGTGACGGCTGACCAGCAGGAAGCGGTGGCATCCGGTCGGATCCCGCTCGGCGCACATGATCGCCGGCCGGTGTGTTTCCAAGCCGCGGGTCAGCCGATCGAGCCCCTCGATGAAGGTCGGCTGATGCGCCATTTTCTCGAAGCAGGCGCGGCCATTGACGAAGCATGCCGGGTCGACCGGCATGCCGCCGAGTTCGCGTCCGAGAAAGAGATAGGCTACGCCGTGTGAGCCGAACTTCTTGTGCAGGCGCTCACGCGAGAAGTCGGGATTGAAACGCGAATAGGGCCGCGAGCGGATGTCGACGAGCACGTCGACTTCGTGGCGCTGCAGCAAGGCCACCACCTCGGCGACCGATAGCCGGGAGTATCCGATGGTATGAAGTGGCGACAATACTCACCTTTTGGACCGCGGCATTTCGGCGCATTCGCCTCGGCCTCAGCTTGATCGACCCTGCGTCCCGGCGCAATAATGGCTGCGTTTTCCAACACTGGGTAGCGATGTCGTCTCCCCCCATCGACTCGCAGGCAATGAGCTTTGCCAAATGGCGGCTATCTCTGTTCGAAGGCCGCCATTTTCCGCTCTATGGCGGGTTCATTGTCGTGTATGTCGTGCTCGATTGGCTGAGCAATATTCATCAGTTCGCCAATCTTCCGATCACGCCATGGAACCCCTGCACGGGCGTGGCTGTCGCGCTGCTCATCGTGCGCGGTGTGGCCGCTGCGCCCTGGGTGGCCGCGTCCATGCTGCTGTCCGAGATGATCATCCGCGGCATGGACCTCGGTTGGCCGGCGGCAATCGGGCTCGCTGCCGTGGCCTCGATGGGCTACGCGGCGACGGCCGAAGCATTCGTCCGGTTCCTGAAGGCCGATCCCGGCCTGGGCAATGTGCGCGACGTCCTTCTGCTGATCGGCGCCGCGCTCATCGGGTCTCTGCTGGTCGCGGTGGGCATGATCGGCGTCCTCGTCCTGACCGACAAGCTGCCGGTATCGCTGATTGTGTCGGCCGGCATTCGCCAGTGGGTTGGCGACCTCAGTGGAGTTGTCGCCGTTGCATTCCTGCTGCTCCGTCTGCCGAGCATCATCCGATATCTGCGCGAACGGCCGCGCGGATCAATCTTGATCGAAGCTGTCCTGTGGGCTTTGGCGCTCGCCGCTACGGTCTGGCTTGTGTTTGGTCTTGAGGCGACCGACGAGTTCAGGCTCTTCTACTTGCTGTTCGTACCCGTCGTCGGACTGGCGCTCCGCGCCGGTTTCGACGGGACCTGCATTTCCCTGACGGTCGTCCAGGTCTGCATGATCGCCGCCGTGCAATGGCGGGGATTTCCCAGTCCGACCGTGGTCGAGCTGCAGATGCTGATGGTGGCGCTGAAAGTCACGGCATTGCTCACGGGCATCGTGGTCACCGCGCGGGAGCGTGCCGAGACCGCCCTGCGCCTCAGCGAGCGCCAGCTCTTCCAGCGTGAGAGCCAGCTCGCCCAGGTCTCGCGCCTCAGCTCGGTCGGCGCCATGGCGTCGGCGCTGGCGCACGAGCTCAACCAGCCGCTCACCGCCATTCGGGCCTATTCGCGCGCCGCCCAGCGCTTTCTCGAGAGCCCGGGCAGCGGCGCTGCCCATGCGAGCACGGCCATGTCCGAGGCGATGAGGCAGATCGACCTCGCCGGCGACATCTTGACGCGGCTGCGCCGGTTCTTGCGCAAGGGCAAGCCGCAGGCGCGGCCCAACCGGGTCGAACGCATCCTTCGCGACACGGTGACGTTGGCCGGCATGGACCCGGTCCTGTCCAGGGCCATCGTCGACACCAAGCTCGGCGACCGGCTTCCGCTCGTATTTGCCGACCGGATCCAGGCCCAGCAGGTGCTGCTCAATCTGCTGCGCAATGCGGTCGAAGCGAGCAGCCACATGACAGAGCGGCAGCCGCACGTCTCGATCACGGCGGAAACCGCCGAAGCGGGCCTCGTGATGGTATCCGTGCGCGACAACGGGCCGGGCATCTCGGACGAGGTGCGCAGCAAGCTTTTCTCGCCCTTCACGACGGACAAGCCGTCGGGCCTGGGACTCGGCCTGGCGCTCAGCCATGCCATTGTATCGGCCCATGGCGGGAATCTCTGGCTCGAGTCCACGGGGCCGAACGGATCGGATTTTCGTTTTACATTACGCGTAGCCAATAGCGGAGCGTTGCAATGAATGAGCGGGCGAAGGTTTATTTGGTCGATGACGAGCCGGCGGTGCGCAATTCACTGGCGCTGATGCTCGGGTCGTTCGGATTCAACGTCGAAACGTTCGACAGCGGCAGGGCATTGCTGTCCGTCGTCGGACCCGAATCGGACGGCTGCGTGGTCGCCGATGTCTGCATGCCCGAGATGACCGGCATCGAGCTGCACCATAAGATGCAGGAGCGCGGCCTCGACCTGCCGGTCATCTACATTACCGGTCAAGGCGACGTGCCCATGACCATCGAGGCCTTCGAGACCGGCGCGGTCGATTTCATCGAGAAGCCGGTCGACGACGCGCAGCTCTGCCTCAGCCTCGAGCAGGCATTCGAGCGCCAGGTGGCCGAACGCACCGAGCGGCGCGCGCGGGGGACTGTAAGCGCCCGCGCCAGCCGTCTCACCGGCCGCGAGCTGGAAGTGATGGATCTGATCGTCACCGGTTTCTCGAATTCCCAGATCGCCGAGCGGCTCAAGATCAGCCAGCGCACGGTCGAGCACTATCGGGCCGCAGTGATGGAGAAGATGGGGGCCGGTGGGTTGCCCGATCTGGTGCGGATGTCGATCCGCATCGGCCGCTCGAACCTCTAGATCCTATCGCAGCCGCGGCTGGTAGCCGTCGATCGATACGTATTGCGGGGGGTGCGCCAGGTCCCAGCCCTGCTCAACGGCCGCGTGGCGGGTCCAGTAGGGATTGAAGAGGTGGGCGCGTGCCAGGACGCAGAGATCGGCGCGGCCGGCCACGAGAATGCTGTTCACATCGGCATAGGACTGGATGTTGCCGACCGTCATGGTCGGCACCCCGGCTTCGAGTCGCACGCGGTCCGAAAATGGCGTCTGGAACAGCCGGCCATAGACCGGCCTCTGCTCGGCCACGACTTGGCCGGCTGACACATCGACGATATCGCAGCCCAGCCGCTTGAGCTCGCGCGCCAGCGCGACCGCATCGTCGGGCGAGCTGCCACCCTCGGCCCAGTCGGTTGCGGAGATGCGCACCGACATCGGCTTCTGCTCCGGCCAGGCCCGCCGCACGGCGCTGAACACCTCGAGCGGGTAGCGCATGCGGTTGTCGCGGCTGCCGCCGTAGTCGTCGGTCCGGAGGTTGGTCAGCGGCGACAGGAACGTCGACAGCAGGTAGCCGTGGGCAAAGTGCAGCTCGATGATGTCGAAGCCGGCCTCGTCCGCCATGGTCGCGGCGCGGGCGAAGTCGTCGCGCACTTCGTCCATGTCGGCGCGCGTCATCGCGCGCGGCACCTGGTTCGCGGGCGAGTAGGGGACGGGGGAGGGGGCAACGAGCGGCCAGTTGCCCTCGGGCAATGGCTCGTCGATGCCCTCCCAGAGCAGCTTTGTCGAGCCCTTGCGCCCGGCATGGGCGAGCTGCAGACCGATCTTTGCCGGGCTGTGGCGGTGCACGAAGTCGACGACGCGGCGCCACGCGGCGACGTGCTCGGGCTTGTACATGCCGGCGCAGCCAGGCGTGATGCGTCCCGCGCGGCTGACATCGGTCATCTCGGTCATGATCAGGCCGGCGCCGCCGATCGCGCGGCTGCCCAGATGCACGAGATGCCAGTCGTCGATCGTGCCGTCCTCGGCCGAGTACTGGCACATCGGCGAGACGACGACGCGGTTCGGCACGATCATGTCGCGCAGCCGGAATGGCGTGAACATCGGCGGCGGCGTCGGCTGGCGCGCGACGTTGACGCCGCTCTGGTTGGCTGCCCGCTCGGCGAACCATGCGTCGATGCGCCTGATGTAGCCAGGGTCGCGAACCTTCAGATTGTCGTGGGTGATGCGCAGCGAACGGGTCAGCAGGCTGAAGGCGAACTGCTCGGGTTCGAGCTGGCCGTGATACCGCTCGGTCTCCTCGAACCACTCCATGCTGACCTGGGCCGCGCGCTGCAAGCTGTCGACCGCCGGCCGGCGCTCGGTCTCGAAAGCGTCGAGCGCCGCCTCGACCGACGGCTCCTCCGCCAGCGTGCGCGCGAGCACGGCCGCGTCTTCCATGGCGAGCTTGGTGCCCGACCCGATCGAGAAGTGCGCAGTGTGGAGGGCATCCCCGACCAGCACGATTTTGCCGTGATGCCAGCGCCGGTTCCGGACGCGCGGGAACGAGCGCCAGATCGACCGGTTCGTGATCAGCCCATAGCCGTTGAGTTCGCGCGCGAAGACGCGCTCGCAATAGGCCGCGTTCTCGGCTTCGTCGTTGCGATCGAGGCCGGCCTTGCGCCAGGTCTGCTCGGTGCACTCGACGATGAAGGTCGCCATGCCCGGCTCGTACTGGTAGCAGTGCGCACGCCACAACCCGTGCTCGTTCTCGACGAAGTAGAAGGTGAAGGCGTCGAACGGCTTGGTCGTGCCAAGCCAGATGAACTTGTTCGGGCGCATCTCGACCTCGGCGCCGAACTGCTCCTTGAAGCGCTCCCGCACGAAGCTGTTGACGCCGTCGCCCGCCACGATGAGGTCATAGCCGCCGAGCCGGTCGAGGTCGGTCAGATCGCTCTGATAGCACGTCTCGACGCCGAGACCGTATGCCCGGCGTCCCAGGATCTCCAATAGCTTCAGCCGCGCCATCCCGGCGAAGCCGTGGCCCGACGAGGTGATGATCTGGCCCTTGAAGTGGATGTCGATGTCGTCCCAATGGGCGAAGCTTTGCGTGATCTGGCGAAACACCTCCTCATCGGCATTGCCGAAGCCGGCCATGGTCGCGTCCGAGAACACGACACCGAAGCCCCAGGTGACATTCGACGGATTGCGCTCGTGGACGACGACTTCTGCATCGGGCCGGCGCTTCTTGAAGAGCAGGGCGAAGTAGAGCGAGGCGGGGCCGCCGCCGATGCACGCGACCCTCATGGTCTGCTCTCGGGCGCTACCTTTGCCTTCTCCTGCTCGCGCAGCTTGAAGCGCTGCAGCTTGCCGGTCTCGGTGCGCGGCAGCGCCGCGACGAATTCGATCGCACGCGGGTATTTGTAGGGGGCGATCTGCGCCTTGACGTAGTCCTGCAAGAGCTTGACCGTGCCCGGCGCCGCGTCCTTGGCTTCGCGCAGCACGATGAAGGCTTTGACGATCTGCCCGCGGTCGGCGTCGGGGACGCCGATCACCGCGCATTCGCCGACCTTGGGATGGTCGAGCAGGATATTCTCGACCTCGGGGCCGGAGATGTTGTAGCCGGCGGAGATGATCATGTCGTCGGCGCGCGCCTGGTACCAGAAGTAGCCGTCGCGATCCATCTCGTAGACGTCGCCGGTCAGGTTCCAGCCCCTGCGCACGTAGATCTTCTGGCGCTCGATGTCGTCGATGTAGCGGCAGCCCGTCGGCCCGCGCACGGCGAGCCGCCCGATCGAGCCTGGCGGCAGCGGGTTGGTCTCGTCGTCGACGATGCAGGCCTGGTAGCCGGGGATTGCCTTGCCCGTGGCACCCGGCCGGATATCGCTGCCCGCGGCCGACACGAAGATGTGCAGCATCTCCGTGGCGCCCAGCCCGTCGATGATGCCGATGCCGGTCGCGCGCTGCCAGGCCTCGAACGTGGGCTTGGGCAGATGCTCGCCGGCCGAGACCGACTTGCGCAGGCTCTTGAGGTCGAAACGCGACACCATCCCCGACATGGCGCGATAAGCGGTCGGCGCCGTGTACAGCACGGTTGCGCGCGTCCGCTGAATGGTATCGAGCAGCAGGTCGGGTGCCGGCTTCTCCAGCAGTGCGACCGCGGCGCCAAAGCGCATCGGGAAAAGCGTCAGCGCGCCGAGCCCGAAGGTGAATGCAAGCGGCGGCGAGCCGCAGAAGATGTCGCTGCCGTCGACCCCGGAAACGTAGCGCGGGAAACAGTCCGTGATTGCCAGCACATCGCGGTGGAAGTGCATGGTACCCTTGGGCTGGCCGGTCGTGCCCGAGGTGAAGGCGATCAGCGCCATGTCGTCGGCGGACGTGTCACAGTTGGCGAAGCCTGCGGGCTTGCTCCTGAGCCGACGATCGAGATCGGGATCGCCGGCCGGATTCTCTCCCTCGGCCGAAAAATACGCGACCGTTACGACGTGCGCTGCGGACTTGGCGGCCGCTTCCATGTCATCGGCAAGGCGGATGTCGCACAGCGCATGGCGGATCGCCACGCGGTTGAGCATGAAGGTTAGCTCGCGCGCGCGCAGCAGCGGCATGGTGGTGACCGCGATGCCGCCGGCCTTGAGCACGGCGAACCAGGAGGCCACCAGCATCGGATTGTTGGGCGCGCGCAAGAGGACACGGTTGCCCGAAATGAGTCCCATGTCCTCGACCAGCACGCGGGCGATGCGGTCCGCCGTCTCCTTGAGCCGTCGGTAGGACCACGTGTGGCCGTCGAACAGGATGGCCGGACGGTCGCCCCAGCCGCGGTCGAGCGTGCGGTCGAGCAGCTCGACGGCGGCGTTCATGCGGGGCGGATAGGAGGCAAGCTCCGGCAAACCGGAGAAATCGATCTTCGGCCACAGCTCGCGCGGCGGCAGCAGGTCGCGCGCGAAGCTGTCCTTGAGCGCGGACGGCGCGGACGGGGCCGTCATGCCTCACCTCTGCATGCACAAGCCTCTTGCTGAGTCTCGGGCGAAGATCGCTTCGCCCTGGTACGAAGCATCAGAACGCATCCAATGCGCCAGCGCCTCCCGCAGAGGGCATCTGCGGCGGATGTGGCCTCGTGGTTCGACAGGCTCACCACGAGGCATTCCCTTGCAAGGGTTTTCGTGCAATGTCGCGGTCCTCATACCTCGGTAGCGGCACGTCGACGGTCACGATATTGGATGGGCAGCTCATGCGGCCGCCGGCATCGTAGGCGCGCACATAGTAGCGATAGCGCATGCCGCCGAGCACGCGGCGGTCGGTGAAGTGGTTGCCTTTCACGGCTTCCGCGACGCGCTCCTCGCCATCATCCTCGGCGCGGTAGACATCGTAGCCGGCCACGGCGCCGCCGGCCTGCGCGCGCTTCCACGAGAGGCGAATCTCGCCGTCGCGCAGCTCGGCGGCGACTCCGGCGCCTTCGGCGGCCCAGGCGGGCGACTTGCCCTGGGGATCGGCGATCGCCGCATCCTCGGGCGCCTGGCGTGCGCCCTTGGGCCAGAGGAAGCAGTGGACCTCCTTGAAGTTCTCGTCGAGCTGCTTGCACACGTTGCAGTAGATGCAGCGGATGATCTGGGCCGAGCGGCCGGCGCGCACCTTGTTGACCCAGTCGGGATCGGCGAGCAGCTGGCGCGCCATGCCGATCATGTCGGCGCGGCCCTGCTGCACCAGTCGTTCGGCATCGCCGGGATCGGCGATCTTGCCGACCGAGACGACGGGCATAGCGAAGCCTTTGGCGTTGATGAAGCTCTTGATGTCGGCGGCGAGCTGGGCGTGGGGAAGGCTCGGATACCAATCGCCGGGCATGCAGCGGTCGCCCGAATAGCCGGTATAGGGATAGAGCGGCTGGCCGGGGCGGTGCACGGCATCCTCGAACTTGCCGCCGACCGAGAGCGAGATGTAGTCGACGCCGAGCTGCGCCATGCGCAGTGCGATCAACTTGGCGTCTTCGACCGTGTATCCGTCCTTGATGCATTCCTCGGCGAGGAAACGCACGCCGACCGGAAAATCGGCGCCGACCTTGGCGCGCACCCGCGTCATGACTCGGCCGAACATGCGCAGGCGGCCTTCGAGCGTGCGGCCGTCATAGTCGTCGCGTCGCGGGTTGCGCGCGGACAGGAAGGACGACAACGTATAGGCATGCGCCGAGTGCAGCTCGACGCCATCGTAGCCGGCCTCGCGCGCGCGCGCGGCGGCGTTCCCGAAGGCGTCGATGATGCCCTCGATGTCGTCGACGGTCAGGCTGTCGATGGTCTGCCGCCAGCCCGAGCGCGCCACCTTCATGAAATGGATGATCTGCGGCACGATCTTGGAGTCCGATGCGTCGTGCACGCGGCGCACCAGATCGCGATGGCCGGGCAGGAAGGCGTCGTCGCCGATGCGCAGCAGAGGCCCCGACTTCGCCTGGTGCACCGCCATCGCCTCGACCACGATCAGGCCGACCCCGCCACGCGCATAGCGCACATAGCGGTCGATGACGGCCTCGTTGACGAAGCCGTCCTCGCCCGAGAGCCGCGTCACCATGGCCGGCACGACCACGCGGTTGGGCACGGTCATGGTATTGATGCGGATCGGCTCGAGCAGTCTCATCACCGCGCCTCCGCCTGGTGCTCGCCCAGCACTTGTCCGGCAATGACCAGCTTCTGGATCTCGCTGGTGCCTTCGTAGATGCGCAGCGCGCGGATGTCGCGGTAGAGCCGCTCGACGGTCACGCCAGAGACGACGCCCAGACCGCCGAAGATCTGCACGGCCTGGTCGATGACGAGCTGGGCCTCCTCGGTTGCGAATAGCTTGGCCATGGCGGACTCGCGCGTGACGCGGCCGCCGCCGGTGTCCTTGGTCCAGGCCGCACGGTAAACGAGCAGGGCCGCGGCATCGATCGCCACCGCCATGTCCGCGATCTTCTGCTGGATGAGCTGGAACTCGGCGAGCTTCTTGCCGAAGGCTTCGCGCGCGCTCGCGCGATCGAGCGCCTCGTCGAGCGCGCGCCGCGCGAAGCCGAGTGCCGCTGCGCCGACGCTGGGCCGGAAGATGTCGAGCGTCGACATGGCAATCCTGAAGCCCTGGCCTGGCTGGCCCAGCAGCTTGTCGCGCCCGATGCGGCATGCCGAGAACGCCAGCGTGCCGATCGGATGCGGCGCGATCAGCGGAATCCGCTCGGTCACTGTCAGCCCAGGCGCCGTCGCGTCGACGATGAAGGCGGACAGGCCCCTCGAGCCCGCCTGGTCGGGATCGGCCGGATCGCCGGTGCGCGCGAACACGATGTAGTGGTCGGCGATGCCGGCATTGGAGATCCAGGTCTTGGTGCCGTCGAGCACGAAGCCGTCACCCTCGGCGCGGGCCCGCGTCGTCATGGCGGCAACGTCGGAGCCCGCCTGGGGTTCCGACAGCGCGAAGGCGGCAACCTGCTCGCCGCGCGCCGCAGCGGGCAGATACGCCTGCTGTTGCGCCGGGCTGCCGAACAACGCGATCGGCGCGGAGCCCAGCCCCTGCATGGCGAGCGCGAAATCGGCGAGCCCGTCCTGGCGTGCACAGATGTCGCGCAGCACGCACAGGCTACGCACGTCGATCCCGGCGTTCTTGCCCGGCGCCGGTACGACAGGGGCGAGCCAGCCGGCGGCGCCCAGCCGATGCACCAGGCGCCGGCAGGCGGCGTCCGTGTCGAGCCCGGCAATGGCATGCGCGATCTCGTTCCGCGCCCACGCGTCGGCCTCCTGGGCGAGCGCGCGATGGCGCTCCTCGAAGAACGGCCAGGCGAGGTAGCTGCGGTCGGGCATCAGTTCCCTTCGAACTTCGGCGTCTGCTTGGCGGCGAAGGCTTCGTAGGCGCGCCGGAAGTCCTCGGTGGCCATGCAGATCGCCTGGGCCTCGGCCTCGGCCTCGATGGCCGCGTCGATGCTCATGTCCCATTCCTGGTGCAGCATCTTCTTGGTCATGGCGTGGGCGAAGTTGGGACCGTCGGCGAGCGTATGCGCGAGCGCCGTGGCGTCGGCGAGCACGCTGTCATGGGCGACGACGCGATTGTAGAAGCCCCAGGCGAGCGCCTCCTCGGCGGTCATGGCGCGGCCGGTGTAGAGCAGCTCGGCGGCGCGGCCTTGGCCGATGATGCGTGGCAGCATGTTGCACGCACCCATGTCGCAACCGGCCAGCCCGACGCGCACGAAGAGGAACGCAACCTTGCTGCGCGCCGTGCCGAGCCTGAGATCGCTGGCCATGGCGATGGCGGCGCCGGCGCCGGCGCAGATGCCGTCGATTGCCGCGACGATCGGCTGCGGGCAGGCGCGCATCGCCTTGACCAGGTCTCCCGTCATGCGCGTGAACGCGATCAGGCCGGGCATGTTCATGCGCACGAGCGGGCCGATGATCTCGTGGACATCGCCGCCCGAGCAGAAATTGCCGCCGCTGCCGGTGATCACCACGGCTTTGACCGCGTCGGCGTATTGCAGCGCGCGGAATGTGTCGCGCAACTCGGCATAGCTGTCGAAGGTCAGCGGGTTCTTCTTGTCCGGCCGGTCGATCGTGACGATGGCGACGCCGCGGCGCCCCGATGTATCGAATTGCCAGCGGAAGTGCCTGGGCGCGAAGGCGGCGGGATCGAAAGCGCTTGTCATCGGTTCCCGTCCTCCCGGGCCGCGGCGCGGCCGGTCGAATCCTTGAGCTGGCCGAGCAGCTCGAGGAGTTGTGCGAGCGCCCGCCGGTCGAGACCGGACATCACCGTCTTGATCCAATCGCGGTGCTCCGGCGTCATCGCGTCGAACGCGGCCTTGCCCGCCGGCGTCAGGCGCACGATCTGGATACGCCGGTCCTCGGGCGCGTGGCGCCGGTCGATCAGCCCCTCGGCGGTCAGGCGGTCGATCAGCCCGGTGACGTTGCCGTTGCTGACCATCAGGCGGCGCGAGATCTCGCCGAGCGCCAGCCCGTCGGGCGCCCGGTCGAGCTGCGCCAGCAGATCGAAGCGCGGCAGCGTGATGTCGAAGCGGTCGCGCAGCTTCTGGCGCACATGCCGCTCGATCATGTTGGCGCAGGTGAGAAGACGCAGCCAGACGCGCAGCTCGAGCCCGTCGGCGGCGCGGATCGCGGTTTCGTAATCGCTGGACGCGCTCGTCGTACCCGTCAGGTCGTCGCTGCGCTCGTTCACGCCACGGTCTCCCCGCCGTCGATCGGCAGGGCCTGCCCGGTGATCCCGGCCGAGGGCGGCAGGCAGAGCCAGCCCACGGCATGGGCGACCTCCTCGGGTGTGATCAGGCGGCCCTGGGGATTGGCGCTCGCAAGCTCTGCGCGCGCCTGCTCGACGCTGCGCCCGGTCTTGGCCGCGATCTTGCCGGCCGCGTCGCGCACCATCTCGGTGTCGGTGTAGCCGGGGCAGACCGCGTTGACCGTGATGCCCGCGCGCGCGAGCTCGACGGCGAGCGCGCGAGTCAGGCCGACCAGTCCGTGCTTGGCCGCGCAATAGGCGGCGACATAGCGGTAGCCTTTGAGGCCCGCGGTCGACGCGACGTTGATGATGCGGCCCCAGCCGGCTGCACGCATGCCCGGCATCACGATTTGGGTGCAGAGATAGGCGCCGGTTAGGTTGACCGCGAGAGCGTCATTCCAGGCCGCGAGGTCGGTCTTCTCGAACGGAGCCGAGCGCACGGCGCCCGCGTTGTTGACGAGAATATGGACGTCGCCGAGCCGCTGCGTGGCCGCGGTCAGGGCTGCGGCGATCGAATCAAGGCTGGTGACATCGCAGCTCTCTGCCGCGATGCGTCCCGCGGCGCGCGCGGCCAGGCGCCCGGTGGCGTTGAGCAGCACGCCCTTGTCGCGACCGACGATCGTGACATCGGCGCCGAGCGCCAGCAGCGTCGACGCGATGGCGACGCCAATGCCGCGACCGCCGCCGGTCACGAGGGCGTGACGGCCGGAGAGCGGCAAGGCGGAACCTGCCGTATCGTGCCTGGCGCTTGGCTTCGGCTTCTCCTGGTTCGCCACTTTCGTGCCTCCAGGGCTCCCGAGATGCCCGGGATAATTACTTTAAGTCTAAAATAATAGCGGCCGCAGCGGCAACCGGATTCTCGAATGCGCTGTGCGCTTCAGGCGTCGGCGATCTTGACGAGCTGCTTGCCGAAATTCTCGCCCGTCAACAGGCGCAAAAACGCGCGCGGCATGTTCTGCAGCCCGTCCATCACGTCCTCGCGGTACTTGATGCGGCCTTCCTTGGCCCACGCCGCGAGTTGCGTGATGGCCTCCTGGTAGCGGTGCTGGAAATCCCACAGGAGGAAGCCCTGGATGCGCGCGCGGTTGATCAGCACCTGGCGCAGATGGCGCGGGCCCATGTCGGGCTCGCCCAGGCGGTTGTAGTTCGAGATCGTGCCGCAGATGATGATGCGCGCGCGCAGCCGGATGAGCCCCATGACCGCGTCGTGGATCGGCCCTCCCGTGTTGTCGAAATAAACGTCGATGCCGTCGGGACAGACGGCGGCGAGTGCCGCCGGCAGGTCCTTGGCCGTCTTGTAGTTGACGCCCGCGTCGTAGCCGCAGTCGCGCACGCACCAGTCGATCTTGCGGTCGTCGCCGGCGACCGCGATGGTGCGGCAGCCCTTGATCTTGGCGATCTGGCCGACGACCTGGCCGACGGCACCCGAGGCCGACGACACGACGACCGTCTCGCCCGGGTTGGGCTGGCCGACATCGAGCAGCGCGAAATAGGCGGTGAGGCCGGGCAAACCCAGCAGACCCAGCGCGTCGCGCGGGCTGCCGTAGCGCTGGTCGAGCTTGCGCGTGATCTTCGGGTCGAGCACGGCATAGTCCTGCCAGCCCCAGGCCATGCTTTCGACCGTGTCGCCGGCCTGAAAATCGGGGTGTCGCGAGGCGACCACGCGGCCGACGCCGCCGCCGACCATGGTCTCGCCGATCTCGACGCTCTTGGCGTAGCTTTTGCTGGTGGCGATCCGCCCGCGCATGTAGGGATCGACAGAGAGATAGAGCGCACGCGCCAGGATCTTGCCGTCCTCCGGCTCCGACACGGGTGCGGATTCCATGCGCCAGTCGCTTTCCTTGGGCATGCCGTGCGGGCGGTTGGCCAGCACGAGGCGGCGGTTCATCTCGGGCATGTACTCACTCCCAGTTCAGGACTTAGAGCCGATCCTGAAAGTTGTTGAATCGGACGAATCTGTTGTGATTCATTGTCGGGCACCCGAATCGTATCCGAGGGGTGCACGATGTGGAAGCCCGAGCATCGCCGTGACGCCGCGCGACACGGCC
>Ga0194131_10001097_pt1 | contig 46870 bp, 47 predicted proteins | sample TA2KigO120mmetaG_FD_148631 | JGI IMG/M metagenome (GOLD analysis project Ga0194131, IMG submission 148631) | Freshwater microbial communities from Lake Tanganyika, Tanzania - TA2015053 Kigoma Offshore 120m | ecosystem: Environmental > Aquatic > Freshwater > Lake | place: Tanzania: Lake...
GACCGCGGCACCGGTGCCCGGGCTCCCGGCCGCGGCGCCGATGGCCGCGCCGGCCGCCGCGCCGAGGAGCGTGCCGACGGCGGCACCCGTCACGGTCCTACGCGTGGCCGTGTCGCCGGGGCTCCCGACGTTCTGCGTGGCCCACGCACGGCAGGCGTAGTCGTCGCTCTGGAACTGATCGAAGCCCTTCCCTGTCCCCGGGAGCACCATCACGCTGGGTCCGGACGGGACCGTGGCGCACCCCGTGATCAGGATCACCGCCGCGAGCGGCAGGGCGAAAGCCCGCTTCTTCATCGGTCCTCCTAGGGGCGCGGCGGAACCTTCACCCACGCCTCCGGACAACTGGGGACGGTGGGGTAGTAGCCGCCTGCGCTCTCGCAGTAGTACCAGTACTGCTCGGGAGCCGCGGTGGGCGGCGGCGGAGGTGTCTGCTGGACGTAGACCGGCGGCGCTTCCTGCACGACGAGCGGCGGCGGCGCGTACACGTACGCCGGCGGCGGGTAGTACCAGTATGGGTACGGCCCCCAGTGCACCGACGGGCCGATGCCGATCACGACCCGCGAGCGAAAGCCGTGCCGGTGATGGCGCCCGCCCGCGTCCCCGGGGGGCGCGGTGACCAGGACCGCGATGACGGCGATGAGACCGGCCAGGACGATCTTCTTCATCGGTGGCGTCCTCACGTCCGTTGGACGACGCGGCTCGTCATCTTATTTACACTCAGGCGTAGCGCAGGCCCATGATCTCGGCGACCAGCGCCGGGCGCTCCTGCCCTTCGACCTCGACCTTCACCTCGGTGGTGACCCGCACGCCGTTGCCGTCGACCTCGTCCACGGCCTTGATGACCTGGCGCAGCCGGATCCGCGCGCCGGCGGGCACGGGACTCGTGAAGCGCACCTTGTTCGAGCCGTAGTTGATGCCGCGGCTGCGCTTGCTGATCGTGATCAGCGTCGACGCCATGCGCGGCACCAGCGACAGCGTGAGGAAGCCGTGGGCGATGGTCTTGCCGCCCGGCATCTCCTTCTTCGCCCGCTCGACGTCCACGTGGATCCACTGGTGATCGCCGGTGGCGTCGGCGAACTTGTCGATCATCGCCTGGTCGATCGTCATCCACTCCGACGGGCCGAGCTCTTTCCCGATGTGCTGCGCGAGGTCTTTGGGTTGCTCCACGGTGAGCGTGTTCATCGTGCTCCGATGGTACCGCACCTGCTATCCTCCGGCGAAGGAGGGCCTCATGGCGCTCACGATCACGCCGCTGCTCCCGCACCTCGGCGCCCGCGTGGAGGGCGTCGATCTCTCCCGCCCCGTCGACGACCGGACGTTCCGCGCCATCGCGGACGCGTTCGAGGAGCGCTCCGTGCTCGTCTTCCCCGGCCAGCGCCTCACCGACGCGGAGCAGATGCGCTTCAGCGAGCGCTTCGGCCCGCTCGAGACCACGCTGCGGGCGACCGGCCGCGAAGACCGCCTGCACCCCAACCTCGTCGACCTCTCCAACGTCGATCCCGACCACGACGAGAAGCTGCTGGACTGGTCCGATCGGCGCATGGTCTATCAGTCGGGCAACCAGCTCTGGCACACGGACAGCTCGTTCAAGCCGGTCCCCGCGACCGCCTCGTTGCTGTCGGGCCGCGAGGTGCCGCCGAGCGGCGGCGAGACCGAGTTCGTGAGCATGCGCCACGCGTGGGAGACGCTGCCCGAGGCGACGCGGCAGCGCATCGACGGCCGCGTGGTCGTGCACAGCATCCTCTACTCGCGCAGCACGATCGCGAAGGGCCTGCTCGACCCCGAGCACGAGCGCGGCCTGCCGCCGGTGCGCCAGGCGCTCGTGCGCGCGAACCCGGTGAACGGCCGCAAGTCGATCTACATCGGCTCGCACGCCTGGTACATCGAAGGCCTGCCCTACGACGAGTCGCGACGCCTGCTCGACGACCTCCTCGCCCACACCACGCGCCCGCAAGGCGTGCTCCAGCACCGCTGGACGCAGTGGGATCTCGTGATGTGGGACAACCGCTGCGTCCTGCACCGGGGACGCCCGTGGGACGCGGGGAGACACGTGCGGATCATGCGGCGGACGACGGTGGCGGGCGAGGCCCCGACCGCGGAGCCCGCGTTCGCGACGCGGACTCCGCAGTGGGACGGGATCGTCCCGGCGGGCGTCGGCGTGGAGCCGACACCCGCCTGAGTCGCGGCTAGGCCTTCAGGCTCTCGTACATGCCGTGGACGTCGGCGCCGTGGAACCGCGCCACGTGGTTCGTCGGCGCGAGCGGCTCCTCGTAGAAGAACGCGGGCAGCTCGTCGTCCTTCGCCGTGAAGCCCGCCTGCTTGTTGAACTCCCACTCGAGCTTCAGCGCGCTCCGGCCGAGCGCCTCGTAGAAGTCCGTGGTGAGCGCCGTGCCGTGCGCGGCGTTGATGGCGTCGGTGATGAACGGCACGTTCGCGCCGGTCACGCCCATGCCGAAGATGCAGAGGCCGAGCGAGTCGTTCGCGGCCACGCGCGCCTGGTGCGCCAGGCTCTGCTCCTTGATGGCGGCGATGTCCATCTCGCGCGTCTTGAGGCGCGGCAGGTTGCCCGCCGTGTGGTCGGCCCCCTGCGCGGTCGCCATCATGGTGACGCCCGTCGCCTCGATCACGCGCGGGTCGTAGGCGCTGATCGCCTGCTTCTTGATGACCGGCACCCGCTTGACGGCGTAGTGCTCGCCCACGCGCGCGGTGCCCTGCGCCCACAGCTTGCCCTGCTCGGTGCCCTTGCGGATCTCCGCGAGCACGTCGGTCATGAACTTCACGTCGCCGAACCGGCCGAGCCCCGCCTCCATCAGCACCGCGATCGTGGCGCCGAGCTCGATCGTGTCCACGCCGAGGTCGTTCGCGATGTAGTTCATCTGCGCGAGGTCGTCCGGATCCGTGAGCCCGCAGTTGGTGCCGAGCAGGCCGAGCGTCTCGTACTCGACCGGCGAGACGACTTCCTTGCCGGCGGCGTCGTGGTAGACGTTGCTGCACTGGATCACGCAGCCGGGCATGCAGGCGTGGGTCATCTCGCCGCCGCGCGCGCGCGTGAGCGGGCCGATGTACTCCCCGCCCATCTTGAACGTCTCGCCCTTGGCGACGTCCGCCTGCTGGCCGCGGCTGAAGTTGTTCACCGGCAGCCCGCCCAGCGTGTTCTGCAGGTCGGCCATGCCCATGGTGCCGATCTTCTGGTAGAAGTTCTGGACCATCGAGTCGGCGAGGAGCAGCTTCGAGTAGTCCTTGACGGCGGCGTTGACCTTCTTCGGCTCGTGGAACGCGGGCATCTTGTCGAGGTCCACGACGATCGCCTTGACCTTCTTGCTGCCCATCACCGCGCCCACGCCCCCGCGCGCGGAGAGGCGCGCCGGGCGGCCGTCCTTGTCGCTGAACGCGACGCCGCCGAGGAGGCCCTCGTACTCACCCACCGGCCCGCACAGCGCGATCGTGACTTTCTTGCCGTACTGCTTGTGGAGCATGTCCTGGGCTTCGAAGTTCCCCTTGCCCAGATACGGGGTGGCGTCGTCGAACTCGATCGCCCCCCCCTTCTTCACGTGGATGACGACCCAGCTCGGCGAGGCGCCGTGCAGCGTGAAGCCCGCGATGCCGTGGTGGCCCAGCCCGTAGCTGAAGCTGCCGCCGCCGTTCGCCTCCTTGACGCCACCGGTGAGCGGGCTCTTGCAGCCGACGCTCGTGCGGTTGGCGTTCGAGAACGTGGTGCCCGCGAACGGGCCGGCCGAGAAGATCAGCGGGTTCTGCGGCGAGAGCGGGTCCACGGTGGCCGCCCCCAGGTCGAGGAGCTCCTTGGCGATCCAGTAGCGCCCGGCCTTCACGATCGCCTCGCCTTCCAGCTCACGCTTCGCGATGCTGCGGTCGCCCAGCTTGATGTCGTAGTAGATGCGCATCCTTGTGTGCTCCTCGGCCTGACAGGTTTGGGAACGTGCCCGGCACGATCCTACACCCCGGTGCGGTGCCGCCGAAACAGCGAGTATGATGTCGCCCACATCGCTCTCCCGGGGGTCCCATGGGCAAGAAGGTGCTCTTCGTCGGCGCAGGCGCCATCGGTAGCTACCTCGGTTCCTTCCTCAGCCGCGCGGGGCACGACGTGACCCTCGTCGACCCGTGGGCCGAGAACGTCGAGACGATCAACCAGAAGGGCATCAGCGTGACCGGCCCGCACGATCCGTTCGAGGCGCGGCCCCGGGCGGTCCATCTGAACGACGCCCAGCGGCTGCCGCGCGACTTCGAGATCGCGTTCGTGGCCATGAAGGTCTACGACACCGCCTGGGCCACGCAGCTCGCGATCCGTCACCTCCGCGCCGACGGCTTCGTGGTGGCGTCCGAGAACTGCTGGCCCGATCCGATGGTCGCCGCCGTCGCGGGCGCCCGGCGCTCGGTCGGCCTCGTGATGTCCAAGATCGGCGTCGCGCTCTGGAAGCCGGGCCAGGTCGAGCGCGGCATGGAGAAGGGCGGCAGCAAGGGGCACGACGTCTTCCGCGCGGGCGAGCACGACGGCACGATCACCCCCCGCACGACGGAGCTCGCCGAGATGCTCGCCGTCGTCGACGGGTCGCTGGCGACCGACAACCTCTGGGGCGAGCGCTGGTCGAAGCTCTGCGCCAACGCGATGGGCAATCCCGTCCAGGCCATGTCGGGCCTCGGCTCCGGCGAGATCGCCTCGAGCGAAGTCGGCCGCGCGATCACGATCCAGCTCGCGGCGGAGTCCACGCGCGTGGGCCTGGCGCTCGGCTACACGATTCCCAAGATCAACGGCGCGCCCGCCGAGCAGTGGGCCGCCGCGGACGAGCGCGACACCTACGCGGCGCTCGACAAGATGCTCACGCCGACCTCGGCGAGCACCCGCAACTGGCGCGCGTCGATGGCCCAGGACGTCATCAAGGGCCGCCCGACCGAGATCGAGTACATGAACGGGTACGTCGTGGCGCAGGGGCGCGAGACGAAGGTGCCGACGCCGGTCTCGGCGGCCATCGTCGAGACGGTGCGCGAGATCGAGACGGGCGCGCGGAAGCCCGCCCCGGAGAACATCCCCTACGTGCTCAAGCGCGCCGGCGTATAGGAGACAGCGTATGGCATACACGAGGATCTCCGCCGACTGCCACATCGACCTGCCCATGCTGCCGCCGGACATCTTCACGTCGAACGCCTCGGCCGCGCTCAAGGACCGGATGCCGTTCGTGACCGACGGGCCCGACGGGCCGTACTGGACGTGCAAGAACGGCGGCTCGTTCGGTCTCCTCAACGGCGTGGGCCCTGCCGGCCACAAGCTGACGCCCGGGACGAACTACCGCGTGGACGTCATGGCCGCCACCGGCCTCTACGAGGACGGCGCGAAGGGCAACCGCCGCCCGACGAATCCCGAGCTGCGCCGCAAGGACATGGAACGGGACGGGGTGGACGCCGAGGTGATCTTCGGCATCCTCGGCGCCGCGACGCGCCTGAACGACCCGGTCGCCGCGAACGAGATGTTCCGGATCTACAACGACTGGCTCGTCGACTTCTGCAAGCACGACCCCGCGCGCTTCATCGGGCTCGCCTGCCTGCCCTACGGCGACATCGACGCCGCCGTGCGGGAGATCACGCGGGTCGCGAAGCTCGGGCTGCGCGGCGTCGAGCTGTCGTGCTCGTGGGACATGGAGCCGATGTGGCATCCCATGTGGGAGCCGCTCTGGAAGGCCGTGCACGAGGTCGACCTCCCGCTGCACTTCCACACGTTCCCCGCGGTGCCGCCGAGCCAGCTCGACAAGGCGACGGGCCCCAGCCGCCGCGCCGCGTTCTTCACGGTCGTCTCCGGCTTCCAGATGAACCTGGTGAACATCCTCGCCGCGGTCATCGGCGCCGCGGTGCTCGAGCGCTACCCGAACGTGCGGATCTCGTTCGGCGAGAGCGGCTGCGGCTGGATTCCGTACGCGCTCGACCGGATGGATTTCGAGTGGGAGGACCGGTTCCGCGACCTCGGTCTGACGATGAAGCCGAGCGACTACTGGCGGCGCCAGTGCAAGGCGACGTTCCAGCTCGACCCGATCGGCGCCAAGCTCGTCGACGACATGGGGGTCGAGACGCTGATGTGGGGCTCGGACTATCCGCACGCCGACGGCGTGTGGCCGGAGTCCTCGAAGTACATCGAGGAGCAGTTCGGCCACCTGCCCGCGCACTACGTGAAGAAGATCACCTGCGACAACGCGCGCGAGTTCTACCGCCTCTGAGCCTCAACAGCCTCCGGCGCGCGGGCGTGGCCCGCGCGCCGAGCCGGGAGCCGTACACGCCGCCGCGTTTCTAGCGGTTCGGGCCTCTTCCCATCGGGTACGGCTGCCAGCGGATCAGGTCGGTCTTCGGCAGCACGCCCGGGTTGACCGCCGAGCGCGGCCACCGGCCCTGCAGCACGGTGGCAATCTCCCTGCCCAACCGCCGCCGCGTCTCCGGCGCCATGCGCGCCGTCGCCGACGCGATGTGCGGGGTGACGATCACGTTGTCCATCTTGAGGAGCGGGTTACCCGTGTCGACCGGCTCGGTCTCGAACACGTCGACGGCGGCGCCGGCGATCCAGCCGTCCTGCAGCGCCTTGATCAGCGCCGCCTCGTCCACCGTGGGTCCGCGGCCGTTGTTGACGAAGATCGCGCTCCGCTTCATCGCCTTGAACTGCGGCTCGCTCATCATGTGCCGCGTCTCGCTGTTGAGCGGCGCGTGCATCGAGAGGAAGTCCGAGCGGCGGCACAAGTCGAGGAAGCTCGTCACCGGCTCGACGCCCACGGCCGTCATCTCGAGCTCGGCGACGTACGGGTCGTAGGAGATCAGGTGGAGGCCGAACGCCTGCGCGCGGCGCGCCACGGCCTTCGCGACGTTGCCGAACGAGATGAGGCCGAGCGTCTGGCCGTAGAGCCGGGGGATGGTGTCGAAGTACGGGCGGCCTTCGCGCCAGCGACCTTCCACCGTCATCTGGTGCATGAGCGGCAGCCGGCGGTGCGCGGCGAGGAACATCGCCATCGTGTGGTCGGCGACCTCGTCGATGAAGACGTCGGGGACGTTGGTCACCACGATGCCCGCCTCGGTGGCGGCGTCGACGTCCACGGTGTCGGCGCCCACGCTGCCGAGCCCGATCACCTTGCACTGGCGCAGGCTCTTGATGATGGCCGCGGTGATGCGGCGGTTGCGCCCGATGAGCGCGTCCGCGTCGCGCGCGGCGGCGATGAACTCCTCCTCGGTCTTCGTGTCGACTTCGACGATCCGGGCGCCGATCGGGTCGAGCGCTTCCTTCTCGATCGCATACGCGCCGTCGGCGAGATCGTAGGTGATCGCGCCGGGCGCGGGCTTCTGGACGACGACGGTGAACTTACTCAATCGAGCCTCCTCATACGAGCGTGCGGGCGAAGCTTCGGAGTCCCTGCGGATCGAACGGCTGCTCGAGGCGCGGGTTCGGCACTTCCGCTGCCCGAGGCGCGCCTCGTTGGCGAGGACGGGCGGCACGGGACCGCGCTCGGTCGTGAGCCGCGGGCGGTGCTGGACCTCGCTGGAGGAGAGGTTGATCGACGACTCCATCACGCGCCAGACGTCGATCGGACTCGCCGAGGAACAGGAGGAAGACCGCCGTCACGCCCCAGAATCTGAGAGGCGCGATGCGGCGCGCGCTCTGGATGCGGTCCCGCCCCAGCGCGCGGCGCAGCGCGTCGGGTGCGACCGGCGTGGAGTCCGCCGCCGTCATCGGCCGGATCTTAGCGCCATCCGGCCTCTGACGGCGACTTCCCCCACGGTGTCGAGGGCTACTTCTTCTTGTCGGCGTTCTCGCAGATCAGGCGCAGCTCCGCGGCGGCGGCGCGCCAGAGCGCCCCGCCCGGCGCGTGGTACTCGGCGTTCACGAGGCTGCGGAACTCGTTCATCGCCGCGTCCTGCTTCGCCTTGTCGTCCTTCGGCGCGAGGTCCAGCGTCTTCGCGCGGATGCCCGCCGCCTTCAGCGTGGCCGCGTGGGCGCGCTCGTACCAGCGGCCGACCTCGTTCCAGTTCTGGTCGAAGAACACCACGACCGGGATCGACTGGTAGCCGTTGTTGAGGTACAGGTCGCGCAGGTCCGTCGCCTGGTCGCGGAAGAAGACGCGCAGCTCGGCGCCGGGGATGGCGTCGACCACGTGGGCGACGAGCGGCGAGTTGCGGTGCACGTCGCCGCACCAGTTCTCCGCGAGCATGAGCACGTACTTGACGTTCTTCACGCCGCTGAAGAACTTCCGCTCGTCGTCCGTCAGGGCCGACTTCTGGAAGTTCTCCTCCGTTCGGGCCCGGGTGTCGCCCATCTGGGCCATGTAGTCCTTCCAGGTCAGGCCGGTCGCGAAGCGGGTGGCGTCGAGCGGGATCTGAAGCTGAGCCATAGGGGGTCTCTCCTCCGTGGGGGTTGAAAACGACGACACAGTTGTACACCCGGAGCGGGTCTGGGAGAACCCGGGTCCGGGTTGCCCCATGATAACGTCTCCAACCATGCGAAAGACCGCCGACCAGCTCCGCCGCCTCACCAGCGCCATCCTCCAGGCCGGCGGCAGCGCCGCCGCGGAGGCCGACCTCGTCGCCGACCATCTCGTCCTCGCGAACCTCGCGGGGCACGACAGTCACGGCGTCGGGATGGTCCCGTCGTACGTCCGCCAGCTCCAGGCGGGTCTCGTCGTCCCGAACACGCGCGCCAAGGTGGTGAAGGACGACGGCGCGGTGCTGATGTTCGACGGCGGCCGCGGCTACGGGCGCTGCGTCGCCGGCGAGGCGATGGACGCGGGCATCGCGCGCTGCCGCCAGACCGGCGTGGTGGCGCTCACGCTCGCGAACGCCTCGCACATCGGCCGTGTCGGCATGTACGGCGAGCTCGCGAGCGCGGCGGGCCTGGTGTCCCTGCACTTCGTGAACGTCACCGACCACCGCGCGCTCGTGGCGCCGTTCCGCGGCACCGACGCGCGCTTCGTGACGAACCCGGTCTGCATCGCCATCCCGGGCACCGACCGCCAGCCGCCCCTGCTGCTCGACATGGCGACCAGCGCGATCGCGATGGGCAAGGTGCGCGTGGCGAAGAACGAGAAGCACGAAGTGCCCGAGGGCGTGCTGATCGACCAGGAGGGCAAGCCGACGCGCGATCCCAACGTGATGTACGGCGACCGGATCGGCGCGCTCACCACGTTCGGCGGCCACAAGGGCTACGCGCTCGCCGTGGTGACCGAGCTCCTCGCCGGCGCGCTCTCCGGCGGGCCGACGATCCAGCCCGGCAATCCGCGCAAGGGCGGCACCATCAACAACATGTTCGCGGTGCTGCTCGATCCCGCACGGCTGGCCGGTACCGACTGGCTGCGCCGCGAGGTGGACGGCTTCGTCGACTACCTCAAGGGCTCGCCGCCCGCCGATCCGAAGGCGCCCGTCCTCGTCCCCGGCGAGCCGGAGCGGCTCGCCCGCGCCGAGCGCTCGCGCACCGGCATCGCGGTGGACGAGGTCACCTGGCTCGAGATCCTGCAGGCCGCCGACGCGGTGAAGGTCTCCCGCGACAAGGTCGCGGCCCTGATCGCGTAGCGCCGCCGTCATGACGGACCTCTGCTTCCTCACCGCGACCGAGCTCGTCCGCCGCATTCGCACCCGCGAGGTCTCCGTCTCGGAGGTCGTCGCCGCGCACCTCGCGCAGATCGAGCGCGTGAACCCCAAGGTCAACGCGGTCGTCACGCTCACCGCCGAGCGGGCGCTGGAGGAGGCGCGCGAGAAGGACCGCGCGCTGGCGAGCGGGGCGCCGCCCGGCCCTCTCTTCGGCCTGCCGATCGTGCACAAGGACCTCTTCCCCACCCGCGGCATCCGCACGACGTACGGCTCGCCGCTCTACCGCGACCACGTACCGGACGAGGACGGCCTCGTCATCGAGCGCGCGCGCGCGGCGGGCGCGATCACGCTCGGCAAGAGCAACACGCCGGAGTTCGGCGCGGGATCGCAGACCTTCAACCCCGTGTTCGGCCGCACGCTGAACCCGTACGACACGAGCAAGACCTGCGGCGGCTCGAGCGGCGGCGCCGCGGTCGCGCTCGCCTGCGGCATGGTCCCGATCGCCGACGGCAGCGACATGGGCGGCTCGCTGCGCAACCCGGCGAGCTTCTGCAACGTCGTGGGCCTGCGCACCTCGCTCGGCCGCGTGCCCGTCTGGCCCAGCGAGACGCCCTGGCTCGCGCTGAGCGTGCAGGGGCCGATGGCGCGGACGGTCGAGGATGCGGCGCTCCTGCTGAGCGCGCTCGCGGGGCCGGACCCGCGCTCGCCGATCGCGATCGCCGAGCCCGGCGCCCGCTTCCGCGCGCCGCTCGCGCGGAACTTCCGCGGCGTGCGCGTCGCGTGGAGCCGGGATCTCGGCGGCCTGCCGATCGACCGCCGGATCACGCGCGTGCTGGAGGCGCAGCGCCCCACGTTCGCGGCCCTCGGCTGCGAGGTCGTCGACGGCGAGCCGGACTTCAGCGACGCGCGCGAGATCTTCCAGACGTGGCGGGCGTGGACGTTCCACCACAAGTACGCGCCGCTGCTCGAGCGGCATCGCGACCAGCTCAAGGACACCGTGATCTGGAACATCGAGCAGGGCGCGAAGGTCACGGGGCCGGAGCTCAGTGCGGCCGAACACAAGCGCGTGGCGCTCTACCACCAGGTGCGGCAGTTCATGGAGCGGCACGAGTTCCTGGCGCTGCCGGTGACGCAGGTCCCGCCGTTCGACGTGAGCCGACCGTACATCGACGAGATCGACGGCGTGCAGCTCCCGACCTACATCGACTGGATGCGCGTGTGCTCCGACATCACGGTGCTCGGGCTTCCGGCGGTGTCCGTGCCGTGCGGGTTCACCGAGGACGGGTTGCCGGTCGGCGTCCAGATCGTGGGCCGCCACCAGGACGACTTCGGCGTGCTGCAGCTCGCCCATGCCTTCGAGCAGGCGACGGGCTTCTGGAAGCGCCGCCCCGCCCTGGCATCGTGAGCGGGCCGCGACTACCGGCGGCTCGGCGTGCCGCTCGCGCTCATCCGCCGCAAGGTGCTCGAGTCGGAGCACCTCGCGTAGTCTGAGGCAGGATTCGGGCGCACGCGACGATTCGGATGGCGGAGAGGTTCGGACGCACTCGCCGGAGACGCCGGAGGCGTCGGAGGCGGGAGAGGGTTTGGGAGAACCCTTCCAGGGTTCTCCCATGAGATCGACAAAGGAGCCAGAGCCATGGCGAAGATCGCGGTCATCACGGGCGCGGGGACGGGCATCGGCAAGGCGTCGGCGCTGGCGCTGATGCGCAACGGCTGGTCGGTGGTGCTCTCCGGCCGGCGCAAGGAGATGCTCGAGGCGGTGGCGAAGGAGGGCGAGGCGACGGGCCAGACGTCGCTGATCGTCCCCGGCGACGTCGGTGATCCCACATCCGTGCGCAACCTGTTCGCGCGCACGAAGGAGACGTTCGGGCGCCTCGACCTGCTCTTCAACAACGCCGGCATCGGCGCGCCCGCCGTGCCGATGGAAGACCTGCCGTTCGAGAAGTGGAAGGCCGTCGTCGACACGAACCTCACGGGGTCGTTCCTGTGCACGCAGGAAGCGATCCGGATCATGAAGGACCAGAGCCCGCGCGGCGGGCGCATCATCAACAACGGCTCGATCTCCGCGCACGCGCCGCGGCCCAACTCCGTCGCCTACACCTCGACGAAGCACGCGGTGACCGGCCTCACGAAGTCGACGTCGCTCGACGGCCGCAAGTACGACATCGCGTGCGGCCAAATCGACGTCGGCAACGCCGAGACGCCGCTCGCCTCCCGCATGAAGGACGGGGTGCCGCAGGCGAACGGCCAGATCGTGCCCGAGCCGCTGATGGACGTGGAGCACGTCGCGAACGCGGTGGTCTACATGGCGAGCCTGCCGCTCGATGCGAACGTGCAGTTCCTGACGGTGATGGCGACCAAGATGCCGTTCGTCGGCCGCGGGTAGCGCGCCGCGGCTGTCTGCGTTTCGAGGCATTGACGTCGTTGCGGTGGGATCGCTACGGTGAGCGCATGACGCAGACACCGTTCACGCTCCGCCGGTGGTCGCGCCTGGACTACGACCGCCTTGTCGAGCTCGGCGCCTTCGAAGGCGAGGCGGTCGAGCTCATCGGTGGACAGTTCATCGTGGCAGAGCCTCACGGCACGTACCACGCCGCCACGCTGGGCGCTGCCGGCGATGCCGTGCGGTCGGTGCTTCCACCCGGATGGATTCTCCGCAACCAGCTGCCGCTCTCCCTCGACGACGAATCGGCGCCGGAACCCGACCTCGCGGTCGTCCCGGGCTCGCATGCCGACTACCGCAACGCCCACCCCGCGGTCCCGCCGCTCGTCATCGAGGTCGCCGACTCCAGCCTCGGCTTCGACCGCACCGTCAAGGGCAGCGTGTACGCGCGGGCCGGCGTGCGGGACTACTGGATCGTCAACGTGACGGAGCGAACGCTCGAGGTCTACCGCGAGCCCGTCCGCGATCCCGCCGCGCCCTGGGGGTGGAGCTATCGCTCGGTGCGGACCCTGCGCGCCGGCGCCACCGTCACGCCGCTGGCGTTGCCGGACGTGCGCATCGACGTCGCCACGCTCGTGCCGCCCGGCTAGTTCCGGCTCAGCTTCGGGTCCCAGGCGTCGCGGAGCGTGTCGCCGAAGAGGTTGAACGCGAGCACCGCGACGCTGATCGCGAGCCCCGGAAAGATCGCCAGCCACGGCGCCTGCTCCATGAACGCGCGCCCGGTGCTGCTCAGCATGAGGCCCCACGACGGCGTCGGCGGCTGCGTCCCTACCCCGAGGAAGCTCAGCGTCGCCTCGATGAGGATCGCGTTGCCGAGCCAGATCGAGGCGATGACCAGGATGGGCGCGGTGACGTTCGGGAGGATGTGGGTCAGCACGATGCGCGGCTGGCGGCAGCCGATCGCCTGGGCGGCCTCGACGTAGCGGTTCTGCTTCGCCGACATCACGGCGCCGCGAACGATGCGCGAGTTGCCCGGAATGATCACGATGGCGATCGCGATCATCGCGTTGGTCGTGCTCGGCTTGAGCACCGACACGATCGCGAGCGCGAGCACCAGGCCGGGGATCGCCTGCACGGCGTCCATCACCCGCTGCAGGATCATGTCGAGCCGGCCCTCCCAGTAGCCGCAGGCGAGCCCGATCACCATGCCCACCGCGGTGCCGATCCCGACGGCGAGCAGCCCCACCCAGAGCGAGATGCGGCTGCCGTGGATGATGCGGCTGAACACGTCGCGGCCGATGTCGTCGGTCCCGAACGGATGCGCCACGCTCGGCGCCGCGAGCCGGATCGTGGGATCGGCGTCCAGAGGGTCGTACGGCGCCAGGACGTTCGCGAAGAGCGCGGTGAGGACGATCACCACGATGAGCAGCGCGGACACCGCGCCGAGCGGCTTGCGCCGAATGGTCGTCCACAGGGCGCGGCCGCGACTGACCTCGACGGTCGTCACGATCTCGTCGACAGCGCCCGCGGGCGCGGCCAGGGTGTTCATCGGTAGCGGATCCTCGGGTCGAGCCACGCGTACGTCAGGTCGACGAGCAGGTTGAGCGTGACCAGCGTGGCGGCGACGAGCATGACGTTGGTCTGCACGATCGGATAGTCGCGGTAGAGGATCGCCTCCACCGTGAGCCGGCCCATGCCCGGCAGCGCGAAGATCGTCTCCACCACGACCGTCCCCGCGAGCAGGACGCCGAGCTGGCCGCCGACGATCGTGACGACCGGGATCAGCGCGTTCTTCAACGCGTGCTTGTAGACCACCATCCGCCCGGCGAGCCCTTTGGCCCACGCCGTGCGCACGTAGTCCTCACGCAGCACCTCGAGCACGGTGGAGCGCGTCATGCGCATGGTGGCGGCGGAGAGCCGGAAGCCGAGCACCGCGGCCGGGAGCAGGAACTGCTGGAGGTTCGTCAGCGGGTCCTCCCAGAAGCTCGCGTAGCCGATGGGAGGAATCCACTGGAACCAGATCGCCGCGAAGGTGATCACGAGCGTGCCGAACCAGAAGTCCGGCACCGAGAGGCCGAACACCGCGACGAACCGTCCCACGTAGTCGGACGCGTGGTCCTGGCGCGTGGCGGAGAGCACCCCGATGGGCACCGCGATCAGGAGCCCGAGCACCATGGCGAGCGCCGCGAGCTCGAGCGTGACCGGGATCGCCTTCTTGAGCGCCTCCGGGATCGGCTCGTTGGTGAAGATGGAGTGCCCCGGGTTGAAGCTGACCATCTGCCAGAGCCAGATGAGGTACTGCTCGTGGTACGGCTTGTCGAGGCCGAGGTCCTTGCGGAGCTTCGCGAGCTCCTTCTCCCCGACGTTGCCGGACTCGCCCATCAGCGCGATCAGCGCGTCGCCCGGCATGACGCGCATGAGCCCGAACACGATCAGGGACGACAGCAGGAGGACGGGGACCGCGAGCAGCAGCCGGCGCAGGATGTATTTGTACACGCGCGGTCCCCGTCCCCGGCCTCGCCTCCCCTACTTGTCGTTCCAGACGCGGGCGATCGTCGGCGACCCATACCCGTCGGTGCGCCGGAGCGCAGCCGACGCGTGGTTGCGGACGTGCGGCTGGGCCACGATGAAGCCGTTCGAGTACGGCATCCACATGCGCAGCACCTGGTCGAGCTCGCGGTCCACGATCCTCTTCGCGAGCGCGCGCTGGTCGGAGGCGGCCGGCGCCTGGTGCAGCTTCGTCGTGAGGTCGTCGATGACCGCGTCGTTCACGCGGAAGAAGTTCTTCGTCGATTTCGAGTGCATGTAGTGGTACGTGCGCTCGTCCAGCCCGATCGCGTGCCCGGACTGGAAGCCCCACGACATGCCGTCCCACTTGCCCTCGACGTAACGCCCGTAGTAGCTGGTGTAGTCCAGCTTGGTGATCTTGACGTCGATGTTGAGGTTGCGCTTGAGGTCCTGCTGCACGAGCTGCACCTGCGAGGACATCTGCGGGAAGTACTCGTAGTAGAAGAGCGTGGTCTCGAAGCCCTTGCCGTGCCCGGCCTCGGTCAGCAGCTTCTTCGCCTCCGCCGGCTTGAACTCCCACCACGGCCCCAGGTCCTTCGCCGTGGGCGCCGCCTCCTGGTAGTAGATGTACGGCACGCCCCAGCCGAGGATGCCGCTGCCCTCGAACACCGTGCTGAGCTGCTTCGGGCGATCGATCGCCATCGAGATCGCCCGGCGCACGCGCACGTCGTTGAACGGCGGCCGGTCTTGGGCCAGCGCCACGCCGAACGGCGTCAGCGTGTTGTGGTACGCGTGCACCTGCACCTGGGGGTTGGTCTTCCGGACCGTCTCCACTTCCGACGGGCTCGCGAGCCAGATGAGGTCGCTCTGGCCGGTGCGGAACGCGGCGAGCCGCGTGGCCGCGTCCGGCGTCGACAGGATGGTGTACTGGTCGACGTACGGACGGCCCGCGTCGAAGTAGTCCGGGTTCCGCTGCAGCACGATGCGCACCTTGCGCGTGTGCTCCTTGAGGATGAACGGCCCGGTGCCGATCATGCGCTTCTTGAGGTCGCCGTCCTCCTCGAGCACTTCCTTCGAGAAGATCACCGCGATCGGCTCCGCGAGGTTCTGCACGAAGAGGTGGTTCGCGGCCTTCAGATGGATGCGCAGCGTGTGCCTGTCCGGCGTCTCCATCGCCTCGATCGCCTGGAACGTGAACGTCTGCACGCCTTCCTTCGCGTACTGCTCGTAGCAGTACTTGATGTCGGCCGCGGTCAGCTCGCGGCCGTTGAGCGGCGGCACGTTCTGCCACTTCACGCCCTTGCGGAGCTTGAAGGTCCACGTGCGCCCGTCGGGGCTCGCCTGCCACGACTCCGCGAGGTCGCCCTTGAGCGACATGTCGCCCGGGCCCGTGACCTCGTCGGGGAACGCGTAGCGCACCATGCGGCTGCCCACGAGCCCGGCGAACTGGAAGAGCCCGACGGACTGCGTGAGGCGCGGATCCATGACCGGCGGATCCCAGGCCGACGCGCGCGTGAGCGCGCCGCCGCGCTTGCCGGGCATCTTCGCGGCGATCCAGTCCGGGTGCGGCGCGGCCTGCGCGAACGCGCGGCCGCTGAAGCCGCCGCCGGCGACGACGGCCACGCCGGCAGCGCTCGAGCGGATGAAGTCACGGCGGTTCAGGCGGGGGGAAGCCATCAAGGGTCTCCCTTCTCGTTGTGTCGAGCCTCGAAGGAGCGAACCCGGCATCCGAAGTACCTCGCACTATCGACAGGAAACGACAAATGTCAAGCACGAGCTCGCCGGCCCTGAGCCAGGCGGCGAATTGCGCGATACTGGCGCGCATGGAGGGAGCGATGGCCGACCTGATCGTGAGCCGCCTGGACGAGAGCGAAGTCGTGAGCTTCGGTGCGAACGCGACCTACCAGCCGCTCATCGGCGACGAGACGGGCACGACGCCCGTGCGTCTCGGCATCCAGACCTCGCACCCGGGCTACGCGGCGGCCGTGCACTCGCATCCGTACATGGAGATCCTGCACGTGCTCGACGGCGTGGCGGAGGCGTGGATCGACGGCCGCGAGGCCGAGAAGGTCACGCTCCGCAAGGGCGACACCGTCGCGTTTCCGCCGGGCGTCGCGCACAGCTTCCGCGTGGTCGGCACGGAGCCGCTGCGCACGCTCGGCACGCACGCGTCGCCCACGCGCATCGTGGACTACAAGGACGGCGGCACGACCGACGCGCGCGGGTATCGCGCGGGCTAGAATGCGCGGCGGAGGGCCGCCATGACGGAGAAGCCGCTGAGCTACGCAGTGATCGAGGGCTGGGAGCAGCTCCCCGCGGGCTGGGAGCATCGCGACGTCGCGGGCGTCGCCGTCGATCTCGAGGACCGCGTGTTCCTGATCTGCCGCGGCGACCACCCGGTGATCATGTACGACAGCCGCGGCACGTTCCTCGGCTCGTGGGGCGAGGGCGAGTTCACCTACCGCACGCACGGCATCACGATCGGTCCCGACAACGCGGTCTACTGCACGGACGACGGGAACCACACGATCCGAAAGTTCACGCCGGCGGGCAAGCTGCTGCTCACGCTCGGCATCATGAACACGCCGTCGGACACCGGCTACGACGGCAAGGACACGAAGACCGTCACGCGTCCCGGCGCCCCGTTCAACCGGCCGACGAACATCGCGGTCGGGCCGACGGGCGATCTCTACGTCTCCGACGGCTACGGCAACTGCCGCGTGCACCGGTTCTCGCCGGGCGGCGAGCTCAAGCGCTCGTGGGGCGTGCCCGGGCAGGGGCCCGGCGAGTTCCTGCTGCCCCACGGCATCGCGGTCGCCTCCGACGGCCGCGTGTTCGTGTGCGACCGCGAGAACGATCGCATCCAGATCTTCAGCCCCGACGGCGAGTACCTCACCGAGTGGACGGACACGCGCCGTCCCACGCATCTGGTCTTCGACGCGCACGGCCGCGCGTACGTGTCCGAGCTCTGGTGGCAGCCCGGCCAGGTCTCGCCGCGCTACGGCGCGGGCGGCACGATCATGGCGGGCCGCGCGAGCGTGTACGACCGTGACGGCCGCGTGCTCGCGCGCTGGGGCGGTCCGGATCCGACCGCGTCGGGCAGCTTCGCCGCGCCGCACGGGCTCGCGGTCGATTCGCGCGGCGACGTCTACGTGAGCGAGGTCACCCACACCTTCGCGGCGAGCCGCGGTCACGTGCCGCCGGGCACGCACACCTTCCAGAAGTTCGCGCTGCAGCGCTGACGCGACCCGACGGTGCCGGCGCCCACACGCTGGCACCGTCCTTGCGGTCGTGATGAGCGGGTCGAGGCCCTCGAAAGGAGTTCTTACATGGGGACCCGCACACCGCTCACCGGGTTCGCTGCCGGCGCGCTCGTGCTCCTGCTCTCCGCGCCGATGGCGGCCAGTGCGCCGGCGGCGGCCAGCCCCGATGCCGAACGCCCGGCGCCGTCGCGCCGAGCGCTCGAGACGGAGCTGCCGAACGACGGGCGGCCCATCGTCGCCACCGTCATCGAGATCGACGAGCAGACCGGCATGGTCACGCTCGACACGCCGCACGGCCCCGTGGAGCTCGCGGTCACGCCCGAGCTCGTCGAGCGCCTCAGCATCGGGGACGTCGTCGTCGTCCGCTTCACCGACGAGGACGCGGACAGCGATTATCCGTCCGCCTCACCGCGCGAGACGCCGCCGGGCCCCGGGAGCCAGCGGATCTAGCGCGGGACGCGACGCATGCGCTCGCTCGCGCTCGCGCTGACGCTCACGCTCGGCACCACGGTCGCCGCCGCGCAAAGTGCCAGTGACGCGGGCACGATCCTGCGCATCGATCCGCCCTCGCGCGTGGTCGTGCTGGAAGACGGCCGGATGTACCGCGCGGTCGCCGGCTCGTCGTTCCGGACGGACGACCGGCCGGTCACGTTCGCCGGCCTGCGTCCCGGCACCCGCGTGGTCGTCGAGAGCGCCGAGCCGGTGATCTACCGGCAGGGCCGGTACATCGCGTTGCCGGCGGTCGCGCCGCCCGCCGAGGTCGCGATCACGGCGTCCGCGACACCGGTCTTGCCCGGCCCGCAGCACAGCGTCCCGGGGCCGCTCGCGCCGCTGTCGCACCGCTGACACCCGTCGTCGGCAGTCGATTTGCAGGACTCTCCAGGCACGAGGAATGCCCATGACGAGATTACGTTCCGGGATGCTCCTGTTCACGGCGCTCGCGCTGATCGCCGGCGGCGCGGCGCCGGCCAGCGCGCGCAGCGTCGGTCAGGTGATCGACGACGCCGCGCTCACCACCGAGATCAAGGCGAAGCTCACCGCCGACAAGCTCTCGAACCTCATGCGCATCGAGGTCTCGACCAACAACGGCATCGTGACCCTGAACGGCGTCGTCGAGGATCCCGAGCGGCGCGCGCGCGCCGCGCAGATCGCGAGCGGCGTCGGCGGCGTGAAGGGCCTCATCAACAACATCCACGTGGCGGGGACGACGATTCCGCCGGCGCCGACGGCGACGGCGAGTCCCCCGCCCGTCACGGCCACGCCGGCGCCGTCCACGGGGAGCATGCCGTCACCGGTCGGCGGCGTCGATGCCACCGGCACGATCGCGTCGATCGACGAGCGTGCGCGCACGATCACGCTGCAGGACGGGCGCGTCCTGCGCCTCACCGAGAGCACGATGCTGTGGCAGCCGAGCACGATCGGCGCGCTGCGCCCCGGCAGCCACGTCTACGTGCGTGGCGCCGTGCCGCTGGCGGTCCAGCCGACGGCCGCGCCGGCCGTTCCCGAATGGCGGATGGGCACCGTGCGCACGGTCGATCGCGGCGCCAGCCAGCTGATCCTCTCTGACGGCACCATGGTGCGCGTCGGCTCCACGGCGGTGCTGCGCCGCGGCTCCGAGCGTCTGGCCCTCGAGCAGATCACCCCGGGGTCCGAGGTCGTCGTGCGCACGATCGCGCGCGGCGGCGGCACCGCCGAAGGGAGCGCGCTCCCCGGCCAGAACGTGACGGCGGTCGTCGATGCCGCCGAGATCAACGTCGTGTGGACGCCGGTCACCAGCGTCCGCTGACGGTCGACACAGGAGGTAGGAGCAACATGATCACGACGACACGACTGATCCAGAGTGTGACGGGCCTCGCGCTGCTCGCGCTCACCGCGACGGCGTGCGGCACCGCGACGGGTGCCGCCGTCGGCGCGGGCGCCGGCGCCGCGGTCGGCGCGGGCACGGGCTACGGCGCGGGCAAGGGCGCGCTGATCGGCACGGGCGTGGGCGCCGCCGCCGGCGCGGTCTACGACGTCACCAAGCAGAACCGCTGACGCGGAAGGAGCCTCGCATGACCTGGAAGATCCTCACGGCCGCGGTGGCGGTCGCCGCGTTCCTCGCCGGCCCCGCGGCCGCGCAACAGCCGACGCCGCAGGACCAGGGGCAGGCGGCCCCGAAGGACTGCGCCGCTCCGCAGACAATCGACGGTCAGGTCGTCAGCATCGACCAGACCGGGGGCAAGGTCACGGTCCGGGACTCGGGCGGGCAGACCCACGAGTTCCAGGCCTCGCGCGACATGCTGCAGACGATGAAGCCCGGCGACAAGATCGAGGCGCAACTGCGCGAAGCGCCGAAGTGCTGAGGTGAGGCGCGCGAGGCGGTCGGCGCCGAGGCTCGACCGCCCCGCGCGCCTCGCGTGCCGCGGAGCTAGACGCGACCGAGCGCCCGGCGAACCTCCGGCAGGATCTCGCGCGCGACGCGCGCGGCGTACCCGCGCTCGGCATCATCCGGAAACCGCGGATCCGGGATCGGATGCAGCACGACGTACTCGAACGGCGCGCGTGCGCCGGTGAGCGTCGCCACGAGCTGCGGCACGATGTCGCCGGGGCCGCCCCGGAGTGCGAACGCGTCCGCGGCCTCCGTGGGGAGAAAGTCCACGACGCGGCCGCTCGCGTCGAGGTCGGGCGCGTGGTGGAAGTCGGGCCACACCTTCGAGGCGTGCTTGAGCGCCTCGGGATCGGGACCGGTCCACGCGAGCTTCGGCGGATCGAACAGGCGCGGCGAGTACTCGTAGTAGCCCGCGGCCATCGACTTCGCCATCGTCAGCGCGCGTGCCGGATCGTCGACCAGGACCGTGTGGAACACCGCGCCCAGGCGCACGGAGGCGGGATCGCGCCCGGCCTCGGCCGCGCCGGCGCGAATCGCCGCGACGGCGGTCGCGATGTTGGCCGGGTGCGTCCCCACGCGAATGAACACGCCGTCCGCCACGCGCCCGGCCATGCGCAACGTCTTCGGGCCGCCGGCCGCGATCCAGATGGGCACGGGGCGGTGGTGCGGAAGCTTCGCGGGCCGCGCGGCGCCGACCTCGACCTCCTCGCCGTCGAGGAGCGCACGCACCAGTCGCGTGCTCGCTTCGAGCGCCGCGACGCTTGCCGGCCGCAACCCGGCGAGCCGCACCGCGGTATCGCCGACGCCCCAGCCGAGCAGCACCCGCCCCGGGGCGAGCTCGTCGACGGTCGCGATCGACGACGCGGTCACCGTCGGATGGCGGTTGACCGGGTTCGCGAGCAGCGGGCCCAGCGTGATGCGCTCGGTCACGCGCGCGGCCGCGGCGAGCATCACGTAGGTGTCGCGGCGCCGCAGCTGCGAGTCCGGCTGCAGGGCCGCGTCCCAGCCGAGCGCCTCGACGCGCCGCACGTCGGCGGCGAACGCGTCCACCGAGCGCGCGTCGAAGCGGTTGAGACCGAACTTCGGAATCGCGCTCACGCCGGCTTGAGCGCCACGGTGTCGGCGAACCGCTCCATGCGCTCGAGGCTCTCCGTCAGCGAGTCGCTGCGGAAGTCGAAGATCATCTCGCTCACGCCGAGCGCGGCGAGGGTCTCGACGTCCCCGCGCACCTCGGAGGCCGTCCCGCGGAACGGCCGGCGCGCTTCGCCCGCGGCCACCGGACGCCCGGCGTCGTACACCGGCGCCTTGTAGGAGATCGTCAGCGCGCTCGGATCGCGCCCCTCCGCTTCGGTGAGCCGGCGGAGCTCGGCGAGGAGCGCCTGCAGCTCGGCGGGCGGCAGCGCGGCGCCGGGGTTCGCGCCCACCGGATGCCAGCCGTCGCCGTAGCGCGCGGCTCGCCGCAGCGCCGCACGGCTGTGGCCGCCGATCCAGATCGGCGGATGCGGCTTCTGCACCGGCAGCGGCAGGCACTGCAGGTCCTCGAACCGGTAGAACTCGCCCGCGAACGACGCGGGCGACGTCGTCCACAGCGTCTTGAAGATGCGGAGGTACTCGTCGCTCACGGAGCCGCGACGCTCGAAGTCCGGCGCGTCCAGCGCCTCGAACTCCTCGCGCAGCCAGCCGACGCCCACCCCGACCGTGACGCGGCCGTGCGAGAGCACGTCGATGGTGGCGAGCGCCTTGGCGGTGAACACGGGATTGCGGTACGGCAGGATCATCACGCTGCTCACGAGGCGCAGGCGCCGCGTGCGGGCGGCGACGAACGCCATCAGCGCGAGCTGCTCGAGCGCATCCCCCTGCCCCGGGAAGCGGCCGTCGGCCGTGTAGGGATACTTCGAGTCGATCCGCGTCGGGAACACGATGTGGTCGGCGATCATGACCGACGTGAAGCCGAGCGCCTCGCCGCGCGTCACGAACGTGTCGAGGGCCTCCGGCTCCGCGGTGGCGCCGCGCGTGGGCAGGTAGAACCCGTAATTCACGCGGGGGAGTCTACCAGACGGACTTGACTGATACGCGGCGTGGGCCTAGCTTCCGTCCATGAGCCTCCAATTCCGCCCGCTCCATCCGGTCTTCGCCGCGGAAGTGAGCCCGATCGACCTGCGCCAGGTCCATGACCCGGACACCCTGGCCGAGATCCGCGCGGGCATGGACCGCTACGCCGTGCTGGTGTTCCACGACCAGCCGTTCACGGACGAGGAGCAGGTGGCCTTCGCGCGGCGCCTTGACGGCGAGCTGCACACCAAGACCGGCGCGAGCGCGCTCTACAAGAACCGCCTCGGCACCGAAGCGCTCGCCGACATCTCGAACGTGGACGAGGCCGGCGAGCTGTTGAAGACCGACGACCGCCGCCGCGCGTACAGCCTCGGGAACCGGCTCTGGCACACCGATGCCTCGTTCGTCGACCCGCCCGGCCGGTACTCGATGCTCAACGCGCGCGTGCTGCCGCCGGCCGGCATGGGCGACACGGAGTACGCCGACATGCGCGCCGCCTACGACGCCCTCCCCGAGGACATGAAGGCCAAGCTCGCGGGCCTGCGCGTGCACCATTCCATCGCGCACTCCCGGCAGACGCTCGGGTTCGAGTTCTCCCAGGACGAGCAGGAAGCGCTCAAGGGCGCGATCCATCCGCTGGTCCGCACGATTCCCGGCTCGGGCCGCAAGGCCGTCTACATCGCCTCGCACGCCTCGCGCATCCTCGACTGGCCGGTACCCGAGGGGCGCCTGCTCCTGCGCGACCTCGCCGAGCACGCCACGCAGCGCCAGTTCGTCTACCGCCACGCCTGGCAGGTCGGCGACCTCGTGATCTGGGACAACCGCTGCACGATGCACCGCGCGACGCCGTTCGATGACGGCAAGTACCGCCGCGAGCTCCGCCGCGTGACGACGCTCGACCTGCCGCACGCGCCCGCGGCCGGCCCCACGGCCGCCACCGCCGCCGCGCGTGCCTGACAAGCCCGACAAGGAGATCTCATGACGATCGGATTCATCGGGGTCGGCAACATGGGCAATCCCATGGCGATGAACGTGCTCAGGAAGAGCGGCTCGCCGATGGTGGTGTTCGATCTCAGTCCCACGGCGATGGAGAATCTGGTCGCGGCCGGCGCCAAGGCGGCCAGCTCGGCGCGTGACGTCGTCGAGCGCAGCGAAGTCGTGCTCACGTGCCTGCCGATGTCCCCCCACGTGGAGGCGCTCTACCTCGGGCCCGAGGGCATCATCGAAGCCGCCAAGCCCGGCACCGTGCTGATCGACCTGAGCAGCGTGCTGCCGTCCACGCCGAAGAAGCTCGAGCCCGTGGCGAAGAAGCGCGGCGTGCACTTCCTCGAATCCCCGGTGAGCGGCGGCACCACCGGCGCCGCGGCCGGCACGCTCGCGCTCATGGTGGGCGGCGACGCGGAGATCTTGAAGAAGGTCGAGCCCGTGCTGAAGTGCATGGGCCCGAACGTCTTCCACGTCGGTCCGGTCGGCGCGGGCAACACGATGAAGGCGATCAACAACATGATGAGCTGCGTGAACGCGCTCGCCATGATGGAGGGCCTCGCGGTCGGCGTGAAGGCCGGCCTCGACCTCATGACCATGCACGACGTCGTGAAGGCGTCGAGCGGCGGCAGCAAGGCGCTCGACCGCATCCCCCGCGCGATCGTCCCGCGCAACTTCGAGCCCGGCTTCAAGGTCGCGCTGATGAACAAGGACCTGGAGACCTTCAACACGATCGCGAAGGAGCTCCACGTGCCGGTGAGCTTCTCGAACGAGGCGCAGCGCTACGAGCAGGCGGCGCTGGCCGCGGGGCTCGCGGAGAAGGACACCAGCGTGCTGATGACGATCATCGAGAAGCTGGCCGCGATCGAGCCGAAGAAGCCGTAGCGAAGACGAAGGAGGCCTACCGCCGGGCCATCGCCGCGATCTCGGCGCGCGTGACGGGCACCCGCTCGACACGCGCGCCGAAGGGCGACAGCGCGTCTTCGATCGCCTGCGCGATCAGCGGATGCACCGGCATGATCCCGCCCTCGCCCGCCCCCTTCGCGCCGAGCGGATTCAGGGGCGTGGGCGACTCGAGGTGCCGCAGCTCGAACGAGCGCGGCGCATCCGCCGCCGTCGCCAGCGCGTAGTCCATCAGCGTCGCGGTGAGGCGCTGCCCGGTCTCGTCGTAGGCGAGCTGCTCGTTGAGCGCGTCGGGAATCCCCTGCACGACCCCGCCGTGGATCTGGCCGTCGACGATGCCCGGCTCGAGCACGTGCCCGCAGTCGTGCGCGACGATCCAGCGCAGGATGTCGACCTTCCCCGTCTCGGGATCGACCTCCAGCACGACCGCGTGCGTGCCGTTCGCGTAGCTCGACTGGCTCACCGCGAAGAGCTGCTCGGATTCGAGGCCGCGCCCCTCGCCGGGCACCGCGCCGGCGTGCGCGGCTCTCGCCACGTCGGTCCAGCGGACGGTGCGGCTGGGCAGCCCGCGCACGAAGAACGCACCGCCCTCGCACACGACGTCCGCGGCGGAGGCCTCGAGCAGGCGCGCCGCGATGCGGACCGCCTTGTCGCGCACCTCGCGCGCGCCGAGCAGCGCCGCGCTGCCGCCGATCGCCGCCGTACGGCTGCCGTACGTGCCGCCGCCCTGCGCGACCAGCGCCGTGTCGCCCGTGCGGACGTCGATCGCGTCCGGATCGACGCCCAGGATTCCGCCGACGAGCCGCGAGAACATCGTCACGTGGCCCTGCCCCTGCGGCGCGGCGCCCGTGATGACGATCACCCCCGCGTCCGGCGCCACGCGGACGATCGCGCTCTCGTTCGGTGACGTCGCGGTCGCTTCGACGTAGTTCACGAGGCCGATGCCGAGATAGCGGCCCTGCGCCCGGAGACGCGCCTGCGCGGCGCGGGCGGCCGGAAGATCGAGCGCCTCCAGCGCGAGCGCGAGGCAGCGCGGGAAGTCGCCGCTGTCGTAGTCCACCGGGCCGCGGCCCGCCGTGGTGAGACCGGTCACGTACGGATAGCTGCCGGGCGGGATGAGATTGCGCCGCCGCAGCTCGATCGGGTCCATCGTCAGCGCGGCGGCGAGCGCGTCCATCGCGCGCTCGATCACCGCGGTGCCGTACGGCCGTCCGGCGCCGCGGTAGGCGCCGACCGGCGTCGTGTTGGTGAGCACGCCGCGGAACCGCAGATCGAGGCTCGGGATCACGTAGGGCCCGACCGTGTGGATCATCGCGTTCTGCAGCAGGTTCAGGCCGGAGATCGTGTACGCGCCCATGTCGTGCAGGAAGTCGTCGCGCACGGCGAGCAGGCGTCCGTCGCGCGTGGCCGCGATCTCCACGTCGTGGATCTGCTCGCGCTCGACGCAGGCGACCAGCGTGTGCTCGCGGCGCGTCTCCACCCACTTGACCGGACGTCCGAGCCGGCGCGCGAGCGCGGCGACGACGACATACTCGGGGTAGTACATCGCCTTCGTCCCGAAGCCGCCGCCGACGTCCGGCGGGGCGATCACGCGGATGCGCGCTTCCGGCACGCCGAGCGCGCCCGCGAGCACGCCGCGATGGCGGTGCACGAGCTGGATGGCGCCCCACACCGTGAGGTCCTCGCCGTCCCAGCGCGCCACGAGCGTCCGCGGCTCCAGCGGATGCGCCGTGCCGCGCGAGAGCCGGATGCGCGTGCGCACCACCACGCCGGCCTCCTGGAACGCGCGCTCGACGTCGCCCACGCGCTGCCGCCATTCGGCGGGCACGTTGGAGCCGATCTCGGCATGCAGGACGGGCGCGCCGGGGGCCAGGGCGGCTTCCACGTCGACGAGCGCAGTCAGCGGCTCGTACTCCACCGCGATGCGGTCGAGCGCGTCCTGGGCGCGATACGGATCGTCCGCGATGACGGCGGCGACCGGCTCGCCGACGAAGCGGACGATGTCCGGCGCGAGCGGGCGGAGGCGGCACGGCACGGGGAGCGCGGGATGCGGCGCGTACACGGGCAGCGGCGCGTTCTGCGCACCGAGGTCCGCGGCCGTGAACGCGCCGAGAACGCCGGGCAGCTTCAGGGCCGCGGCGACGTCGATCGAGCGGATGCGGGCGTGCGCGTGCGGCGACCGCACGAAGGCCGCGTGCACGACGCCGGGGATCCGGAGGTCGTCGACGAACTCGCCGCGGCCGGTGATGAGCCGCGGATCCTCGCGGCGGCGGACCGATCCGGCGTAGTCGCTCATCCCGGTCCGCTTATACCCCGGCTCGTGCCGGAGATGGAAGGTGGAGCGGGCGGGAGGATTTGAACCTCCACTTCCAGCCTGGAAGGCCGGCACTCGGCCGCTTGAGTTTCGCCCGCGTCCCATCACGTACGAGTGCAAGAGCGCCGCCACGCCGAGCGCGAGAAATCCCGCGATTCCGTGGCGCGGGTTGCACCGCGCGTTCCCACAATGGAGACGCCGATGCAGAGATGCCCCGCGATTGCTTTCCTCCACCGATCGCCGGCGTGAGCCGGCGCTCGTCCCGACCGCGCGGCGGATTCTAGGGCGTCACGTGCGGGAAGGCGGCCGCGTGTCGCGGCGCGCCTCCTGATCGTCGGCCGGAGCCGTAGGCGGGTGCCGCCACGCGCGACGCAGCGCGGAGAGATGCCGGTGGTTACGGCTGTCCGCGATGACTTCGCGGGCAAGCTCGGCGAGCTCCATCGCCCGCTGCATCGCCCCGTGCCACACGACCGCGCGCTGCGCCATGCCGATGCGGCTGCAGAGACCGCGCCATCGTGTGGCATTCGTTGCCGGCTGGCTCGTAAGACCGACAATCGGTGTCACCGCCCCCCCTAGCGCGCGTCGCCGGGATCGCTCATCCTATGGTGGACGCTGGAGCCCGCCGGGCGCAGCGCGAGAAGGAGCACGATGACCACGCGAACCGAGACCTGCACCTGTGGCGGACCGATCAAGCCGTCGTACATCGCGGCGGCGCCGATCCTGGGCGCGCTCGCGGCGAAGGGCGAGATGACGTATCCGGCGGCCTGCGAGACGTGCGGCACGACCTACGTCGACGTCGTGTCCGTCCTCATGACGGCCGCCGACCTCAAGATGGTCCGCGACCGGCTCTCGCAAAGCACGCACGACGAGCTCATGGCGACGGCGACCGAGGCCGGGCCCGAGTCCTTCACGGTCGTCATCGCCGAGGCGCGCGCCCGTGACCTCGCGGCGAAGTCCGCCAACCTGGGCCTCGCGAGCATCGCGAAGAGCCTGCGCCAGGAGCTGGACGCCCTCACCCTGGAGCGTCGCGCGCCCCGTCTCTCCGAGCGCGAATAGGAGCGGCCATGGACGTCGGGCTGCAGATGGTGTTCTCCACCTACGGCTGGGAGAACGTCTCCGACCAGCAGGCGTGGGACGAGGAGCTCGCGCTCGCGCGCCTGGCCGCCGAGCTCGGGTTCGACGTGCTGTGGTCGGTGGAGCACCACTTCAACGACTACTCCTTCTGTCCCGACAACCTCCAGCTCATGTCGTATCTGGCCGGCGTGTGTCCGGACGTCGACTTCGGCACCGCGGCGGTCATCCTGCCCTGGCACGATCCGCTGCGCGTCGCCGAGCAAGTGTCCGTCCTCGACTACCTCTCCAAGGGCCGGTTCCGTCTCGGCATCGGCCGCGGGCTGGCGCGGCGGGAGTTCGAGGCGTTCCGGGGCACGATGGACGAGTCACGCGAGCGGTTCGACGAGGCCGCCGACATGATCCTCGCCGGCCTGCGCACCGGGTTCGTGGAGGGCCACGGACCGTTCTACCCGCAGCCGCGCACGGAGCTTCGCCCCCGCCCCACCCGGAGCTTCGACGGCCGGGTGTACGCGGTGGCGTCGTCCGACGATTCCGTGGCGGCGGCGGCGCGGCTGAACGCGCGGATGGTGATGTTCGCCGACCGGCCCTGGCCGATGCGGATGCCCGCGATCGAGAAGCACCGCGAGCTCGTGCGAGAGCGGCACGGCACCGAGGCCGCGCCGCCGCTGCTCGCGGATTTCTGCGTGTGCACCCCGACCATGGACGGCGCCGAGGACATGGCCCGGCGGTACATGGGCAAGTTCGTCGAGAGCAACTTCTACCACTACGAGCTGCTCGGCGAGCACTTCACGAAGGTGAAGGGCTACGACGCCTACGCGCAGAAGATCGCGCTGGCCAGGCAGATCGGCATGGACGGCATCGTGTCCGCGTTCATGGAGGCCGCGGTGTGGGGCACGCCCGATCGCATCCTGCGCAAGCTCGAGGAGCGGCGGTCGCTCATCGGCCGGTTCGAGCTGGCGACGTCGTTCCGCTTCGGCGGGACGCCCGCCGACCTGGCGGAATCGGGCCTGCGGCTCTACGCGAAGGAAGTGCTGCCGGTCATCCGCGCCTGGTAGGCGCGCGCCTGCGCCCGCAGCTCCACCTTGCGGATCTTGCCGGACGACGTCATCGGGAAGCCGTCGACGAAGATCACGTGCCGGGGGATCTTGTAGCCGGCGATCTTGCCCTTCATCCGCGCGAGCAGCGTGTCGCCGTCGGCCGTCCGGTCCTGCGCGAGGATCACGAAGGCGACGGGCACCTCGACGAGGCGCGGGTCCGGACACGCCACGACGGCCGCGTCCTGCACTTCCGGCATGCCGCGGAGGTAGGCTTCGACTTCCGCCGGCGAGACGTTCTCCCCGCCGACCTTCAGCATGTCCTTGTACCGGCCCATGAACACGACGTGGCCGTCCTCACGGATGCGCGCCATGTCGCCGGAGTGCAGCCACCCGTCCGCGTCGACCGCCTCGCGCGTCGCTTCGGGCTTGTCCCAGTACCCCTCCATCACCGCATAGCCGCGCACGAGGAGCTCGCCGGGGACGCCGAGCGGCTGGTCGCGCCCGGTCGTCGGGTCCACCACCCGGAACTCGTAGTCGTTCATCGGATAGCCGGACGTGTGCACGCGCTGCTCGCGCGTGTGCGACGGGTGCGAGCAGGTCACGAACGCCCACGCCTCGCTCATGCCGAAGCCGGAGACGGTCGGACAGAAGACGTCCTGGACGCGCTCGGCGATCGGGATCGTGCTCTCGACCCCGGACGGTAGCGTGCCCATCCGCACGGAGAGCGCGCGCGGCCGGCGCGCCTGCGCGTTGAGCAGGTCGAGCCAGTGCGCCTCGAACCCGTGGAGGACGGTGGCGCCCTCGCGCGCGGCGAGATCGAGCGCGCGATCGCCGTCGAAGACGTCCATCAGCACCTGGCGGGCGCCGGTGAGCACGCAGGTCATCGCGATCTCGCTGAAGCCGTAGATGTGGAACAGCGGCAGGTAGCTCATGTGGACGTCGTCCGCGGTGTAGCCGAAGATCTGCGCGCGCTCGTGGGTGTTCCGGATGGGCCGGTGGCTGTGCATCACGCCCTTCGGATGATCCGTGGTGCCGGACGTGTAGCAGAGCATCATGAGCCCGTCCGGATCGACCGCCGCCGCCCGGGCCGCGAGGTCGGCGTCGCTGACCGCCGCGCCCCGCTCGAGGAGGCGCTCCCACGGCGTGCCGTGCGCCATGCGCGTCTCCCCCACGACGACGACGCGCCGGAGGTCCGGATAGCCGTCGACCGCGAGCGCGTCGCCCACGCGCCCGATGCGCGGCATGGTCTCCATCAACATGGCCTGGTAGTCCACCGGGCCGGAGCGATCGATCGTGATCACCGTCCCGCTGCGCGACTGCGCGACCGCGTACGCGACGTCGTCGGTGCGGTAGCGCGTGTTGAGGGGCACGATGCAGGCGCCGACCCTCGCGATCGCGAACATGAGGAAGAGCCACTCGGGACGATTCGTCATCCAGAGCGCGACGTGCTCGCCCGGCGCGACGCCGGCGGCCATGAGGCCCTTAGCGACGCGGCTCACCTCCGCATCCAATGCCGCGTACGTCCACCGCCGGTCCTCGAACGTGAGCGCTTCGCGGTGGCCCCAGCGCCGGGCGGCCTCGTCGAGGATGCCGCCGAGCGTTCGCTTCCGATACCAGTCCGCGCTCACGCCCCCGATTATGGGACCTTCGTCCACTATCGGGGTACCGCGAGCGACGGTACGGTCGGAGGCATGGCTACCAAATCCCCGCGCAAGGTCTGGCGTCTCGATCCGGACGGCCGGTTGCGCCCCCGAGCCAACCAGATCCGGTGGCGGGTGATCTCCGGCGACGTCGGTCGTGTCGATCCAGCCGCCGACTATCTGTTCTGTGCCCTCGACTTCCTGTTCCCGGCCGACGGCACCGGCCGTGCGCTCCGCCTCGAGGTTGATTCGCGGCCGTCGGCGCGGAAGCGGCCCGCCGGCCGAGGGCCGGCGTCGAGCGCGGCGAGGAGCCGCACCAGCTAGCCCTCCTCCGGGGCGCCGGAAGGCTCGGACAGAGGCATAATGATCGGCGCATGACGATCGCGCCGTCGCCGAAGCGCCTGGGGTTCTTCACGCGCCTGCTCGATCGGGTCGATCCAGCCGACCGGTATCGGCTGGCGACCGCGCAGATCGTCCACGCCGAGCGGTGCGGCTTCGATTCCGCCTGGATCGCTCAGCATCATTTTCACGAGGACGAGGGCGGGCTGCCCGCGCCGTTCGTCTTCCTGGCCCACGCCGCCGCCCAGACATCGCGGATCCGTCTCGGCACGGGGATCGTGACCCTGCCGCTCGAGCTGCCGATCCGCGTGGCCGAGGACGCCGCGGTGCTCGACCTGCTGTGTGGCGGCCGCCTCGAAGTCGGCGTCGGCGGCGGCGGCAATCTCTCTTCCTACGCGGCGTTCGGTCAGAACAGCGCCGACCGCGGGATGCGGCTCGTCGCGCACTTGAGCCTGTTGCGCGACGCCTGGGCGGGCCGGCCGCTGCCCGGCGGTGATCGGCTGTATCCGACCAACCCCGGCCTGGTCGACCGCGTCTGGCAGGCGACGTTCAGCGTCGAGGGCGCGCGGCGGGCCGGCGCGGCCGGAGACGGGCTCATGCTGTCGCGCACGCAGCCGCGGCCGGCCGACGCGCCGAACCTGTCGCTCTCCGAGATCCAGAACCCCATGATCGACGCGTACCTGGAGGCGTTACCCCAGGGCCGCGCGCCGCGCATCCTCGCTTCACGCACGGTGTTCGTCGCGGACGACCACGAGGAAGCCCTACGGCTCGCCGAGATCGGCCTCGGACGCCATCGCGCGCGTCTCAGCCGGCTGGGTCGCGCGAGCGGGGACGGCACCGGCGTCGATGCGATGATCGCGTCCATGGACGCGCATCTCGGCACGCCGGACGCCGTGCTCGCCTCGCTCACGACGGACACCGCCCTCGCCCGCGCGACGGACCTCGCGGTGCAGGTGCATTCGATCGATCCGCCGCATCCGTTCATCCTCAGGTCGATCGAGCTGGTCGCCGAGGTGGTGGCGCCCGCGCTCGGCTGGGCACGGAGCGCGGCCGCCATGGGGTGCGTCGCGTGACGACCGACGCCGACGTCATCGACACCCTCGTCGGGATCACGCCGGGCTCTCCCCTGGATGCGATCCGTGCGCGGCGACCGGAGGCGCGCGCGCACGCGCAGGCGACGTACCGCGCGTTGTTCGCGCCGAGCGCGCCGGGCGAACTCACCACGCAGGAGCGGTTCGCGGTCGGCGTGTTCGTCGCCGGCCTGCATGACGCCACCGCGATTGCCAGCGCGTATGCCGGACGCCTGACCGACCGCGGTGCGTCGGCGGCGCTGAAGGACGCCGTCGACGCGTCGATCTCCGAGGCCAGGACCCGCGGCCCGTATGGCAGCTACCCGGCGGGGCCGTTGAGCCGCGAAGATACCGAGGGGCCGGTCTTTCGCGTCGCCGCGAGCACCCGGCGCGCGCTCGGCCCGCGGCTCGCCGCAGCGTTCGAGCACGCGCACATGCTGGTGTTCCACCCGCGTGATGCCGCGCCGGCGGCGCTGCAGGCGCTGCTGGACGCGGGCTGGTCCACGACCGAGATCGTCACGCTCTCGCAGATCGTCGCGTTCCTGTCCTTCCAGATCCGGGTGATCGCGGGACTGCGGGTCCTGGCCGCACATCCCGCGCCGGGCGAGGCCACACCATGAGCGATACCGTGCAGACGGTCCCCGCGCACACGGCTCCGGCGGCGTTCACCCGCGCGCAGCTCGAGTGGCTTCCCTGGCTCGAGCCGCTCGCCGTCGACGCGATGACCGAGCGCCACAGGGCGAGCCTCGTGGACGCGGCACGCGTGAAGTCGCCGTACTTCCGCCTCCTCGCCCGCGACCCGGACGCGCTGGAGGCGCGCACGCGCACGGACAAGGACATCTTCTACAACCCCGACGCCGGCCTGCCGCGGGCCGAGCGCGAGCTGGCCGCGGCCGCGACGTCGCGCTTCAACGGCTGCGTGTACTGCGCCTCGGTGCACGCGCGCCACGCGGCGACCTATTCGAAGCGCGAGGCCGACGTGCAGCGCCTGCTCGACGCCGGCGTCACCGCGGATCTGGGCGAGCGCTGGAACGCGATCGTGGCCGCCTCGGTGGCGCTGACGGCGACGCCGAGCACGTTCGGACCCGAGCACGTCGAGCGGTTACGCGGCGCAGGCCTCGACGATCTCGCGATCGCCGACGTCATCCACGCCGCGGCCTTCTTCAACTGGGCCAACCGGCTGATGCTCTCGCTCGGCGAGCCGGCGGCCACGGCAACAACGGCCTGACGGAAGCCTCTGCTCCGCGCTAAGCTTGCCGCGCGCGAGACCGAACCCGAGGAGGAGACGACATGGCCTTCACTGCCCTGAAGAGAATCGCAGTCGTTGCGGCGGTGTCAATCGCCGTGGCGGCCGCCGGCCCGGCGCTCGCCCAGCAGCCGGCCCCTCGAGTGTTGAAGATGCAGTCGGCGGTACCGGCATCGTCGACGACCCAGGACGCCTTCAGGTTCTTTGCCGACCGCGTCGACAAGCTGACCGCCGGTCAGCTGAAGATCGAGGCGTTGCCGGGCGGGGCGATCGTCCCGCCGTTCGAGATCCTCGACGCCACCCACAAGAAGGTGATCGACGGCGCCTACGGCATCTCCTACTGGTGGTTCGGCAAGAACAAGGCGGCGACGCTGTTCTCCAACACGCCGGCCGGCATCGCCGGCATGGACGCCATCGACTTCATCGGCTGGGTGTACGACGGCGGCGGCCTCGCGCTCTGGAATGAGTTCTACCAGAAGGAGCTGCGGCTCAACCTGGTCGCGTTCCCGAGCATTCCGCCGAGCCCGCAGGCGATGGGCTGGTTCAAGCGCCCGATCAAAGACCTCGCCGACTTCAAGGGCATGAAGTGCCGCCAGACCGGCATCGTGGCCGAGCTGTACTCCAAGATGGGGATGGCCGTGGTCAACATGCCGGGCGGTGAGATCCTGCCGGCCGCCGAGCGCGGCACCATCGACTGTGCGGAATGGGTGGGGGGCGTCGAGGACCAGCGGCTCGGGCTGCATACCGTGTGGAAGCACCACTACACGCCGGGCATGCACGAGAGCGCCTCGGTGGCCGAGCTCGCCATCAACAAGGACGTCTGGGACAGCCTGCCCGCCCAGCAGAAGGAGGCGATCAGGTCGGCCACCTCGGAGACGTTCCTGCGCTGGTGGGCGACCTGGCAGCGGATGAACGCCGACGCCATCGCCGAGTTCGTGGAGAAGCACAACGTCAAGCTGCTCACCACGCCGCCCGAGATCAACAAGGCCTTCCTCAAGGTATGGGACGAGTTCGCCGCGGCCGAATCCGCCAAGAACCCGTTCTTCAAGAAGGTCTACGAGTCGCAGCGCGCCTACGCGTCGAAGGTGGTGCCGGCCAAGCGGTTCATGTTCCCGCCCTACAGCTTCCAGGCGGATCACTACTGGCCGGTCAAGAAGTGACCCCGGGGGAGGGCGGCTTCGGCCGCCCTCCTACCGCACCATGCGCGGCAGCCACAGGGCGATCTGCGGGAAGAGCAGCAGCAGGAACAGCACGATGACCTGGATCACCATGTAGTCGGCCATGCCCCGGTAGATGGTGGTCAGGTTCCACTGCGGGACCACGTTGCGCAGGTAGTAGGCCGACATGGCCACCGGCGGACTCAGGTACGCCGTCTGCATGTTGACCGCCGTGATGGCGCCGACCCAGATCAGCAGGTCGAGCTTGTCGAGGCCGAGCTGCAGCTTCTCGATCACCGGCAGAACGATCGGCAGGAAGACCAGGATGATCACCGGCCATTCGAACGGCCACCCCAGGACGAAGAAGATCGCCATGATGAGCACGAGCTTCAACCAGTCGCCCACCGGGACCGCGAGGAGCGTCTCCGTGATCAACGTCGCCGAGCCGAGCTTCGTGAAGACGGCCCCGAACACGTTGGAGGCCACGGCCAGGAACAGGACCATGGCGACGGTCACCATCGTGCCCATGGCCGCCCGGGTGGCCGACTTGAAATCCAGCCGGCCGTAGACCAGCGCGAGCAAGGTCGCGCCGAACGCGCCGCATGACGCCGCCTCCGTCGGGGTCGCCAACCCGCCGACGATCGAGCCGAGCGTGAATCCGACGAGCGCGCTCAGCGGCGCCACGCCGAGCACGAGCGCGCGGAAGTAGCGGTTGCGGAGATACGGATAGGCCGTGGCCGCCGCCGGGACGAGCGCGACGGCGGACACCGCGAGCGGGCCGACACCGACGGACAGCGCCGGCACCCCCAGCCTGCCGAAGACGGCGTCCGCGACGAGGTAGGTCATCCCCATCAGGCAGACCAGCCCCAACACCACCACGGGCGCGCGGACCTGCTCCGTGGTCATGTCGTGATAGGCGGTCCTGCGCTCCTCCATGGTCATGGCGGGTCCGAGCTTCGGGTTGATGAAGCTGCGGCCGAGCGTGTAGGCGACATAGGAGGCGGCGAGCAAGAACCCGGGACCGAACGCCGCGGTATACAGCAGATTGACGGGCACGCCCATGACCGGGCCCATCACCACGAGCATGACGCTCGGCGGAACGAGGATGCCCAGCGTGCCGCCGGCGGCGATCGCGCCGGCCGACAGGCGAGCGTCATAGCCTGACTTGATCATCATCGGGGCGGCCATGATGCCCAGCACGGTCACCGCCGCGCCGACGATGCCGGTGGCCATGGCGAAGATGGCCGCCGTCAGGAGGACCGTCAGATAGAGGGAGCCGCGCACCGGCGCGAGCAGGCTCCGGAAAGCGCCGAACAGCCGCTCCATGAGCCCGGCCTGCTCGGTCATGTAGCCCATGAAGATGAAGAGCGGCACGGCCGGAAAGATCTCGTCCTTCATCGTGCCCCAGATCTGGAGATAGGAGAGATTGAAGGTCTGCTCCCAGCCCAGTCCGAAGCCGCCACCCACGAGGGCGAGGAACAGCAGCGTGAAGGAGATCGGGAACCCGATGAAGATGACGAAGATCATGCCGACCAGCATCAGGAATCCGAGGGCCTCGCTCGCGCCCATGCCTCAGAGCTCGATCTTCTCGTGCACGGTGAGGAACTGCCCGGTTCGCCAGGCCCAGGCGCTCTTCATCAGCTCGGAGATGCCCTGCACGAACAGCATGAACGCCGTCAGCGGAATCACCGCGCGCAGCGGCCATAGGATCGGTGTCCACGCGCCGGAGCTCGACCGCTCGTCGATGGAGATCGAGTAGAGAAAGTCGTCGATGGAGATGAAGAACAGCACCACCATCGTCGGTAGAAAGAACAGCACCAGCGCGAGGGTGTCGATCATGCCCTTCCGCCGATCGGAGAACCGCTCCCAGAGGATGTCGGTCCGCACGTGAGCGCCCTTGAGGAGGGCCAGCGCGGCCCCCAACATGAACAACGCCGCGTAGGACATCGTCGTCACGTCGAGGGCCCACATGGTCGGAGCCCTCAGCACGTAGCGAGAGAAGACCTCGTAGACGTTGGCGAAGATCAGCGGAATGATCACGATCACGAACAGGTAGGAGATCACTTCGGTGAACTTGTCGATCGTCCGGATGGCGGCCAGATAGCCGCGGGGCGGACTCTTACGCAGGGATGGGAAGGGGGACGGGCCGGTCATCGCGGTCGCTCTTGCCGGGCAGGTAAAGCGCGGACGCCGATTGTGTCAAGCGATTTCTCGGCGGCGGTGCAGTTGATGCGCTTGGCCATGAAGCGAGGGCGTGCATCGGGGCGAGCAATCTTCGCCGCTCGCGCGGATGCTTGTTCCGGACCCCCGGCGTGCGTACCATCCGGGCAGGCCGCGCGAGGCCGGTCATTCGCGCGGAACGAGTATCGATGGACACCCGAGACTCCCCTTCCGATGAGGTGCGGGGCCTTCGCCGGTACGTGCGCGAGCTGACCGCTCTGTCTGCCCTGGCCCTCGCGTGGAGCCGAAGCGATCTGCGCGAGGTGGCTGAAGGATTGGGCGTCGAGCTCTGCCGTGCGCTGCCTCTGGCGCTCGTCTATGTGCGTATCAGCGGCTCGAGCGGGACTGCCCCGGTCGAAGCCGCATGCACGCCGCAGGGGCCGCTCCCGGCCCCCCACACACGGGAGATCGGACGAAGCCTTGAGCGCTTCGTGGACCGCGGCGCCGCGGGTGAAGACACCGGCACGCTCCCCGACCCGGTCAGGAACGGAACGCTGCACCTGGCCCTCACCCGCCTCGGCCACGACGGCGACTGTGGCTTCATGGTGGCCGGTTCCCATCACGGGCACTTCCCCCGCGAGACGGATCGGCTGCTGCTGGACGTTGCGGCGGCCCAGGCCACCATTGTGCTGCAACAGCGCCGGTCCGACGAGCAGCTCCGCCGGCGTGAGCGGCGCGCGGAGGAGGCGCCGCGGCAGCAGACGGACCTGTTCACGACGCTGGTCGAGCACATCCCCGACATCGTGTCGCGTCTGGACCGCGACCTGCGCTTCCTCTACATCAGCCCGGCGGTCACCCCGATCACGGGCAGACCATGGCAGGAATACATCGGCCAGCCGCGCACGAACCAGGGGCTCCCGCCCGAATACGTGGAAGCCCGGGAGCGGCTGAGCCGCAAGGTCTTCGAGACGGGCGAGAAGCAACAGCTCGAGTTCCCGATGATCACGCCGGCCGGCCGCCGGTTCATGGAGAGTCGGCTCATCCCGGAATTCGCCGCGGATGGATCGGTCGAATCCCTGATGACGCTGGTCCGGGACGTCACCGAGCAGAAGCGCGCCGAGGAGCGCGCACGGCTGTTGTGGGAGGCGGCGGCCGTGCTGCTGACCGCCAACGACCCCGACGGGATGCTGCGGGAGCTGTTCGCCAGGATCGGCCCGCACGTCGGCGTGGACGTGTACGTCAACCACGTGACCGACGAGAGCGGCGACGCCCTGCGGCTGGCGTCGTGCGAAGGCATCGCGGTGGACACGGCGCGCGCGATCGCTCGCCTCGACTTCGGCCAGGACGTCGCCGGCACGGTGGCATTGCGCCGTCAGCCTCTCGTCGTGACCTCGATCCAGCAGTCCGACGACGTCCAGGTCCGGGCGCTCAAGTCGTTCGGCATCCGGGCGTGCGTGTGTCATCCGCTGGTGGCGGAGACGCGCGTGCTCGGCACGCTGACCTTCGCCAGCCGCACCAGGGATCAGTTCGAGCCGGACGAGGTGGCCTTCCTCGAAACGATCTGCCACTACGTGACCGTCGCCTACGAGCGCCTGCGGCTGCTGAACGAGCTCAAGGAGGCCGACCGCCGCAAGGACGAGTTCCTCGCGACGCTGGCCCACGAGCTGCGCAACCCCCTCGCCCCGCTGCGCAACGCCGCGCAGCTCCTGCGCGTCAAGGAGCCGGCGGACTCCGAGCTCCGCTGGGGCCGGGACGTGATCGAGCGGCAGGTGGCCTACCTGACCCGGCTCATCGACGACCTCCTGGACATCTCCCGCATCACCCGCAACAAGCTGGAGCTCCGCACGCAGCGCGTCGACCTCGCCGAGATCATCCACGGGGCGATCGAGTCGAGCCGTCCGCTCATCGAGCAGCGCGGCCACGCGCTGACGGCCGCCCTGCCGTCGCATCCGGTGTCGCTCGACGGCGATCTGGTCCGGCTGGCGCAGGTGTTCCTGAACCTGCTGAACAACGCCGCCAAGTACACCGAGCCCGGGGGCCGCATCTCGCTGACCGCCGAGCTGGAGGGCGCCGAGGTCGTCGTACGCGTCAAAGACACCGGCATCGGCATTCCCGGCGACGTCCTCCCCAGCGTCTTCGAGCTCTTCTTTCAGGTGGACCGTTCGCTGGAGCGGTCTCAGGGCGGGCTCGGCGTCGGGTTGTCGCTCGTGCGGCGGCTCGTGGAGCTGCACGGCGGTCGCGTCGAGGCCCGCAGCGACGGCATCGGCGCGGGCAGCGAGTTCACCGTCCGTCTGCCCGTCCTCGCCGACACACCGATCGCGACGCAGTCCCGCGAGGCCGAAGGCGACGGCCGGACGACGCCGGCCGCCCGGCGCATCCTCGTCGTGGACGACAACCGGGACTCCGCGGACTCGCTCGCGATGCTGCTGCGCCTCACGGGCGAGGACGTCACGACCGCGTATGACGGCGTGGAGGCCCTCGAGGCCGCCGCCCACTGGCGACCGGACGTGGTCGTGCTCGACATCGGGATGCCCAAGCTGAACGGCTATGACGCGTGCCGCGGCATCCGAGCGGAGCGGTGGGGCAAAGGAATGGTGCTGATCGCGCTGACCGGCTGGGGGCAGGATCAGGACAGGCGCCGCACCGAGGAGGCGGGCTTCGACGCGCACCTCGTGAAGCCGGTGGACCCGGACGCCCTGCTGGCGCTGCTCGCGCGCCTGCCGCAGCGGCCTCGCTGAAGGTGGTGCCCCCGGGGTGACTCGAACACCCGGCACGCAGTTTAGGAATCTCCCGTCACCGGTCCACCACAACATCGCGAAATGATACGTAAGACCGCGCGGCGGAACGCCGGTTGCCCATTGTCGGCGCTCCGCGAGCTTCCCCGAAATTCCTCGGGAATCGTCGGGTATTCCCCAACGCTTTTCACAACGCGTCTAATCGCCGCGCCGCAACCGGGCGTGCGGCCGTAGACTCAGGCGCGATGGCGAAGGCAAAGGCCCGCCGGGTCGATGACGTGTTCACTGAAGGGTCTGCGGATCGACGATTTGTCGCGTGGGCCGATTTGCTCGGGCCGGAAACTGATCTACAAACCGGCGCGCGGGCCATCGCCGTCAGAGCGGGTTTCATAAAGGCGCTGCTCGGCGACGAGCGCGTCGTTGAGATCCTGGTGCGCTGGATTGTCGAGCTCGCCGAATCACCGAAGTCGTTCGGCCGGCGCGACCTGTCGCGCGAGCTCCTACCGCTACTCGCTCGCCTCGAGATCCCGTGGCCGTGGTGCGCTATGACGCTCCTCGACGTCTTCAACCGCATGGTTGTTCTGAAAGTTAGCGATCCGTTACTCGCGTTGCCGGTGGAAGAGCCCGCCATCCTCGCGCCGGCGATGGTGGTGCGCTTCGAGACACTCGAAGGCGAAGCGGTTGACGACGCGCGACGCCGCCTGGCTGATCTGTTCACGTGCGCCGCGCGCGAGCTTGACGACGTCGCGTCCGCGGCGAAGGCTGCTCACCGACGTTCGCCGAAGGGCGATGCGGCCTATCTTGAAGAATGGGGCCGGTGGTATTACGCCGCGCGCGTCGCTGAGCCGAAGCGAAGCATATCGTCAATCGCGAAGGCGCGGGGTGGACCGGATCATCGGAAGCATGTGCGCGCCGGCATTGCCGCCGCCGCTCGCCTCCTCGCGCTCGGCATCGGGACGCTCCAGACCCGGGACAATAGCAATCGTCAAAGGCGTCGATAAACTCCCGCTGAGGCTTTAGTCGCCCGGTCGCTCGCAGCAAAGCTCCCATCTTTTCGTCTGCATCTGCGCTCAGGTATCTGTGCTGGGCATGGAAACGGTTCACGATCTCGCGGGAGACCTGAGAGCGGAAATCGCCCGTCGAAACCTCCCGGTCTACGTCCTCGCCGCGCGCGTGCGGCTCCACCCGGTCCGGCTCGGACGAATGCTGCGCGGCCGGCTGACGCTGACGACGGAGATGGCGACGCGCATTCGCAGCGCGATCGAGCAGGCGGAGGCGTGAACACTCCGCCGCGAAAGCGTGCGGGCCAGCCTTCGGGCGCGCGTCGTCTCGCTGGCCAGATGCTCGACGTCGCGGGCGCCGCCGCGATGATCGGTTGCAGCGAAAAGGTTATCCGCGCGCGCACGGCGCGCGGCCTCTTACCGCACCGTCGCTGGGGCGGTCGCGTCGTGTTCCTCGCGTCCGAGCTCACGGCCTTCCTCGAGCAGCTTCCCGGCGTGACGCGCTCGCAGGCGATCGAGAACGTCCTGGCGCGCGCGCACGGCTGATGGCCCGCTACGCACGCTTCGAGTCGGAGTGGTGGAGGAACGAAGGCCGCCGTCTCCGCGCCGACCGCGACGCGCGCGAGCTCGCGTTCTACCTTCGAACGTGCCTGCATGCCAACATGATCGGCCTCTACTACGTGTCGATCCCCACGATTGCCCACGAGCTCAACCTCACGCCCGCGGCAGTTGTAGCGGCCCTAGCGACGCTCGAGACGCATGCCGTCGCCGTCTACGATGCCGAGACAGAGTACGTCTGGGTCGTTGACATGGCGCGCGCCGAGATCGGCGAGAGCCTCCGCCCGCGCACGTCTGACAAGTTCGACAAGCGTGGCCCCGCGATCCTGAAGCTCTACCGGTCAACGCCTTCGAAGCGGCTCGCATCCGCGTTCCTTGAGCGGTACGGGGTCGCGTTCGAGCTATCGGACGCTGATGCGGCCCCTTCGATGGCCCAACGATCCCCCTCCGAAGGGGCATCGGAGGCCCATGCAAGAGGCAGCGAAGGGCCATCGTGTGTGAATAACGCCGCCGATGGCCCATCCAAGGGGCATCGGCCAGCCTCAGTTCCTACAGTTCCTACAGCTTCAGAAAAGAAGCTCTCGACCGGTTCGCAAGCGAATGAGGATCGGAAAGACCCTCGACCGATTGGAGCGATCATCGATATCCCACCGGAAACGCCGTATCACGAGCGCGTCAGACTACTTCGACGGGCAGAGGGCCGCGACGTAACAGCCTCGGTGTCCGCATCGTGAGCGCGCTCTCCGCGCGCGCGACGTTCGTCGCTCGGTCGCTGCCGCGCGAGGACGAAGCTACCGAACCGCAGCACGATAGCCGCTACGAGCTTCGGGCGTTGTTGGCCCGGCTGGACGAAGCAGCGCGCGCGGCAGACGCCGCGATCCTGCGCGCGCGAGTGCAGGCGGCGCTTACCAGCCCCCCGGTGCCAAAGGTTCTCCGCGGACCCGCGCCATTGCGGGGGGACGAGGGCGCGAAGATCGGGCAGCGTGAAGCGGGTGGTTCAGGTCACCACTTCCACCGGGCGAGCGTGGAATGACAACTGGAACCCAGATCGATTCCACTCCGTTCCAGCCTTCCACGACGCCGCGCGGCATCTCACTCCGCGATCTCGCTGCGCGCGTCGGGGTATCTCACACCAACATCGTCAAGCTCTACGCGAGCGGTCGACTGGGCAACGCGATCCAGGTCAACCGCTCGAACGGGCGGCCGGTCGTGACGGACCCTGCGCGCGTGTGCGCGGTCATGGCTGAGATCTCGCTGAGCGTAGCGCGCGAAGCTCTCGCCCGTGCCGAGCGCTGCCTCGCCGCCCCGCTCTCACTCGACGCGACCCAGCTCGATATCACCGACGAAAGGACGAACAGATCATGATGATCTCCGAGAACGACCAGAAGCTCATCGACCGCGTCACCGCTCGCCGGCGCGAAGAGTTCGAGGCGGATCGTATCCGGGTTCGCGCGGGCATGCAGGAGCAGGCGGCCAGGCTGCGCGCCGCGGGGTACCCGTGGCCCGACTTCGGGCGCGTGACCGCGATCGAGCCGTTCGACCCGTGGGACGACGTCACCGGCCGCGTCACGGTCGACGCGCATCGCCAGCAGCCTCGCGGCGACGACGACCAGGCCGCGATCCCGCCGGATGGATGGGGAACGATCGCCGCCGCCACGCGCGCGCGCCTCGGCGGGCTCGTGAAGGTCATCGTCGAGCGGTTCCCGCACGACGATGCGCGCGCGCGCGAACGCTCCGAGCGGATGCACGACGTGATCTCGATCGCGCTGCTCGCCGCCGCGACGCGGCCCGATGGGTTCGACGTCGAGCGCAGGGGGCATTCCGCCGCCGCGCACGCGACCTTCGACGCGTTCAGCGGCCTCGATGCGGCCGAGTGGCTGATCGTGCGCCACGCGGTCAACCAGCACGGCGGGACGCAGCTGCTGCGCGAGCTCGCGAAGAAGCTCGACCGGCCCCCGGGCATCCTCGAGCGCGTGATCGGCGCGTTCAAAGCGCTCATCGAGGCTGCGAGATGAGCGCGACGAACGGCGTGGCGCAAAAGGTGCCGCCAACGGCGGGCGATCTCCTGATCGCGGCCGGGGCGCTCGGCTGGCCCGCGGTCGACGTCGCCGGGCACTCGATCGACGCGTCCGAGGCCGCCTGGCGCGCCGCCGCCGAGCAGATGGACGCCGCGGAGCGTCTCGCGTTCTGGCACGCGTGGGGCGCGTCGTGACGCCGAGCATCACCGATCGCTACGAACTGCTCGGCGGCACCGTCTCGTACCGAGATCTCGCGCACGGCGCGGCGCCCTGGCTACAGTCGCCGCTCGTGCGCACCGAGGCGGCGCGGGCGCGTCTCCGGGCGTGGGCCGAGGGCGGTGGCATGTCGCGCCCGACGCCGACGGCGCGCGAGATCCGCGAGCGCCTCGTGTACATCGGCATGGACCGAGCCGATCGCAGCATCGCAGACACCGTCGTCGAAGTGCTGCTCAGGATCGCGCCGCCCGCACGGGATGCGGTCCTGTCCGAATGCTGGATCATCGGGCTCGGCGTCGCGGGCCTGTGCGCGACCGCGCCGGCGACGGCGCCCGGTGCGCTGCGGATCATCGCGCTGAACGGCCAGGCGCTCGATGACGGGCTCCCCACCACGGTCGCGCACGAGTGCGCGCATCACTGGCTCCTGCCGCTCCGCGCGCCGACGAAGCCCGTCACGCTCGAAGCGGCGCGCTCGGCGCGGGAGGTGTTCGTCGGTCTCGCGGCCGAATGGAAGATGCTGGACCGCGTGCTGGCGCCGGAGCTCCGCGACGAGTGGCAGGCGGTTGCCTTGACGCGCGCGTGGGGCTTCACCGGCCCCGGCGCGGAGGGCGAACCTCAGGCCGCAGGCGTTCACGCGCGCGTCGCGAGCGAGGCGAGCGCCGCCCGCGCCGCTCTGCGCGCCCGGAGCGATCTATGAGCCGCCGCGGGCGGTCGAGATGGCTGCGCGGCGTGGTTGCAGCCTTCCTGCGCGCGCTCGTGCGCATCGTCGTCCCGGCCGACCAGCCGCAAGCGCCCCAGCCGTTGCTACCAGCCGGTCGCTACGGTTCCGGCCTCTACGCGCGCGCCATGACACCTGACGAAGCCCGCGCGCCGCGCCGGCTCGCCGAGCCGCCGCAACGGCGATGGCTCGATCGCGAGCGTCCACCGTTCTACACGACACCCCACAACCACGGGAGACACCGATGAGCACTCAGGCAGGCTCGACCGTCATCACGCTGGACCGCGAGCGCCGGTTGCGCTTCGACGTGAACGCGATCGCGGCGTTCGAAGAGCGCTTCGACAACGCGCCGATTCACACGATCCTGCAGCCGAGCAAGCCGGTCGGGCTGAAGACCGTCCGCGAGCTGCTCTACGCGGGCCTGCTGCACGAGGACGAGACGATGACGCCGAAGCGCGCCGGCGCGCTGCTCGAGGACTTCCTCGCGAAGGGCGGCGAGTTCTCGGCGATCGTCGCGCCGCTCACGAAGGCGGTCGAGTCGTCCACGCTGCTGCGGCGCCGCGACGGCGACGAGTCGCCCCAGGGAAACGCGCAGACGCCGGCGGCGACGGGCCAGTAACGATCCGCGCATGGATCGATGCGATCGGGCCGACGCTGTACGGCGCGCTGCGGATGCGCCCGTGGGACGCATGGCGGATGACGCCACGCGAGCTCGCGGACGCGGTTGCGGGTCACGCCGAGCAGCGGCGGCACGATCGTGCGTTCCGCGCGGCCGTCGCCGCCGGCCTGAGCAATATCCTCGCGCCCAGCGGAGTCCTCACGACGTCGCTGACGGCCGAGGCCTTCCTCTCGGACGACGACCAGGTGGCGCTGATGCGCGCACGCATGGCACCGCTCGCGAAGCGCGCGCGGGCGCGTACCAAATAGCCTCTCTTTCCCGAACGGAGGGCGTGTAGCCCATGGCGAGCGAAGCCAAGTTCTCGATCATCATCGGCGGAAACGCGGACGAGCTCGCGAAGGTACTCAAGACCGCGCAGCGCGAGCTGACCACCTTCGGGAAGGATCTCGAAAAGCTCGGCGCCAGCCTAACTGCGAAGGTGACGGCGCCGCTCGTGGGCTTCGGCGCCGCGGCGATTGCGGCCGCGAACACGATCGACGATGCGATGGACAAGGTCCGCGCCGGGACCGGCGCCACGGGCGCCGCGCTCGTCGCGCTCGAAAAGGATTTCCGCCAGGTCTTCCGCGGTGTGCCGGAGGCCGCGGGCGACGTGGCTTCCGTCATCGCCGATCTCAACACGCGGCTCGGCCTCACCGGGGATCCGCTCCGCGAGCTCTCGACGCAGATGCTCAACCTCGCGCGGATCACCGGTGAGGACGTGCGCGGGGTCGTCCAGGCGACGACGCGCGTGTTCGGCGACTGGAGCGTCGCCACCGAGCAGCAGAGCACCGCGCTCGACTTCCTGTTCAAGACGTCGCAGGCGACGGGGATCGGCGTCACCCGGCTCTCACAGCTCGTGGTCCAGTTCGGCGCGCCGCTTCGACAATTCGGGATCGGCTTCGAGGAAGCTGCCGCGCTCATGGGCAAGTGGGAGAAGGAAGGCGTCAACACCGAGCTCGTCATGGGCTCACTGCGCGTGGCGCTCGGCGAGATGGCCGAGCGGGGCGTGACGGACTTCGCGGGCGGGCTCCGCACGGCGATCCAGGCCATCCAGGACGCGAAGACGAACACGGAGGCGACGGGGATCGCCTTCGAGATCTTCGGCCGGCGCGCGGGCGCGGACATGGCGGCGGCGATCCGCGAGGGGCGGTTCGCGGTCACCGACCTCCTGGCCAAGCTTCGGGGCAGCAGTGAGACGATCAATAAGGCCTCCGAGGACACCAAGGGCTTCGTCGAGCAGTGGGGCATTCTCCGCAACCGCATCGTCGAAGCGATCGAGCCGCTCGGTAAGGAGCTCGTCCAGGCGTTCTCGACGCACGTGTTCCCGATGCTGACGAAGGGGATCGACCAGGTGCGCGAGCTCGGCAAGTGGTTCGCCGCGCTGCCGGAGCCGGTGAGGAACGCCAGCATCGCGTTCGGCACCTTCGCCGCGGCGGTGGGCCCGGCGCTCGTCGGCCTGGGGCTGATGATCCGCACGCTCGCGCCCCTCGTCGCGCTCGGGCCGATGGGCCTCGCGGCGCTCGCGATCGTCTTGACGGGCGCCGCCACGGCGATGGTGCTGTTCGGGACCGGCACCAAAGACACCGCGGCCGAGGTGGAACGGCTCAACAAGCTCAACCCGGGGCTCGGCGATAGCTTCAAGACGATCGCCGAGCAGCTCGAGCGGACGGCCGATCCGAAGAAGCGCGCCGAGCTTCAGAAGGTACTCGACGCGATGCGCGAGTTCGGACCCGAGGCGATGTCCGTTGCCGGGAAGATCGAGCTCGGCAAGCTCGCGATGGATGCCTTCGGGAAATCGGCCGCGGGCGCGGGCAAGGCGAGCGGCGCGCTCGGTGAGCAGAGCCACGACGCCGGCGCACACCTCAACGCCTTCCGCGCCGTGTCCGAGCGTATCCGTGAAGTGGCACTCGATAAGGTGCTCGAAGCTCAGCGTGAAGAGATGAGCCGGACGACCGAGCATCTCCGCACGGTGGGCCTCAACGCGCTCGCGAAGTACGCCGGCGAGACTGACGGGCTCACGCGCCGCGTCGCCGCGCACGCGGCAGCCCAGCGTGTGATCGAAGAGCAGTTCGAGGAGACGAGCCGCGCGGTGGTGCAGCAAGCCCGCGCCGTCCAGATGCTCGAAGCGAACACCCTGCACACGACCGTCTCGACCACGTCGGCATGGCGCGCGTCGTTCGCGGCGTTCAAGGACGGCTTCACGGGCGCCGTCGACAAGGGCTTCGAGCTCATGTCGAGCATGACCGCGTTCGGCGTCGCGACCGCGCACGCCATGCAGCGCGGGTTCTCCGACTTCTTCTTTACGGCGCTCCGCTTCGAGTTCAAGAGCCTGGGGGATGTCGTCGTCCAGTTCAAAGACGCGATGCTACGGGCGTTCGCGGACATCCTCGGCGCCGCGGTCACGAAGGGCCTCGTCAACCTCGTCGGCGGCCTGCTTGGCGGCGGCGGCCCGGTCCAACTCGCGGGGCCGCGCGCGCACGGCGGTGGCGTGCTGGAGACGATCATCGGCGGGATCGGCCGGTTCTTCGGCGCGGGCGACGGCACCACCAACGGCACCAGCGCGGGTCTCGGGCCGAATGAGGTCGTCTCGATCCTGGAGAAGGGCGAGGCGGTCTTCTCCGCGGAGACGTGGACGAAGCTGAAGGATCTCGTTGGCCTCGGCGAGGGGCCGTCCGCGTTCTCGAAGATCGGCGACCTCGGCGGCGCCGCGATGAACTGGGTGAGCGCCAATCCGGGGATGGCCGCGGGAGGCGCGGCGGCCCTGCTCGGCCTCGGGCTGCAGTTCGCGGGCGGCGACGCCGCGAAGGCCGGCCAGGTTATCGGGGCGCTCGCCCCGTTCCTCGGCGTCGGGACCTCGGCGGCGATCGGCGCGATCTCCGGCGCCACGGGCGCCGCGCTCGGCAC
>Ga0194131_10001099_pt1 | contig 46762 bp, 38 predicted proteins | sample TA2KigO120mmetaG_FD_148631 | JGI IMG/M metagenome (GOLD analysis project Ga0194131, IMG submission 148631) | Freshwater microbial communities from Lake Tanganyika, Tanzania - TA2015053 Kigoma Offshore 120m | ecosystem: Environmental > Aquatic > Freshwater > Lake | place: Tanzania: Lake...
CACTGCCGCAGCAACCGCCGCCAAAACCGCTCCTTGCTACCCCGTCGCTGATTTGTTGTGGACATGGCCACCTCCTTTGCGGAGATTAGACCATGTCAGTCAAGAACGCGGTTGGCCGGACGGACACGCAAGTATCGGCATTCAGCCAGCTACGCAGCGAGGGGCTGGGATTACGAGAGGCGCTAGTTGGCGGCATGGATCGGCTGATTCGTCCGGTGACAATGACGGCACTGGCTGCGATGTTTGGTCTCTTGCCGGCCGCCCTGTCCACCCGCATCGGCTCACAATCGCAACAGCCTCTCGCCATCGTCGTCGTCGGCGGCATGATCGTCACCTTGATCTTCGCCAATCTTGTACCAGCGTTTTACAGCTTCTACGGAAAGCGCGCACCGCGCACCGGCCAGGGCGGCATCGGACATTGAAAGCAGACAGTTGCTACAATTACTGCCGCTGAAAGTAGGCCTTGTAGATTTGCTGCTTGAACGAATCACTGGCGGCGATGGATTCGTTGAAGCCGGCCTTGTCGAGCGTATAGGCTTCGACCGGCTCGCGAGCGCGGACGGTGGCGCTGCGCGGTTCGCCGGTGAGCAAGGCTTTCTCCCCGAAGAAATCTCCCTCCTTCAGGATCTTCCTGAACTCGCCGGGCTTGCCCTCGTCCACGATCACATCCACCAGGCCGCGGCGGATCAGGTAGAAGCGGTCGCCTGCCTCGCCCTGGCGAATGATGTTTGCGCCCGGCTGAAAAACCTCCTTGCGCATTTGTTCGGCCACCTTGGTGAGCATGGCCGGGCGGAGGCTCGAGAATGCCTCGCACTTGCTGAGAAACAGGCACAGCGCCACGGATTCCTCGACAAGGATATTGGAGATGATCTTGCCGCCGACCATGTTGACGATGCGATCGGCCACGTCGAGTATGCGATTGTCATGAGTGACGATGAAGATCGACGCGCCGTCTTCGCGGACAAGCTTCTGGAAGAGTTCGACGACACGGCGGCCGCTCTTCTCGTCGAGGGCTGCCGTCGGCTCGTCAGCAAGGATGAGCTTGGGCCGATTGGCCAGGGCACGGGCAATGGCGACGCGTTGCTTCTGCCCGCCCGATAGCGACGCCGGCTTGTAGTGAATGCGATGTCCCAGGTCGAGCATCGTCAGCACCTCCTCGGCGCGGGCCTTCAGTGCCGACGGATCCCAGGCGTGCTGCTGCAGTGACATGCACACATTCTGATAGGCGCTGAGAGAAGAGAACAGGTTGTGCGCCTGGAAGATGAAGCCGATGTCGCGGCGGACCTCGACGAGTTCGGGAGGGCTCAGTTTCGTCAGATCGCGACCCAGTACATCCAGCCCCCCTTCCTGCACGGAACGGAGGGCGCCGATCAACGTCAACAGCGTGGTCTTGCCGGAGCCGGACGGGCCGGTCATGATGACGATCTCGCCGGGCATGACCTCGAGGTTGTTGTCGGTTAGGACCTGGTTGCGCGCTTCTCCCTCGCCGAAGTAGTGATTGAGCCGGTTCACGCGGACCAGCGGCGGGCCGCTGTGGTGCGGAAACTGACCGGCGGACAACTGATTGACATCGTCGCGGTCCATCAAAACACCTCGGCAGGGTCCGCCTTGATGACTTTTTGCACGGCCAGCAGGCCGGCGACGATACACATCGCCGCCGACAGCAAAAAAACGAAGGCGATCCGACCGACGGTGAGATCCATCGGCAGCCGCGTCGTCGCGCCCAGGAACGCATAACTCAGAGCAGCGCCACCCAGCGCCGGCACAAAACCGGTCAGGCACAGCAATAGCGCTTGCTGCAGGACAACGCTCATGACGGCAGCGTTCGAGTAACCGATGGCCTTGAGGGTCGCATATTCCTTGAGATGATCGGTCACGTCGGCCGACAGGATCTGCGAGCAGATCACCATGCCGACGATGATGCCCATGATCAGGCCGCACAGAAAGATGAAGCCAATGGGCGTGCTCTGCTGCCAGAAGCGCGTCTCCACGGCGACAAAGTCATCCCGCGTCAGCACCTGCACGTCCATCGGCAACATGGCACGCAGCGACTTGAGGATGGCAGCGCGATCCGCGCCTTCCTCTAGCTGGATCAGGCCGATGTCTGCCATGTCGAGGACCGCCCCAGGATAACGACTTTGCCCGAAGAGCTTGGCAAAAGTACGATCACTCGCGACCACATTGCCGTCGGCGCTGAAATCCGGTCCTTGCGTGAAGCAACCGACGATCTCGACCGACTGATCGGCCAGTTCGCGGATGAGACCGCGATGCCGCTTGCCGAAGTCCTCGCTCGATTGCCGGTCGATCAGCACGGCCCCGGGCAACATCAGCTTGCGACGCTGCGCCTTGATTTCCGGGTTCTTCAAGGCATCGAACTGCGGATTGAATGCGACGACGCGAATGTTCCTCCGATATGGCTCATCCGGATTGTAACTTTCCGAGTTCTTCCACAACGCGCGCTGCTCCTCGATGAACACCGGAAACGCCATGCGAACGCCGGGCACGGCGCGAGCCTGATCGAGTCGGCGTACGCTGAATGGCTCGCTGACGATCATCGCGTAGCGCGCCCGGCTGATAATCACGAGGTCCGCATTGAGATCGCGCAGGAGTTGCGTTGCAGAATCGAGCAACGCATTCCAGAAGCCAAGTTCGACAAACATCAGCAACACTGCCAGCGCGATCCCAGCCGTGGACACGGCAAAGCGGCGCTTGTCGTGAACCAGATTGCGCCAGGCCAGCGGTACGCGCATGAGTGTCATGTTTTCGCAGGTCGGCCCTTTCGGGCAGACGTTGTACCGGCGACGTTCGTGATAAACCCGACCTGAAAAAATGCGCTATGCGCAGCGATTGTGCCGGGCCGGGGCTCATGTATGCATGATAGCCTGGGACTGGTTGCATCGCCAGCTTCGGCACAATCGGCACTATCGGCATGCTTGCCTGAGAGACATGAAGCGGTTTTCGCACGGAGCTGAATCACGATGGGGCCGGGCGCAACACCCGGCAGGGCACTCCGGCGGCAAGCACGCCGTCCGGGATATCGCGCGTCACTACGCTGCCGGCGCCGATGACGCTGCGCGAGCCGATCTTGACGCCGGGACAGATGACCGCACCGCCGCCCACCCAGACATCATGGCCGATCTCGACGGGCTTGCTGAACTCCTGTTTACGGCGCAGCTCGGCCTCGAGCGGGTGGGTTCCGGTGTAAATCTGCACCGCCGGGCCGAACAGCGTGAAGTCGCCGATCTTCACCTCGCATACATCGAGAACGACGCAATTGAAATTGAAGAAGACGCGCTCGCCCAGCAGGATGTTTGCTCCGTAGTCACAGAAAAACGGTGGTTGCATCCAGACCGAATCGCCACCGCTGCCGAACAGCTCGATGAGAATGCGCCTTCGCGTTTCCTGGTCGCGCTCACGAGTTGCGTTCAATTCCTGGCACAGGTCGCGAGCCCTTTCCCGGGCGCGAACCAGCTCTGGATCCAGCGGATCGTAGAGTTCGCCGGCTAGCATCTTGTCTTTCTCGCTGCGCACTGGCGTCCTCTCGGCCTGAGTCAAGCCGACGCGGTCGTGGCGTGGATCTGCGCCGCTTGCAGAGTGTTATGCAAGAGCATGGTAATGGTCATGGGGCCGACACCGCCTGGGACGGGCGTGATCGCCGACGCGACGGCCTCGACATCGTCGAAATCCACGTCACCGATCAGCTTGCCATCCACACGGTTGATTCCGACATCGACGACGACCGCTCCGGGACGAATCATGTTTGCCTTGAGAAAACGCGCCTGCCCTATGGCCACGACGATGATATCGCCTTGCCGCGTAATCTCGTGCAATCCGCGGCTGCGGCTGTGGCAGACCGTGACGGTTGCATTGGCGGCGGGGGCCTTCTGCATCAAGATCAGCGCCAGCGGTTTGCCGACAATGTTGCTGCGACCAACGATGACCACATGCCGGCCCTCGATGTCGATGCCGTTGCGCACCAGCAACTGCTGCACTCCCAGCGGCGTGCACGGCAGGAAGCGTGGATGGCCCGACGTCAGCAGCCCCAGACTTTCCGGGCCGAAACCGTCCACATCCTTGAGCGGCGATACGGCGCGGACGACGGCGGCCTCGTCGATTTGCCTCGGCAGGGGTAACTGCACCAGGATACCATGCACTGCTGGATCGGCGTTGAGCTCGGCGACGAGTGCAAGCAGTTCGGGCTGGCTGGTCGTGACCGGCAACTGGTGCAGCCAGCTATCCATACCTGCTTGTTGACAGGCCTTTCGCTTGTTGCGAACGTAGACTTGACTGCCCTGATCGTCGCCGACGAGAACGGCGGCGAGCCCCGGCCTGACCTTGTGCTTTTCGACAAAGCGTGACACATCGGCCGCGATCTCCGCTTGCAAGGTCTGCGCGAGCTTCTTGCCATCGAGGATCGTCGCCATGAGATAGCTCCCGGTCGCTTCGAAATGAAAACGCTGCCAGCAGGATATCTTAGTCATCGACGACTTACACAGGCAGCATCTCGATCAAGAACAGCAGCCGTTCGAGGAAGATGCACACACCCACGATGCCGGCTATGACGCTGGCCAGCAGCACGGCGCCGGCGGCGATGTCCAGGCAAGGCGCAACGCGCTCGCGCGTCGTCTCGTCCAGTCCGCGCACCAGATGCTCGAGCGCGCTGTTGAAAAGCTCGAACCCAAGCACCATGCCGATGCAGATGATGAGCAGCGCCCATTGCTCGACGGTGCAATTGAGGACCAGGGCGGCGGCCAGCACCAGGGCGGCGACAAAGAAATGTACAAAGAAGCTGCTCTGCCCACGAATGCCACGCTTCAACCCGCGAAAGGCATCGCCGAACTTGCGACCCCAGGTTCGTGGCGGCCGCTGCGCGTCAACCTCGGCGGATGCCTGGTCCAGCCGATGTCTCATCATGGTCATCCAATGCCCTTTCTCTTGCCGGGAACCAGAGACTTCCGGCAAACGCGTCGTGCTGAGCCTGCCTGCGCTTTCTCATCAATTCGCCTGGCCGTTTTTGCCGTTGCGGCGATGCTTGTTGAAGAAGTCGAAGATGTCCGGCATCTTCTGAAAAGCGACGTCCACGTGGCCGCCGCCAGCGACCTCGATGTAGCGGTGCGTCATGCTCAGCTTCTTCATTTCCACGGCCCAGCGGCGGGCGCCTTCGACCGAACAGAGCTTGTCCTGATCTCCCTGGACCAGGATGACGGGAATGTGCTTGATCTTGGCGACGGCCGACGGATCGCGAAAGATGGCCGGCGCAATCGGCGCCAGGCCGGCCCAGAGGTCGGGATGCTTGAGGCCCAGGTGCCAGGTGCCGCCGCCTCCCATCGAGTGCCCCATCAGGTAAATGCGATCCGGATCAATCTTGAATTCCTTGCGGACGATGGCGAGAACGTTCATCACATCCTTCTCGCTCAGCTCACCGAGGTTTTCCGGCTTGCTTTTCTTCGACTTCGGCCCGCGACTGCCGTACCAGCCCCGCGAGTTGTAGCCCATCGGCGCGACGACGATGTAACCGTGCTTCTCGGCCAGGTCTACGAGCCCACGATAACGCATGATCTGCTGCGGATTGCTGCCCAGACCATGCAAGGCGACCATGAGCGGCGACGGTCGCTCCCTGTCATACTTCGAGGGGACGAACAGGGCATACTCCATCTCTTGCCCGGCTTCCTTGAATTCGTAGGTCCGCTTCTGGATGCGTTCACGCGGCGACTTGCCTGGCTTGGTTTCATCCTGAGCGATCAGGGTGCCGGCCAGGCACAAGCCAAGGAACATGGCGCTGAGACACGATTGGCGCGCGAGCATGGTGAATCTCCTGAAATTCGCCCACGATGCGTTTGTTGATGATTGTAGCAATCGCGGTTGCTTCAACCCTCCGGCAACGGTTTGCCCTTGGTCTCCGGAGCGAAAGGCAGGACCGCGAGGCCAAGGAGGTAAATCGTTGCCACGGTCAGGGTGGCGTAGCGGAACGGCGTGTCGCCGGACGACGTACCCAGCATGTTGCCGTAGAAAATGACGAGGTAGCCGAGCGTGAACGGCCCAAAGGCGGCGAGGTAACGTGCGACATTGTAGCAGAATCCGGTCCCGGTGCTGCGCAGGCGCGTGGGGTATAGTTCCGGGAAGTAGATGGCGTAGCCTCCAAAGACCATCAAGTTGCAGAAGCCGAGCAGCGGCAGCATCCAGTACACGTCAGACTCGCTGTTCAACGTCCCGAAAACCAGGCAAGTCGCCGCCAGGGCCAGGACAAAACCCAGGGCAAAGGCCCAGCGCCGGCCAACCCTGGCGGCCATCAGGCTGAACACATAGATGCCGAAGAAGGCGCCGACATCTTGCAAGGCCGTACCCCAGGCGCGGATGCGGTTGATTTCTTCAGCGGAGAAGTTCTGGGCACGCAAGGTGTTGGTCACCAGCTCAAATGTCCAGAAGCCCACGCCCCACAGGCCGATGACGCCGGACAGGGCCAGCAGTACGCCGATGATCGTGTGATAGCGCCAGCGCGGGTTGTGCAACATCTCGCCGAGGCTGCCCATGCCGTCGCCAACGCCTTCCTTCTTTTCACGCACGGCCAGCTGCCAGCTTTCCGGCTCTTGCAAGCGGCGGCGGACAAGAATGACCATCAAGGCCGGGACGATACCGACCAGAAACAGGTGTCGCCAGTTGGAAAACGCCCAGCTCAGGAGCGACCCGGAAATATTGCCGAAGGCGGACAGAGCCTGAAGAGCGCCCAGCGCGTAGGGGCGGGCCCGCGACGGCATCACCTCGGCCAGCAGCGACACGCCGGCCGCAAACTCGCCGCCAACGCCCATGCCAGTGATGAACCGGTAAATCATGAAGTCCCAGGTGTGCTGCGAAAGTGCCGTCAGCCCGGTGAAGAGCGAGTAGATGAGGATGGTCAGCAGCATGGTCTTGGCCCGGCCCCAGCGGTCGCCGGTGATGCCGAAGATCAAGCCGCCCGTGGCCCAACCAAGCATGAAGATCGCTGTCGCCAGGCCGCTGTACCAGGCGATGTTCTCACGGCCGATCTCCTGCTGGCTGGCCGATAACGGTTCCTCGGTTCCCAGCACCACCAGGTCCTTGCCCTTGGCCTGGTAGCCGAGCAACTCCGTCAGGGCCCGCTGGCGAGTGACCATGAAGATGCGTTGGTCCATGCAGTCAAACAACCAGCCCAGCGCGGCAACGATCAGCACAAACCAGTGATAGGAGTTCAGCTCGCGATACCACGGGCCGGCCGGCGTGGGAGAGGAAATGTCCGAAGTCATAAAGTGGTCTCTCGGGGTGGGACTATGGACATGAGATAGGGATTTCACGTTACAAAAAAAGGGCCGGCTGCCTCATGAGACAGCCGGCCCGAACTTGTTTACGTTTCGCGCTGGCGCATCCCCACACGCGAAGATTGCCTTACTGGACGAACACAAATTCCTTGGTGTTGATGAGCGCCCAGAGGATGTTCTCGTAGGCCACGCGCTTGTTCTGAGCATGGCGATTGACATGCTCGAGGGCAAGGCGAAGGTGGTCGGCAGTTGGCCTGCGGGCAAAGGACCAGAGGAACAGCTCCTCGATCTTCTCGGCATCCGGACGCGGGTCACGGGCCAGCATGTCGGCCCGGCCATTGGCGCGGGACAACTTGTTCTGGACTTCCTGAGAGTTGAGCAAGTGCAACGCCTGAGCCAGGTTGGCCTCGTTGACGCGCTCGCACTCGCAGGCGCTGATGCGCTGCGGCCGGCCGAAGACCTCCAGGAAGTACGACGAGAATGACTCGTCCGGCAGCTTGATGGCCCGGTTCGGCGAGTGCCGATCCTGCGGCAGGCCGCCGAACGCAGCCGGAGCGTGCGTCACCTGGCTGACCGCGTCGAACAACACTTCCGCTCCCATGCGGCGCGGGTAGTAGCGGGCATAGTTCTGCTTGTCGTGCTTGTTGAAGTCGTTGGGCACGGCGCTGAGCTGGTACGTGCGGCTCTTGCAGATGACCTTGATCAGGTGCTTGAGGCTGAACTTGCTCTTCACCAGCTCGTCGGCGAGTGAGTCGAGCAATTCCGGGTTCGACGGCGGGTTGGTGACGCGCATGTCGTCAATGGGATCGACGATGCCGCGACCGAAGAAATGCGACCAGTAGCGATTGGCCACGGAACGGGCAAAGAAGGCGTTTTTCGGGCCCGCCATCCAATCAACGAGTTTGTGACGCGGATCTTCATCGGACGGGATGTCCATCGGAGCGCCGTCCAGCGGCGTGATCTTGGCCGGCTGGCCGGTGCGGGTGTTGGTCACCGTGCCGGCTGGCTGATTGAAAATCACCTGTGTCTGGGCCTGGGCACCCTGAACACCGCCCGGAATCTGGATGTTCTTGCGGCCGACACGACCGAAGAAAGCCGCCAGGCCCCAGTAGTCGTCCTGACTCCATTTTTCGTAGGGGTGGTGATGGCACTGGGCGCAACCGATGCGGACGCCCAGGAATACCTGGGCTGTGTCATCGACGAACTGTTGCGGGCTCTGCAATTCCTTGTACCACACGGTCGGCGGCGAATGCGTCTCCTCGCCTGTCGCGGCGAGAATCTCGCGAGCGAACTGGTCGTAGGGCTTGTCCTTGGCCATCGCTTCCCGAATCCAGTTGTGGAAGGCGAAGGTCCCGTGTGCGGCGCCGGGCATGTTGCGGCGCTTCACCCGCAGGATGTCGGCCCATTTGTTGGCGAAGAGGTACGTGTACTCTGGCGTTTCCACGAGATGGTCGATGAGCTTGTCGCGCTTGGCGGCATCACCGTCGGCCAGGAATGATTTGACCTGCATCGGCGTCGGCAGCGTGCCGGTCAGATCCAGATACGCGCGGCGAATGAAGACTTCGTCCGAGCAGATCTCCGACGGCACAATGCCCAGCTCCAGCCATTTCTGGTGTGTGAAGCGATCAACGACTGACTTGTACTCGAACTTGTACTCGGGCGATTTGGCGCCGAGCGGGACGATGGCACGGAAGACAGCAACGCTGGCCTGATAACGGGCCATGATGGCCGCCTGCCCACTCATGTCCATGGTTCGTACCAGGGCGGCACCGTCGACGACGGCGATTTCCTGGTCGTTGCTCTCGTACTGGGCGCGCTGGGTCACGTCCGCTACCGAGCCGTCGCTGTAGTGAGCGTAGACGGCAAACTGCTGACGGTTGTTGCGCGACAGGACCCGAGCTTCCGGATAAACGGTGATCTTGGTGACGACGGGATCCTCAGCGTTGCCGAACGGCGTGCCCGAAGCGATCCAGCGACGAACCAGCTTGTACTCATCCGAGCCTGGTTCCATGCGCTTGCCGCCCCCATGCGCCATCAGGCCAGTGGCCTTGAGAAGCAGCAAGCTGTTGTCCGGCGAAGCCGGGAACAGACGGCGACCGCGGTTCTCCTTGACCAGGGTCTGGAAGTCGAGCTCGGGAACGAAGCCAAGCAGCGAAAGGGCGAAGCCGTTCTGGCCGCCCGACTTGCCGTGGCAGCCGCCTGAGTTGCAACCCAGCTTGGTGAAGATCGGCACGATCTGGTTCGGAAAGTTGATCGGCAAGTTGACGTCGCAGCTTTCGGTGGTGAGCGTCACCTTGGCGACCTTGTCACCATAGACTGCCTTGATCTCGGTGCTGCCGTTGGCCAGCGGCATGATGCGGCCACCCGTGGTGACACGTGCGACGTTGGGGTTGGCGACCTCATACTTCACGTCGCCGGTCAGGTCTTGCTGGCGATTGCCGGCGAGGTTGCCCGTCAGAATCAGCTGCGCGGAATCGTCCATTCCCTTGAGCGTGACCTGGGCGGGCGAAACGGACAGCGATTGAACTTCGGCGGGCGTGGGAATCGCCGCGGCTTCCGTCTTGGCGGCCTTCGGACTGGGGGTGTCCGCCGCGAACGGAGCGCCGCCGGATGACAAAGCCGCCAGCGCGGCCACAACGAACCAGAGTTTGCGCATGCGAGTCATGAGGCTTAACCCCCCTTGGTTAAGTTAGGACATCTTGCAACCAGGACAGGGCGAACAGGCGGTAAGCACACTGGCGGCCAAGGAAAGCGCGGAAGCCGCTCGGAAGGCACCCTTTTAAAATACCTAGATTACGCCCTTCAAGCAAGTCAGAAGCGCGAATTTTTGCCAATTCCGCCGAACCGGCGGACATTGCCGATTGTGGCGAGTTCTTGCAAAGTTGATCACGGTCACCGGTCGATCTAGGAGTCTACATCGTTGTCGATACCCACAGGCCCACAGGTGATCCTGCGCTGACGGGATCGGATCGCTCTCCGCGCTTAACGCGCTTTCTGCAGGGATACTGCTGTGCGACGTGTCGTCTTTCTGATCACCTTGGCCACAATGGCTCTTGCGTTTTCGAGCGGATGCTCGATGTGGCACGGCGCGGACGGCCGGCAAGATCCGCGCTTCCCCAGGCCCTGGGGCCAGGATCGCGTGCTGCTGCAAGGCCCCGGCGCCATCATGCTCGGACCGGGCCTCGGCAAGAATAGCTGGCGCTGGCTTGGCGACGGGGAATGGGGCTTCTGATCACTGCCCCAATACCTGGTTTACACAGCGCAACCTAAGTTTACAGTCGAAGTCGTTACAGGTTAAATGAACCTTTACACCTCACCGAGCTTGCATGTCCATAACCGTTAAGGCATGGCTGCGGTTTGACTTAGGGAATTTCCTTTCGTAACCCACGAATTGCGCGAGTCTGGCCAACCATTTGCTTTCACCGGGCGGCACCGGGGCCAGAGCCATCGGCAACAAGCGGCCGACCGTCACGCGCTGCCGTGCATCCCTTGGGTGTGCGCTGGCCGCACGGGCGTGCTGGGCCGCATTGCATTCTCAAACCATGAGGAATTTCATGCCTCTTTTGACGTTGGAACCATTTGTTCATCCAGAAACGCTTCTTTGCAGCGATGAGTTGCCGGACGTGGACGAAGGCTCCTGGTGGGTATTGCATACACGGCCCAGAGCGGAGAAGGCCCTGGCGCGGCGCCTGCTCGGCCGGAACATTTCCTTTTTTCTGCCACTGTACAAGCGGCAGTGGCGCAGCAACAACCGCCAGTTCAACTCGTACCTCCCCCTGTTCTCCGGGTATCTGTTCCTTCATGGCCAGAACCAGGATCGCGTTCATGCCCTGGAAACAAACATGGTGGCGCGGACCCTCAAGGTCGAAGATCAGGCACAGTTTCACTCGGACCTGGCACGCGTCCATCAGATGCTCGTCGCGGGGGTCACCATCGCGCCGGAGGATCGGCTCCAGCCCGGCAAGTTCGTGGAGATTATCAGCGGCCCCATGGTCGGCATGCAGGGAAAAATCCTGGCCCGCGACAAGAAGATGCACTTCTTCATCGAAGTGCAATTCTTGCAACGAGGGGTGTCCGTCGAGATCGAAAGCTGGATGATTCGGCCGGTTGCCCCGCCCGCGCCGCTGCTGACTGCTGCCGCCAGGGCTTGATTCCTCCTCATCAACTATTGGGATCGCCGTTTCATGAATCCCTTTCTTGAGGCCTGCGGGGCGAATGGTCCCCTGGACTTGTTGATCGCAGGGGCCGCGGAAAGGGAACTGCAGCGTTTCCGGCTCCTCCAGCCTTTTGCCGTGATCGGCAACGGCGCCAGCTGTGACGTGATTCTCGACGATGACGAGATCTGCCATAGGCATTCCTATTTTCAGATCCTGGATGGCGAAATCTTTTGCGTCGATCTGGCTTGCCAGATGACGATGCACTGGCCCGAAGGCCCGCGCGCTGCTGGCTGGTTTCCATCTGCCGATTGCCTGCGACTTGGAAAGCAGCGACTACGTCTGCTCGACAGAAATCCATCGCATGCAACGGCGCCGAAACTGGATCCCATGGCGGCAGGCTCTCTCGAGAATCCATGGCTTGCTGTGGAATTCCTGAATGGCCGTGCCTCCCAGGGGCGCTGGACGATGAACCGTCGGCTGGCTCTGATCGGCACGGCGCCTCATTGCAAACTGCGCTTGCACCATTCGGAAGTGGCGCCCGTTCACGGCAGCCTGGTTTGCACTCCGGCAAGTGCCTGGGTAGTCGATTTGCTCGGGCCCGGCGGTATCACGCTGAATGGCAAGCAGGTTCGCATGGCCCGCCTCGAAGACGGCGATCTTCTGAACGTCGCCGGCTTTGTGATGCGTGTTCATGGCAGGGCTGCCTCGAGCTCGAACGCATCCACCTATTCGAATCGCGATGCAATCGCCGTCGCGGAATTATCTCCATGGCCCGCCTCCGGCAGCAACTCTTCGAGCCCACTGGCACCGATGACGACCGCGTCTTCTCTTGGCCCGCTTCACCCGGGTCAGGCCCTGCTGCAATCGATCCTGCTGCCGCTGGTTCAGCAATTCAGCGCGATGCAAAACCAGATGTTCGAGCAGTTCCGCCAGGCCACCGCAATGATGTTTCAGATGTTCGGCACGCTACAGAAGGATCAGATGGACTTCATCCGCCAGGAATGGAAGCAGATCCAGGAACGGCAGCAGAAGCAAGCGCCGCAACCTGAAGTCCAGCATGCAGAAGTTCCGAGCACGGCCACGATGGAGGTGAACGAAACCAGCGCCGTGAACAGGCAAGATGCCGGTTCAACTGCAACCGAGCTTATCACCCAGCCCGCTACAGACGCCACAGAGATTCCCGAGTTTCCGAAGAACGGAGAAGTGCCTGGGCCGGAAATTCACGAGTGGCTGTGCCAGCGCATGGCCGAGCTGCAAAAAGACGGACAAAGTCGCTTGCACAAGATCCTGGGGTTTCTTTCGAGGAAATAGGCCTGCTCCTTCCTCCGCTGGTCAAGGCAGATTTCGCGGCGTCGGCAGTTGCTCGGGGGCCGCGTCGGGCGCGATGCCGCCATGCACTGGTTCTTCGCCGTGCGGAAAGGGCGGCGGCGGCATCACGTGATAATGGCGGAAACCTGATGGCATGGCCGGGACGTGCCAGGGATATGGATTGGGCGCTATGTGCGGATCGTAACCATACTTCGGAATGACGCCCCCATAGGCATACGGATTCCCGGCTGGCGCCGGCAGGCTGATTGGCGGGCTCCTGTGTTTATGGAACACGTGTCTATGGAACGCCGGCGCCGTCGAAGCTACAAGCAAAAACCCGGTGAATGCAAATGTCCACAAGGTGAGATTGCTGCGCTGCCTGATGCTCTCTCCGGATGTGAGTATTCCAGATGATGTCAAGTCCGTGAGCAGCGTCTGAAAGGGAGGGCGAGGCTCCTGCTGAGCCGGAGCGTCATGAACCAACCCGAAATTCTACCATCTGCTGATCAGAGACTCATGAAATGGCCATCTAGACTATAACATGTCCCTCGATTGAGAACGGCGCCTGCCGTCAAGCACCTTGGCGCAAGTCCAGTCGTGCCAGACGCCTTATCCCTTTCGCCGCCAAGGTTTCGCCAGATTCCGCGCAGAAGGACCGCGATCGTAATGCAAGCTTGTACTTGCCAGGAAAAACCGGCACGATAGGCGCTGTTGGCCGGCAACAGATTTGAGGGATTCAGGCGTCCCTGCGACGGAAAGCCAGCGCGCTACGTCGCGGGCAAGCGACGTGCGACCACCCATGAGATTGCAAAATGGCCAGGGCTTCGCCCGGACCCTGCCAGCGCCGCGCGGCACTATCGACCAGCAGCTGCCAGTCGCCGGCAGGAATTGGCAATTCGAGCCTTACCTCTTGCTCGGCAAAGTTGAAGACGAGGACCACTTCATCCTGCTCGTGCCAGCGGCGCACGAACAAGCTCTTCTCGCGCTCGAAGCCGATGACTTTCTGGTGATCCTTGCTCAGCTGCGCCAGCGCCGGCACGTCGCGGCGCAGCGCCAGCAGGTCCCGATAAAAGTCGCGCAGGACCTTGTGGCGGCCCTCGTCCTTCAAGTGATGATCGAGACGGCAGCGCTCGAATGTGCCCTGGTCCTGTGGATCGGGAACTTCGCCCTGCCAGCCGAACTCGGCAAATTCCTCGCGGCGACCCTTGCGGACGTTCTCGATCAGCTGTGCATCGCCGTGGCTGACGAAGAACTGAAACGGCGCCGTCTCGCCGTATTCCTCGCCCATGAACAGCAGCGGTACGTAGGGCGAGAGGATGACCAGCGTGGCGGCGAGCTTGAGTCCCTCGAAATCGATAAGCCCGCTCAGACGCTCGCCGGCCATGCGGTTGCCGATCTGGTCGTGATTCTGCGCGCAGATGACAAACTGGCGGGCGGGCCTGCAGCGGGCGCTATTGCCGTATCTGCGCCGGCGAAACGGCGAATACTGTCCGGAGTAGGTGAAGCCGTCTCGCCAAGCCCGCGCCAGGTGTTCGATGCGGCCGAAGTCCTCGTAGTAGCCGTTGTGTTCGCCCGTCAAGAGTGTATGCACGGCATGGTGAAAATCATCGTTCCACAGCGCATCGTGTCCCCAGCCCCCAATCTCGGTCGGCTGTAACACGATGACGTCGTTGAGGCTACTTTCGCTGATCAGATGAAAACGCCTATTCAGCTGAAGCGCACGCCGCGACGTTACCTCGGCCAGTTCCTGCAGGAACGGAAACGCCGAATGATCAAGGATGGCGTGAACCGCATCCAGTCGCAGCGCGTCGATGTGAAACTCCGTCTGCCACTGCAAGGCCGTGCCGAGAAAGAACCTTCTAACCTCGTCGCTATCCGGTCCGTCAAAATTCAGCGCCGAGCCCCATGGCGTCTTGTAGCGGTCCGTGAAGTACGGGGCGAATTCTCCGAGATAATTGCCCTCCGGCCCGAGGTGGTTGTAGACCACGTCCAGAATCACCGCCAGACCGCGGGCGTGGCACTCATCGACCAGCCGCTTGAGGCCTTGGGTCCCGCCGTAAGAATTCTGCACGGCGTAGAGGTAGACGCCGTCGTAACCCCAGTTGCGGCTGCCGGGAAACTGCGCCACTGGCATGATGTTCACCGCCGTCACGCCCAGCTCGCGGAGATCGTCCAGCCGCCCGATCACCGCGTCAAACGTGCCTTCCGGCGTGAACGTGCCGACGTGCAGTTCATAGCAGACGTAGCGATCGAGCGGCAAGCCGAACCAGTGCGCATCGCGCCAGTTGAAATCCGTATCCGTGACCTGCGACGGACCGTGCACGCCGTCCGGCTGAAAGCGCGACGCCGGATCGGGCCTTTCCTTTTGGCCGTCAAGGCGAAAGAAATAGCGACAGCCTGGTGTCACGCCGTCGATGCGCGCCGCATGATAGCCGCGCTCCGCGGGTGCAAGCGCGACGAAGCGCTCGTCGGGCCCGAGCAAATGGACCTCGACTTTCTTCGCAAAGGGAGCCCAGACCTCGAAACGGCAAGTCTCGTTGCCGAGATACCGGGCGCCCGGACTGTCAACCATGTTCACATCCTGAAAGGCAGGCGTCGGTGCGTAAGCCCGACGTGAACTGCGCGCTGCAAGATACAAGCATCGGGCTTACGCCCCGACGTCGCCACTTCATCCCTTGCCGGCCAGCAACGCCGCCAACGGCCGCACAATCATCCGGGCCTCGGCCTCGCCGATGAGGAACACCGCCCCGCTGTTCTCGCCCGGCACCATGGCGTAGTAGCGGCCGGAGCCACCTGCCTGGCGGCCGATCTTGAGGACGCGTTTGCCACTGCTGGTTTCAATCTCGAGCACCAGCAGCGGCGGATCGAGTCCAAAAAGCTTGGGATCGGCACTCTTGTCCACGATCCACTGGTCGGCCTTGAGACGGGCCAGCGCGTCCAAGGTATCGCGGATGGCCTCGGCCTTGATCTTGAAATCGGGCTTGCCGACCACCTGCCAGTCGCCGCCGGTCTTTTGCAATGTGAACGGCGTTTTCTCGTAACCGAAGGTCAGCTTCTCGATCTGGAATGAGTCGAGCGCCGGCCAGACCTTGCGGCTGCGATACTCCGCCAGCGCCTGGCTGCTCTGCTTGTCGTCCAGCAGAAAGACAAGGTCATTATCGGCGAGCTTGGCGTAGCTGCGCTTGCCGTCCTTGTCCTTGCCGCCGATGAGCAGCGTCAGGGGCGGTTGCTTGGCGTCGTCGGAGAAAAGCTGCCAGCGAACCAGCGGGCGGTCGAGACCATAGGGCTTCAGATCGGTGGGCTTCTCGGCGATCAGCTTGTCGGCCCGTAGCGCGGCGAAGCTTTTCAAGAAATCGTCGAGCTCGGCACGTTCGGCGTCGGCCTCGAGTGGCTCGGTCATCTTCCAGTCGCCGTCGACCTTGGCGAATGTCACCTTGCGGACGCCGCGTTCCAGGACGGCCTTCGCGGTTGGCGGCGCTTTCGCCAGCAGCCGATCACGAAACTGCAAAGCCGGCGCCAGCAGTTCGTCGCTGAGCCGGCCGGGAAGGACCACGACAATGTCCGAGTTGTCCACCCGAGCGTAGCGGTCGGTCCCGCTCTTGTCGTCCACCAGCTTGCCGATGAAAAGCGAGTGCTTGGCCGTCTTGGCATCCGCGGCGACGATGATCAGGGCGGCGACAGGAGTGTCGAGGCCGAACGGCTTCAAGTCCTTGGCCGGATAGGCGGCGACCTTCTTGGCGCGCAGGCGGGCCAGGTCCATGGTCAGGCCGCGCATCGTCGCCTCGTCCGCGGGGCGACTCACAGGTTTCACGATTTCCCAGGCGTCGGCCTTCCTGACCAGTTCCAGTACGTCGCTGCCCAGGCTGCGGGTGAGGGCCGTGATCCTGGCCGGATCCAGCTTCAGCAGCGAACGACTGACGAAGTCGAGCGAGGCGCGCTGCAAGTCGGCAACGACGGCGGCGTCGAGAATCGCCACCGCCGGCTTGCCGTCCAGCCGGACGTAGCGATCGCCCTTGCTGCCCTTCACCACGCTGCCGAGCAACAGCTTGTATTCCACGGTCTTGCCCGGCTTGTCCTTGTCGCCCTTCTCCTGTACGGTGGCGACGACGACGGCGGCCGGCTTGTCGAGCCCGAAGGAAGCGAGGTCCACCTTATCGCCGTAAGCCGCCAGCTTTTGAGCGCGGAGCAATACCCAGGCGTTCAGCGTGTCGTCAACGCTTTCAGCATCGGCAGCAAAGCTGGGACCGTCGCTGCGCTCCACGTGCCAACCGTCCTTGTTCTTTGTCAAGGTGAAGGTGTCCTTGCCGGACGTCGTGCGAATGCTCTTGATAGCATCCGCGTCGAGCGCAAGCAGTTTGCGATCCAGGAAATCGAGCGGCCCGCGGTCCAGGCCGGCGATGATCTTGTCGCCGAGGATGAAAATCGCCTCGGAATCGCCGAGGCGGGAATAGCGTGATTGGGCGTCTTTGGCCGTTGGCTTGCCGATCAGGAGGATACGTTCCTTGGCGTCTTTCTGCTTTTCCTTGCCGGTCGACTTCGGCTCCGCGCTCCCCGGCTTTTCGCGGAGGGCGATGCGCAGGTACGGCTTGTCGAGGCCATAATCGGCAAGATTGGCCGCCGTGTGGGCGACGTACTTCTCGGCCTTGAGCTTGGCCAGCTCGCTGGCAAGCGGCCGCACCTGGTCGGCGGGGACGGCCGACGTGAATGGGCCGGTCAGCTTCCAGGCGTCGCCGTCGCGCTCCAGCGTGAACGTGCCCGCGCCCTTGTCTGCCTTCACCTCGACGATGTCGTCCGCATCGACCTTCCAGAGCTCAGTTGGCAGGTAGGCCAGTGAGTCCTTCGTCAGCGTCTCGAATACATCCTTCTTGATGGTGAAGACGGCTGGATCCGACCCGAGCCTGGCATAGTATTCGTCCTTGCCGTCGCGCTTTGCGCCGATCTCGACGACTTGCTCCGGCTTCTTCTTGTCGCTAAAGGCGATCGTGATGATCGCCGCCGGTCTGGCGAGCTGATAGAGCTTGTCGAGTTCTTCCTTCTTGGGGTCGGCGCTGATGAACTCGACCGCCTCGAGCTGGCTCAGCTCGCGCGGCAGGTCGCTGGCCCTGGAATCCAGCTCGGCTTGCACCGGGGCCGCCAGTCGCCAGTCGCCCTTCGCTTGCTCCAGAGCATACTTCTGGGCGGCACGCTGCACGTCAATGCGCGAGGCGTCGCTGGTCGCAAAATTGAGTACCCGGCGATTGCGGTACGCCAGCGCCGGCCGCCGCGCCAGCTTGAGCAGATCTCCCTCGACCATGTTGATCCGGTCCCAGCCGGCCACCTGCACGTACAGCTTGCCCTTGTCGCTCTGTTGCTTGCCCAGGAGGAAAGTGATCTCTTGCGTCCTTGTGGACTTCTTCTTGGTCTTGTCGCCGTCGTCCTTATCCTTCGACTCGACAACGATCTTGATGGTCGTCGGCTTGTCGAGGCCGAATGCCTTCGGGTCGGCCATGTCGAGGATGTCCTTGTCGCCAACGCGCAACCCGGCCAGCTTGTCGAGGATGTCATCGACGCGACCGCGATCGGCGTCGAACGCCGGCTTGTCCAGCTTCCAGCCGTCGTCTTTCTTGACGAAGACCAGCGATTTGCCGCCTTCATCGAGGGTGAGCTTCTTGACCTCGTCGGCCTTGAAGCGAGCCAGCATTGGGTCGCGGAGCGTGTCGGCGGCGACGACGATGTCCTTGAGCCGGTCCGCCTTGATCTCGAAGAGCTGATCGTTGTCCTTGAGCTTGGCGAACTTGAACTCGGTCTCGACGATGTCGATGGACGGCTTGCCGAACGGCGGGCCGCCTCCCTTCTTGACGATCTTTGTTTGCTTGTCGGAAGTCTTGCCGATGAGCAAGGTGATCATGTCGCCGCGCGGCAGCTGGACTTTTACGACCTGCGCGGGATCCTTCAGTCCATAATCGTCGAGCGCTTTCTTACCGGCTTCCACAAACTTCTCGACCCAGATATCGGGGAGACCGCCAAGGATGCTCCTGATCTTTTCAGGATCAACGCGATCGCGAACTGGCTTGCTCAAATCCCAGGTGCTGCCGGCGCGGACCAGCGTGAACTCGTTGCCGTTCCCCTTGGCCGACACGCTCTTGGCGGCAACCTGTTCCACCTTCTCGCCGCTCTCGCCGCCATCCCTGGCGACGCGCTCGATGGGAAAGAGCCGCCGCTGCATGTAGAATTCCTGCGAACGGTCCAGCATGGCGAGCAGACCCGGCGCGACTCGCAGCGCCTCGCCGGCATCGTCCAGGCGCACATAGGTCGGCCGCGAAAAACGGCTGGCGTCGCCAGGTTCCTCGCCAAAGGTGAGCTTGTAATCCTTGCCGCCGGCCTTGATCGTGACCTGCACCGCAGCGGCGCCGTCCAGGCCGAGCTTCTTCAACGCGTCCTTGTCGCCGGCCGGCAACGGCGCGAAGCGCGACTTCAGGCCGGCCAGGACATCTACGAGCTGTTCGACCTCGCGCTGCCGGACCGGCCATTTACCGGGCAGCGACCAGCCATCGGCCCCCTTCGCCAGAACGACTCGTCTGTCGCCATGCGCGATCTCGATGCGCGTGATGGCGTCTGCCTTGAGTTCACTCTCCAGCGTGGCCAGCGTATCGCTGGTAACGGTTGTGGGCCCGGTAAGCGCAACGCCGACCCAGATGCCGGCGCCGACGAGAATGAGCAGCAGCAGGAAGATCGTAGTCTTGAGGTTCATGGGATATCCGCGATCCTGTATACTTGGCGACCTTTGCGCCGTGGCGGTTCATATTTACCGAATCCGCCGGACCAGCAGCACCACGCACCCGAGCAGCACGAAGACCAGCGGCAGACCCAGGCCGGCGAGCCACTGCCACAGCGAGATGGCTTGCTCGCTCATTTGCACGCGGGGGAAGCTCCAGGTGCGTTCGCCGCGGGCCAGCAGGTCGTCGCGGCCCAGCAGCCAGTTGGTCACGTCGAGCAGCAGCTTTTCCTGTACGGGATTCAGGGTTGGGCCGCTGAAAACGCTGCCGTGGCCGATGACGGCAACGCGGTCCTTCTTCGCGCTTGGCCTGTCCTTGTCCTTGCTGTCACTCCATGAGGCCGGGATATTGACCTCGGCGGCGACGCCGATGGGGAACTGACCCTGGCGGCGCGCGCGGAGCGTGCCGGCGTCGGGGTCGTCCTTCTTGGGAGGCTCGTAGCGCGGCGTGCGCTCGCGCGTGGGGAACGGCTGCGACTCGTTCCAGGCGTCTGGGTTGGTCATGAGAAAGACGGCATCGTCTTTCGACTTTCCGGCGGCATCGGCAAGGTACACGGGCCGGGGATGGCGTAGCCGCAATTCAAGTCCTTGTCCCTTGCCAACGCTGCGCGCCGCCAGGCCAATGCTGGTGCGAATCGGATTGCCCTTGGCGGCATCGTCGATGACGCCCGGCCGGCCGCCCGGCTTCCAGTCAAATTCCACTGGTGGAACCTCGACGCGCGTGGAACCCAGGATCAGCAGCGCCCCGCGCCGCTCGCCGAACGATTTGGTCTCTACATTGAACAGCACCGTCTGCTTGGGCAGCCTGAAGCCAAGGTCGGTAAGCAGGCTTTCGAGCCGGTCGCTGCCCGCTTCCAGCGGGTTGACCTCGCCAAGCACGTCGTTGCTGGGGCCGAGGCAGAAAAGCACGGGCTTGCCGGCGCGCATGAAATCGCGGATCGCGTCGATTTGCGCGTCCTCGAGCTTGTAGACGGCATTGGGGATTCGTTCCTTGCGGGCCACGTTGAACAGCGTCGCCCGCGGCACGATCAGCATGTCGCAATCCGCCAGCATGCGATTGAGCTTGGCCCGGAGGTCGGTGATGCGCCGCTGCTCGGAGATGTCCTCAATGTTCAGTCCGCTCTGTTCCTTGGCGAGCAGATTGCGTTCTTCCTGGGCGCGTTGCAGATTGAGCTGATGCAAGGCCAGCGGCGTCTCGATGCTCATCTTCACATATTGCTTGCGGATTTCGCTGGTGATCGGCACCGTCGGAACCTTGCGGCCGGTCTTTTTTTCGAATGCTTCGACACGGAGGCGATCTTCGATGAAGTACCGGTCATCCTCGTCGATGACGACCTTGCGCTTGTTGACGCGCTTGTTGGCCTCCTCCTCGGTGCCCGATGTCCAGAACTTCTTCTCTTCCTCCAGTTCTTCGATGGCTTCCTTACGTGCCTTGATGGTGTCGTCCAGCTCGCTAATCTCATTCTCGAGGCGCTCGAAACGGCTTTCGCCGTAGGTAAGGACGGCAGGTTCGGGCGGGCCACCCTCACCCCATTTCTTCAAGATGATGTCGCGTGTGTCGAAGCCGCGGCTATGCAGCGCCTTCTTCACGCCGGCCATTCCCAGCTCCTTGTTGAAGTCATCTGCATACTCCAACCCCAGGACTTCATGGACAACGCCGACGCCGATGCGCGGCCGCTTTTCCTCTATGTTGAGCACCTTGCGGGCGAACGGCTCGACACCCTGGTAGCGAAGAACGAGGTTGCCGCGGCCGTCTTCGGCCTCCTGCGATTCCTTGCGGTCCAGTTGATAGATGTCGTGAAAGGCGAGGCGTTGCACCCGGCCGTCGGCGTAGAAGAAGATGCTGTCCTCCGGAGCCGTGTCGATGGCCTTGGCCAGTTGCGGCGCTTCCTCCTTGAGGTTCTTCAGCTTCGCCTGGTAATCGTCATCCGTGATATCGAGGACATCGACACGGAAGCGCGGGCCCAGGTCCTGAAACTGCTCGACGTTGTCACGCACCTTGGCGATGATCTTGCGCGACGCGGCGGCGGCGTAGTTGTCCTGCTTTTCGGCGAGCTGGCCGAACGGCCGGCCTCCCTTGAAAACGACGATCCGCGTTTCGCCGATCAACCGTGCCAGGTCGTTGCGGAACGCCGGGTTTCGCCGCAGTTCGCTGAAATCGCTGTCCCGCGTCCAGTCAAAGCGCCGGTTATGGTGGAAGGAGAAGACATTGACGCCGATGAGCAGCACCAAGGCCAAGAGGACCTGCAGAAAAGCCGTCGAACCCATGCGGCCACGGGCCGAGCGCACGGAGGCATGGGCGGACTTGAACTCATAGCGCAGGGCAAAGCCGAGCAGAATGATCCCGATAGCAAACGCCAGCAGCGCGATTGTCAGCCCCGCGCCGGCGCGGCCCGATGCCTCAAGGAGCACGAAGCCGGCGCCCAGCGACAGAACGCCCACCAACCCGATGACGCGCATCCACAGATGACCGGTCGTGTTCATCGCCCTCACCGCCACGTCGGTGCTTGTAGGCGACGCTGGCAGCGTCGCCTACGAAAATCGCCCAGCCCGACTCAGAGGCTGTCCGAAAAGGGGTCAGACCCCTTGCCCAACCAAGTGCAAAGTCCCCAGATTGACGCTGGATCACACGAAACGCAGGGGGTCTGACCCCTTTTCGGACAGCCTCTCATCGCCACCTCCGGCTCTCCAGGCTGCGAACTGTCAGAAACAGGCAGAAGAGTGTCACGCTCACATACAAAACAAGCTGCCGGGTGTCGACCTGTCCGCGCGTGAAGCTGCGCTCGAAGTGCAGCGGCACGGTGAAGTAGTAAAGCACCTGGTAGAGCTGGCTGCCGGTGTCCACCTCGACGCGGTTGAGGACGCCGGAGACGAACGCCAGCAGGAAGCCGCCGGCCACGAATGCCAGGTTGACAAACAGCGACAGCACGACTGCCAGCAGCTGGTCCGCCACCAGGCTGCTGACGAACAAGCCGAGGGCGACGAACATGGCGCCGGCCAGCGCCAGGCCCAGGTAGGCCGTGACAAACGGCCACGGGTCCACGCCGGTGGTCAACGCGGACACATCCATGTCCAGCAGCGCCGGCAGGTAAAGCAGCGTCGGCAGCCAGAGAATGACGAAAAAGGCGTAGCAGGCGACGAACTTGGCAAGCACGATCTGCCAGTCGTTGAGCGGCGAGGTGAGCAGCATCTCGAGCGTGCCGCTGGAGCGCTCGCCCGCCAGCAGCCGCATCGTCAGCAGCGCCGGAATGAGCAGGAAGACCAGCCAGAAGGCAAGAAACGCGAGAAAGCCGGGGATGGTTTGCAGGTCGCTGAGGCCGAGCATCGCCTGCATGGGATACTCGACGCCGCGCGGCCCCTGGGCGGCAAGCTGGCTGAGCGTGAACGCGAACAGCAACCCTGTGACCGTGAGGAACACCGCCAGCACGGCGTACGCGATCGGCGAGACGAAGTACGCGGCGATCTCGCGGCGGATGAGGCTCAGGGTCGCTTGCATGGTGCATCTCCACGCCGTAGTCGACGCTGCCAGCGTCGACTACGCAATTTGCTCTTCCCGGCCGGTGATGCGCACGAACAGGTCTTCGAGGGTCTGCCGTTCGGGCTTCAGCTCGCGAACCTGCCAGCCGCGCTGCGCGGCAAGGGCGCAGACATGCGGCGCCAGGCCGTCCACGTCGGCGGCGGTGAAGCGCAGCCTGGTACAGCCGTTGTCCGCCTGGGCCTCGACATTGGCGACGCCGGGCAGGTCGCTGGCCTCTTCGGCATCGACCTGCCCTTCGACCTTGACGGTGAGCCAGGCATGCTCGCCCGCCTGGCGGGACAGTTCCGCGAGCGCCCCCTGGGCCGCCACCCGCCCGCGATGGATGATGATGGCCGTGTCGCAGGTCATCTCCACCTCGGACAGGATGTGCGTGGACAGCAGGATGGTATGCTCTCGGCCCAGTTCCTTGATGAGCTCGCGCGTCGAGCGAATCTGCGTCGGGTCCAGGCCCGCCGTCGGCTCATCGAGGATCAGCACCGGCGGCTCGGCCAGCAGCGCATCCGCCAGCCCGACACGCTGGCGATAGCCCTTGGACAGCGTGCCGATGAGCTGCCGGCGCACGTCGCCGAGCCAGCAACGGCGGATGACATAATCGATGCGCTCGCGGCGCTTTGCCGACGGCAAGCCCTTGATGCCCGCGCGAAAGCGCAGATACTCGATGATGCGCATCTCGGGATAGAGCGGGCAATTCTCCGGCATGTAGCCGATGGAACGGCGGGCCTCGACCGGCTGCCAGAAGACGTCGTGGCCGTTGATGACGGCGCTGCCGCTGGTGGCCGCCAGCGAGCCGGCCAGCACGCGCATGGTCGTGGACTTGCCGGCGCCGTTGGGCCCCAGGAAGCCAACCACCTTGCCGGCGGGGACATCGAAGCTCACGTCCTGCACGGCGGGGTAGTCGCCATAAAACTTCGTCAGGTTGCTCACATGAATCATCGAGGATGTGATAGCACGGGTTGCAAAATGCGGCAACCCCTTGGTGGAAGCAGCTCGACGCGTCAGGCTCTGCTTCGCTCAGGGTGCGAGCAACAAGACGATCGCGGCTATGGCGAGGACCAGCACGCCCAGTCCGATCACGCCGTAGATCAGCCAGCGCGATCGCTCCAGCCGGCGCGACATGGCCTGGTCAAGTTTCTTGGCCTTGCCGCTGTCCTTTGGCAGCAAGCACAGCACGTTGAGGATGAGTAGCAGCAAGTCCCACATGCAAGCACCAGTCCTCCCGTCAGAGCCCGACGCGTAAGCGAGGGAAAAACGTCAACCCTCGCTTACGCGTCGGGCTCTGCTCATCTCCCGCCCGGCGCCACGTATTTCTTCAGCCAGGCGAACACCTCGCGGTGCCAGTAGCGGCTGTTCTGTGGCCGGAGGACCCAGTGCCCCTCGTCGGGGAAGTTGATCATCCGCGAAGGGATGCCCATGCGTTGCAGCGTCGTGAACAGCTGCACGCCCTCGCTGATGGGCACGCGGAAGTCGAGGTCGTTGTGGATGATGAGCATCGGCGTGCGGTGCTTCGCAAGGTTCTTGGCGAAGCGGTGCGGCGAGTATTTCTCGTAGGAGGCGCGGTTCTTGCCCCAGGGGACGCCGCCGTGGTCCCACTCGTCGAACCAGAGTTCCTCCGTGGTGGCGTACATGCTGTCGAAGTTCCAGACGCCGCAGTGGGTGATGAGCGTCTTGAACTTGCCGGTGTTGACGGCAAACCAGTTCATCATGTAGCCGCCGAAGGAGGCGCCGGCGGCAGCCATGCGCTGGGCGTCGACGTACGGCTGCTTCTCCAGGTAGGCGACGCCGGCCATCAGGTCCTGGTAGCACTTGCCGCCCCAGTCGCCGCTGATCTCATCGACGTACTTTTGCCCGAAGCCGGTGCTGCCGCGCGGATTGGGCAGTGCGACCACGTAGCCCTGAGCCGCCCATAGCTGCGGATTCCAGCGGTAGCTCCAGGCATCCATCCACGCGCCCTGCGGGCCGCCGTGGACGAGGTAGACGAGCGGCCATTTCTTCGCCGGATCGAAGCCGGGCGGTTTCAGGATCCACATCTGCATGGGGACATCGTCGGCGCCTTTGACGGTGACGCTTTCGACCTTCGGCAGATCAAGCTCGGCCAGCACAGCGGCGTTTTGCTTCGATCTGCCAAGGAGCTTGCCGGTATCCAGATCGATCGAGTGCACCGATGGCGGACTGAGAAAGGACGCCTGGCTAAAGGACAGCACTGGACCCTCATCGCCCATGGAGAGCGAGGAGTTGGTGGCCGCAGCGATGAGCTTGCGGACCTTCCCGGTGTTCAAGGACAGTTGGTAGATCGGCAAATGGCCGGCTGCCTCGGCCGTGAAAAGCAGCGTGTCGCTGCTCGGCGTCCAGACGAAGTCCTCGACAGAGCTGTCCAGGTCGGCGGTCACGCTCCGCGGCTTGTCCTGGAATGACCCGCTCGGATCGACGCGAATCACATACAGCTGCCAGCGATCCGCCTCGAAGCCCGCTCGTTTTTGTGCGCGAAACGCCAGTTGCTTGCCGTCCGGCGAGAAGCGCGGCGAACCGTCGGCGGCGGGATTGTCCTTCGTGAGACATTCGATCTTGCCACCCTTCACCGGCACGCGGCAGATGTCGTAGTTGGTGCTCCACGCCTCGTTCTTTTCCGGCGGCGCGGTGAACAGCAGATACTCGCCGTCCGGGCTGAAGGTGAAGTCGTCGCCCATCGAGAATGTGGACGAGGTCGGATCGGCATCGCGGTCGCCGGGGGTGACGTCGCGCGGCTCGCCCTTGGCATGCAAGCCCTCGGTCAAATCGAGCACGAAGAGATGTTGCCGTTTGTCCTCGACGTACTCATCCCAGTGGCGGAAGAACAGCTTCGTGAAGACGCGGGCCTTGATCGGGCTCTTCGCCCGCTCGTCGCTGCGCTTCTTATTGAGGGCGTCGCTCTCTTTGAATAACTTCGACGAGAACTCCGGCCAGACGGCGGACACGAAAGCGATGCGCTTGCCGTCGCGCGACCAGAGGGCGTTGCGGGCGCTGGTGCTGACCTTGGTGAGTTGCCGGGCCTCGCCGCCGTCCACGCCGATGAGCCAGAGCTGACTATCGCCGGAGCGGTTGGACTCGAAGAGGATGTGCCTGCCGTCCGGGCTCCAGCGGGGATGGCGGTCGCTCTTGCCGGAGTTGGTGAGCTGCCGCGCCTCGCCGCCGGCCGTCGGCAACAGCCAGATGCTCGAAGTGACCTTGTTCGCGTCCATGTCCACGGTGCCGACGACATAGGCGACCAGGCTGCCGACCGGTCTCACGCGCGGATCGGAGACGCGCTGGAAGCGGAAGAGATCGTCCACGCGCATCGGCCGCCGCGTTTTCTCCTGAGCGGCAACGGGCAACGGCAGCAACAGCGCGACCAGTACGGCAGAGTGACGCATACCAGATCCTCGAGCATGATGAGTATCCAGAGATGTCATATGAGACGCGGCAAACGTCGTAGGGCAATTGGCGTGCATGCCCGGTGCGCGCCAGCGCGCCCGATCCCAATGGCCAGACAAGCGGGCCGCTTGTCCGATGGGTTCGCTACACTATCCCCATGACCATCTACGAGCGGGCCATGGAGATGATTGCCGACGGTTTCCGCGTCGGTCTGGGCTCGGGGCGGGCGGCGTCGGCGTTCGTGCGACTGCTCGGTGAGCGCTTGCGTGCCGGCCGGCTGCGGATTCAGGGCGTGCCGACCTCGGAAGCCACCGCCGGCCTGGCCCGCGAGGTCGGCATCCCGCTCGTCGCGCTGGCCGACGCCGGCGAACTGGACATCACCGTGGACGGCGCCGACGAGGTCGATCCGCGGCTTGACCTCATCAAGGGCTATGGACGGGCGCTGGTTCGCGAGAAGATCGTGGCGGCATCCTCGAAGCGGCTGGTCATCCTGGTCGGGGAGGAAAAGCTCGTCGAGCGCCTCGGCAGCCGCGGCAAGCTGCCCGTCGAGGTGGTCCCGTTTGCCTTGCCGCTGTGCCAGCGACGGCTCATGAAGCTAGGCATGCGGCCCTTTGCCTACGAGGAAAACGGCAAGCTGTTTCGCACGGACAATGGCAACCACATCCTCGATTGCGGAATAGCCCCCATTCCGGATGCTGCCGCTCTGGATTGCGACCTGAACCTTATCCCCGGCGTCGTGGGCACGGGCCTGTTCATCGGCATGGCGGATGAGGTGCTGATCGGGACCGGCGACGACTTTCGCCAGGTCGAGGAACGCCGCCGCAAACTTTAGTCCTGCCAGTGCTTGTCTTGCTGGCCGGCGTCGCTATAAAATCCTGGTAATACAAAGTATATCCCCTGGCCCCAGCCACCCCCGGATTCGTGGCGGGCACGCTCGGGCACAATGCATAAGTGCATATTTATCATAGGTTTGAGTTAAGAGATGAGGCCTGGTGCAATCCCGGAGCGCTGATGAGAGGCATGCGTCAGTGTGCAAAACTCGCATGTGCAATGCAATCAGTGGCCGAGGGGTGCATCTGGTCGTTCTTGGTTTGGAGCAGGCGATGAAGCACTTGGTGCGAGCGGTCCTTTTTCTGGCTGTTTCGGCTTCGATCTTCACATTCGGCTGCCGCAAGGCGGACGATCCCTGGGTCAAGGTCCCCGGTGGACCGACGCGCATCCTCGTGACGATTCCGCCCCTTTTTTGCCTGACAAAGGCGGTGGCCGGCGACGATGCCGCAGTGGTGTGCCTGCTGGGTGAACAGGGACCGCACGGCTACGAGCCATCTCCCAACGATAGCCTCAAGGCGCGCGGCGCCGACCTGTTGTTTTTCGTCGGCATGGACATCGACGACTTCGCCAGCAAGATCGTCAACGCCTCTGGCAATCGCAAGATCGAACTTGTCCCGGTCGGCGAGAAAGCCATTCCCAAGAAGATGCTGCTGGCCGCTGATCCGCATGCCCATGCCCACGAGGAGAATGAAAAGGAAGGCGGACACCACCATCATCACCACGGCGAGCATGATCCACACGTCTGGCTCGGCGTGCCACAGGCAATCAAGATGGTCGAGTTCATTCGCGACAAGCTGCAAAGCGTCAATCCGGCGAAGAAGGATGCCTTTGCCAGCAATGCTGCCGCCTACATCAAGCAACTGCGCGACCTGGAGAAGCATGCCGAGAAGGCCCTGGCCGGCAAGAAGAACCGCAAGTTCATCGCCACCCACGATGCCCTGCGTTATTTCGCGGCCGGTTTCAAGCTGAATGTGCTCGACTCGATCCAGCCGCGTCCGGGCATGGAGGCCGAGGCGGCCAAGCTGGCCAAGCTCGTCACGCTGTGCGAGAAGGAAGGCGTGCGCGTCATCGCCGTCGAGCCGCAGTATCCGCGTACTGCCGCGGAAAACCTGGTCGCACAGCTCAAGCGCAAGGACATCACGATCAAGACCGCCGACGTGGACCCGATGGAGACGGTCCCGCCCGGCGATCTCAAGCCGGTCTATTACGTCGAGCGGATGCGCGAGAACATTGACAACCTGGCCAAGGCCCTGCCATGAGCCCCGACCTGGTCCGGATTCGAAAGCTGTCCGTCGAGCTGGGGGGCAACCGCATTCTGTCGGGCGTTGATGCCGGGCTGGCCCGCGGTCAAATCACTGCGTTGATCGGACTCAACGGCTCGGGCAAGACCACGTTGCTCAAAGCCCTGCTCAAGGAAGTTCCATTCCGGGGCACCATCGAGTTCCACTGCGGCCATGATCACAGCCACCCCACGCCGCAGCACATCGGCTACGTTCCGCAACGACTGCAATGCGACGCCAACATGCCGCTGACGGTGCGTGACCTGCTCGCCCTCGCGTTGCAGCGGCGACCGCTGTTTTTCGGCATTCCAGGCGCGATCCGCCGCGAACTGGCAGGCATGCTGTCCTCGGTCGGCGCCCCGCACACCCTGCTCGACCGGCCGGTGGAAAAGATCTCCGGCGGTGAATTGCAGCGCGTCTTGCTCGCGCTGGCGCTGCATCCCAAGCCGGAACTGCTACTGCTTGACGAGCCGGCCGCCGGCGTGGACTTCCAGGACCAGGAGAGCTTCTACGACTTCCTCGCACGTATCAATCGCGAGACCGGCGTCACCATCTTGCTGGTCTCGCACGATCTCAGCATCGTCAGCAAGCACTCCCATCACGTCCTGTGCCTGAAGGACGGCCGCATCCAGTGCCAGGGCACGCCAACGGAGATCCTCGGCTCGCTGCGGCAAACCTTCGGCGACAAGGGTCTTTTCGGACACAACCACGATTGACGCTGCCGCCGCCGTCTCGGAAATCCGGCGAATTCCGCTACATCAATCGGGATGAAGGTCTTGATATCAAGCGAAGAGATTCAGCAGCGCGTGGCCGAATTGGCCGCGCGCATCGTCGGCGACTACGCCGAAGAGCCGATCACCATTGTCGGCGTGCTGACAGGGAGCCTGATGTTTCTGGCCGACCTGGTTCGCCGGCTGGAATCGCCGGTCCGGATCGGTCTCATTCAGGCATCGAGCTATCGGGGGACGGCGACGGAGCCAGGCCAGCTGGAAATCGGCCCGGAGTTGTTGCCCGATCTCCGCGGCCGGCACGTGCTGCTCCTGGACGATATCCTCGACACCGGGCAAACGCTTAGCTATCTCGTCGAGCACGTGAAGCGGCTGGAACCGGCGTCTCTCAAAGTCGCGGTGCTGTTGCGAAAAATGGGCCGGCAGATCACGCCGCTGCAACCGGACTACTGCGGGTTCGAGATTCCTGATCGCTTCGTCGTCGGCTACGGCCTCGATTTCAACGACCAGTATCGCAACCTGCCGTTCGTGGGTGTGCTCGACGGATAGCAGGATTGCGACTGAAATCAACGCTCACGGACTCTGGAAATCGACGCGGCGCGTCGGCGTGCCCTGCAGCTGCTCAAGGCGGATCTGGGCGGATTCTGCTTGCCGCGTGCCGGGGAAGGCGCGAATCACCCGCTCGAGGAAGTGCTTGGCCTGTTGCGGCTGGCCGCGCTTCAGCCACGATTCCGCGAGCAGGAGATACAGATCGCCGAGGCGGTCGGCGAAGCTATCGCAGGCGCTCTGCAGCCATTCCGGGTCGTTCTTGAGATCGGCATAAAGTTGCGAAGCTTCCTGCCCCTCCGTCAAATCGCCGTAGCTCTTCATGAGCTTGCTGCAGCGCTCGACGCACAATGTGTATTCCTTGTTACGGTGGAAGTCCTTGGCTTGCTTGAGGAGTTCCTGGGCATGCTTGGCGCGCTGCTGATTCTGAATCTCGGGGCTGGCGGCCAGTCGACCGAGCATGTCGCGGGCATCCTTCGAGAGCATCAAACCGGGGAAGTCACGCATCGTATCTGTGAGGATCTCAATGGCCTGCGTGCCCTGGCCTTGCTCCTGCAACGCCTTCGCGCGATTCAGCCGCTCCCGGCCCATGGCCTCCAGGTCCTGCAGCAGCTTCTGAGCGCTTGCTTGAACGGGACGGTCGCGGCCGTCCTCAACGATGCGCGACAGCGCCGCCACGGCCCGGGCATATTCCTTGTTCGCGATCCACTTGCTCGCCAGCTGATAATCCTTGGCCATCCAATCGGGACTGGCAACGCCGGCGAGTGCCCGTTGCAACGTCTCGTGGAATTCCGGAGCTTCCTTGTATCCGGAGAACGTCTTCATGATCTTCTTGTCCGGAGTCGCCAGGACGTACGTCGGGTAACCGTCGATGCCAAGAACGCTGACTAGTTTTGGCTCTTGATCGCCGTTCACCTTCAGGGCAACGAATCGTTCGTTGATGAGTGCCACAACCTTTTCATCGCGAAACGTGCTCGCTTCCATTTTCTTGCAAGGGTTGCACCAGTCGGTGTAGAAGTCGAGCAGAAGCGGCAATCCCTTGCTCTCCGCTTCCTTGATCGCAGTGTTGTAATCCTTGTACCACTTGATTTCGGGAGCCTGTGCCCGGACGGAGCCGCGCGTGCCAAGTCCCAGGCCGATGGCCAGGACGGCAAGCGCTAGAGATGTGAATCGGCGGCTCATGGCTGTCTTCCTTTTCTGGTACTTGGTTTCACTAATTCCTGCGAATTCATAACTGTTCACCGGGCTCGCGGGTGGGCTTTCTTGTACCCTTCCTGCAAGCGGTTGGCAGTCACATGGGTGTAAATCTGCGTGGTCGCCAGGCTGCGATGCCCCAGGAGTTCCTGCACGCCGCGAATGTCGGCGCCGCGATCGAGCAGGTGCGTCGCGAAGCTATGCCGCAGGCTGTGCGGGCTGGTGCGGCGATCCAGTCCTGCCTTGGCCAGGTACTTCTCCAGCAGCCGACTGACGCTTCGCGAGGTCAGGCGCGTGCCGTTCTTGTTCAAGAAGATTGCTCCGTTCGCCTTGCTCGCCGCCTTGCCGCTCAGCGCCGCGGAGCGTGCATCCAGCCAGGTCTTCAAAGCCTTCAAGGCTGGAGTGCCCAGCAAGGCCAGCCGTTCCTTCTTGCCCTTGCCGCGAATGGTGGCCATGCCGCTATCGAGATCGACGTCGGCCTGGTTCAACCCGGTCAACTCGCTCACGCGCAGGCCGGCAGAGTACAGCGTCTCGAGGATCGCGCGGTCGCGCAGGCCAAGCGGTGTCGCGGGCGACGGCGCTGCCAGCAAGCGCTCGACGGCGTCCACGGCCAGGAAGTGCGGCAGCGGCTTGTCCAGCCGTGGACCGCGCAGCCCTCCCGCCGGGTTGGACTGCATCGTCCCTTCCCGGCACAGGAACCGAAAGAACGATCGCAACGCCGCCAGCCGGCGCGCGATGGTCGTCTTGGCGTAACCCTGGTCGTGCAGCCACACCTGAAACGCCCGTATCGAACGAGTGTTCATGTGCTCGATGGCCGCGCGACCGCCATTGCGTCCCGCGAAGAAGGTTGCCGCCTGCGACAGATCCTCTCGATACGACTTGACCGTGTGCTCCGAGGCGTTCTTCTCCAGGGCCAGGTGCCTCAGGAAATCGGCCAGAGCTTCATCAAAGCCGGCGATCGTGCTGGTATTGGTCACTACTGCCACTTTCACTGGCTGATCACGATCCGAGCGCAACGTAAAATCGTCAAGAGCTATAACCTGGAACCCACGCGCGGAGCTTCCGGCGCATCCGCGTCGGGCGACAGCGCCTGCTCGCGTGCCTTGTCGGATAGCACCGCCGCGTCGAACCAGGAAAAGCTGAGGTCGGGATCGGCCGCCTGGTCTCGGAAGGAGTCGAGCAACTCCCGCCGGCTGGCGTCGTCGTACACGTAAATGTAGCGCTCTTGCCCCTTGATCAGCGCCAGAACATTGAACTCGTGCGGCACCGGTTCACCTCTTGCCGGCCAAACGGTTCTCATTCGCGGACATTCTCGGGACTTCTGCCAGAATCCCGCATGTCTTATCGACCAGCCGCCACAATAGACTTCGCCAGAATCGTTTAAGTTGGGCAAGGATTTCCGTCCTGCCGCGCGCCAGCATCCCCCTCGCCGCGCAGCCTTGCGCAAATGCTGTAATCCGTCCCAGCCATGAAGTATGAGCCATCTGCAAAATCACGCGAGATGCAGCAAATTGCGAAGACCGACTTCCTCTCGGCAAAGATAGGGCTCGCCGAAACCGGCGCCGATGGTCCAGCCCCAGTAGCGGTCACGGTCGCAAATCTCGTCGAGAAAGGTGGGAGCCAGGGTCGGCCGGCCAACGATGAACTGCGACTGATAGCAGGCCAGGACGCGCATCTTGTCCGCGTGAACACCGGAAACATCCAGCACGAATGACGGCTTGACATGCAAGCGCAGATGGACGCTGAAGTAGTAAATGATCCGCGTCGGAAAATGCGGCTCGTGCGGCATGTCGGTCTTGCTCAACTTCGCCCAGAAGCGTGCCGCGTCGACAAGAGCGCTGGCCGCGACATGGTCTGGATGCGCATCCTCCCAGTACTGGGCCAGCAGACAGGTCGGCCGCAGTTTACGAAGCACGATGGCCAGCTTGCGGCGCGACTCCAGGTCCGCCGTGACGCTGCGATTGGGCAAACCCAGGTTGCCGCGCCAGTCCAGCTGGAGTAGCGCCGTGGCTGCATCGGTTTCACGCCGGCGGATCTCCGGACTGCCATGCGGCGTCGGTTCACCGTCGGTCAGGTCGAGCACGCCCACGCGGGCGCCTTGAGACTTCAACGACAAGATCGCCCCACCGGCGCCAATCTCGGCATCATCCGGATGGGATCCTATGACCAGATAATCAAGCGCGTCATCCATCGGCATATCTCTCGTTCCCAGATTTGACTCTCAAGCTCTTCCCTGCGCTCGCCATAGGACGGGGCAGACTGCGTCGATGCGGCGAATCAGGAAGTCTGGGTAGCAGAAGAGTTTTGCGTAACCATCTTGAATTCCCACTTGCAGCCATCTACTATGTCCCCTGGCGTTTTTCGACCAGAGAGCCGGTCGTCTGTACGTTTTGACATCTATTTTTTTCGGGACCTCTGTGGCATTTTCTGGCGCTGGGCGGCGCAACAGGTGCCCGCCCCTGAGTGGCACGGGTCCTTTTTGGCATGCTGGAAGGCATCAGGCGAGGGAGTTGGTACGGAAAAAATCATGGCCAAGAAGCGAAGTGACACTCCGGTGCCGGTATCGTCCGCGGTGACGGCCGACCGAGCCGCCCGGCTTCATCGTCTGCTCACGCTTCTCGGCAAGGGACCACAAACCCGTGCCGGCCTCACGCGTAAACTCCAGCTGGGCATCCGCGGCTTTTATAGGGACCTTGAGGTACTGCGGACCATCGGTATCACTGTTGACCTCGCCAACGGCCGCTATTCCCTGGAGGAACGGCTCGCCGACGCCATCGACCGTTTGCCTTTCCCGGACCCCGGTCTCACACTGGGCGAGGCCAAGCAGCTGGCCAAGGGCAAGTCGCCTGCTCATCGCAAGCTCAAGAAGCAGATCCTGCAGATCGTCAAGTAAGTCTCTCGCCAACTTCCATCGACAAGGATGTCGAACATGAAAACAGCAATCGTGATTCCGGCTCGCCTCGCCTCAAGCCGCTTGCCTGCCAAGCCGCTGCTCATGGAAACGGGCAAATACCTCGTCCAGCACGTTTACGAGCAGGCTTGTCAGGCGCGCGCCGACACGGTGCTCGTCGCCACCGATGATCCGTGTATCTACCGTGCGGTCCGCGGCTTCGGCGGCCAGGCGACAATGACGCGCTCGGACCATGTCAGCGGCACGGATCGCGTTGCCGAGGCCGCCGCCAATCTCGACGCCGACATCATCGTCAACCTGCAAGGCGACGAACCCCTGATCGAGCCAAGCGCTCTCGACTTGCTTTCCGACCTGCTCAAGTCACATGCCGACGGCGACATGGCCACGCTGGCCACGCCGATCACCTGCTTGCAGCAGTGGCGCGATCCGAATTGCGTCAAGGTGGTCCGCGACGGCGCCGGAAAGGCCATGTACTTCAGCCGCAGCCCGATCCCCTTCGTTCGCGAGGGAGCGCCTGACCTATCGGCCGGACAGCAGATCTTCTTGCAACATCTCGGGTTATATGCCTATCGTCGCGAGTTCCTGCTGCGGATCGCACAGCTGCCGCGCTGCCCGCTGGAACATGTTGAAAAGCTGGAACAGCTGCGCATGCTCGGCGCGGGATGCTCAATCCAGGTTGGCATCGTGGACCATGCTGCACGCGGCGTGGACACGCCCGCCGACTATCAGCAGTTTGTCGAGACGTACTTCCGGCAACGACAGTCCGCGAACGTTGCGGCTTGAGCCCAACGGTTAGCTCTCGCACGTTTGGTGCGGACGCGTCGGGCTTGCGCCTTAGCACGCACCACGCAACCACTTTAATCTCCCATTCCTCCCTGCTATATTGAACCGAAACGGATCGGGCCCACGGCGTCGCGCACGCCGTGGGTTCTTGCCATTGGAGGGATTTCAGGTGCCCAAGCACATCTTCGTCACGGGCGGCGTGGTCAGTTCCCTGGGCAAGGGGCTCACCTGCGCGTCCATCGGTATGTTGCTGGAACGCCGCGGCCTGCGTGTCCGCCTGCAAAAATTCGATCCCTACATCAACGTCGATCCCGGCACGATGAGCCCGTACCAGCATGGCGAAGTCTATGTACTCGACGACGGCGCCGAAACCGACCTCGACCTAGGTCATTACGAGCGCTTCACCAACGCTCCTCTGAGCCGTGATTGCAACTTCACCACCGGCAAGATCTATCTTTCTGTCATCGAGAAGGAACGCCACGGCGATTACCTTGGTCGCACAGTGCAGGTCATTCCGCATGTCACTGACGAGATCAAGGCAGCCGTCCGCAAGCTGGCTGCCGACGATGTCGATGTCGTCATCACGGAAATCGGCGGTACCGTGGGCGACATCGAAGGCTTGCCGTTCCTCGAGGCCATCCGTCAGTTCGCGCTCGACGCCGGCAAGGCCAATGTCATGTACATCCACCTCACGCTGGTTCCTTATCTCAAGGCGGCCGGCGAGGCCAAGACCAAACCGACGCAGCACAGCGTCAGCCAGCTGCGGCAGATCGGTATTCAGCCGGACGTGCTCATCTGCCGCACCGAGAAGCCGCTGGCCCAGGACGAGGCCGAGAAGATCGGGCTCTTCAGCAATGTCGAGCCGCGCGCGGTCATCGAGGAGCGTGACAAGGAATTCAGCATTTACGAGGTTCCGCTGAGCCTGGTCAACAATCGCCTGGACGAGTTGATCGTCGAGAAGTTCAACCTCAAGGCCCAGCCGCTGGAGATCAACGACTGGCGGCAGATGCTGCAGCGCATCAAGAGCCCGGCCCACGATGTCACGATCGCCGTCGTCGGCAAGTACATCCGCCACAACGATGCGTACAAATCCATCTACGAAGCCCTCGATCATGCCGGCATCGCCCTGCACAGCCGCGTGATCATTCGTAAGATCGAGGCCGAGGAAATCGAGCGCGACGGCGCCGAGCGTGTACTCAACGGCATCGACGGCCTGCTGGTCCCGGGGGGCTTCGACTATCGCGGCAGCAGTGGCAAGATCGAGGCCATTCGCCATGCTCGTGAGCGCAAGATTCCATTCTTCGGCATCTGCCTGGGTTTGCAGTGCGCCGTCATCGAATTCGCCCGCAATGTCGGCGGCCTCGCGGATGCCAACAGCACCGAGTTCGATCCGGATTGCGCCCACCCTGTCGTGTGCATGCTCGACGAGCAATACGCCATCACCGACAAGGGCGGCACGATGCGTCTTGGCTCCTACCCATGCGTGCTGGTGGAGAACAGCAAGGCACAGCAGGCCTACGGTGCCACGTTGATCCACGAACGCCACCGCCATCGTTACGAATTCAACAACGCGTTCCGCGACCAGTTCGCCGCTCGCGGCCTGGCCGTGACGGGAACCAGCCCCGATGGCCAGCTTGTCGAGGTCATCGAGCTGCGCGACCACCCCTGGTTTCTGGCCGTGCAATGCCATCCCGAGTTCAAGTCGAAACCCACCAAGGCGCATCCGCTTTTCCGCGGCTTCGTGCAGGCAGCGCTGGGGCGGCGCGAGAAAAAGAGCAGCCCGCAGCGGACGCGCGAAGCGGTCGTGGGGGCCTCGTGAACGACGGTGTTTTTGGCGTCTCGCGCAGCGCCGACGGAGAACATGGCAAAAAACTACGTCCGCCTCTGTGTAATCGCGTCCGCGATCGGCATCATCGGCATCATGGGCATCGCCGAGCTTGCCGAGCTCGAAGCGCGTACCATTCTCTTCGTCACCGGCCCACACGTGCTTGGCCTAGCTTCGACGTGCTGGCTGGGATGGCTGCAGCCAACTGCAGGACAAATCAGCCTGAGTGGATCTCTGGGCATGGCCGTGCTGCAATGGTGGGACACGTTGGGCCGCCGAGCGGACGGCCTTGACTGGCGATTCAACAATGACCTCTCCGCGGGATTGACGTGCCTCGGTAACTATTTCATCGTCGTCATCATTCTTTGCGTGACGGGAACATACATGGCGCGGCATCAATGCAGGGAGCGCAACTGACGCCGATGCTCAGCCCTCGCTTCCCTATAATGGCCTGCACCGCAGAGGCCGTTTTACGTGGCGCCAGGCACTCTCAGCGCAATCGGGAGTTGAGATTTAGCGGTGCATCGCGCAGCAGCTGAGAAGGTTGCCCTGCTTGCCCATGTTCCGCGCGGAACATCTTGGCTGGCTTACCGGGGAACCATGTTCCGCGCATGCCGCAAGTCCGGCACCTGTGGAGAAATCATGAGCAGCTGGTATCTTGCTCGCAACAAGAAGAAAGTCGGCCCGTTTTCCATGGCCAAGCTCAAGGAGATGGCCGACGCTGGCCAGCTGACGCGTCGCGATCATCTGCTACGTGAAGGGACTAAAAAATGGCTCGACGCGAGCGATGTGCCCGGCCTGTTCGATGACGAGACAGCGGCCAAACAACCTCCGCAAAAACTACCGAAAAAAGTACTCGTTCCTCCGTCCGGCAAGAAATTCTGGCTTGGCGTTGGCGCGGGTGTTGGCGGAGCCTTGCTTCTTGTGTTCCTGGCCTTCTTGCTTTTCGGCGGCAGGAAGGACTTGAACGACACGCCGCCTGATCCGCTGGTCGAGAGCACCGACAAGAAAAGCGATCCTCGGTACAAAGAGACGCGACCCACCGGCGATCCCAAAGTAAAGACGCCTTCCGAAAACCCAAAGCCCGAACCGAAACGGCCCGAACTCGCCAGGAATGCATTTCGCGTTACCGGCAGCGCGAAGATGGACCCCATCGAGCGCATGGACAGCATCGGCGGCAAGCAACTCCGTTACACCATCAACCAGGTGCGCCTCAATGTCGTCATCAACAACAGTCTCGACCAGCCGATCAAGCTCGGCAACACTCTGATGTTTGTCGAAATGGACGACAGCGAACAGATGGAAGGCATCCTGGCTGGTTTTCGCTTACCGGACGAGCCAGATATCGCCAAGGAGTCGGATCGCTGGTACTACAAGATGGCTTATGGCGTGACCACAATTGAGTCACGCTACGCCAACGGCCGGCGTTTCACTTTTGTCGGCCCGGTGCGCTCATTCGATCTGCTCACGGTCATCAACAACACGCGCTGGCAGGACGACTCCAGAGCGGACAAGATTCCGACCGACCTCGCTGCGCGGGGCATGACTAACCTGACAGCCACCTTCAATCGCATGTACTGGATCAAGGACGATGCGCGGCAGACTGTCCGGGTCGCCCTGCCCGAGTTAATCCTGCCGGACAGCGCTCGGTATCGCCTGATTGCGACCTGCAAGAAGGCTGACGCCAAGACCTGGGAAGTTGCCGAGACGGACCTGGTTCCGCTGAGCCCCGCAGCGCTCGAGCCCGTGGTAAGCCAGGCGAAGACGAGCCTCGACAAAGCCGTGCTGGCGACGAACTGGTGGGCGGAGACCGACGCGAAGACCGCATTTCCGGCCCTGGCCCGCCAGGCCGACAGCCTGAGTGGCGGACGACTCCTGCATACGATTCTGTTGCTGTCGTCCCGATACAAAGACCCGAACTGCCGTCCGCGCGCGCGGGCGTTGCTCTCCGCTGCCGCCACCAAGCTGGACGTCACGGTCGCGGCCGCATCGTATCTCGCCGCTCTGGGCGAAGATCCCGATGTGTCAACTCTCATCAACGCGGCTCGTGGTCCGAACGACGAGCAGGCCGCGGCCGTCATCTTCTCGCTGGGACAATTGAAAACTCCCGGCGCTATAACCGGACTCCGAAGGCTACTCGACGACACAAGCATCAAGCAACGACATGCGCAGATCAATGCCAATCTCGCCCTGGCGGAGAAACCGCCTGGTAAGGGACCGAAAGAGACGTTACCAAGGCAAGACGGCACCGTTAAACCAGCGACCATCCAATTTGACAGCCGCTATCACCGATTCCGGATCGGCTTTTCGCCTGACTCCAAGAGCTTGCTCGCGCTGAGCATCTTCAAGGGCGGCACCGTCGAGGCAGGCGGTATGAAGATCACCTTGCCTCCACTGGGCGGCGGCGAACTGTTCCATGCGCACTCCGGGGCCCGGATCAAGAAAAACGTGTTCGAAACGCGGTTCAAGGACACCTTCTTCGATGACATTCGTGGCCACGCGTTCGCCCCGGATGGCAACACCCTGGCGATCGCGGGCGGACACATGGTGGGCCTCTTCGACTTGCAGTCCGGCAAGTTGCTCCGCGAGTTTGGCCCTCGCAATGACACGCGCGCCCCGCTTGTTTTCACTGCCGGCGGCAAGGAACTACTCACCAATCGCATCGGCAACAAGGTGAGCCGCTGGGATCCTCTCAGCGGAAAGGAACTGGATGCGCTGTCGTTGACCGACCTCGACCGCGCCGATTCGCGAGTTTTCTCTCCGGACGGCAAGAAGCTAGCGGGCGGCTGGAAGTACAAGATGATCAAGTGGTGGGACCTGGCTGTTCCCGGCAAGGTCTACGACTTGCCCGGACACGAACAAATCATCACGTCGCTGGCGTTTTCTCCGGATGGAAAGACTCTCGCCAGCGGTTCCGTCGGCGGCGCCAAGGTGTGGGACCTCGCCAGCAACACGAAACGTGCCGTTCTGGGCGGGAAGTCATTTCACGTCGCCTTCTCCCCCAACGGCCGCTGGATCGCCACCGGCGGAGAATACGCCGCCAAGATCTGGGACGCCAGCTCGCTGAAGGAACTGGCCACCGTTCTGCCGCCGAAGCGCGCGGACAAGTTCGTCAATGGGGTCGCCTTTTCGCCGGACAGCGCCACGCTGGCCATCTGGGACGGCGACAACTTCCTGTACCCAGATAAGTCTGCCGTGCGTATCACCTTGTGGCCCATGGAGCGAGTGTTGCAAGCGCCGTGACATCGCGAGCCGGGAGCGCAAGCGTCTCACTCCGCTCGCTGTCCGGCTTGCCACGAGAACCCAATCATGAATTCTGAATGGCGAAACCGCTACGAAGTCGCCCAGGAAGCCGCGTCCGCTGCCGGCGCCTTCGCCCTTGAACATTTCGACAACGATGTCGCCGTCGAATGGAAAGCCGATGCCTCTCCCGTGACCCTCGCGGATCGTGGGGCCGAGGAAATGCTGCGCTCGACCCTGCTTGGGCGATTTCCCGACGACGGCTTTCTCGGTGAAGAGTTTGGCGAGCAGCCCGGAACTTCCGGTTACCGCTGGATCATCGACCCCATCGATGGCACGCGCAGCTTTGTCCGCGGCGTGCCGATCTGGGCGACGCTTGTTGGCCTGCAGTATCGCGGCGAGTGCATCGCCGGCGTCGCGTTCTTGCCGGCCATGAAGCAGATCTTCCGCGCAATGCATGGCGACGGCGCCTTTCGCGACGACCGGCGACTTCATGTCTCGCAGGTCAGCACCTTCGCCGAGGCGCACCTCTTCTACTCCAGCATCTCGTGGTTTCTCAAGGCCGGCTGCGAGCAGAAGTTTCTGCAACTCGTCAAGCAAACTCAGCGTCAGCGCGGCTTCGGCGATTTCTACGGTTTCTTGCTCGTCGCCCAGGGTTCAGGCGAACTGATGGTCGAGCACGGTGTTCACGCCTGGGATCTTGCCGCGTTGAAGCCCATCGTCGAGGAGGCCGGCGGGCGCATGACCGACTGGACCGGCGGCGGCGACATTTTTCGGCCAGATGTACTCACCAGCAACGGCCTGCTCCACGACGCAACGCTGGCTCTGTTATCAAACAGCCGTGAATGAACCTCGCTCGTTGGTCTTGCGAGCCATATCTCGCGCAAAACCCCCAAGCGAGCTTGCTTCACGCTTGTCCGACCTGTTATTTTTGACAGCCGCGTCGCCCAGCTTTTTTCAGGAGGAAACATGGACACCCCACGCACCATCCAGTGGATCGGCGGCACAGACGGTTTCGCCCGCTTGCTGGACCAGACGCTGCTTCCCGAGAAGCTCGAGTTTCGCGATTGCCGCAAGATCGAGGACATGTGGGAGGCGATCAAAGTGTTGTGCGTTCGCGGAGCGCCGGCCATCGGCTGCGCCGCCGCCATGGGCGTCGTCCTCGGCATGCAAACATTCAACGGCAAGGAGCGTGGCAGCTACCGCGACAAGCTGTGCGAAGTCGGCGACTACCTGCGCAGCAGCCGACCTACGGCTGTCAATTTGGCCTGGGCCGTTGATCGTGTGCAACGTTTTCTGGAACCCTACCTGGAAAAGGAACCCGCGCAGAAGCTCACGCAACGACTGCTCGATGAGGCCCTTGCCATTGAAGAGGAAGACCGCCAGATGTGCCGGGCCATCGGCAAGTTCGGAGCGCCGCTGATCGGCGAAGGTCAAGGAGTGCTGACGCATTGCAATGCCGGCGGCCTGGCCACGGCGGACTACGGCACGGCACTGGCCGTCATGTTTTCAGCCGCTGAGCAGGGCCGCACGTTCCGCGTGTTCGCCGACGAAACGCGGCCATTGTTGCAAGGAGCCCGGCTAACCACATGGGAGCTGCACCACCGCGGCATCGACGTCACGCTGATCTGCGACAACATGGCGGCCCAGGTCATGCGTGAAGGCCGAATCAACGTCGTCGTCACCGGGGCCGACCGCATCGCGGCCAACGGCGATACGGCCAACAAGATCGGTACCTACGGCGTCGCAGTTCTTGCCAGGGCTCACAATATCCCCTTCTACGTCGCCGCTCCTTCCAGCACCTTCGATCTCAGCATGCCCACGGGTGACAAGATCCCCATCGAGCAACGTGACCCGCGCGAAATCACGCACGGCCTGGGCCGTTGCATCGCCCCCGACGGCATCAAGGTTTACAACCCCGCCTTCGACGTGACACCCGCCAGCCTCATCGCCGGCATCATCACCGAGAAAGGTGTCATCCAGCCTGTCACCACGGAAAAGGTGCTGGCGATGCTCGGCTGACCTGCGCTGGACAGGATAGGTGCGCTCGGTAAAATGAAGCGCGGCAGGATTCTTACCCGGTAGTGTAACGGTAGCACAAGAGATTTTGGCTCTCTTTGTCCAGGTTCGAATCCTGGCCGGGTAGTTTGACTTACGACGATTCGACGGCCGGCATGTACGCCAGCATGCACTCAAAAAAGGACTGATCGCGATGTGCTGACAGCGGCATGTACTGACTGAACTGGATTGGGAAATAGCGGGTTCGGCTTTCGCAGGGCCGGTTCCACCTCGGAGCCGGCCCTTTATTTTTGGCGGGAGGGCAGCCATGAAGCTGGAAGAAGTACGAGCTGCACTTGCGGAACTCGATGCCTTCGAGCTTCCAAGGAATCTCATCGAGTACGACCGGCGAGGTTTCATCAAAACGCGTCAACAGCTCCCAGAACTGATCAGCCGCCTGATCCGCATGACGGCGGCGTTTGTGCGTTCTCTCGAAGCCGCTCGTGCAGACATCGAGTTGGCGCGGAGAGTCACCGCCCTCGGGGACCTGACTGGTCCGAACAGCGCCTTGGAGAAGTCTCGGCAAGCAGCCTACGATTGCGTCGCCCGAGCCATCAAGAGGTTCAAGCTGCCGGACGGCTCGTATCCAGCTTGCGGCCTCACGAAGAAGCGGGCCAGGGTCAGCCTCACTGGGTCGAGCCCTCGTTCGCTCGCCTGGGACCGAGTTGCTAACGAGTGGCCCAGGTTCGAGAGATTCCGTGGCGACATAAACGAGATCATCTGGAATGTCGCTGATGCGCTTCGCTACGCTGACTGGCTCCTGAAAGTCACTACGCCAGTTGCTAAACCCGAAGGTCTGAAGCTCTGGCGCGACCAGCTGTTTCATTTTTCGGCCGCCGTGGACGCGGGCCAGCTGCTAGGTTGTCGTCTCATTGGCCTCTGTGGCGACGCCTTGCACGACAGGAAATGCAGTTACGACGCGTATCAAGACGTGACAGACGTGTTGAAAAACAACTTACCGGAGCGCCTGCGAGCAGTAAAAGAAGCCGCCGCAAGCTTGTTTCGGTCAGCGCTGGAGCGACAGCAGGGTGCGCAAAACGCTCAAAAGCCGATACGGTCGATTACGATGTCGGTCGGAGAACGCAGCTATACGATGGAGACCGACGGCGCTCAGCCCCTCTCGTTCTCTGATGAGGAAAAGCCCATCATTGCTCTTGTTGCACAGAAGATCGCAGCGGGTGCGCCAACAGAGCTTGTGCCTTTGAAGGCTCTGCACTTGGCAATCCATGAGGTAAATCCTGACCGTCGCACGTTCTCGGATCGTTTGCGCCAAACGTTGCTCCGCCTCAACAAGCGCGTCCGGAAAGCAATGGGCAGGTTGCCGGACGACATGAACTATCTGGAGTCGAAAAAGGGCAAAGGCATCCATCTGACCGCGCTCGTGGAGTGGAGAATCACGGACAAGTTTAGGGCAGTTTTGTCACCTTCGTCCGCTTGGGCGCATCCCGCCGACATAAACATCCTTGCGGAAACCCAGCCTGATCGTGGTCAAAAACTTCCTGCCCGCTCGCGGCATAGGGAAGCAAAAGATGATGAGAACGACGATCAGGATTGAGTCTCGTTGGATCACCGTTGAAGCACCGTGACACCACCGTGACAAAAAAAGGACTTTCGCCTATCCGCGGCGAAAGTCATGCCAGCCACAACGATTTGGCGCGATTCTACTTGCGCGATTCATCCTTCCTGCCAGCCCCTTCAATTCCCTGCCACGAGCGTTGTTTTCATGTCAAGTGGGGCGAGTTCTTTGACAACTGAAGCCGACCACGCGGTCGGGACGGTCCAGTGAGCCATTGAGGAATCTGGACCTGAGCAGGGTGGAACAAACTACCCGTTCATATTCGGATTGTTTTCTTGAATTGGAGGAATGCTATGCGGAGCAAACATCAAGACGATGTTACCGCGACGGCTGTCGCAGAGCCGTTGCTATTTGGTGCTGCGGAGTTGGCGAGGCTTACAGGCCGAAGCGTTCGCAGCATATGGAGAGATCACGCAGCGGGCCGGCTTCCACGACCGGTTCGCCTGGGTGGAGCAGTTCGTTGGCGACGAGACGAGGTGATTGCTTGGATTGCCGCAGATTGTCCTACTCGCGAAGAGTGGGAGAAGGAGAGCGGTTGCCATGAGTAATTCTCTTGTTTCGGTAAATGCCGGCCGCCCAGCGAACGTAAGCGATGTACTGACACTGGGCAAGCTACTTGCCGAGAGCAAATTCTTCCCAGATGCCAGCGCTGCGGCCCAAGCCGTGGTCAAGGTACTCGCCGGGCAAGAAATGGGTTTCGGTCCGGTGAGCGCGATGACCGGCATCAACATTATCAGGGGGAAGGTGTCGGTCAGTGCCAACTTGATGGCTGCTGCTATTCGTCGCAGCGGGCGCTACGACTACACGGTCAGGCACCTCGACGATCAGCGATGCGAGATCGAGTTCTTCATGGATAAGCAGTCCATTGGCGTTTCCAGCTTCTCGCTGGGCGACGCCAAGAAAGCCGGCTTGAGCGGCGACAACTGGAGAAAGTACCCGCGAAACATGTTGTTTGCGCGGGCTATGAGCAACGGGGCGAAATGGTTCTGCCCCGACGTTTTCAACGGTCCGGTGTACACGCCGGACGAACTGGGTGCGGTCGTCGATGGCGAAAGCGGAAACGTCATCACGGTATTGCCCGAACAACAAGAAATGGTGCCGGCTCAGCAGTTGCCCAACTCTGAGCCTTATGTCGAGATCGAGCAGCTGGTCCGTCGCAAGGGAGCGGACATCGCTCGCCTGCTCGCCCACTACGAGGCCGCGTCACTGCACGACCTCACGTCTGAACAATCTGCCGAAGTCGTCGAAACGCTGAGTAAGCGCCCCGACGTACAGCAGGGTCCGCATGGCGCGGAATCTGCCAGCACAGACAAAAACTAATGAGGATCAAGAATGAACACGACATTTGCAAACAAGTCCGCAACGCTGCGCCCCGAGGGCGTGTACAAGGTCCGCGCAACCAGGTGGGGATGGTCGGAGACCAAGACCGGCAATGCTCGGTTTTGGATGGCCTTCGACATCCTGGGCCAGGCCGACTGGGACAACCTCAAAGCCGATCCGAAGCCGTGCGAACCCGGCACCGGCACATGGTCCATCACCATTGCGTCCGAGGACAATGTGGCGTGGCTGATGAGCAACGTCCAATCCCTCGGATACGACCGTGATGACCTTCGTGGTCTCGATCCCGACGAACCCAACGCCTTCAACTTCGAGGGCAAAGAGTTCTTCGCGTCGTGCAAGCACGACGAGTACCTGGGCAAGACGAACGAAAAGTGGTCGTTGTTCAAGCCCCGAAAGCTCGGCAAGGATCGCTTCTTGGCGCTGAGCGAACGCTTCAGCGGGGTGGTGAAGCAGTTGCAGCAACAACATGCTGCGAAGGCGACCACGCAGACTGAATCCCCCAAGTCTGACGGCAAGCCCCTGCCGTACTAACAACCACAGTTCAGTCCCTCCCGGTACGCCCAGCCGGGAGGGATTCTTGGAGTAATGAATAAATGGAACACATCGACCAATTCCTGGCCCGCCTGACTGGTGTGATCGAAACCGGCACCGGCTGGAAAGCCTGCTGCCCATGCAGCCGTCATGGGCGTGATGGCAAAGACAAGAAGCCGTCTTTGAGCGTATCGCTTGGCGAAGACAAGAAGATCATCCTCTTCTGCTTCGCCGGCTGCAATACCGACGACATCATCGCCGACATGGGCCTTGAGTATCGAGACCTTCGCCCCAAGGACGAAGCCGAAGCGACTGTGGATTCATCGGCCAATGCCGCTGACACCGCGCCAGTTACCTATGACCGCCCCCGACCTGCCGACTCTATCGACGCGGCGCTTCATCACAGCGTCTACAGCGTTTTGCAAGCGAAGCTCACGCTCAGCGACACGCATCGCCAAAACCTGCGCGACCGCGGACTGAGCGATGAGCAAATCGACCTGCGAGGCTATCGTTCCCTTTCCTACTTTTCAGTGCGACAAGGGCTTGGCGCTCTGCGTGAGCAGTTCGGCCAAGCGTTGTTGCAGGTGCCCGGCTTTGTTCACAAGGACGGCAAGATATGTGCCGTCGAAATGCCTGCCGGTATTCTTATTCCGATCCGAGACATGCAGGAACGTATCATCGCGTTGCAGGTTCGGTGTGATGAGAATCGTGGCGGCGGCAAATACCGCTGGTTCTCTGGCGGCGACACGAGTAGCAGATCGCCGGCGCACGTTCCGCTTGGCGTCAAGCCATCCGACACCATTCGTGTGACGGAAGGCGGCCTCAAGGCTGACATCGCCTTCGCCCTCGATGGCGTTCCGACGATTGGCACTGGCGGCGTCTCTGCTTGGGACCCGGCAATTCCTGTGCTGGCTCAGCTAGGTGCCAAAACGGTCCGGGTCGCGTTTGACGCCGATGCGCGGGACAACTTCAGTGTTGCTACGGCAGTGACCATGTTCTGTACGGCGCTGTCTCATCAATTCGAGGTGCAGGTCGAAGTGTGGCCCCTTGAGAAAGGCAAGGGAATAGATGACCTGCTTCGTAGCGGAGGAAAGCCTGACCTGCTATCTCGCGGTTCTTCAGGACATTTCCTCCGAAGTCTTAACGCTGGCATTAAAGGCGGCTCGGCATTGTTCACAGTCGAACAGGTTGATCCACCGGCCGAGTTCACTTCTGACGAGCCAGAACCTATCACACCAGAGGAGTCAACACCTTGCGCGACTCCGTTGTCCGATTCGCTGGTTGAAGCATCACAAGCCATCGCAGCGCCGAGGGGACCTGACAAGTTCCCCTACGGCTCCGGTGATCCAGCTCCGTTTCCGCTCGACTTCTTTCCTGAACCGCTCCAGGCGGTCGCGAAAGAAATCGGGATCATCCGACTAGAGCGTATTTCGTCTGATGAATGGCGAGGATCTTGAGTTTGAAGAACTCGTGATCTCGGAAGCCATAGGCTTGGCGTTTCAT
>Ga0194131_10001105_pt1 | contig 46646 bp, 41 predicted proteins | sample TA2KigO120mmetaG_FD_148631 | JGI IMG/M metagenome (GOLD analysis project Ga0194131, IMG submission 148631) | Freshwater microbial communities from Lake Tanganyika, Tanzania - TA2015053 Kigoma Offshore 120m | ecosystem: Environmental > Aquatic > Freshwater > Lake | place: Tanzania: Lake...
GAGCGCGGCGCCACCGGCAGCGGCGACGGCGGCGGAACGGACGAAGTCGCGGCGGGACGGACGAGGCATCGGCGCACGGTCGCGCGCCGGCGCGACCGCGGCAAGCGCGCGATGTCGGTGCGGCAGAGGTGGTACAGGCGGCGGCGGTGTGGCGGCGCCGTGGCGCGGGATGCGTCCGTGTCGCGGCGCATCGGTTCGTTCATGCGCCGGCGCGTCGATGCGTCGATGCATCGTTGCGGCGCCGATCCGCGGCTCATGCGCGGCGTGCGACGTGCGCTGCGGCGCCGCCATGCCGTGCCGCACGCATCCGCCGCGTCACGCGATCAGGTCGCGCATCACCGTGCCATGGACGTCGGTGAGGCGCTGGTGGCGCCCGCCGGCGAAGAACGTCAGGCGCTCGTGATCGAGGCCGAGCAGCGGCGAGCGCGCGCGGCAGCAGCGACGACGCCGCCAGTAGGCCGAAGCCGTTGGAACACTGGCGCAGCAGTTCGCGGCGGGAGCAGTCCGCGCGGGCGCGGCCGATCGCGCAGCCTAGGAGTCCGCGTCACGGAAGGCCACGCCGCCCGATACGCGTCTTCGCGCCCGGAGGCTCGCCGGCCACCGTCCGCGGATTCACTGCTCGGCGAATGCGCCGATTCGCCTGCGGTCGTCGGCTTCGCGCCAGTCACGAATGCACGCACCGGTTCAGCGGCAGTCCTGTGGCGCAGGCTGCCAACGCGCCGCCGCTGGCCGCGATCACGCGACCGCGGCACCGCACACGCGCGCCCGGCCGCGACCCGCCGCCGTCAGTTCGGCTGGTAGTGGTACAGCAGCCAGTACACCACGACGCCGGTCACCGACACGTACAGCCAGATCGGCGCCGTGACCTTCGCCCACTTGCGGTGCTGCTCGCGCCGGTCCTTCAGCCCGAGCCACGCCGTGCGCAGGATCAGCGGCACCTGCACGACCGCGAGCACGACGTGCGAGATCAGCAGCACGAAGTACACCGGCCGGATCCAGCCCTGGTGCGGGAACTGCTTCTCGTTGCCTGAGAAGTGGTACACGAGGTAGCAGACGAGGAACGCCGCCGAGAAACCGAGCGCGACGAAGATCAGCTTCTTGTGCAGCTCGACGTTGCCGCGCTTGATCGCAATGAGCGCGCCGACGAGGAACACGAACGCGCAGGCGTTGAGGACGGCGTCGACGTGGACCAGAATGGCAGTGTCGAAGGCGGCGAGCATGGGGTCACTGGCGCGTGAGCACCATCGTCGTGAACAGCAGCGGCAGGTAGACGATCGACGTCAGGAAGGTCATGCGCATCGCCGTGTCACGCCGCGTCAGCGCGGCGATCGCGGTCGGAACGAAGAACAGCAGGTCGAGCCAGATGGTCACCGCCGCGTAGCGGTCGTCGACCATGCGCGTGTAGTACGGCACGAAGCTGGCGATGCCGAGGCCGGCGACGTACAGCAACATCGTCAGCGATGTGCGGTGGCCGCTCGGGTCGAGCGTCGGCAGCATCTGCATGCCGGCGCGCGCGTAGTCCTCGCGGTAGCGCCAGGCGATCGCCAGGAAGTGCGGGATTTGCCAGCAGAAGAGGATCGCGAACAGCACCGCCTGCGGCATCGCCAGCTCACCGACGACGGCGGCGTGGCCGACCACAGGCGGCAGCGCGCCGGGGATCGCGCCGACCAGGGTGTTGAGCCACGTGCGCGTCTTCATCGGCGTATAGACCAGCACGTAGCTGACGACGATCGCCGCGCACAGCGAGCCCGCCGTCCAGTTCCACTGGCCCGACGGCCGCGAGCCGTTCGGCGCCATCGGCGAAGCGAACACCAGCACGAGCAGGACGCCGGCGATCGACGTCGCAAGGCCGAACGCGAGCACTTCCGCGGGCGACAAACGCCCGGTCGGCAGCGGTCGCTGCTGGGTGCGCACCATCAGCGTATCGAGGTGCCGCTCACGGTGCATGTTGAGCGCGGCGGCGCCGACGGCGGCGAGGAACGTGCCGACGGTGACCGCGATCAGCAGATCGAGCGGCGGATGACTGCCCTTCGCCGGCCAGCCCATGTAGGCGCCGGCGACGACGGCGAACACGGCGAGCGCCGATAGGCGCGGCTTGCCGAGCTCCCAGTAGGCGGACAGCTTGCCGCCAGCGGGCGTAGTGACGGCGGTCATGCGACGGCCTGCGCGCCATCGGGGCGGCGCGTGGCGCGGAAGACGTGCGCGGCGAGCGTCGCCATCAGCACGGTCAGCAGCGCGCCGATCAGCACGTGCACCGAGATCGCGGTCGCGGCGCCGAGCTGCTCGACGTTCTCAGGGCGCTTGCCGTCGGGGTTGCGCACGGCGAGCGCGACGAAACCAAGCGCGATCTGCGCGATCATCAGGCCGATGATGGCTCGCGCGAGGCCCTTGATGCCCGGCGCTTCGCCGAGCCGGCCGACAGCGAACGCCGTCGCGATCGTCGCGACGAGGAACACCACCAGCGCGTTGCCAACGTGCGTCCACAACGCGTGTGGGCTGTTGGTGTGGCGCGCGATCGCGCCGACGATCGTCTGCGCGACGAGCATCCCCAGCGCGAACAGCGCGAGCCCGCGGCCGCTGCCGGGGGGCACGCTCGTCACCGGCGCGGTGGCGCGGTGGCGGTCCGACAGCTGGTACGCGAGCCAGCCGAACGTCGCGAACGTCAGTTGCGCGAGCGTGCCGTGCGTCACCGACGTGACCGCCGGCAGGTTCTTCAGCACGCCGAGGCCGCCGACGACGCCCTGCGTCAGCACGAGGCAGCCGCCGAGCCACGCAGTCGCGCGCGCGCGCGGCGAGCCGAGCCGACCGAAGTGCAGCCACAGCGCCAGCGCCAGGGCGAGCAGGCCGGTCGCCGACGCCGCGACGCGGTGAAAGTGCTCGAAGAAGCCGGGCAGCGTCGTGTAGCTCGACGCCGGCATCACCTGCCCGTCGGACAACGGCCAGTCGGGGTAAGCCATGCCCGAGCCGGTGCTCGTAGTCAGCGCGCCCTTGAGCACGGTGATCGCCGCCGTGACCAGCAGCGCGAGGCACAGCCGGAACGGCCCGCGGCAGGAGCCTAGGGACGACGGCGGGGTGGCGGGCGCGGAGGTCATGAGATGGCGGGCCCACAGACAATGCCCCCCTGGCCCGCGATTTTCAGCCGCGCAGGCGGCGCCGGCGGCGCGCCACGGCCTCGCCGCAGCGATTCGCACGCCGGATGCAGCCGTCCGAGCGGCTCAGCGGGCCGGACGCGCCGGCGCGCCGCGGGAGTCGTTGCCGAACGCCTCCCAGATCGGGCGCTCGCTGTCCTTGATCGTCGCGATGTCGACCGCGCGGTCGAGCGCCAGCGTTGGCTGCCGCGTCGCCGTGCACAGTAGCGTCTTGACCTCGACGTCCTTGCCGAGCGCGTTGGCCACCTCGAGGTGCGCGATCGCTGCGTTGGCCTCGCCCAGCTTGAGGTTGCAGATGCCGAGGTTCTTGTGTGTCAAGCGCGCGGCCGTCGGCGGCAGTTCGGCGACGTTCGCGAGCGACAGCTCAGCGACGGCGCGCTGCCACTGGCGCTGCTCCATGAACTTCTCGCCGCGATAGAGGTGCGTGATCGTCGGCGTGTCGAGTTGGCCCTTCACGACGGTGAAATCGGTTACCTCGATCCACGGCTTGTTCTGGAACGTGTTTCGCACCACGCCGGTGACGTTGACGCGCTGGTACAGATCGAGGCCGTAGAGCGTCTCCAGTCTGGCGCTCGACTTGCTCAGGAAGAGCAGGCCGAAGACGTCGTTGTAGGCCTTCTCCTGCCAGATCGGCTGCTCGTCGGCCCACGCGTAGAAATTGGCGAACTCCGTCGGCGTGAACTTGGTGAAGAGCGGATTGGCGATGACGCCGAGCGACGCGAACTGGACCGTGAAGTTGACTTTTACGTTCTTGAACGCCTCGGGATCCTTGCGGACCTGCGTCAGCGTGGTCGCGACGCGATTGCCGAACTCATGGTCCTGCGCCGGCAGCGCGGCGACGGCGAGCAGGAAGGGCACGAACAAGGCGCTTCTCATGGCAGTCTCGACTGGTTCCAGTGGCTCGGAGCGAACGTCCGGTCCGGCGCCGCGCCCGGAGCCTCGGCGCCGATCCCGGGCGCATCGCGCCGGCGTCGGGCCCGCGCAACCGTTTCCGGCCGCGCGGCGGCGACACTGCGACGAAGCGCTCGCTGAACGGAGCTTCGGCCCCGGACACGTGCTTGGTCCGGACGCGCGCACGGTTGCCCGTGGCGCATCGAGGTATCGGCGCGCGCGGCGGCGCGGCTTGATACGGCCACTCCGGTGGCGCGCGCCATCCGCGCCGGCGAGCACAAGTCCGCGCTGGTATGACGCCTTCGCGCAGGTCACGATGCGGCTATCGGGCGGCGCCGTCCATTGACGGCCGACCGCCGCCAACACCTCGAATCATGCGCACCCTCTCGTTCTCGTTCCCCGTCGCGTCCCTGCTGCTCGCCGGCGCGGCCACCGCCCAGTACTACGAAGCCCGCAACGCCGGCATGGGCGGCGTCGGCACGGCCTCGTCCCACTACCTCGCCGCCGGCTGGGCCAACCCGGCGCTGCTGACGCGCAGCCGCGCGAGCGACGACTTCGGCGTGATCCTGCCAAGCATCGGCGCCACGACGTACGACAAGGACGGCCTGGTCGACGACATCAACGACTTCGTCGACGCCGTCGACCGCGTCGACGCCGCCGGCACGTACACGCAGCCCGAGCTGATCGACCTCGCCGACCGTCTCACGGGGCTCGACAACCGCCAAGTGACCGGCACGCTCGGGCTCGGCCTCATGCTGGCCATCCCGTCGCGCCGCTTCGGCTTCGCGCTGCACGCCAAGACGTTCGCCGACCTGCAGGCCTTCGTGGACGTCGATCCGGCCGACGTCAACGCGCTCAACAACCCGGGCTTGATCGGTTCGTCGCCGACCTTCCTCAGCGAGGCGCGCATCGTCGGCGTCGCCATCACCGAGGTCGGCGTGTCGCTCGCGACCTCGTTCGGCGACGACTCGTCGCGGATCTCGTTCGGCGTCACGCCGAAGCTGCAGCAGGTCGACACGATCAACTACGGCGTCAATGTCGACAGCTTCGACAACGGCGAGTTCGACGACGACCAGTACCGCAACGACGACAGCGCCTTCAACCTCGACCTCGGTGTCGCCTGGGAGATCGAGAACGGCATCACGCTAGGCGCCGTCGGCCGCAACCTGATCGACCAGACCTACACGACGGTCGACACGCTCGGCCAGGCCTTCGTCTACGACCTCAACCCGACGGCCGCCGTCGGCGCGGCGTGGCAGCATGGCATACTGACGCTCACCGGCGACGTCGACGTGATCATCGCCGAGCGCTTCGGCACCGAGGGCGGCCTGGGCGACGACAACGTGCGCCTCGCCCGCGCCGGCGCCGAGCTGGACCTGTGGCGCTGGCTGCAGCTGCGCGTCGGCTACCAGACCGACCTGGAGAACACGCTCGACGACGCGATCAGCGCGGGCCTCGGCCTGTCGCCGTTCGACGTGCTGCACATCGACATCGCCGGCACGTACGTCAGCGACAACAGCTACGGCGCGGTCGCGCAGCTCGGGCTGACGTTCTGATCGGCCCGGCGCGCTGGCGCGCGGCGATCAGTCGTCGCCGCGCTCGCGCTCCCGTTCGCGCTCCTTCTCCTTGCGGCGCCGCAGGCGCTCCGGCGCCTCGCCCGCGCGCCACATCAGCACGATGGCCGTCGACCCCCACTCGCGCAGGTCGACGTCGAGGTCGTCGCCGAAGTCGTCGTCGTCGAGCACGCCGGCCTCGAAGTGGAACAGCACGCAGCCGTGCGGCGCCGTGCGCTCGAGCAGCTTGCGGGCCTTGGCGAGGCACTTGACCGGATCCTCGGCGACCAGCGCGTACGGCGGGTCGAGGAACACCAGGTCGGGCGCAACCTCGGCGTCGACGGCCTTCGCGTCGTCGCGGTGGCCGGCGCCGAACACCGCTGGCGTCATCGGCGGCGGATCCCACGCGTCGGCGCGCTGGATGCAGGCGCGGCCGACCGCGTCCGGCCCGAGCAACTGCAGGTTGCCGCGCAGCACCTCGAGCGCCTTGTTGTTTTTCTCGACGAACAGCACGCGGGCGGCGGCGCGGGAAAGCGCCTCCATGCCCGACGCGCCGGTGCCGGCGAACAAATCCCAGACGTAGGCGCCCTCGACGCGGTCCTGAACGATGTTGAACAGCGCTTCCCGGACCTGGCCGAGCAGCGGCCGGGTGCCAAGCCCGCGCACAGCCTTCAGCACGCGACCGCCGTACTCGCCGCCGATGATCTTGAGGCTCACGCGCGGATGGTCGCCGCCCGGCGGCGGCTTGGCAACGACGCGGCGGCTTCCGCGCGCGTCCGCCGGGCCGCATGCGCGACCGCGCGAACAGCGCGCTCCCCCCGCCGCCAGCGCGCGCTATCGTGCTCCGCCCCCGCAATGACCGCGCTCCCCGATCGCTTCGGCCGCCCGCTGCGCAACCTGCGCCTGTCGGTGACCGACCGCTGCAACCTGCGCTGCCAGTACTGCATGCCGGAGGAGGAGTACGTCTGGCTGCCGAAGTCAGACGTGCTGACGTTCGAGGAGATCCTGCGGCTGGTCGACGTGTTCACGTCGCTCGGCGTCGACGAAGCGCGCGTGACCGGCGGCGAGCCGCTGCTGCGCCAGGGGCTGACCACGCTGGTGCGCGCGCTGGCGGCGCGGCCGGCCCTGCGCGACCTCGCGATCACGACCAACGGCGTGCTGCTGGCAGAGCACGCGCAGGCGCTGAAGGACGCCGGCATGAAGCGCGTGACGATCAGCCTCGACACGCTCGCCCGCGAGACCTTCCGCCTGCTGTCGCGGCGCGACGACCTGCCGCGCGTGCTCGCCGGCGTGCAGGCGGCCCGCGACGCCGGCTTCTCGCGGCTCAAACTCGACACCGTCGTCATCGCCGGCGTCAACGACGGCGAACTGCCGGCGCTCGTCGACTTCGCGCGCGACGTCGGCGCCGAGATCCGCTTCATCGAGTACATGGACGTCGGTGGCGCGACGCGCTGGCAGCTCGACCGCGTCGTCACGCGCACGCAGATGCTCGAACGGCTGCAGCGCGCGTTCGGACCGATCCGCGCGCTCCCGCGCGCCGACAGCGCCCCGGCCGAGCGCTTCGAACTCGGCGACGGCACGACCTTCGGGATCATCGCGTCGGTGACGCAACCGTTCTGCGGCACGTGCGACCGTGCGCGACTCACCGCCGACGGCACGTGGTTCACCTGCCTGTACGCGGCGACCGGCGCCGATCTGCGCCGACTGCTGCGCGGCGGCGCCGACGACGCGACGCTGCGCACGGCGATCACGGCGACATGGCAGGCGCGCGGCGACCGCGGCGCCGAGGTCCGCGCCGGCCTGCCCGACCGCGCTCCGCTCGCGGCCGCGGCGACGCTGCGGCAGCAACCGCACCTGGAGATGCACACGCGCGGCGGCTGATCGCGCGCGCCACAGCCACGCCGCAAGGCCCTGTCAGCGCGCCGGATCGTCGCGAAAGCGCTCGGCGACGCGATGGCATGCGAGCACGACCAGCGTCAGCGCCGCCGCCGGCGCCGCCCACGGCCGCCACTCACCGAGCGCCGCGCGCTCGACGCCGCTGCGCAGCATCTCGCCCCACGACGTCGACGCGCTGCCGGTCGCGAGCCCGAGGAACGCCAGCGTCGCCTCGGCGACGACGGCAGCGGCGACGCAGAACGCTGCCGTCGTCGCCAGCGGACCCTTCATCTGCGGCAGCACATGAGCGAACAGCAAGCGTGCCTCCGACACGCCGAGCCCCCTCGCCGTGCGCACGAACTCGCGCTGGGCGAGCGCCAGCGCCTCGGCGCGGGCGATGCGCGCGAAGCTCGGCCATAGCAGCGCCGCGAGCGCGAGCCGCGCCACCGTCGCCGAGTCGCCGAGGAAGGCCGCCGCGAACATCAGGAACAGCAGCAGCGGCAGGCACGCGGTCAGTTCGACGAGCCGCAGCACGCAGGCCTCGAACCAACCGCGCCGCAGACCGGCCCATGTGCCGAGCAACGCGCCGACGACAAGCGCCAGCGCTACGGCCGGCGCGGCCAGCGACGACAGCGCCGAGGCGCCGTGCACGATACGCGCCAGCAGGTCGCGACCCAGCTCGTCGCAGCCGAGCCAGTGCGCCTTCGACGGGCCGACGCCGGCCAGCGCCGCGTCGGTGGCGAGCGGTCCGTGCGGCACCGGTGGCATCCAGACGACGACGTCGGGTCGCGACAGCGCCAGCCAGTCGCGCCAGCCGCCGCCATCGGGCGCGACGGCCGCGCGACCGACGAGTTCGGCGAACGCCGGGAACGACCATGCGCCATCGCGCCGCAGCGCCAAAGGCGCGTCGTTGGCGACGACCGGCGCAAGCGCGCCGAGCGCGACCAGCGCGAGCGCGAGCCAAAGCGACGGCGCGCGCAGCAGGCGGACCGGCGCGCGCGGCGGCTTCACGCTGCTCCTGCGCGGCGGTCAAGGCGCGCGTGCAGCCAGTCAGCGAAGGCGAATGCGAGCAGCGTCGCGATCGCGCCAAGCGTGACCAGCGCGAGCAACAGCGGCTGGTCCTGTTCGCTCGCGGCGGTGAAGGCGAGATGGCCCAGCCCGTCGAGCGCGAATGCGTTCTCGGCAACGACCGAGCCGCCGACGAGCATCGGCAGCAGGCTGCCCGCCAGCGTCGCCGCCGGCAGCGCGCCGTGGCGACGCAGGCGACGGCGCAGCACCGCGGGCTCGGCGCCGAGCGCACGCATCGTCTCGACCCACGGCGAGCGGTCGGCGCGCGCCACCGCGTCGCGGACAAAGCGCGCGACCAGCGCCAGCGGGCCGACGCCGATGACGGCGACCGGCAGGACGAGATGGCGCGCGCTGTCGAGCGCCTGTTGCCACGCCGGCCACGTCGTGGCGTCCGGCGAGCGCAGGCCCGAGACCGGCAGCCACTGCAGGCCGGCGGCGCCGAAGGCGAGCAGCAGCAGCGTCGCGACGAGGAACTCCGGCAGCGCCGCGAACGCGAGCAAGAGCGCCGAAGCCACGCCCTCGCGCGCCGTGCCGGCAGCCATGCCGAGCCGCGCGCCGAGCGGCACGCCAACCCCGAACGCCAGCAGCAGCGCGAGCCCGCCAAGCAGCGCCGTCGTCGGCCAGGCCTGCGCGATGCGCCGCCACAGCGCGTCGTGATCGCCGTTCGGACCGGCGAAGCGCAGCCGCGCGGCGTTGCCAAGCCACTGCAGGTAGCGCGTTCCCAGCGGCGCCGGCTGCAAAGTGACCGGATCGACCATGCCGAACTGCGCGCGCAGTTGCAGGATCGCGCGTTCGCGCGCGTCGAGGTCGGCGAAGGCGCGGTCGCCGGCGGCGCGCGCGATCGCCAGCTCGGCGCGGTCGACCGGCGCGAGGTCGACGACCGCGAAGGTCGCGAAGCTGACGCCGAGCAGCATGCCGCACAGCCACAGCAGCCGTCGTAGGAGGCGCAGCATGCGTCAGTCGCCGACGAGCACGGCGAGGATCGCCGCCTTGGTCTTCTGCCAGTTCTCCTGCTGGCCGGAGCCGCGCAGGTACTCCAGCGTCAGGATCGGCCAGCGCAGCGTGTGCCCGACCCACGAGCCGAGCGAGCCCGGCGTCGGCGCGATCTTGTCGGACGGCTTGACCCGCAGGCCCGACGCGCGGCCAAAGCGCTCGGCAAGCCGCTCCGCCGGGCCGTCGAAGTTGATGAACGTGTCGCCGCGCCATGCGTGCGCGACGACCATCACGTCGGGCCTCACGGCCAGCACGAGATCGTGCAGCGCCTTGGCCTCGGGCTGGTCGAGCGGCTTGTCACCGCGGCCCTGACCGGGCAGGTAGTTCTTCGCCGGATAGTTGCGGTTGAGGTCGACGCCGTTCCTGTTGGCGCGCGTGCCGGCGACCGAGCCGTCGGGGTTGGCGTCCTCGAGGATCGTCAGCGTGACCTTGTCGACGGCTCCGGGCGTGGCGAGGAACGCCGCCGGCAGCTCCGCAGTCGCGATCGCGCCCTCGCGCTCGTCGCCGTGGATGCCGCCGACCCACAGCGCCTTGCGCGGGCCATGGCCAAGGCGCAGCACGCGCAGCGGCCGGCCCTCGACGCTCTTGCCGATCGCGCGCCAAGTCGGCGGTTGTGGCACGGCGACGGCGACGGCTTCGGCGCGCGACGCGCCGGCATTGGCCGGCTGGCCACGCCAACGTTTTTGGACGCCCCCCGGACTGCCACTGACGCAACCCGCGGCCAGGACGAGGAACCATGCGACCGCCCGCATGGCGCACACCATACCGGCCGGCGGCGGAGCCGACGTGCCTTGATCAGGATTTGCGCGGTCGATCCGCAGTCGGCCTCAGGACTGCTGCAGTTCGCCGCTCAACGCCTACTTCGCCGGGCCGAAATGCGCTGGGCACGCGCGCGCAGCCAGTTCTGCGACGCTAGCGCGCTCAGATGCCGAAGCGACAGGGATCGCTCGGGTCGATCACGAAGGTCGGGAAGCCGGTGATCCACGCCGAGCCCTCGATCTCCGGCACGATCGCCGCGTGTGAGCCGACCTTGGTCTCGCCGACGATGCGCGCGCGGAACGCGGTCTTCAGCACGCTCTCGCTGCGAAACCACTGACCGACCTCGATCTCGCCCTTGCCGTGCAGCACAGCGAGCTTGGCCGAGGTGCCGGTGCCGCACGGCGAGCGGTCGTAGGCCGCGCCAGGGCACAGCGTCAGCGCGCGGCTGCCGGGTTCGACGCCGTCGATCGCCTCGAACAGCTTGACGTGGTCGACGATCTCGTCGGCGTCGTGCGCGGGATGGCGGCCGCGCACGCCTTCGCGCACCAGCGCCTCGCGCACCGCCGTCGCCGCCTGCATCAGCACCGGCAGCGCCGCCTTGTCGACGGTCAGGCCCATCTGGTCGGCCTCGACGAACGCAAACCAGTTGCCGCCGTAGGCGATGTCGGCCGCGACCTTGCCGAAGCCGTGCACCGGCACGACGACGCGCTGGCGGAGCAGGAACGACGGCACGTTGGTGATCGTGACGCTGACCGGCCTGCCGCCTTGCACCGCGACCTTGCAAGTCACTACGCCCGCAGGCGTGTCGAGCCGGATGTCGGTCACCGGCTCGACGGCGGGGACCATGCCCATCGCGACCGCGACGGTGGCGACGCCGATGGCGCCGTGGCCGCACATGCCGAGATAGCCGGCATCGTTGGCGAAGACCACGCCGAGGCTCGCGCCGGGCGCGCACGGCGGCAGCAGGTAGGCCAGCACGATCGCGTCGTGGCCGCGCGGCTCGCGCACGAGCGCGCGCCGCAGGTGGTCGAAGTCGCGTTGCAGCGCGGCGCGCTTCTCGGCCATCGTCGCGCCGGGGATCGGCGGCAGGCCGCTGGTCACGATGCGCGTCGGTTCGCCGGCCGTGTGCGAGTCAACGCCCTGGATCACCTGAGAGAACTGCAGCATGCGCGCATCATGCCGCGGCGGCCCCGAAACCTGCACGCAGGCATCGGCGCCCGACCGGGGCCGACCGACCGCAACCGAGCCGCAGCGGCATCGACCATTGCGACGCCAGCTGCGCCCGGGGCCACGCCCGGGACCGCGGCGAACCCGCAGAACAAGCGTGTGCGACCGCATTACGAGGGAGCGGCGGGCCGTAGCGCGAGGCCCAGCGCCAAGGCGAAATTGCGCGCCGGGCCCCGCCGCCGCACGCATCGCCGCGATGGCGCCGGCGGACGGAGGAGTCCGCGCCGCTCCGCGCGATGCGGCTCGCCGGCGCGAAACGGAACCCTGCGCGCGTCGCTGGACGCGCTGACCGCCTGGTTACCGGCCGGCGCGAACCACGCGTTCAGCCTGGCGATCCCGAGCAACCCGGCGCTGGTCGGCTTCCAGCTCTTCTCGCAGTCGGCCACCTGCCAGTTCCCGGCGCAAGACGCGTTCGGCGCGCTCACCAACAACGGCGTCGCCGGCATGCTGGGCAGCATCTGACCTGGACAGCCAGTCGCCGGCCCTGCCGGCGCCGCGCGCGTTGCCAACCATCCTTCCCGGCGCTTGGACATGAGCGTGCCCCGCCGTGATACTCCGCGCCCCCACAATGGCAGCGCCCGACCTCTGGACCTGGATCACCATTCCCGCGATCGGCGGTCTGATCGGTTGGAGCACCAACTGGCTGGCCGTGAAGATGATCTTCCGGCCGATCAAGCCGCGACGCATTTTGTTCTTCAAGGTGCAGGGCCTGATCGGTCGCCGCCAGCAGGACCTCGCCAAGGCCATCGGCCGCGTCGTCGGCACCCACCTCGTCGAGCACACCGACATCGTGCGCGGCCTCGACCACCTGGACTTCAGCGGCGTGCTCGCCGCCGTCCTCAACAAGGGCCTCGCGCCGAAGGTGCAGGAACTGCGCGGCCTGCCGCTGATCGGCGGTTTCCTCACCGAGGAGCGTGTGCAGGGCATCCGCGACGCGATCGTCGCCGGCGTGATGGAACACAAGGCGACCGTGCTCGAGGAGGTCGAGAAGGGCCTCGCCAAGGGCCTCGACGTGCCAACGCTGGTCGAGAAAAAGGTCGCCGGCTTCGCCATCGAGAAGCTCGAGGCGATGATTCTCGAGGTCGCCAGCCGCGAGCTGCGCGCGATCGAGATACTCGGCGGCGTGCTCGGCGCGCTGATCGGGCTCGCGCAGGTCGGCTTCCTCGCCTGGCACGGCCAGCCCGCGTGAGCCGTTACGCCGCCAACTCGCCGCGACTAGACCCGTCCGCATCGCCATGAAGGCCCGCTCGCTCGCCCCGCTGCTGCTCGCCGCCGCCGCCGCCGCGCAGGGCGGCCCGACGAAGTTCGCCGCCTACCCCGACCGCGACGCACTGTCGCCGTTCCGGTCGCCGACCGACGCCTACGCGCCGCCGGACGAGGCCTTCCGCCTGCTGCGGATGATGGAGGCATTGGCGGAATCGGCGTCGGCGCAAAAGCGCTTCGACATCGACGGCCGCGAGGTCGTCGACGACCCGCGCTGGCGGCAAGCGCGCGAGGACCTGCTCAAGCTGCCCAACGGCCTCGACGCCGGCTACCTCGCGCAGATCGTCCGCAACAACAAGAACGCCGCCGACCGAGCGACCGCGTTCTACGCGATCTTCCACGTCGCCCGCGTCGATGACGTGTTCGAGCTGATCGCCCACGTGCCCGGCGAGCCGCTGCGCACGATCCGCGAGCGCGCCTTTCCGCTCGCGATCGCATTCCTGCGCGCCAACGCCGGCCGGCGCTTCGGCGACCTCGCGCCCGAGAAGCAGGCCGAGCTGAAGGCGACGCTGCCTGCGCCCGGCAGCGCGCCGGCGCGCGCGGCCGGGATCGTGCGCGGCCCGATCCCTGAAGACCATCTGCACAAGCTGCGCCTGGTGCCGTTCCTGCAGATGTTCGACTTGCCGGAGCCGATCGACCAGGCGCAGGCGCTGTGGTTCGTGAAGGAAGCGTCGCTGGTGCGGCCCGACCTCGCGCTGGCGTGGCTCGAGCCGTCGCTGCCGCGCGTGAAGGAACTGCTGGTCTCGCCCGAAGCAAAGACGCGCGCCGAGGCGGTCGGCCTGTTCCAGGCGATCGGGCCGAAGGACCTGCCTGCCCCGCCCGAGGACCATGCGGCGCTGACGGCCTGGGCCGACGAAGCCGCGAAGGCGCTGTTCCCGCCGCTGCGCAACCTCAACGACGCGATCGTGCAATTGCATCCCGGCCGCGAACGCGACGCCGTCGCCGCCGCCGGCCTGACGGCGCTACAGAAGTCGTCGGTTGTCGATCCGTGGGTTGGCAAGGCCAAGGACGGCGCGGTCGCGCGCGGCGTGCGCGTTGTCACCGTGCCGGACACGCTGAAACCGCTGGCCATCCCGGCGGGCGCAGTGATCATGTCGGTCAACGGCGTCGGTGTGCGCGACGCCGCGTCGCTGCTGGCGACGCTGACGCAGCTGCTGCAGGCGGGTAGGCCGCCGCGCAAGCTCATGGTCGAACTGCTGATCGACGGCAAGGCGCACGCGATCGAGTACCGCGTGCTGTGAGCGCGAAGGTCGGACGCTGACCGGACCGGCCAGGAACGCGCCCGCCGGCACGTTCGCCGGCGCCGACAACAGCGCGCGCGGCGACCCGGTCGCCTTGGCGCAACAGCGCGCGTCGTCGAACGGCTATCGTGCGGTGATGGCCCACCCCCGCCGCCTGCCGCCGCCGTCCGCGCTGCTCGCCGTCGTCGCCCTGCTCGCCGCTCCGCTGGCCCTGCCGGCGCAGGGCAAGGCCGGCAAGGACAAGGCGGGCAAGGAGAAGGACAAAGCCGTCGCCGCGGCGCCGAAGGACGACGCGCTGACCGCCAAGGAACCGGCGATCGTCGCGATCGACAAGTTCCGCAAGGCCAAGGTCAGCACGAAGTCGGTCGACTGGAGGAAGGCGCTGCCCAAGCCCCCGCAGTTGCCGTTCGACGCGGCGCGCGCGTACCGCTGGCACCTCGAGACCAGCGTCGGCCCGCTCGTCGTCACGCTGCTGCCCGAAGCGGCGCCGATGCACTGCAGCAGCGTCGTCTACCTGTCGCGCTGCGGCTTCTACGACGGCCTGCAGTTCCCGCGCGTGCTCAAGGGCTTCATGGCGCAGGGCGGCAGCCCCGACAACACGCAGGCCGGCGACGCCGGCTACAAGCTCGACGGCGAGCTGAAGAGCGGCCAGAAGCACGACAAGCCCGGCGCGCTGAGCTCGGCCAACGACGGCAACCCGGACAACGAGGGCTCGCAGTTCTTCCTGACGTTCGTGCCGACGCCGCACCTCGACGGCAAGCACACCGTGCACGGCTTCGTCACCGAAGGCGTGGAGACGACGTTGAAGAAGCTCGAGGAGAAGGGCGTCGACAAGGACGGCGACCCGCTGCCGGAGAAGGTCGCGATCCTGCGCACGTGGATCACCGTCGCGCCGAAGGACGGGGCGGCGAGCACGGGCGGAGAGGAAGGCAAGGCCGGCAAGAAGGCCGGCGGGAAGTGACGGCGGGCGGCTACGCACTAGACGGCGCGACCAAGCGCGATCGCGAGCCGCTAGCCTGCGCGCATGACGACGTTTGCCGACCGGCTGTGCGTGCGGCCTGGGAAGGAGCTGCAGCTCGCCGACCGCGACCCGCGCGGCACGCCGAGCTTCGACGGCGACAAGGAGGCGGGCAGGGCGCGGCTGCGCCAGCTCAACGCGCAGCTGGAGAAACTGCAGGAAGCCCTCTACGCGCAGGGCAAGCGCCGGCTGCTCGTCGTGCTGCAGGCGCTCGCCGCCGGCGGCAAGGACGGCACGATCCGCAGCGTCTTCGACGGCGTGAACCCGCAGGGCGTCAAGGTCGCGTGCTAGAAGCGGCCGACGCCGATGGACCTGAAGCTGCCGGACGGCGATCCGGGGATCGAGGGCTGCAGGTGACGTGAGGGGGCGGGGCGTCACTTCCGCCGCGTCCGTTCCGCCTCGCCGCTACGCTGCCGCCTGCGTGAACCACCAAGACCCGCCCGTCCGCCCGACCGATGTCCTGATCCTGGGCGGCGGCTTCGCCGGCGCCGGCTGCGCCCGCCGCCTCGAGCGCCTGCTGCCGAAGGCCGCGCGCATCACGCTCGTCAGCAGCGAGAACTACTTCGTCTTCCAGCCGCTGCTGCCCGAGGTCGTCGGCGCCAGCCTGTCGCCGGAGCACGTGATCAGCCCGCTGCGCCACCTGCTGCGCCGCACCGAGGTCGTGCGCGGCGAGGTCACCGCCATCGAGCTGGCGGCGAACGCCGCCGAGGGCGGCGCCGCGGCCGGCCGCGTTACGGTGGTCGCCGAAGGCGGCGGCGAGACCGCGGTCTACGCGCCCGCGCACCTCGTGCTCGCGCTCGGTTCGGTCGTCGACACGAGCCGCATGCCCGGCATGGCCGAGCACTCGCTGCCGATGAAGAACGTCGCCGACGCGCTGGCGCTGCGCCACGCGATCATCACGCGGCTCGAGCTCGCGGTGCTGGAGTCAGACCCGGCCGAGCGGCGCGCCCTGCTGACCTTCGCAGTCGTCGGCGGCGGCTTCTCCGGCGTCGAGACGGCCGCCGAGATCAACGACCTCGTGCGCAGCGCCGCGCGCTTCTTTCCGTCGCTGCACAGCGCGCCGATGCGCGTCATCGTCATCCACGGCCGCGACCAGATCCTGCCCGAGCTCGACAAGCGACTGGGCGCGCACGCGCTGAAGGTGCTGCAAGAGCGCGGCGTCGAGTTCCGCCTCAACGCCATGACCCGCGCCGCCTCGCGCGAAGGCGTGTACTTGCAGGACGGCACGATCGTGCACGCGCGCACGGTCGTCTGCACGGTTGGCAACGCGCCGCATCCAATGCTCAAGGCAATCGCGCCTGCGGGCAGCGGGCGCTTGCCGACGGACGCGTTCCTGCGACTGCAGGGCAGCGAGCGCGTCTGGGCGCTGGGCGACTGCGCTGCCAACCCCGACGGCCACGGCGGCATGTCGCCGCCGACGGCGCAGTTCGCGTCGCGCCAGGGCGACGTCGCCGCCGCCAACATCGCCGCGGCGCTGCGCGGCAAGCCGCCGCAGCCGTTCCGCCACAAGAGCCTCGGCCAACTGGCGACGCTCGGCCACCGCAACGCCGTCGCCGCTGTCGGCAACCTCAAGATCACCGGCTTCCTGGCGTGGTGGCTGTGGCGAACGATCTACTTGATGAAGCTGCCGCGCTTCGACCGCAAGCTGCGCGTCGTCATCGACTGGACGCTCAACCTGTTCTTCCCGCGCGACCTCAACGCGCTGGCGATGAAGCCGACGGCGCGCCACGGCACCATTCACCTGGAAGCCGGCGAACAGTTGTTCGCGCAGGGCGATCCGAGTGGCGCCTTCTACGTCGTCGACCGCGGCTCGATCCGGCTGACGCGCTGCGACGCCAACGGCTGCGAAGCGGCGAGCGACGTGCTCGGGCCGGGCGAGCACTTCGGCGAAGGCTCGCTGCTTCGGCAGGGCGTGCGCACGACCACGGCGACGGCAGTCGAGCCGACGCGCGTGCTGGCGTTTCCGGCGGCGGAGTTCCGCGTGCTGACCCACAGCTTCCGCGGCCTGCGCAAGCTGCTGGACGCGACCTCGCGGCGCTTCCAGCCGGCGAATGCGATCCTGCCGAAGTGGGTGCCGGCGGAACAACTGCGCGCGCCGATCGCCACCATCATGAGCCGCAATGTCGTCGTGATGGCCGCCGACACCTGCCTGCGCGAGTGCATCCAAACGCTGCTGGACCAGCGCATCAACGCCTTCCCGATCGTCGACGCCAACGGCCGCCTCGCCGGCCTTGTCACCAGCACCGACGTCTTCGCCGCGCTGCGCGCCGACTCCGACCTGCAACAGCCGCTGCTGCAACTCGCCACGCGCGACGTGCAGTGCATCGCGCCAACGACGCCGATCGAACGCGCCGTCGAGATCATGCGCCGCCGCGACGTGAAGCACGTGGTCGTGGTCGACGGCAGCCAGCGCGTGGTCGGCGTCGTGTCGATCAAGGACGTGCTGCGGTTGGTGGCGGGCGCGGCAGCGACGAGGTGAGAGGGCGGCGACCATCGCTGGCGCGCCTGCCCAGCCCGCCCGGACACGCGCTCCGACACCCCCATTCTGCGCCCTGGGGGGAACCCGACGACGGCGACCGGCACCCTGCCGGCGCCACACCCGCGGCGCGGCCAAGAGTCCGCTCCCGCGGATCGACCTGCTCCCTCGCCTGCCCCCCGTAACGATCAGTGCCGCCAGCGCCCACCACCCGCCACTCCGACACCGTGCCGCCAGCGCCCTTCGCCTGCTATCCTGCTCGGTCCGCATGGCGCTCCGCCTCCTGCTTCCAGCCCTGCTGCTGCTCGCGGCCGACGACCCGCTCAAGGTCGGCTTCGCGAAGCTCGCCAGCTTCGACTACCAGGAAGGCATGACGCTGCCAAAGGAAGTGACTGACCTCGACGAAAAGCTGGTCGAGATCCGCGGTTTCATGCAGCGCGAGGTGCCGGGCAGCGAGCCGGTGAACTCATTCCTGCTGATCAATGACGCTTGCGGCTGCAACGGCACGCCGAAGCTCAACGAGATCGTCTTCTGCACGCTGCCCGACGGCGTGACCACCGACATCAAGCCGGGCGTAGTGACCGTCTCCGGCAAGCTGTACGTCGGCGAGGAGAATGAAGACGACGTGGTGATCATGATCTACCAGCTCGATGCGGACACGGTGAAGTGAGGGTCAACGCCTTGCACGTCCTGTTGGTGCTCGCCGTCGCTTCGCCGCTGCTCGCGCTGCTGCCGCTGATCCAGGGCCCGGTGGACGACTGGCCGAAGGAGGTTGAGCGCGCGTGCGCGTCGCCGCGCTACGGCCTGCGGCTCGCCGCCGCGCGCAAGGTCGCCAATGGCGGAAGCGCCGCCGTGCCAGCAGTCGTCGCCTGGGCCGACAAGAACGGCCGCAACGCGCTGCCGCAGACGCTGGTCGACGCAATCGCCGACGCGGCGACGACCGAGGCGCCGGTGCTCGATCTGCTGACCATGTGGGCCGCGGACCGCGACTTCTACTGGCGCGCGTCGGCGCTGCGCGGACTGGCTCTGCGCGTTCGCACGGCCGGCTACCGCCGCGTCGCGATCCTCAAGCTGTGCAAGGCGCACGCCGACGACCCAGCGTGGCTGGCGCGCACGCACGCGCGCTTTGGCCTCGCCCTCGGCGGCGACGACGGCGCGATGGCGCTGCCTGAGAGCGACCCGCGGGCGCGCGCGCGCCTGCCGCTGTTGCTGCTGCAGCAAGGCAAGTTGCCGCCGCTGCAGCCGCTGCTCGACGCGCTCGGCGACGAGCGCACGTTCCAGGAGACGCCTTGGGGCCAGCAGGCGGCCATCGAAACGCACAAGACGCTCAAGGCCTGGCTCGGCGACGACCATCCGCTCGCCAAGGGCGGCGCGTTCGCCGACACCGCGCAGGCGCTCGCCGCGATGCAAGCCGCATGCAGCAAGAAGAGCGGGCAGGCGCTGACGCTGCCGCAGGTCGCGCGCGACCGCGACGTCACGCTCGCCGGCGGCGTCGAGCTGCTGTCGTGCAAGAACGGTGACCAGTTCGTGCAGTGGACCGACGATGGCCGCGTGTTCCTCGGCGTCGACGCCGCGCGCGAACTCACCGTGCCGGCTGCGGCATGGGCCGAAGTGTCGAAAGATCGGACGGCGCTACGCCTGCCGAACGCCATGGGTGCGGTGGTTTGCGACAGCATCCGGCTGCGTTGGGCCGCGCCGCAGACGCACGGCAAGGCCGCCCCCGCGAGCCTGCCCGCCGACGCCACGAACTGGCTCAAGCGGCTGGCTCAGGCTATCGAAGATACGGGCGATGCCAAGGCGGCGGCGGACCTGCGCGCCGGCCTCGAGCAGTTCGCCAGCCGCTAGCGGAGCACCAACCCCAACCATGTGTGGCATCATCGCCGTGCTGCGGCGCGCCTCGGCGCGTCCGGCCCCGACGTCCGCGTCCCTGCGCGCCGCCATGGCCGCGGCTGAGGCGGCGCTCGCCGGCGCCGTCGATGTCGCGGCGCTCGATCGCGCCGCCGGCGCGCTCGGCACGCTCGACACGGCGCTGCGCGGCGTGCCCGGCCTACGGACCCTGCTCGCCGACCGCGCGCTCGCCGACGAGCTCGCTGGGCGCGCTCAGGCGCTCGCCGGCTGGCTCGTGCAGCACGAGGCGGCCATCGACGGCGACGCCGCGGCCGCCAGCGCCGACTCGCGCGTCGAAGAGCACAACCGCGCGCTCGTGCGGCTCAAGGACGCGCTGTGGGCCGTGCGCCGCGATCGCCTGCCGCACGCCGCCGGCGTGCGCGGCCTAGCCGGCGACGACGCACAGGCGGCCGGCGCCGCGGCAGCTTGGTCGAGCCTGCAGCTCGCGCTCGACGCGCTCGATCGCCTGGAGGTTCGTGGCCGCGACTCCGCCGGCGTGTCGATCCTCGTCAGCGGCATCGAACCCGACGCGCCAGCGCTGCGCTCACTGCGCACCGCGCGCGACAACGACCCGCTGTTCCAGGACGGCTCGGTGCGCGCGGCCGACGGCTGCCTCGTGTTCGTCTACAAGCACGCCGCCGAGATCGGCGAGCTCGGCGACAACGTCAAGGCGCTGCGCGCGTCGATCACCGCCGACCGACTGCTGCGCGCGGCCATGCGCCAGCCTGGCGCCGAAGCGCTCGTGCTCGGCCACACCCGCTGGGCCAGCGTCGGCATCATCAGCGAAGCCAACGCGCATCCGCTGACGCACGAAGAGCTCGCCGGCAGCGCCGGCCCGCTCGTGCTCGGCGCGCTCAACGGCGACGTCGACAACCACCATGACCTCGTGCGCAGCGAAGGTCTGCGCCTGCACGAAGCGATCACCACCGACGCCAAGGTGATACCCGTGCTGGTCTCACGGCAGATGCGCGGCGACAAGCCGCTGGCCGATGCGTTCCGCCGCACGGTGGCGACGTTCACCGGCTCGGTGGCGATCGCCGCCGCGTCGACCCGCGAGCCGCACCGGCTGGCGCTCGCGCTGCGCGGCTCGGGACAGGCGCTGTACGTCGGCTGCGCCGAGGACACATTCGTCGTCGCCAGCGAGCCGTATGGCGTCGTCGAGGAGTGCGGCCGCTACCTGCGCCTCGACGGCGAGACGCCCGGCAATCCGCAGAATCCCGCCGCGTCGCGCGGGCAGGTGGTCGTGCTCGACCGCGCCCGCGCCGGCGAGGTCGCTGGCATCGCGCGCCAGTCGTACGACGGCACGCCGCAGCCGGTCGCCAACAAGCTGTTGGCGACCGCCGAGGTCACCACGCGCGACATCGACCGCGGGATGTTTCGTCACTTCCTGCACAAGGAGATCGGCGAGGCGCCGCAGTCGCTGCGCAAGACGCTGCGCGGCCGCATCGTCGTCCACGGCGGTCGACTGCGCGCCGCGCTGCCCGACAGCTCGCTGCCGCCGGTCGTGCGCCAGGCGCTCACCGCCGGCGGCATCCGCCGCGTGTTGGTGATCGGCCAGGGCACCGCGGCAGTCGCCGGCCAAGCGGTCGCCGGCTTCGTCGCCGACGCGCTCGCCAAGGCGACGATCGCGGTCGAGGCGCTGCCGGCGACCGAACTCAGCGGCTTCCAGCTGCGCGACGACATGCGCGACACGCTGGTGATCGCGGTGTCGCAGTCGGGCACCACCACCGACACCAACCGCACCGTCGACCTCGTGCGCGCGCGCGGCGCCCGCGTGCTCGCGATCGTCAACCGCCGCGGCAGCGACCTCACCGACAAGGCCGACGGCGTGCTCTACACGAGCGATGGCCGTGACGTCGAGATGAGCGTCGCCAGCACCAAGGCCTTCTACGCGCAGTGCGCGGCCGGGCAGCTGCTCGCGCTGACGCTCGCGCGCGCGGTCGGCGTCGCCGACGACGCGCGCGAACACGAACAGCTACTGGCGCTGCGCGCGCTGCCGACGGCGATGCGCGCCGTGCTGGCGCAGGACGAAGCGATCACCGCGATCGCCGAAGCGCACGCGCCGCAGCGCCGTTCTTGGGCGCTGGTCGGCAACGGCAACAACCGCGTCGCCGCCGCCGAGGTGCGCATCAAGCTCAGCGAGCTCTGCTACAAGTCGATCGCCTGCGACGCGACCGAGGACAAGAAGCACGTCGACCTGTCGACCGAGCCGCTGGTGCTCGTCTGCGCCGCCGGGCTCGGCGGCTCGACCGCCGACGACGTCGCCAAGGAGGTGGCGATCTTCAAGGCGCACAAGGGCTGTCCGATCGTGATCGCGACCGCCGGCGAAGCGCGCTTTGCCGCCGCGGCCGCGACGATCCACGTGCCCGCCGTGCACCCAGCGCACGCGTTCCTGCTGTCGACGATGGCCGGGCACCTGTTCGGCTACCGCGCGGCGCTGGCGATCGACGGCACGGCGCTGCCGCTGCGGCGCATGCGCGGCGCGATCGAGGCGACGTTCGGCGCCGGCACGCCGAACGTCGACTGGCAGGTGACGCTGCGACCACATCTGCTCCCGGCGTGGGCCGAGTTCCAGCGACAGCTCGACGCCGGCCGTTACGACGGCGCGCTCGAAGCGCGCACCGCCGCGCGCCTCGTGGCGTTGTGCAGCCACGCGCTCGGCTTCGTGCCGCTCGATGCGCTGCCGACGACGCTCGGCGAGAGCGGCGGCCCCGGCGTGGTCGTCGATCGCCTGACCGAGGAACTGACGCGCGCGATCGACCAACTGACGCGGCCGGTCGACGCCATCAAGCACCAAGCCAAGACCGTGACCGTCGGCATCTCGCGCACCGACGAAGAGGTGCTGCGAGCGCCGCTCGTGCAAGCGCTGCTCGCCGCTGGCGCGCCGCGCGACCGCGTCGGCTATCGCGACCTGCGCGCGCTCGCCGGGCTCGACCCGGCGGTCGCCGAAGTGCTCGGCAGCACGCGCTACCGCATCGACGGCGACGCCGAGGCCGGCACGGCGCGCATCGAGGCCATCGACCAGCGCGGCATCGCCGCCGGCATGCGTTCACGCACGGCCGGCAACCCGCCGCTGCGCGGCACCAAGCACCTCGTCGCCGTCGAGAAGCAGTGCTTCCTCGCCCGCGGCCGCAGCGACGACCGCACCGTCGTCATGGTGCCCGAAGTCGAGCAGAACAAGGCCGTTGGCCTGACCCTGCTGCATGTGCGTTTCCGCGACCGGCTCGACGCCGCCACGCTGCGTTCCGTGCTCGCCAGCTACCGCCACCGCCACGCCGCGCTGGTCGACGCCGTGACCGAGACCGAGGCGACGTTCGACGAGGCGAAGCTGGCGGAGATCCCGGTCGTCGACCTGCTGTGCGAGCCGATCAACACGCTGGCGGACCGCTGGCGCGACGGCGCGCGCAAACGCGAACGATCCTGACGGGCTAGTGCGGTTCGGGCGCGCGGCAAACGCCCGGCGGCGAACGCGGCTAGCCGGTCGACGGCGCGTTCACGCTCGGCGGCGCCAAGCTGACGGCCAAGGCCGCGTACATGCGCAGGGGCGACAACGAGCCAACGCCGTGCACAAGACGGCGGCCGGAAGGCCTCGGTCGACTTCCCGGCCGAGTTGAAGAAGGGCGCCGAGGCGTTCGCCGCCGCCAAGGGCAAGTAGCCGCACCGTCCACCGCGGCGCAACGCGCCGGCGGGCAGGCCTGACAGCACGGGACGCCGCCGCGAGCCGCCGGGTCGACGATCCGGCGGCCCGCGCCCTTTTCCGCGCCGGGCCGGACCCTATCCTCTCCGCCCCGATGCCCGTTCCCCTCATCGACCTGACGCGCGACAAGGCGCTGCTCGCCGAAGTCGAAGCCGCCGTCGTCCGCGTCGTCCGCAGCGGTCAGTACATCCTCGGACCCGAGGTCGAGAACCTCGAACGTGAGTTGCAGCAGTACCTCGGCTGCAAGCACGCGCTGACCATGTCGTCCGGCACCGACGCGTTGCTGGCGCCGCTGATGGCGCTCGGCATCGGCCCGGGCGACGAGGTCGTGCTGCCGACGTACAGCTTCTTCGCCACCGCCGGCGTGGTCGCGCGCGTCGGCGCGACGCCGGTGTTCGTCGATGTCGAGCCGACGTGGCTCAACGTCGACGTGCAGAAGCTCGAAGCGGCGCTGCAGCGCTGCAAGCGGCCCAAGGCCGTGATGGCGGTGCACCTGTTCGGCGCCGCGTTCGACGTCGACGCCGTGCTCGCCGTCTGCCGCAAGTTCTCGACGCCGCTGATCGAGGACGCGGCGCAGGCGATCGGCGCCAAGCACCAGGGCCGCATGGCCGGCGGCGACGGCCTGTGCGCCGGCTGGTCGACGTTCCCGACCAAGAACATGGGCGGCATCGGCGACGGCGGCTTCCTGACCACCAACGACGACGACTTCGCCGCGACCTGCAAGCTGCTGCGCAACCACGGTCAGGCCGAGCTCTACAAGCACCACAAGATCGGCGGCAACTTCCGCATGGACGCGATCCAGGCGGCCGCGCTGCGCGTCAAGCTGCGCGGCATGGAGCAGGTGACCTTGCAGCGCCGCGAGAACGCCGAGCGCTACCGCAAGCTGTTCGCCGAGGCGCAGTTGCTGGAGTGGTGCAAGCTGCCGGTCGACACCGACCGGCACGCCTACCACCAGTTCGTGCTGCGCGTGCCGAAGGCGCAGCGCGACCCGGCGATCGCGCACCTGCGCCAGCAGGGCATCGGCTGCGCCGTGTACTACCCGATCCCGTTCCACCGCCAGCCGTGCTTTGAGTACCTCGGCGCCAAGGCGGCGGACTTCCCGGTCGCCGAGCAGGCGGCCGCCGAAGCGCTGGCGCTGCCGATCTTCCAGGGCCTGACCGAGGCCGAGCAGATCGACGTCGTCGGCGCGCTGAAGAAGTTCGTTCGCGCATGAGCGCCATGAACGTCCGCTCGCTGCTGCTGCCGTTCGCCGTCTGGTTCGCTGCGTGCGGCAGCGCGCCGCCGGTTCCGCCTGCGCCCCAAATCGACGCCGCGCGCAGCGAGCCCGCAGCGCCCGTCGCCGAGCCCGCGCCTGGCGCCGCACCGGCGGCGACGCCGACGGCCGTCGAACCCGTCGCCGAACCCGCCCCGTTCTCGCCGCCGCGGCTGCGCTTCCCGACGCGGCTGACGTCCGTCTCCGGCACGGCGCTCGCCGCGCAGTGGCGCGCGCTGCCGCTCGCCGAGCGCGAACTGCGGGTCAAGTCGCAGTTCGCCGCCGGCAACGTGCCGGACCGCCTCGCCGCGCTCGCGCCGGTGACCGTCTCCGAAGAGATCGACGGCGAATGGCGCACGATCACCGTCTGGTGCGCGCCGGATTACTTCGCTATCGGCACCGACACGGACGACCTGCGTATGCCGCTGTCGCCGCAGACGGCGCAGTGGCTGTGCGACCAGCTCGACTGCGTGCTGCCGACGCCGCGCCTCGTCGACCGCATCTGGCTGCAAGCCAAGGCCAAGGTCATCCCACAGCCGATCAGCCCCAAGGACCACGACATCGCGTCGCTGCAGATCTTCGCCATGCACGACCGCATGGTCGACGCGCAGACCTGCCGCGAACGACCAGACGCGCTCGTCGCCGGACACAAGAAGGACGTCGTGCTGTCGACGCTGCTGCAGGCGTGGCCGGATCGGGTCGTGATCTACGGCTGGCATCGGCGCGACGGCGCCGCCATCCAGCCCAAGTCCAAGGCGCACACGACGGCGCACGTCGACTACAGCCACGGCGTCCGGCTGATCGCGCGCGCCGCGCTGCTCGACGGCCAGCCGACGACGGTCGACGCCGTGCTCGCCGACCCCAAGCTGAGCGTGCTGCTCAGCGACGAGGGGCCGCTGGCGACGGCGCGCTACCCGTTCCAGCCGGCCGGCGGCGACGCCGGCGCGGACGCCGGCCGCTGACCGCGCAGCAGGCGGACGGCGAGCAGCGCGCCGACCACGTTGAGGGCGCAGTCGCGCAGCGCGTCGAAGCCGTCGCGCGCGCCGTCGGGCCAGATCCACTGGCCGAGTTCGTGCAGCAGCGTGATCGCGAGCGGCACGCCGAGCGCGATGCGCAGCAAGGCGTCGCGCTCCGCGCCGTCGGGCTGGCGGCTGACGCCGAGCATCAGCCCGGTGGCAAGCGTCGTCGCCACCAAGCCGCCGGAGTGCATCGCCCAGTCACGCATCGCTTGCTGCAGCGGCCACGGCCAAGCCGCGAAGTGCGTCGCCAGCGTCACCGCGCCGGCGCCGACCATCGTTGCGACGCAGGCGACGAGGCGCGCGCGCGACATGCACGGCCCGCGCGGCGCACGTCGGCGGGACGGCGACGTGGTGGCGGCGGGAGCGGCGGCCATACCGGGCGCTCAGCGCACGAACTTGTAGGCGCCGCCGTTGTCGGCAGCGAGGCGCTTGAGCAGCGAGCTGTCGATGCCGATGCCGATGCAGTGGATGACCAGCTGACGGGTGCGGTTCCAGCGCCGCACCTCCTCGGCGATGCCGTCGACGTCCTTGACGCGCCCGGCGGACGGATCGCCGTCAGTCAGCAGGTAGATCGTGTCGACGTCCGGGTCGGCGAACGCACGCTCGATGGTGTCGAAGATGTTGGTGCTGCCGGCCATGTTGAACTTGCGCACCTTCTCGAGCAGCTCGTCGCGGTTCTCGGCGTTGAGCGGCCGCAGCGCGTCCCATAGCGGGTGCACCTCGCTGCCGTAGCTGATGACGTTGACGCGGTGCTGCTCTGGCAGCGCATTCACGACGCGCGTGAGCTGCGCCTTCGCCTCGTCGAGGCGCGTGCGCTTCTGGTCGGTGCCGATCTTGGAGCCCATCGAGCCGCTGCGGTCGACGAGGAACGCGATACGGTTGCTGACGACGGGGATGTCGTGGTACGCGATGGTATTGCCACCGCCCGACGTGCCGCCGGCCTTGATGGTGTCGACGTGCGGCAGCGCGAAGCCGACGCCGTTCTTCTGCCACCACGTGTCCCACTCCTTCTTCGCGAAGCACCGTGTCGCGGTGTGCGCGAACAGCGCCTGGTCGAGCTCTTCGCCGAGCCGACCGTCCTCCTTGCCGTAGCGGCCGATCAACAGCGGGATCGAGGCCACGTCGCGGTGCTTGGTGAGGTAGCGGAAGGCGAGCGAACGCGCTTCCCACTGCTTGTGGCCGACGCAGTTCTGGGCGGCGCCGATGCCGGCGTCAGAGCCGAGCTCCAGCAGCAGTTGCAGGCCGAGCAGGCGCTCTTCCAAGTCGGCGCCGGAAGCCAGCTTGGCTAGGTCCTCCCGCCACGACGGGTCCTTGGCGAGGATCTCGTGCAGGTTGGCGGCCAGTTCGATCGCGCGCTTCTTGCCAGCGCGCAGGTCGGCGCGGATGCGGTCGACCAGCGGCTTCACGGCTTCGGGCGGCGCGGCCAGCAGCAGCAGGCGCGCGGCCTCGCGCGACGATGGCGAACCCTCGTCGAGCCCCGTGGTGACGAGGTACTTGAGCAGCGCCGGATCCTTGGCCGCTTCGGACGCGGCGGCCTTCAGCGCCTTGCGCACGACGTCGCCGCCGATGCCACCGAAGCGGATCAGGACGGGGTACAGATCGTCGTCGCGGCAGCGCACGAGGCCGCCGATCAACTCGGCGGCGACGGTCGGCCGCGGATCGCCGACGATGCGCTCGAGCATGTCGATGGCGAGGCCTTTGGCGCCGTCGTGCTCTTCGACGCACAGCTGGCGCCACGCCACCGCCGCGGTCTCGAGGTCGCCTTCGCCGCGCACGAGTTGCACCCGCGCCGCGCTCACTGGCGGCACGCCACGAACCGCGTCCATCTGGCGCAGCAGCCGCAGCCGCTGGGGCATCGGGCCCTTCAGCAATGACGGCGCGAGGCCGCGGGCGGCGCGGTCGCTCTTGCTCTGCACCAACGCCATGACGATCGCGTCGCGCTGGGCCTCGGGCAGTTGCTCAGGCGGCAGGCCAACACGCTCGATCAGGTTGTCCATCGGCCGATCGCCCTGACGCGCGATCGCGCCGGCGGCGGCGACGCGCGCCGGCATCGGCGCCTTCTCGCGCTCGAGCACGGCGGTCAGGTCGGGGCGCAGGTCCGGCCGCGCAACCTTGCCAATCGCCTCGACGACGAACACCAGGAACGCGCCGTCGGCGGCGGCCGCCAGTTCTGTGCACAGGAACTCCGCCGCCGCCGGATGGTCGATCTCACCGAGCCAGACGATGGCCTTCTGGCGCTGGATCGCCTTCTTGGGATCGCCCTTCAGCGCCTCGTAGTCGGCGATCGCCTTGTTGGCCTTCTCGGCCGGATCATGCACGAGGTCGAGCACCTGCGCCGGCGCAATAGCGGCGGCCAGGGTGGCGAGCAGGCAGCAGAGGGCGGTGCGAAGGCGGAACACGGGACCGGGCAAGGTCCGAGGTTTTAGCCGCTTCCCAGAATGGATGCAGGCCCGGAGGCACTTGGCATCGTCGGGGCGGCGGGCTGCGGTCGCCGCGGTCGAACCCTGACGTCAGACCGTCTTGAAGCCGCGGTCCAGCATCGCGCGCGCGGCCGATTCGATCGCCGCCCGGCTGTCGAGTTCGCCGCCGAGCAGCTTCTTCATCGCGTCGGCCACGATCTGGCTGCGGTCGCCGCCCGCGCTGCGGGCGCGCTCGGCGAGGCCCTCGACGGCCGCCGCGCTGGCGCGGCTCGCGCTGCTGATCTGCGCGCTGTCCCGCGTCGCGGCAGGGATCAGCACATCGCGCTGCGCGTCGGCCTTCTTAGACCGGTCGCTGGCGCGTTCGATGCTGCCCCTACTGCCTACGGTGCGGATGTCCATCGGTGACCTCTGCGGGTTGGTGCCTCGTTCATCGGCAGATCCCGTCTCCGCTTGAGAGCCAGGGCGAAAAATCCGGCCAATTCGACGAAATCCCGCTGCCACCGGCAGTGGCAACTCATGCCGGGTGGCACTTCCTGCCGATAGCCCGCCGGCAGGTCCTGCCGACCAGCTCCTGCGTGCCCCCGGCCGAGACGGCGCCGCCCCCCAGGCGGAACCGGAAGACGGACGGATGGCACGCGCGGTGCTCCCGTCGGGCAGGGCAGAGGATCGAAGTCATGTTGACCAGCATCCACGGACGGATCGAAGCGGACCCGATGGCGTTCCCGCAGGCGGCCAACCCGGCCGACGCGGGCGACGCATTCGCGTCCGTGCTCGACGCAGCGATCGACGGCGAGCCGGCGCGCCAACGCGTCGACGCCCGCCACGTCGAGGACCGCCGCGTCGACGACGTCGACGCCGAGGTCGAGGCCGACGAGATCCAGGCGCCGGCGGCCGACGAGCTATCGCGCCAGGAGCGAGGCGAACTCGCCACGCTGCCGACCGACGCGCAGGCGTTCGAAGCCAGTGGGCAAGCCACCGCGACGCACGCGCAGGACGATGGCAATGTCGCCGATGCGAGCCTGGCGGACCGTCCGACAGCCCCGCGCGGCGACGCCGGCAACTCGACGACCGGCGAGCCGACCCGCCCAGCGGGCAAGCCTTCGGCCGAGCCGCTGCTGGCCGCCACGCTCAATCCGATGGCCGCTCAGGCTGCGGCCACGGCGCCCGTCGCTGCCGGCACGGAGAACAACGTCGGCGCGATCGGCGCCGCGCGCGGCGTCGCCGCCGCGGCCCCCGGTCCCGCCGCCGCGCTCGCGCGGCCGAACACGCCGCTGGCGACGCCTGCGGCCGCCGGTTCGCTGCGCACGAACAACGCCGCGAGCGCCGAGCTGATCGAGCAGGCGCGCGACTCGGTGTTCAAGCAGATCCTGGTCAAGCTGACCGGCGAAGGCGGCGAGATGCGGCTCAAGCTGCAGCCCGCCGACCTCGGCGAGCTCGACCTGCGGCTGGTGATGGACCAGTCCAACCGCCTCAACCTCACGATCGCTGCCGAGCGCCAGGACATGGCGCACCTGCTGCAGCGCCACCTCGACGAGCTCAAGCACTCCCTGCAGCAGGCCGGCCTCGAGGTCGCTGGCGCGGAAGTGCAGACGCGCGGCGAGTTCGAGCGCGAGCAGCGCGAGCGCGACGCGCAGCCGCAGGGCGGCGCCGCCGCCGCGGAGCAGGAGATCCAACCGACCACCGGCCGCCGGCGCAGCTTCGTCCGCGCCAACGGCCTCGACTTCTGGGCCTGAAGGAAACCGACATGACCACAACCGGCATCAACTCTCTCTCGACCAGCAACGGCAACGCCGTCATGGGCACGCGCGCCGCGACCATGGGCGACAACCAGTTCCTGACGCTGCTGACGACCCAGCTGCGCAACCAGACGCCGCTGGAGCCCGTCGACAACGAAAGCTTCATGAACCAGATGGCGAGCTACACCACGATGCAGGAGCAGCGCGACCTCAACAGCAACCTGCTCAAGCTGCTCGACTACCAGGGCGTGCTCGCGCGCATGCAGGGCCTCAGTCAGGGCAGCGCGCTGCTCGGCAAGGAGGTCAGCTACGTCGGCGAGGGTGGCACGGAGGCTCGCGGCAAGGTCGAGTCGGTGTTCGTCGCCGAGACCGGCGATGTCAAGCTGAGGCTCGAGGGCGGCGCGGAGATCGACCTGCGCGCAGTGCTCGGCATCCGCGACGTCGGAACGCCGGCATCCACCACAAGCAACACGAACGCGTCGAATAGCGCGTCGAACAACAGCGCGTCGAACGCAGCCAACACCGGCTCGACGACCACCGGCGGCACGGGTCCGACCGGCACGGGCGCCAACGCCATCACCACCATCGCCGAGGCTGCCGACGCCGTGCAGAACGCCGCCGCTGCCTTCACTGGCAACTGACCCGGACCCGCAACCAGCGGCAACAAATAGGAGCACGAATCATGGTCAGCACTTCGCTCTACACCGGCCTGTCGGGTCTTCGGGCCCACCAGACCTACATCGATGTCATCGGCAACAACCTCGCCAACGTCAGCACACCGGGCTTCCGCGGCTCGCGCGCGACCTTCAGCGACATCCTGAGCTTCAACGTCCGCTCCGGCAGCGCCCCCAACGGCGCGTACGGCGGCCAGAACCCGATGCAGATCGGCACGGGCACGTTGATGGCCTCGATCGACATGAACACCAACCAGGGCACGCTGCAGGACACGGGGCGATCGCTCGACCTGGCGCTGCAGGGCCGCGGCTTCTTCACGCTCACCGACGGCAACCAGACCTACTACAGCCGCGTCGGCAGCTTTGGCATCGACGGCAACCGCAACCTCGTCGACCTGCGCAACGGCATGCGCGTCCTGAACAGCTCGGGCGCTGCGATCTCGGTGCCGGCGAGCGGCACGCTGCCAGCACAGCAGACGTCGCGCATCCAGTTCCAGGGCAACCTGCCGGCGACCGTCAGCGGCCCGCTGGCCGAGGTCATCGAGGCCGCCAACGGCCTGAAGGCCGGCAATGCCGCCACCAAGACGGCGACCGCCGCGGGCACGTCGGCGCCGCAATTCGACCTCACCGCGTTCGCCGGCAAGAGCGTGCTCGTGTCGGTCAACGGCGGCGCGCAGCAGACGGTGACCTTCCCGTCGGCGACGTTCGGCGCCGGCCCGGTGCCGGCCTCGACGGTCGCCGCGGCCTTCTCGGTCGCCGGCCTGCAAGTCATCGCCAACGACGGCGCCGGCACGATCCAATTCGACACCGTGCGCCTGGGCGCCGCGGCGTCGCTGAAGTTCGACGACGGCCCGCAAGCCAACGGCCTGCTGCAGGCGATGGGTCTCAACGCTCAACTCGTCAGCGGCACGGAGACGACGGCCGTCGGCATGACCGAAATCGGTTCCATGACCTCGCGCATCACCGGCTATGTGCCGGGCGATCAGATCTCCGTGCGCGGCACCAACCCAGACGGCACGGCGTTCTCCGACACGTTCGTCTTCGGCGTCGGCAACGACGGCACCACGCTCGATGACCTACTCGCCTTCATCAACGCGACGATCGACCCCGACCAGGCGACCGCCACGCTGACCGCCGACGGCAAGATCCGCCTCAGCGCCGACGAGAGGGGCGAGGCCGAACTCAGCTTGTTCATCGGCGATATCAGCGGCAATACCGGCAGCTCCAACTGGTCCAACTTCGTCGTCTCGCAGCAGGGCACTGGCCCGGACACGGCGACCACCTCGATCGACGTCGTCGACACGATGGGCCGCACGCACCCGGTGACGCTGACGTTCACGCGCTCGGCGGCCAACCCGCAGGTGTGGGACATGGTCGCGACCACCGAGGAACCGAACAGCCAGATCACCCAGGACTCGATCGGGCAGATCCGCTTCAACGACAACGGCTCGTTCAACGTGATCGGCGGCGGCACCAACTCGCTGCAGTTCCAGTGGGCCGGCATCACCGAGCGCCAGGACGTGCAGATCGACCTCGGCACCTCGGGCACCTTCGACGGCGTCGCGCAACTCGGCAGCGCGCCCACCATCGCGGCCGTCGACCAGGACGGCTACCAGTCGGGCACGCTGCTCAACGTCGGCTTCGACGCTGAGGGGCGCCTCGTTGGCTTCTACAGCAACGGCCAGAACGAGGAGATCGCGCGTCTGCGTATCACCATGTTCAGCAACGAAGGCGGCCTGCAGCGCGTCGGCGACACGATGTTCACCGCTTCGCCCAACTCGGACGACGCGATCACGACGGTCGCCAACGCCGGCGGCGCCGGCATGGTCCGCGCCGGCACGCTCGAGAACAGCAACGTCGACATCTCGCGCGAGTTCGTCAACCTGATCGAGGCCCAGCGCGGCTTCCAGGCCAACTCGCGCGTCATCACGACGACTGACGAGATCCTGGCCGAACTCATGAACATCGTGAGGTGATCATGGGCAACTACGGAGAAACCGCGCTGGTCCGGGGACTGTCGTTCCTCGCCGAGAAGCAAGCGTCGATCGCCAACAACCTGGCGAACGTCGACACCGCAAGCTTCAAACGCCGCATCGGCGTCGCCGCGCCGCAGCAGGGCTTCGACTCCCTGCTCGACCGCGAGCTCGACGCCGTCTCGTACACGGAGCGCACCGACCGCCAAGCCGGCGTCGTGCGCGAGACCGGCAATCTCATGGACGTGTTGCTGGCCCAGGGCCAGTGGCTGCGCGTCGAAGGCGCCGGCGGCAAACCGATGTACACGCGCAACGGCGAGCTGCGCATCGGCAACAACGGCTTCGTGCAGACGCGCGACGGCTTCAACGTGCTTGACGCCAACGGCCAGGCGATCTCGCTCGGCAACGCCGAGGACGTGCCGTCGGAGATCCGCATCTCGCCGAACGGGACCATCAGCAATCCGGCCAACGGCCAGATCTGGGGCCCGCTCGCGGTGGTTTCGTTCCCCGACCAGGAGGCGCTCGCGCCGGTCGGCAAGGGCCTCTACCGCGACACCAAGAACCAACCGACCACGCAGGCCGCCGACGGCGTCCAGCAGGGTTATCTCGAGGGCAGCAACGTCGACAGCCTGCAAGAGCTCGTCGCGATGATCACCGTCGAGCGCAGCTTCGCCGCGACACAGAAGGCCCTGACGGGCATCGGTCGCATCCAGGACAACCTGATCACCAACATCCTTAGGTAACGAACATGCTAAAGAGCCTCTACACGACCGCCACGGGCATGCGCGCCCAACAGACCATGGTCGACATGATCGCGAACAACATCGCGAACGTGAACACGACCGGGTTCAAGAAGTCGCAGGCCTCGTTCGAGGACCTGCTGTACGTCACGCCGCAGTCGCCCGGCCTCGCCCGCGGCACCGGCGCCGACGCCGTGCCGATCGGCACGCAGATCGGCTCCGGCACGCGCCTCAACGGCACGACCAAGATCTACTCGACCGGCACGCTCGAGGGCACTGACCGCCCGCTCGACGTGGCGATCGACGGCGACGGCTTCTTCCAGGTGCTGATGCCGGACGGCTCGTTGGCGTACACGCGCGACGGCAACTTCCAGGTCAACGCCGTCGGCAAGCTGGTCACCGGCAACGGCAACGTGCTGATGCCCGAGATCACGCTGCCACAAGACGTGATGGAGGTCTCGGTCGACCCCGAGGGCCGCGTCAACGTGCGGACGGCCGGCAGCCCGGAGACGACGACGCAGCTCGGCCAGCTGCAGCTGCACCGCTTCGTCAACCCGAGCGGCATGCTCGCAGTCGGCAGCAACGTGCTGCGCCCGACCGAGGCGTCTGGTCAGCCGATCACCGGCAATCCGGGCCAGATCGGCCTCGGCTCGCTGCGCTCGGGTTTCCTCGAGCGCAGCAACGTCCAGATCGTCAACGAGCTGGTCAACCTGATCGTCGCGCAGCGCGCGTACGAGGTGAACAGCCGCGCGATCCAGGCCAGCGACCAGATGCTGTCGACGGCGACCAACATCGGTCGCTGACCGACAGCGCCACCACGCCACGAACCACCCCCCAAGGATCGAAGGAGAGAGGAACAGGACCATGAAGCTGCTCGCGTTCCTGTGCATGTTCGCCGCCGCGATCGGCGGCGGCGACGAGAAGGGCAAGGCCGTGACCCCGGTCAAGCTGCGCCCCACCACCGCCGTCCGCGGCCTCGACGTCAATCTCGGCGAACTGTGCGAACTGCCCGGCGACGCCGCCGGCGCCGCCATCGCCCGCATCCGCTTCGGCCCCGCGCCCAACCAGGGCTTCACCCGCACGGTGTCGCGTGCCGACGTCGTGCAGTCGCTGGCCGCCGCCGGCGTCGACCTCGCGACCGTCAAGGTCGAGGGCGCCGACGAGACCATCGTGCAGGCCGTCTACGTCGAGATCAGCGCCGACGAACTGATGGACGCCGCGACGACGACGCTGCAGGCGCAGCTCGGCGTCGAGGGCGGTGACGTCGAGTTCGACGCGCCGAACAAGCCCCGCATCCTGCACGCACCGCCCGGCCGCCAGAGCCAGGAACTCAGCGCCCGCCTGCGCGGCGCCCGCACCGGCATCAACACCGCGGTCGTCGAGGTCGACGTGCTCGTCGACGGGACGTCGTTCCGCAAGATCCCGGTGACCTTCAAGCTGCAGCGCTTCCAGCAGGCGCTGAAGACGCTCGGCGCAGTGCGCGCTGGCACGCCGCTCGGCCCGGAGACGCTCGCGCTCGTGCGCGAGCCGATGGACCAGCAGACCGCGCTCTACCTCGACCGCATGGACCTCGTCGAAGGCCTGGTCGCGGCGCGCAACCTGCAGCCCAACCAGCGCGTCACCATCGGCGACTGCGCGCAGCCGGCGGTGATCCAGCGCGGCGACCTCGTGACGGTCGTGCTGACCCGCGGCCGCGTCAAGGTGACCGCCAAGGCGCTCGCCAACCACGACGCGCCGCTCGGCGGCCGCATCACGCTGACCAACGTCCAGTCCCGCTCGACCCTCACCGGCATCGTCCAGGGGCAGGGCCTCGTGGTGGTGCCGCAATGAACACGACCATGAACGCCATCCGCAGCCTCTGCCTGCTCGCCGTCCTGGCCGCGCCCGCCGCGGCCCAGAACCCGTACGTGCGCGCCGGCGCCAACCTCGGCGTCGTCGCCGACCTCCGCGCCCGCAACGTCGGCGACATCTTGACGGTCATCGTCCGGGAACAGCACAGCGTCAGCAACCAGGACAAGGTCGAGCGCCGCAACGACACGTCGCTCGCCGCGCGCCTGGAGTCCTACTCGCTCAGCGAGGACACCTTCAAGTCGAGCGACCTGCCGCGCATCGACATCCGCAAGGAGAGCGACTTCCTCGGCGAGTCGAAGCAGAACACGGGCAGCACCGTCCGCGCCAGCGTCGCGGTCGTCGTCATCGACGTCCAGCCCAACGGCAATCTCGTGATCGCCGGCGCGCGCACCGTCACCGTCAACGACGAAACCCGCACGCTCCGCATCAGCGGCCTTGTGCGCGCCCTCGACGTGACGCCGAACAACACGGTCAACAGCGCCGAGGTCGCGGACGCGCGCGTCGCCATCCTCGGCGAGGGCGGCGGCACGCGGCAGGTCTCGCGCGGCCCCGTCGGCCAGTTCTTCGACACCCTGGTCTGGGCCTGCTGGCCCTTCTGAGACATCCCATGCGCACCGTCCTCATCGTCCTCGCGTTCGCCTCGGCGCTGCTGGCGCAGCAGCCGGCAGCCAACGCCGCCAGCGCCACGTCCACGCGCGGCGCCGCGGAAGGCCCCGACGCCGCCCAGCAGGGCGAAGTCAGCGTCCCGCCGATCCAGCGCCAGGAGATCGCCGTTCGCCAGGGCGGCGAAGGCGAGACCATCCTGACGCCGCGCATCCGCAGCGTCACGCGCCTGCACAACAGCATGCCGCACCAGCTGGTTGGCATCGGCGTAGTCACCGGCCTCGCCAAGACCGGCTCGAGCGACCGCGGCACGCGCCAGGCGATCCTCAACGTCATCCGCCAACTCGGACTCAACCTGACGATCAGCGACGTCGTCGGCGGCTCGACGGCGCTCGTCAGCATCAGCTGTTCGCTGCCGCCGTTCGCCAAGCAGGGCCAGATCCTCGACGTCAAGATCGAGGCGATCAGCGATTGCTCGTCGTTGCGCGGCGGCGAACTGCTGCGCGCCGAGCTCAAGGGCGTCGACGGCCAGGCCTACGTCGTCGCGCAGGGCGGCCTGGTCATCCCCGGCTTCTCCGCCGACGGCAACGCCGCGTCGCTCAAGAACAACCCTAGCCTCACCGGCTGGGTCACCAACGGCGGCGTCGTGATCCGCGAAGAGAACACCAAGTTCTTCAGCGAGTCCGGCGCGCTCGAGCTGCAGGTGCTCAACCCGAGCCCGTTCAACGCCATGTCGATCGCCAACGGCGTGACCACGGCGCTGGAGGGCACGTCGGCCAAGGTCTCGGCCATCGACCCGAGCCTCGTCCGCATCGATCTGCCGGAGGCCGACCGCACCAACGAGAACGCCATCCGCCTGCTCAACCTCGTCGGCGCCATGCGCGTGCAGGTTGAGAACCCGGCCAAGGTCATGATCGACCAGGCCAGCGGCACCGTGCTCGCCGGCGAAGGCGTGCTGATCAGCCCGTGCGTCGTCGGCCTGTCCGATCTGACGATCACCATCGTCGAGGAGGAGCAGGTCTCGCAGCCGCTGCCGTTCGGCCATGGCCAGACCGAGAAGGTCGCCCGCACCCGCATCGAGGCGGCGCAGACGCACACCGAGCTCAAGAAGATGGGCGGCGGCGCCTCCGTCTCCGACTTGCTGACCAACCTGAAGACGCTCGGCCTGACGCCAGCGCAGCTGATCCAGGTGTTCCAGGCGCTCGAGCAAGGCGGCTTCCTGCACGCCACGCTGGAGGTGCGCTGATGGACGTCGCGCGCATCAACCGCATGACGAATGGGCCGCAGGCCGATCCGGAGCGCGCGCGGGCCGAGAAGACGGCGGCGCAGTTCGAGCAGATCTTCATCCGTTCGATGGTCAGCACGCTGCGCTCGAGCGCCTCGATCGGTGGCGATGGCGGCGGCATGTTCGGCGACGGCCCGGGCGCCGACACGTTCGCGGACTGGTTCGACCAGAACCTGTCCGAGCGGATCTCGCGCACGAGCAAGATCGGCATCAAGGACAAACTGCTGGCCGACCTCGAGCGGCACGGCCAGATCCCCAAGGACCTCGACATCAAGGCGCAAGCCGCCCGCAAGGCCGCCGAGACCGCGAGCCTGCGCGCCACTGACGCGAAGGGAGGCTGCAATGTCGTTCTCTGAGGACTGTCGACTTCTGCAGCAGTCGTTCACGCGCTCCGCCGAGCGACTCGAGAAGCTGCTGGCCGGCCTGCAGGCCCGCCGTCAGTCGTGGGTCTCGGCGCGCGCCAGCAAGCTCGCGCCGGAGCCAGAGTTGGAGCAGCTCGCCCAGGAACTGGTGTGCGAGGAGGCCAGCCGCGACGAGTTGGTCGCCCGCATCCGCCAGGCCCTGCCAGCGCCGCTCGGCAACGCCCCCGGCTCGCTGCACGTCAACGTCACCAAGATCGCGGGCGCCCTGCCTGCCGCCGAGTCATGCAGCCTGCGCGACGCGGCGGACCGGGTCACGCAACTCGCAAGGTCGGTGCGAACGGAAGTAACGCTCGGACAGCGTCTCGTCCGATATGCGCAAGACGCGCTGCGCGTGCCGGCCCCGGCCGGTCGCGCGACCGTCCCGGGATACGACCGGTCGGCGCGCGTGCTGCACGCCGGCAACGCCGCTGGCGCGCTGCTCGACGGCAAGGCGTGAGTTGGTTGGCGAAAGGATAGGCAAAGGAGAACCCCCATGACCTTCGGCTTTGGACTCGACGCAGGCCTCCGCGCGCTGCAAGCGGCGCGCTACGGCATGCAGACGGCCGGTAACAACGTCGCCAACGCCAACACGGCGGGCTACACGCGCCAGCGCGTCGAACTAGCCGCCGCCTACCCATTCGGCGTCGGCGGCACCATGCAGATCGGCGCCGGCGTCGACATCCGCAGCATCACCCGCCTCGTCGACGAAGGCATCGAGCGCCGGATCCAGCTGCAAATGGGCATGGTCGGCGCCGCTCAGGTCGACCTGTCCCGCATGCGCGAGATCGAAGGCATCCTCGGCGATCCCGAGGGCGGTTTGAGCGCGTCGTTGACTGATCTGTTCGGCGCGCTCGACCAGTTGCGCACCGATCCGGGCGACCGCGCGCTGCGCGGCGGCCTCGTGCAGGCCGGCGGCGCGCTGAGCCAGGAGTTCCGCATGATGGCCTCGCGCCTCAGCGACCTCTCGGGCACCACGTTCGACGAAGTCCGCGGGCTCGTGCGCCAGGTCAACGACCGCGCCGCCGTGATCGCGTCGCTCAACCAGCAGATCACCGCGGCCGAGGCGACCGGCGCCAGCGCCAACGACCTGCGCGACACACGCGCGCAGCAGGTGAAGGAACTCGGCAAGCTGATCGACGTGCGCGCCCTGGAGCGCGCCAACGGCAGCCTCGACCTGCTGGTCGGCGGCCATCAGCTCGTCGCCGGCGACCGCACGACTGCGCTCGCCGTCGGCAAGGACGCCGCCGACTCGACCAAGCTGCTGGTCGGCAAGGCCGACGCCAGCGCGTCGCTCAAGGGTGGCCGCATCGGTGCGCTGCTGGCGCAAGAGAAGGCCGGCGTGCCCGGACTGCAGTCCCGCATCGACCAGCTGGCGCGCAACACGATCCTCGAGTGGAACCGCGCCCACACGACCGGCATGCCGGCGTCGGGTCCGCTTCGCTCGCTGACCAGCGCTTACGGCGCGCAGGACAACGACGGCGACGGCAACCGTGGCGACGAACTGCTGTCGCAGGCGGGCCTGCCATTCGACATCAGCAAGGGCGAGCTCTACGTCAACGTCACTGACATTGCGACGGGCGCGATAGAGCGCACGCGCATCGCGATCGATCCGGCGACGATGTCGCTCGACGACCTCGCGACCGCGCTCAATGACATCCCCAACCTAACGGCGACCGTCGATCCGACCGGCCGGCTGCGCCTCAACGCCGCCGATCGCTATGGCTTCGACTTCTCGCCGCGGCTCGACACCGCGCCGGACACACGCGGCACCTTCGGCGGCATGCAGCCGGTGCTCGGCAGCAGCCAACCGGGCCCGTACGACCTGTCGGATCAGACGTTCCCGCTCAGCCTCGTCGTCAACAACGGTTCGGCGGCAGGCACGACCAGCACGACCGTGATGATCGCGGCGACGGCCTTCCAGGACGTCGAGAACGCCACCGCCGACGAACTGGCGACTGCCATCAACCGCCAGCTCGATCCCAACGGCACGGCCCTCGTGGTCGGCGGCCGGCTCGTGCTGCAGGGCTCGCAGAACGGATCGGTCGCGACGCTGTCGCTGGCCAGTGGCACTGGCCCAGGCGATCTGCTCGCCGCGCTCGGTCTGCCGACGACGACGGCGATCGGCCGCGACGCGGCGCTCGAGGTGACCATCGGCGGCGCCTACACCGGCGCCGCAAACCAGCAGTTCACCTTCGTGCCCGAGGGCAACGGCACCATCGGCATGACGCAGGACCTGCGCATGCGCGTGCTCGACAAGGAAGGCAACCTCGTCACCACGATCGACGTCGGCGCCGGCTACGAGCCGGGCGAATCGATCGCCGTCGCGGATGGCATCACGGTGGCGTTCGGCGCCGGCCAGATCAGCGGCAGCCAGGGCCAGGTCTTCGCCGTCGACGCGCTGGCGGACAGCGACACGACCGACGTGCTGGTCGCGCTCGGCCTCAACTCATTCTTCCTCGGCACGTCAGCCGCTGACATCGCCGTCAATCCGGAGCTCGTCGCCAACGCTGACCGCGTCGCGGCTGGCATCAGCGCCGCCGCCGGCGACGCCGGCAACCTCGCCCGCTTGGCGACGCTGCGCGACGTCGACCTCGACGGGCTCGACGGCACCTCGATCGAAGACTTCTGGTCCGACCTCGTCGGCGAAGTCGGCTTCGACGTCGCCGCCGCCGGCACGGCGCTGGCGTCGCAGGAGGCGCTGATGGCGCAGCTGAACGCCGAACGCGAGTCGATCTCCGGCGTCAACATCGACGAGGAGATGGTCGACATGATGCGTTTCCAGCAGTCCTACGAGGCGGCGGCCCGCTTCCTCGCCGTGGCGCAGGAGATGACCGACACCCTCATCAATCTCGGCAGGTGACCTCATGAGTGTCCGCATCACGCAAGGCATGATGTTCAGCCGCGCGCTCGCCGACGTGCAGCGCGGGCTCGCGCGCAGTTCGGTCCTGCAGCAGCAGATCGCCACCGGCCGGCGCGTTCTGCGCCCGTCGGACGATCCCGCCGCGACGCTGCAGATGGCGCCGCTGCGCAGCGACATCGCCGACCTGCGGCGAATGAGCGAAAACGTCTCGCTCGCGCGCGAGACGCTGAACACCGGCGCCTCGGCGCTCGAGGATGCCAGCACGCTGTTCCAGCGCGTGCGCGAACTGACGACCCAGGCCAGCAACGGCACGCTGAGCCAGGGCGACCGCGCCAGCATCGCGGCCGAAGTCGACCAGCTGCTCGGCCAGCTCGTCGGCATCGCCAACAGCAAGCGTGGCGGCCGCTACCTCTTCGGCGGCACCGACGACGACCAACCGCCATTTGAGAGCGTCACCGTCGGCGGCCGCACCTCGGTGCGCTACCGCGGCAATCGCGAGACGCTGTCGATCAACGTGGCGCCCGGCGTGCAGACCGAACTCAACGTCGCCGGCGACCGCGTCTTCCTGGCGCGCAATCGCGGCAGCATGTTGATCACGCCGATGCCCGGCACCACCGCGACCGGCGTGCTCGGGACCACCGGCGGCTCGACCGCGGTCGGCCGCCAGCGCCTCGAAGTCACCTGGGGCGGCCTGACCAACGACCGCCCCGCGACGGTCAGCGCCGGCAACGGCGCCACCACCGCGCTCGGCCAACTCAGCTACGCCTTCGACCCGGTCGCCGGCACGCTCAGCATCGGCGGCGGCGCGGCGGTCGGCATCCCGGTCACCAACGGCACGTTCACGACCGCCGACGACCGCACGATCTCGCTGACCGTCACCGGTGTGCCGGCGACGCTGACCGGCACGTTCACATCGGCGGCGCGGCTGTCGACCGACGGCGGCGTGTCGTTCACCACCGTCACCGATTTTTCGCTCAGCGCGGTCGCCGTGCGCAGCGCAACCGATAACTCGACGACCTACTTCGACGCGCGGGGCATCACCCGCACCGGTGTCGAGGAAATCGAGCACGTCGGCACGTTCGACGCATTCACCACGCTGACGACGCTGCGCGATCTGCTGCGCAACGACGAGGGCCTCGCCGACGGCGAGGTGCAGGCGCGCGTGTCGCGCATGCTCGACGCCGTCGACGGCGCGCACGAGGCGGTGCTCAACGGCCTGCGCGAGATCGGCTTCCGCAGCTCCAGCATGGACGCGCTGAAGAACCGCGTCGAAGACCTGCAGGCCTCGCGCCAGGAGTCGCTGTCGCGGCTCGAGGACACCGACATCACGTCGGCGATCCTGGAGATGCAGCAGCAGGACATGAGCTACCAGGCTGCCCTGCAGATCAGCGCCAGGGTCATTCAGAACAGCCTGATGGGCTTCCTGCGGTGAGCGCCGTGGGGCCGACCAACCAACTCGGCGCGCTCGCCGCGCCAACGCCGCTCGACGGCGAACGCGCGCCGCAGGCGCCGGTCGCCCCGGGCTTCGAGGCGCTGCTCGACAAGCTCGGCCGCCACCTCGCGCCCGCGCGCTCGCCCGAGCAGGTGCAGACCGCCGATGACCTGCGCGACGCAGTCGCCGACGCCGACGCGAGCTTCACCACCGCGATGGACCTGCGGCGGCAGCTGGAAGAAGCGTTCAAGCAGCAGCTGCAATGAAGACGCCCGTGGCGGGTGGCGCGGTCCCGGCGGTCACGTCGATCGCGTCGGACGACGCGACAACGCCGACTCTTGCGTCGGCGCGCAGCCACGCGGCCGCCGCAACGCCAACGCCGCGCGAAGTCGACCGCGCCACCGTGCAACGCTGGCTGCCGCAGCTCGACGGCTGGTTGCTGCCAGGCAGCGCCATGTACGGCGTTCAACACACCTGGCCGCAGCTGTACCGCAGCGACGGCGAGGGCCGCTTCTTCGCCATCGTCGACGGCGACGAACTGCTGAGTTTCTGCGCCACGCGCGTTGTCACCGTGCACGGCGCCGGCGAGCCGTTCGCTGCGTGCCTGCTCGGCTCGGTCGCGACTGCGCAGAAGCGCCGCGGCCAAGGCCTGGCGTCCGCCGTGCTGCAGCACGCGCTCGCCGCCAACGCCGCCGCCGCCGCGCACACGCTGCTGTGGGCGGAACAGGATGGCCTGTACACGCGCGCGGGCTTCGTGCCCGGGGCCGCCGAGACCTGCCTCGTCGTCGCGCGACGGCCAAACCCGCCCACCAATGGCGCGCGCCTGCTCGTCGTCGGCGATCACGCCGCGGCGCACCGGCTGCACCAGCAGAAGTCGATGCGCGTCGACCGCGACCTGCCGACCATGTCGGCGCTGCTGACCACGCCCGGCATGACCGCGCTCGGCCTCGAACGCGCCGGCCAGCTCGTCGCCTACGCCTGCTGCGGCAAGGGCGCCGACCTACAGGGCCACTGGCACGAGTTCGGCGGCGCCGAAGACGATGTCGCCGCGCTGCTGCAAGCCGGCATGCACCACCTCGGCCAGACCGACGCGATCGTGCTGCAACCGCCGTGGCGCACTGGCCTGAAGAAGGCGCTCGGCCGCAGCGTCGTCGGCGAAGTCGCGGTCGCCGGGCCGATGCAGCGGTCGGTCGGCGAGGCGCTGCCGGCGTGCTGGATCGACGGGCTCGACTCGGTGTAGGGACGGAGGAACGCCGACGCGCGGCGGCGACGGGCAGCGCAGCCGTCGCGGCCGCGGCCGACGCTGACGCGAAGGCGCCAACGGACTGTCGCGCGGGTCACACGCCGCTGTCGTGACTTCGCTGCTGCCTGCGTAGCATCCCGCCGTGCCCGCCCTGCTGCTCTTCGTCGTCGCGCTCGTGCTGCGCGTGCTGTTCGTCGCCGCCACGCCCGATGGCGGACCCGGCTGGCACGTCGGCTTCCAGGGCGACGCGCCGGTGTGGCAAGGCATCGCGGCCAATGTCGCCGCGGGTCGGCCCGACGAGCAGCTGGCGCTGCCGCTGCGGCCGCCGGGCATGCAATGGTTGGTCGCGCAACTGTGGGACGGCGCGCCCGGCTCGGTGTGGACGGCGCGGCTCTTGTTCGTGGCGCTCGGCGCGCTGGTGGCGCCGCTGGTCTGGTGGCTGCTGCGGCGGCACGTCGGCGCGCGCGTGGCGTTTGCGACGGCGCTGCTGTGCGCGGCGTCGAGCAATCTGCTGCTGCTGAGCAGCGGGCTGCACAACGAGACGCTGTATCTCGTGCTCGCGCTCGCAGCGCTGTGCTGCCAACCGGTGGGCGCAAGCGCTGCGAAGGGCGTCGCCGCGCCGATCGCATGGCGCTGGCTCGCCGCGCTGCTGTGGGGCGCGCTGCACGGCGCGTGCTGCCTCGTGCGCGCCGAACACATCCTCACCGCCGCCGTGCTGCTGCCGCTCGCGCTGTGGACGACCGGTCGCGGCGGCCTGCGGCAGGCGCTGCTCGCCGGCGGCACGCTCGTGCTCGTGCTGCTGCCGTGGCAACTGCGCGCCAACGCGCTCGTCGACGCCTACAACCAAGGCCCACAGCCCGCGCCGATGCTGCCGACGATGGCGCTGCCGTGGGACGACGACGCGCTCGCGACCGTGCGCGCGCTGCCGGCGTTCCAGCGCTTCCCGGTGCTCGCGTTCGTCACCGACACGGTGAAGGCGCGCGGCGGCGCGCGCGTGCGGCAACAAGACCTCGCGATCGTGCGGCAGGCGTACGGCTGCTGGCCCGAGCCACTGCCCAAGGGCTTCTTGGCCATCTACGGCGGCCTCAACTTCTTCCTCGCCAACAGCGTCGAAGCCGCCGGCGGCTTCTCGGCGGCGGCGCTCGATCGCGAACCGCCGCTCGAAGGCGGCGACATCCACTACCCGCCCGGCCTGCGCACTGCCCTGCCGCGCGACGGCAAGCTGGCGATGAGCTACCCGCCGCACCTCGACGCCGTCGTGCACGGGACGGCGAAGGGCTGGACCGAGATCGCGGCCGACCCCAGCGCCGCGATGGCGCGCGTCGGGACCAAGCTGTGGCACGCGGTCGAAGGCGCAGTCGGCGGGGTTGGCGGCTACGCGGTGCCGATCGGTCTGTCGGGCGAACGGCGGCAAGTCGACCTCGTCACGGCGACGAGCGGCTGGTCGGACGTGTGGCGACTGTTCGTGCTCGGCGCGGCGGCGTTGGGCCTGTGGCGGCTGCGCGCGAACCGCGGCGTCTGGCCGCTGGTCGTGTTCGCGGCGACCAAGGTGGCGGTCGTCGCGGCGTACTTCGGGTACGCGCGGCAGGGCGCGCTGTGCGTGCCGGTCGTGGCGCTTGGTGTGGCGGCGGCGTTCGTGGGTGGTGCGACGGGTGGCGCGGGCGGCGCGAACGGCGGCACCGTCGGCCGCGCGCGCGGCCTGCCCGACGGTCGCTGGCTGCTGCTCGCCGCGCTGGCGCTGCTGGCGGTCGATGCGGTGCGCAGCCGCATGACCACGGTCGCCATCGACGGCGAGACGACGACCGCGTTTTCACCGACCGACTTCCGCGCGCGTCAGCTCGAGTTTCGCTGAGCGATGCGCGGCCGTGGCGTCGGCGCGGCGATAGCGACCGGCCGCGTGGCTGCGGCGTGGGCGTGACCGCGCGGCGCGCGCGTCGGGGACCACGCGCGCGCGAGCGCAGACTCACCGCGTGGATGCACCGAGGCTGCAACGTTCGCCACCGGCGCGGCGACGGCCCTGGTGCGCGCTCCGGCATCGGGTAGGAAACGACGCGCCCGTTCGCGTTGCGCGGCGGGCCGCGCGAACCACCCGTGCCCGCTGTCATCGCCAAACTCATGCCGTGCGGCCTCGCCGCTGCTGTGCTGCTCGCCGGGGCGGCTTGGGCGCGGGCCAACGCGATCGGTATGGCGGGTTGTGGCGTGTCCACGCTCGTCAGCAGTTGCCTGCCAACCACCGCCGACGCCGGCCCCGCCCCCACGCCACAAGACCCGGCCACCGCCACCCACCCGATCGACCGCGTCCTCGCCGCCGCGCACGCGCGCGCCGGCCTCACGCCGCTGCCCGAAGCCGAGCGCGCCACGCTGCTCCGCCGCGCAAGCCTCGACCTGATTGGCCTGCCGCCGACGCCGGCCGAGCTCGACGCCTTTATCGCCGACACCGCGCCGCTCGCCTACGAACGCGCCATCGACCGGCTGCTGGCGTCGCCGCACTACGGCGAGCGCTGGGCGACGCCGTGGCTGGACCTCGCGCGCTTCAGCGACACCGGCGGCTTCAACTTCGACCAGACGCGGCAGGTGTGGAAGTACCGCGACTGGGTGATCGACGCGCTCAACCGCGACGTGCCGTTCGACCGCTTCACGATCCTGCAACTCGCCGGCGACCTCGTGGACGGCGCCACGGACGCCGACCGGATCGCGACCGGCTTCCACCGCAACACGATGACCAACGACGAGGGCGGCGTCGATCCGGCGGAAGCGCGCTGGGACAGCCTGCTCGACCGCGCCAGCACGACGGCGACGACGTGGCTCGGCGCGACGCTGCACTGCGCGCAGTGCCACGACCACAAATACGACCCGATCCGGCAGCGCGACTTCTACGCGATGGTCGCGTTCTTCGAAGGCGACGACGAAGCGACGCTGGAGCTGCCGACACCGACGCAGCGCGCGCGCCGCGAGACCCTGCGCCAGCAACTCGCCGCGCTCGAACAGCAACAGCCCGCCGACAGCAAGGCCATCGCCACCGCGAAGAAGGCGCTCGCCGCAGCGCCCGTCGACAGCGCGCTGGTGCTGCGCCAGAAGCCCGACGCCGCGCTGACGACGACGCTGCGCATCCGCGGCAGCTACGACGCGCGCGGCGACGAGGTGGCTGCCGGCGTGCCCGAAGGCCTCGGCGCCCCATGGCGCGCGGAGCTGCCGAAGAACCGCCTCGGCCTCGCGCGCTGGCTGGTCGAAGACCAGCGCGTTCGCGTCGCGCGCGCGCACAGCAACCGCCTGTGGGGCGAACTGTTCGGCCGCGCGCTCGTCGCCACGACCGAAGACCTCGGCACGCAGGCCCCAGCGCCCGACCACCCCGAGCTGCTGGCGTGGCTCGCCGACGAGTTCGTGCGGCTCGGCTGGTCGCAGAAGGCGCTGCTGCGCGCCATCGTCACGTCGGCGGCGTATCGCCGCAGCGCCGCAGCGCCCGCCCAACTGCGCGCCGCCGACCCCGACAACGTGCTGCTCGCGCGCGGCAGCCGCTTCCGCCTGCCCGCCGAGGCCGTGCGCGACCTGCAACTCGCCGCGAGCGGCCTGCTGGCGCCGAAGATCGGCGGTCCGAGCGTGTTTCCGCTGCAAGCCGACGTCACTGGCAGCGTGCCGACCAACAAAGCCGACCTGCGCTGGACGCCGAGCGCTGGCGCCGAGCGGCATCGCCGCGGGCTCTACACGTTCTGGCGGCGGACGGCGACGTTCGTGCAGTTTGGCGTCTTCGACGCGCCGTCGCGCGAACAGTGCGTCGCTCGGCGTCAGCGCACCAACACGCCACTACAGGCGTTGAGCGGGCTCAACGATCCGGCGGCGTGGGAGGCGGCGCAGGCGCTCGGCGCACGCATGCAGGCGGCGGACGGCGACGAACGCGCGAAGCTGGCGTTCGGCTTCCGGCTGTGCACATCGCGGTGGCCGGAGGACGCGGAGTTGGCGCTGCTGGCGGACGCGCTCGCGCGCGAGGATGCGGCGATGCGGTGGACGTTGGTGGCAAACGCCCTGCTCAATCTGGACGAGGCGCTGACGCGATGACGGCGCG
>Ga0194131_10001109_pt1 | contig 46569 bp, 39 predicted proteins | sample TA2KigO120mmetaG_FD_148631 | JGI IMG/M metagenome (GOLD analysis project Ga0194131, IMG submission 148631) | Freshwater microbial communities from Lake Tanganyika, Tanzania - TA2015053 Kigoma Offshore 120m | ecosystem: Environmental > Aquatic > Freshwater > Lake | place: Tanzania: Lake...
AGATGCACGGCCGGCAGCAAGAGCCGGCTCGTGGTGCGGGATCGGACGCCGGCGGGACAGGATCGGCTGTCGTGGAGCTTCCGGGGCGCGACGGTCGACCCGGCCGACCTCGGCGACCCGCGTGTCGATACCCGGTTCGCGCTGTGCCTCTACGCATCGACGCCCGCGTCGCTCGAGGTGCCGGCCGGCAGCCTCTGTGACGGGGACCCCTGCTGGCGCGGGCTTGGCGGGCCGCCGGCCAGCAAAGGGTTCCGCTATCTGGACCCGGCGGCTGCCACGGACGGCGTCAGTCGCATGCTGCTCCGTCCCGGCAACCTCCAACAGGGACGCATCAATCTCGACGGGCGCGGCGCTCAGCTGACCCTGCCCGCCCTGCCGATCGGTCTCCCGCTGCGCGTGCAGGTCCAAGGGAGCAACGGTTCGTGCTTCGAGGCCACGTTCTCAGCGGCCAGCGTGGCACGCAACGATGCGCGGCAGTTTCGTGGTCGCGCGGACGCTGCCGCCACGGAGCAGATGCGGCCGCTGCGGCCTCGCGGCGTCGAGGAGACACGCCGGCGCATCGGCCGCGCTCTGGGTACGGCTCATCGCTGAATCTCGCATGAGCTTCATCGACAAACTCGATCGGGCACGCGCGGTGCTCGAGCGGCAGGGGCGACTTTCGGTGCGCGCGCTCGGGCGTGAGCTGGAGGTTGACGGCGACGAGCTCGAGGAGCTGATCGAGGAGCTCGTCGACGTGCAGCAGCTCGCGAACCGCGAGGGGAAGGTTCTGGTCTGGGTTGGTGGACCCGCAGCACCAATGCCCGCAGCTGGAAGCGAATCGACGTCTGCCATCCCCCCACCTCCTTCGCGTGTGCCCGCCGATGCACGCAAGGTCGTCACGATCGTGTTCGCAGACCTGATCGGTTCGACGTCCCTGCACGAGCACATCGACGCCGAATCCGTCACACGCTTGATGGACCGCTACTACCGGGCGATGCGCGGCGCGATCGAGACCCACGGAGGAACGGTCGTCAAGCTGATGGGCGACGGGGTGATGGCGGCCTTCGGCGTCCCGCGGGTTGCCGAGGACGATGCACTGCGCGCCGTGCACGCCGGCATGGCCATGCAGGACGCGTTTCGCACACTCGCCCGCAAGGAGTTGGCCGCCCTGGACGACATCGGCCTGCGCGTCGGCATCAACACCGGAGAGGTCGTGGTCGCCGCCGACAACACCGATGTCGTCGGCGATCCCGTCAACGTCGCCGCGCGTCTGCAATCGGAGGCGCACGACGGCCAGGTGGTGATCGGCGAAGCTACCCGCCGCCTGGTCGCGGCGCGGGTGACACTGGCTCCGCTCGGCAGCTTCGCACTCAAGGGCCGAGCCGAAGCGATGAAGGCCTACCGCGTCGAGTCGCTCGACCCCGCCCTGGCCGCGAGCGCGACGGCCTTCGTCGGTCGCGACGACGAGCTGGCGCGGCTCCTCGCGGTGTACGACGCGGCGATCGGCGCGCCCGCGTCCCGTCTCGCCGTCTTGCTGGGTTCACCCGGCCTCGGGAAATCGCGGCTCATCGACGAGGTCACCCATCGGCTCGGCGACGCGGCGAGCATCGTGACGGCGCACTGCGACGCCACGGGAGGCGCGACGTTCGCCCCCGTGGCGGCGGCGCTGCGCGAGTTCTTCCAAATCGAAGCCGGTGCGAGCCCGAAAGCCGTGCAGGCCACGATCGAAGCCGCGATCCCGGTTGCAGATACCGAACGCAGCCGCATCGCCACTGGCATCGCGGCCTTCTTGACCGGCTCGGTCGGCTCGCCCGAGGAGACCTTCTTCGTCATCCGCCGCCTGCTGGCCGGGCTCGCCACCGCGCGACCGGTGGTGCTGGTCATCGACGATCTGCACTGGGCGGAGCCCGATGACCGCGCCGCCGCGTTCGCCGAGCTCGCGTCTCGCTACTTCGCCACCGCCAGACCGTCGGTCCTCCCGTGGCACGAAGCGCTGCGCGACGCCCGGCACGATCTCGCCCGCGTTCGCGCGGCGCTCCCGGACGACTTCTTCCACGATCACCGCCGCACCGGGCTCGGTCGCGTGGATGGTGCCGATGCGTACCTCTCCTCGGTGGCCGCGCTCCTACGGTGGTGGTCCCGCCGCCTTTCCGGTTGCTCGGGACGCCTACGCGGGATGGGAGGGACCTGGCTCGGCTGACAGCCTCGACTTCCAGCTTCCGAGAAGAGGCATTCTGACGAATCGGCCGTTCATGGTGACTACGCTCTACTGCCGCGGATCTTCGAGGTCGCGCGCCAGCACGCGCAGGCGTCTTCGGTTACGGAGCTCCGGGAAGACGTCTCGCGCTTCGCGATGGAGCCCCTCTTCGTCCGCGGCGCCCGCGACACGATCTGAGCGAGGAATCCGCCGGGTCGCGCAGCGCGTACGACCGGTCGGGAGCCCGAAGTGGCAACGAGCGTGGCCGCGCCGGTACGTTCCCTGGCACGCTCGATGTCGAATCCCGAGCGAGCGAGCCGGGAAGGAACCCCTGCAGGGAAGCGGAGACCACCGATGCCCGGAATCACACCACGGAATGCCGTCGTGACCGGCGGTGCGAGCGGCCTCGGTCGCGCGCTCTGCCTCGAGCTCGCCGCCGTCGGCGCGCGGACGCTCGTCGTCGACCTGAACCAGGCGGGCGCCGAGGAGACGGTCGCGCTCGTACGCGAAGCCGGAGGTCACGCCGAAGCGACGACCGCCGACGTCACCGACATCGCCGCGATGCAAGCGCTCGCGGCGGAAGCCGAAGCGCGTCTCGGGCCGATCGACTTCCTCGCGAACAACGCGGGCGTGGTCGCCTCCGGTGCGATGGGCGAGCTGCCGATCGAGGACTGGAACTGGGTCCTCGCCGTCAACCTGCACGGCGTGATCAACGGCTGCCACGCGTTCGTGCCGAAGATGAAGGCGGCGCGCCGCGGCGCGATCTTGAACACCGCTTCGCTTGCGGGCCTCCTCGCGGTGCCGGAGCTCGGGCCCTACAACGTCAGCAAGGCCGGCGTCGTCGCGCTCTCCGAGACGATGTACGCCGAGCTGAAGTCGTTCGACGTCGGGGTGACGGTGCTGTGTCCGTCCTTCTTCAAGACGAACCTCCTCGCGACGCACCGCTCGACGAGCGCCGGCGCGGGACAGGCTGCGCAGCGCGCCTTCGATCGCGCGCGCTTGACCGCGCGCGACGTCGCGAAGCGCGCTCTCTCGGCCGTGCGCCTCGGCCAGCTCTACTGTCTGCCGATGGCGGAGGGCCGCGTCGCGTGGTGGACGAAGCGCCTCTCGCCGAGCGGGCTCGCGCGGATCCTCGGGAGCAAGTGGGTGCGCGACGCCTACGAGAGGAGCCTCGAGAGGGAGGTGCCCCGGCAGTCGTAGCGTACTTCGCGCGCTCGGATCCCGCTCACCCCGGCTGGTTCACGAGCTCGACGTACGGCCGGCACGGCTGGCCGCGCAGCGCGCCGCAGATCGGGCGCTCCGCCGGGATCTCGACCGCACCCGCCGGCAGCACCGGCAGCACGATCGACGAAGCGACCGAGCCGCCGCGGCCGATGCGGTAGCCGACGTCCTCGCCGCCCGGATCGCGGTTCTCGAAGAACCAGAGCGGAAGATCGCCGCCCGGCGTGTTGATCTGCACGCGCAGGCGCGAGCCGGCGCGGAGCGGATGCGCGACGGGGAAGATCGGCACTTGCACGGGAATGTACTCCCCGGTCGGGACCTCGACGTAGTTCTCGGGACCGTAGAGGATCTGGATCGTCAGGTCGTCCGAGCGCGCCTCGTCGACCTCTCGAAAGCCGACGCGGAGGACACCGTTCTGGATGCGCACCTCGTCGCCTTCCGGGGTCACCTCCGAGAGGAGGATCTCGACCGCCGCTTCCTCGCTCTCGCTCGCGATCCAGAGGTCCGCGTGGCCGGAGCCGGCGATCACGACGTCCTCGGCGAGCGGCTCCGTCAAGTACGACAACCCCTTGCCGTCCCGCGTCGGCTCCCAGCGGAAGTCGAGCGTCACGCTCGGCCGGATGAAGTCGTACGCGCCCTCCCGCGCGTAGCCGACCATGCCGATCTCGGCGTCGAACGTGAACCGATCGGCGCCCTCGCTCGCGGGAAGAGAGGCGTTCAGCAAGCCGCCCTCGTCGAGGTAGAGCCGCCACGGCACGACGCTCGCCGGCGGGAACTCGTCGAAGTGCGCCGTGAAGCGCGGCACCGGCGCACCGAGCGCTCCCTCGGGATCGCCCATGCCGACCTCGAAGTCGATGGTCACCGAGGGATCGGCTTCCCAGCGCGCGAGCGCCTCCTCGTACTGCGAGTCGTCGAGATCCGCGAAGCGATCGGGATCGAGCTCGAGCGGAGCGCCGAAATTCTTCTCCATCTCGCCCGGCAGCGCCGCGCGCACGACCTCGAGGAGTCGCGGGACGCGCTTCGCGACGTAGAGGCCGAGGAACTCGTACCAGCGGCTCAAGTTGTGCGCGGCATAGCCGTCGGGATGGTGACCGTTGAAGACGACGAAGCGCTTCTTCCCCGGACCGGTGAAGCTCTTCAGCATCGTGCCGAAGCGCGGGCCGGTCTGCTCGTCATGCCACGCGCCCGTCAAGAACACGGGACGATCGATCTTGCCGACGAGCTTCGAGAGGTCGCGGTCGTCGGCGTCCGCGGGACGATACTCGAGCGAGCGGACGAACGCCTCGAAGCCGACGCTCTGGTCGCGCAGCGCCTGGTTTTCCTCGCAGATCGTGTCGCCGGCGTTGATGCGATCGAGCGTCCAACCCTGGCCGCCCGCGGACTGGCGCTCGCGCTCGAGGATCCACTGCCGCGTGAAGCCCGCGTTGTAGATGCCGCCGGGCCACGCCATCTGCCACGAGTCCTCGATCACCGAGAGCGCGGCGAGGCCCGCGAGGCTCGGCGGCTTCGTCGAGCCGACGTAGAGCTGCGCGTTGCCCGAGTAGCTGAGCCCGATCATGCCGACGTGCCCGTGGAGCACCCACGGCTGTCGCGCGACGATCTCGACCGCGTCGTAGCCGTCCGCCTGCTCGGCCGCGCTGAACACGTCGAAGACGCCGCCGGAGCATCCCGTGCCGCGCAGGTTCAAGCCGACCGTCGCGTAGCCGAACGCCTGCGCGATCATCGAGCCCGGCTCGGGGCTCGAGGGACGAGACGGCGCGTAGCCCGAGAGCTCGATGACCGTCGGATACGGCGGCGGGCCGTAGAAGCGCGGGTCGGGGAAGCGGACCATCGCCGACAGCGTCGTGCCGTCGCGCATCGTCAAGTAGTTGAAGCCCTCCTCCGGAACGTGCCCCTCGAGGACGCCGCCGATGATCTGCCAGGGAACGCCGTTCAACACCTGGCCCTCGTAGAACGACTCGGGCGGATGATCCTCGCGCGACAGCACGCGGAACGGCTCGGAGGCTTCGTACGGGGTCTTCGATTCGTCACGGATCACGTAGCCGTCGCCCGGCCGGAGCGTGTGGCCGCGCCCGCTCGGAGGCGGCGCGCCGGTTCCGGTCTCGTAGACGAGGTGCTCCTCCGGAATGTTCGCGAAGATCGCGTTGCCGCCCTCGTCGGTGACCAGCGTGATCAGGCGCCGACCGTCCCGGTCGACGAGCGTCAGAGCCTGCTTCGGCTCGGCCCCGGTCACCGTGACCTGGTAGACGCCCGGATTCACGTCGAAGCTCGCGGGCGTCGTCGTTCCGCCGCCGACGGGATCGGAGGAGCCGCAGCCTGCGGCGGCGGAGAGCGAGAGGGTCGCGAGCAGCAGCACGCCGAGGCGGCGGGCGGGGATCGGGTCGGTCATCGGGCGGTCTCCTGGAGGATCGAGGTCGGTCCCGCGGCATGAAGGACCGACTGAGGGCGTCTCGCTTCCTACCGCACCGCACGCGGACTCGTCCACCTCCGTCGTCGACGAGGCGAACCGGCGCACGCGCGAGGCGTGGTCGCAGGGGTCGACCCTGCACTGACGTCCGCCGATCCTCTAAGCTCGGCGGGATGCGCCGCGTCCCGCCGAGCCTGGTCCTCGCCGCTTCCTTCGGCTGGGGCGCTGCCGCGGCTCTTTGTGCCGCGGCCTGGGTGACCGTTCTCCAGGCGGCACGGCTCCTCGCGCCGGACGACGGGACGGCCGTCGCCGTGAGTCCGCTTCTCGGCGTCGCGCTCGGTGCCGCGCTCTCGGCGCGCTGGCGGACACCGCCGAGGAGCCGCATCGCCGACGGCCTCGAGGTCGCGTTCCTCGCGCTGGCGCTTTTGCTGCCCCCCGCGAGCCCTCGCCTCCCGGAAGTCCTGAGCACACCGATGGCGATCCTCGTGCTCCCGGGAATCGGCTTCGTCGTCGGGCGCGAGCTGCAAACGTTCGTCCAGCAGGACGCGACGTCGAGTCGACGGGTCCTCGCCGCGAGCGCGCTCGGAGCGAGCGTCGCGAGCTTCGTCGCGGCTCTCGCGTGGTCCACCCTGGGCGTCGCGCCGACGTCGCCGCTCGTCGTCGCGATCCTCGTCGCGGGCTGCGCCGCGATCGTGCTCGGGCGGAGATGGCGACGACCCGAGGTCACGCCGGCGGACGCGGCTCCCGCCGAGGGCGCGCGCCTGCCCGACGTCCGCGCGCACCTGCGCGACGTCCGCGCGCACCTGCGCGACGTCCGCGCGCACCTGCGCGCCGTCCGCGCGCACCTGCGCGCCGTCCGCGCGCGCCTGCGCGACGTCCGCGCGCACCTGCGCGACGTCCGCGCGCACCTGCGCGCCGCCGGCCTCGCGATCGTCAGCGCAAGCATGGGCTTCGTCCTGACCGGCGCCGTCGTGCTCTTCGAGCGCGTCCTCCAGCCGTACGTGGGAGACTCGCTCCTTTCCGAAGGTGCTCTCGCGGCCGTACCGCTCGCCGGAATCGCCGTCGGCGCGATGGCGGTCGGCGTCGTCGCTTCGAGGATCGGCCTCACCGTCGCCCTCGCGTGCGCGCCGCTCGCTCTCCTCGCGCCGCTGATCGCCTACGGCGGGCTCGAGTGGTTCGTGCCGGGAGCCGTGCGCGCGCTCGGCGGGATCGGCTCCGTGCCGCGCGCGGCGTTCCTCGTGCTCGGCGTCGCGAGCGCGATGCTGCTCCCGATCGCGATCGTCGCGGGAGCCGTGTTCGCGCTCGACCTAGAGCGGCGTCCGGCGGGAACCGAGCCGTTCGCTCGCATGCTGACCGCCTCCACGGCGGGCAGCCTCGTCGCGGGCGACCTCGTGCCCGCGCTGCTCGGGACGATCGGCGTCCGCACCGCGTTTCTCGTGTTGATCGCGGGGAGCGCCGTGGTCACCGCCGTCGTCGCGCGGCTCGAGAGACCTTCCCAACGCAGAGCGAGGTTCGTCGCACCGGTCGCGGCGCTCGCGGTCGCGGCGCTCTCGTTCTGGATCGTTCCCTCCGACGTCTTCCGCCGCCCGTACGAGGCCCGCTACGGAGTGCTCCTCGCGTTCGACGAGGAGCAGCACGACACGATCCTCGTCACGGACGATCCCGAGCAAGGACGCATGATCCGCTACGGCGACGGTCGCCCGGCGGGCAGCGCCGGCGCCGATCCGGAGGACCGCTTCGACGCGCAGCTGCCGATGCTGCTGCACCCGAAGCCGCTGCGCGTGCTGCAGATCGGGCTCGGGGCGGGAAGCGCGATCTCGTCCGTGCTGCAGCACCCGGTCGAGTCCGCCGACGTGATCGAGCCGAGCGCCGCGATCGCGGAGAGCGCGAGCCTCTTCGAGGAGTCGAACCAGGGCGTCCTCGGCGACGACCGGCTTCACGTCCACGCCGGCGACTCGCGCCAGTGGCTCGCGGAGAACCCGGGGACCTGGGACGTGATCCGCATCGACCTCCCCGACCTGCACGTCGCGGGCTCCGCGGGCCTCTACACGCGGGAGCTTCTCGAGCTCGCTCGGGATCGCCTCGCGCCCGGCGGCATCCTGAGTCTCCGCCTGAATCTCGTGTCGACGCCGGAAGCGGCCCTGCCCTCGATCCTGCGCACGGTGCTCGACGTCTTCCCGCACGTGACGGTCTGGCACGGACCGCTTCGCTACGCGTGGGTGATCAACGCGAGCCTCGAGCGGCGCGAGCCCGACCCCGGTCTCCTCGCCGCGAAGCTCGAGGATCCGGACGTCGAGGCGGAGCTCGCCTCGCTGCAGGCGGGCGATGCGGCGGCGATCCTCGGCTTCTTCGTGATGGGCACGGAAGACGCCCGCGCGCTTGCGGGCGAGGCGCCGGCGATCACGATCGAACGTCCGCGCGTCGACGCGATCGCGTCGCTCTCGCCGGACTCGTTCTACGGGCTCGGCAGCGCCGCGAGCGACACGGCCCTCGCGAACCTCACGGATCCCACTGCCGCGGAAAGCGTCTCGGTGCGCCTCCTCTTTGAAAAGATCCAGGCGGCGATGGCGCAAAAGAAGCCTCTCTCCCGACCCCAGTGAGCGCCGTACTCGGGCGGGCGGACGGTCCTCCTCCGCGGAAGGACCGTCCGCCTCCGCCCGACGGTGATTGCGCCGCGAGCGGGATTGCGGTTCGCTCGGCTGCGTGGCGCGCGAGAAGCCGAAGGTCCTGATCGTCGACGACCACCCGGTCCTCCGCGAGGGCCTGCGCCAGCTCCTCGAGGCGTCGAAGACGCTGCGTGTCGTCGCCGCGGTCGGCGACGGCGAGGAGATGTGGAAGGCGATCGAGAAGCACGGGAAGCCGAACGTCGTGCTGATGGACGTCGAGATCCCCGGCCAGGACGGCATCGCGCTCACCGCGACGCTGCACGAGCGCGCGCCCGAGGTGCGCGTCGTGATGCTGAGCGCCTTCTCCGACTCCGAGCGGATCTTCTCGGCGCTGAAGGCCGGCGCCGTCGGCTATCTCTTGAAGAACGTCGCGCCGGACGAGCTGCGCGCTACGGTCGAGCGCGCCGCGGAGGGCGAGCCGATCCTCTCCGGCGAGATCGCCGGCCGCGTGCTGCGCGAGTTCGAGCGCGAGCGCGAAGAGGACACGCTCCGCGAGGAGCTGACAGGCTTGACGCCGCGCGAGGAGGAGGTGCTGAAGCTGCTCGCGACCGGCGAGAGCAATCGCGAGATCGCGAAGCGCCTCTTTCTCAGCGAGCAGACCGTCAAGAACCACGTCGCGAGCATCTTCCGGAAGCTGCACGTCAACGATCGCACGAAGGCGGCACTCCTCGCGGTGAAGATGGGGCTCGGCGGCGAGCGCGAGAAGCGATGAGCCCGGACGGCGCGCAGGAGAGAGATCCGGAAGCGGGCCGACGCCTCGTCCGCGTGGCGATCGGCGGCGCGGCGATCGCCGTTCTCCTGACCGGCTTCTTCCAGATGCGCGCTGCGGACTGGCCGATCTATGCGATCGTCGCCGCGCTGACCGTCGTCCTGACGGCCCCGCCGGTGCGCATCTTGCCGGACCTCTCTCTGCCCGTGCCCCTGATGGCCGCGATGTCCGGCTTTCTCTACATCGGCGGGCTGCCGATCCTCGTGGTGAACTTCGCCGTCGACCTCGTGATGAGCGTCCTCGTGCGGGTTCTGCCGCCGGAAGTGGTCGGGCGGGTACGGCCGCTGCGGCTGCTTCGCGACTTCCGCTCGAGCCCGTCCGGCTCGCGTTTCGGGCCGATGCGCGTCGTCAACGTCGAGCACGCGGTCTTCATCGTCGGGCTCGCCGCGCGCTGGTGGGTCGCGACGGCGGTGACGGGCGGCGAGCCGATCTGGACGAGCGTCGTTGCGATCGCGATCGCGGAGGTCGTCGGCTACTCCGTCTGGGGCGGGCTTTCGTTCCTACCGGTCTTTCCGGATCGACCTCTCTTTCCGCTCGCCGGCTCGCAGGAGCAGATCCGCCCGCTCATCGGCGACATCGCGTTGACCCTGCAGATCGTCGTCACCGCGTTCATCTACTTGATCGTCTACAGCTACGCGGAGACGGGGCTGCTCGGCGCGGGCACGTTCGCGGTCGCTTCGCTCGCCGTCCTTCTCGTGCTCGAGAGGTTGAACGATCGGCGACTGCAGCTCGAGGAGCAGAATCGAACGCTCGCGCGCCTGAACCGCGAGCTGGAGCATCGCGAGCGCCTTTCCGCGATCGGCAAGATGGCGTCGGTCGTGTCGCATCAGATCCTGCAGCAGCTCGGCGTGATCGGGATCTACGCGAATCTCGTGCGTACGGCCTCGACGGACGGCTCGGCGCCCGAGTCGGCGCTCGCGCGCACGCGGCTCCACGGCGCGGCGATCGAGGGAGCGCTCGAGGACGTGAACCGTGTCCTCCGCGACCTTCTCGTATTCAGCCGCGACCTGCGGGTGAATCCGTACCACCACGAGGTCGTGAGCCTGCTGGAGGAAGCGGCGGCCGCGGCGCGTCCCACGGCGGAGGAGCACGGAGTCCGGCTTCGGGTCGAGTGTCCGGGCGACCTCGGCGCGGAGCTCGACAAGCTCAAGATGAAGCAGGCCCTCGAGAACGTCCTCCGGAACGCGATCGACGCTTCTCCGGCGGGAGGCGAGGTCGTCGTCGGAGCGAGGCGCGACGGCGACGTCCTCGAGGTGTTCGTCACGGACGAGGGAGCCGGCGTTCCGCTCGAAAATCGAGAGGCGATCTTCACGCCGTTCTTCACGACGAAGGAGAACGGCAGCGGCCTCGGCCTCGCGATCGCGCGGGAGTTCACGCGCGCGCACGGTGGGGACGTCGACGTCGTGCCGGGGGCGGGGGGACGCGGGGCTCGGTTCCGGCTGCGGCTCCCGGTGGGCGGGGACGCTGGCTCTTCTCGCGCGGGGGTGCCGACGCCGTCGCGATGACGAGCCTCTCAGCCGGCATATCTCCCCGTGGAGGGAAGAGGAACGCGGTAGAGTGAGGCCGTTGAACGCATCGGTCTCGTCCACGGCATGGCCTCGCCATGCCCAACGCGCAGAAGAGTGTCAGCGATGTATCCGGTTCGGACCTCCACCTTCTCTCGTGAGCGCGACCGGCTGCACTCCGGATCAGAAGAACATCGCCCCATTCAAACCCCTATTTCGTTATTAGGCTTGACACCGACTCACCAGCTTGGTACATTACGACGTGGCCAAGCGGCTGCCGCCTTCTCGCCAGTTATCCTTCGACGAGCTTCGTAGCCGAAGTCGTCGCGGCGGAGCTCGAGTCGGAGCCGGCCGACCGCGCGGAGCGGGAGCGCGTGTTCCGCACCGCGAACGCGGCGAGCTGAAGGGGCCTTGCCCGGCGCACGTGACGATCCGGATCCGGCGAGGCTTGCCGAGCCTGCGCTGTCGCGCCCTCGTGCGAGAGTTTCAGCGAAGCTTGCGCGCGTCCTGCGAGCGCGGGGACTTCCGCGTCCTGCAGTACTCCCTGCAGCGCGACCATGCTCACCTGTTGTTCGAGGCGGATTCGGTGGCGAGCCTCGCCTGCGGCATGAAGTCGATCGGCGCACGGCTCGCCCGTGCCGTGAATCGCACGTTCGGACACACCGGCGCAGTTTTCGACGGACGATTTCATCTCCACGCCCTGAGGACTCCGCGGGAAGTTCACGCAGCGCTCGCGTACGTGCTTCTCAATGCTCGTCGCCATTGGACGAAAAGGTTCGGGAACCCGCCGCCCGTCCGGCTCGACGAGGCGTCCTCCTCGAGGTGGTTCACGGGTTGGGCGAAACTCCCTTTCGAGAATGCCGCGCCGCCGGACATACCCGAGGTCGCAGCTCCTCATACCCGGCTCGCCCGCGTAGGCTGGAGACGTCACGGTCCGATCGATCCGGCGGCCGTACCGGGGTGCAGATGACGGCACCGCGCGCTCTCGCGGCCGCGCAGATCGTCCCGATCCGCGGCGACGTCGGGGCAAACCTCGCCGCGCACGTCCGTGCGATCCACGCCGCGGCGAGCGAGGGCGCACGCGTCCTCGTCTTTCCCGAGCTCTCCTTGACGGGATACGAGCTCGATCTCGGCGAGCGGCTCGCGTTCACGGCAGACGACGCGCGCCTCGCCCCACTGCGAGATCTCGCGACCGCGAAGCAGATCACGCTCGTCGTCGGCGCGCCCGTTCGGCTCGGCGAGAAGCTGCACATCGGCGCCTTCCTCCTCTCCGCCGACGGCGCGATCGACGTCTACACGAAGCATCACCTCGGCGCGTTTTCGGCCGACGCGAATCTCGGCGGACCGATCCCGCCTCCCGAAAGCGACGCCTTTGTCCCGGGCGATCGAAACCCGCTCGTTCACTTCGACGGACACACCGCAGCCGTCGCAGTCTGCGCCGACATCCACGGAGCGCCGCACGCGGGCAACGCCGCACGAAGAGGTGCTTCGACCTACCTCGCCGGCATGTTCGTGATCCCGGCGCACCTCGAATTCGACCTCCTCCGCCTCCGCGACATCGCCACGAAGCACGCGATGGCCGTCGTGTTCGCGAACTTCGGCGGCCCGACCGGTGGGCTCCCCGCCGCGGGCGGGAGCGCGATCCTCTCCCCGTCGGGCGAAGTTCTCGTGCAGCTTCCACCGAGCGGCTCGGGCATCGCCATCGCGACCGACACGACCGAGACCGTCGAAACGGAAGCAGGCTGGCGCGCGAAAACCATCCTCCTCGACGCCCCTTGATCCGACGCCTCCGTACCGGGAGAGAAGCCCCATGTCCGAAGAGCCGGTCGACGTCCTGATCATCGGCGCCGGAGCCTCCGGCGCGGCCTTCGCCTGGAGCCTCGCGGAGACGCGCATGCGGATCGTCTGCCTCGAGCAGGGCGGCTGGATGGACCCCGCGCAGTACCCGGGCATGCGCACCGACTGGGAGTCGGCGCAGTTCGGCGCGTTCGCCTTCAGCCCGAACGTGCGGAAGCGCCCCGAGGACTATCCGATCAACGACGGCGAGTCGCCGATCTCGATCGCGATGTTCAACGCGGTCGGCGGCAGCACGATCCTCTACGCGGCGCACTTCCCGCGCTTCCATCCGTCCGATTTTCGCGTGCGCTCGCTCGACGGCGTCGCGGACGACTGGCCGCTCGACTACGCGCGCCTCGAGCCGTTCTACGACGTCAACGCCAGAATGATGGGCGTCTCCGGGCTGGCGGGCGATCCGGCGTATCCGCCGAAGGACGTCCCGCTGCCGCCCGTCGCACTCGGCAAGCTCGGCGAGACGCTCGCGCACGGCTTCAACCGCCTCGGCTGGCACTGGTGGCCGTCCGACAGCGCGATCACGACCGTCGAGCACGAAGGACGCGCGCCCTGCATCAACGCCGGCACGTGCCTCCTCGGCTGCGCGCAGGGCGCCAAGGGCAGCACCGACATCACCTACTGGCCGGCGGCCATTCGCGCCGGCGTCGAGGTGCGGCCGCGCTGCCGCGTGCGAGAGATCACCGTCGGCGACGACGGCATGGTCGACGGCGCGATCTACTACGACGCGAAGGGCGTGGAGCAGCGGATCCTCGCACACGTCGTCGTCGTCGCGTGCAACGGGATCGGCACCCCGCGCCTCCTCCTGAACTCGCGCTCGCGCCACTTCCCCGACGGCCTCGCGAACCGGAGCGGTCTCGTCGGCAAGAACTTGATGCTCCATCCCTACGGCATGGTGACGGGCATCTTCGACGAGCCGCTCGAGGGCTACCGCGGTCCGACCGGCTGCTCGATCATGAGCCACGAGTTCTACGAGACGGACCTCTCGCGCGGCTTCGTGCGCGGCTACTCGTTCGAGATGCTGCGCGGCTTCGGTCCGCTTTCGACCGCGCTCCTCGGCATGGGCTGGGGAAAGATTCCGCGGGGTGCCGATCATCACCGCGCGTACGCGGAGCTCTTCGATCGAAACGCCGGCATGGTCGTGATCTGCGAGGACCTGCCCGAGGAGCACAATCGGGTGACGCTCGATCCGGACCTGAAGGACTCGGACGGCATTCCGGCGCCGAAGATCACCTACCGCCTCTCCGAGAACAGCGAGAAGATGCTCGCGCACGCCGTCGCGCGCGGGCGCGAGGTGCTCGAGGCGGCGGGCGCGAAGGACGCGGTCGTGCAGGCGCCCCTGCCCTTCGCCGGCTGGCACCTGATGGGGACGGCCCGCATGGGAACGGATCCGGAGCGCTCCGTCGTGAACCCGTCGGGGCGCGCGCACGACGTGAAGAACCTCTTCATCGTCGACGGCAGCATCTTCGTCACCGCGGCGGCCGTGAACCCGACGAACACGATCCAGGCGCTGGCTCTCCACGTCGCGGACGAGATGAAGCGGAATCTCGCGAACCTCCTCGATTGAAACGAAAGACGAGAGCCCGAGCGAAGAGGACGTCACGCATGAGCAGCGAGCCCACTCCCTTCTCCGAGGAAGCACGTCGCACCCTCGCGACGGTGCTCGACGAGATCCTCCCCGCGCGGCCCGACGGCCGCCTTTCCGGCGCGGGCGCGCTCGGTCTCGGCAGCCGGCTCGAGGAGGCGCTGAAGAAGGAGCCCCTTCAGCACGCGATGGTCGCGCAGGGGCTCGCCGACGTGGAGAAGGCCGCCCGCGTGCGGCACGGAGCGAGCCTCGCGGAGGTCCCGGCTTCCGAGCGCCGCGCGCTCCTCGAGGAGCAGCCGTTCACCGGGCTCGTGATGTTCCACGCCTACGTCGGCTACTACCAGGACGAGCGCGTCGTCGCGGTGCTCGGCATCGAGCCGCGGCCGCCGCATCCGCTCGGCTACGAGATGCCGCCGAACGACTTGACGCTCCTCGATCCGGTTCGCCGGCGCGCCAAGATGTACCGGGGCTAGTCGAACGAGGGGACCCGTCCCCTCGCCCCGTCGGGCAAAGCCCGACGGGACCCCACTTCCCTGCTCGCTGCGCTCGGCCGCGCGCTACGCGCGCGGAAGCTTTCAGGTCGCATCCGGGTCGCCCTACCCGCGCGGGAGCGGCACCCGCATCGTCGGCTGTCCACCGCCGCGCGGCGGCATGTCGCCGAGGAAGTACTTCCGGCCCCACGGCTTCTTTCGATAGAAGCTCGGGGGCGGCGGCGGCTGGTTGATCATCGCGCAGACGTTCGAGCACAGGTCCGTCTCGATGTCGTTCGCATCGTCGCAGACCTCACCGAACTGCTGCTGCACGACACCATCGCCGCAGAACGTGCAGTCGTTCCGGCAGTCATCCAGATTGCTCTGGTTCCCGTCGTCGCACGACTCGCCGGGCTGCTCCTCGCCGTCACCGCAGAACGTGCAGTCGTTCCGGCACGAGTCGCTGTTCACCTCGTTGCCGTCGTCACACGCTTCACCCGGGTCGACGTTGCCGTCGCCGCAGAGGGGCGAGGTGCAGTCGTTCCGGCACGAGTCGCCGTTGTTGGAGTTGCCGTCGTCGCACTGCTCGCCCGGCTGCTCTTCGCCGTCGCCGCACGCGGTGCAGTCGTTCCGGCAGGCGTCGTCGTCGTTCGTATTCCCGTCGTCGCAGAACTCGCCCGGGTCGACGTTGCCGTCGCCGCAGGACGTGAGCACGCACTCGTTCGAGCAGGCGTCGTCGTCGACCTCGTTGCCGTCGTCGCACTGCTCGCCCGGCTGCTTCTCGCCGTCGCCGCACGCGGTGCAATCGTTACGGCACGCGTCGTCGTCGTTCGTGTTCCCGTCGTCGCAGAACTCGCCCGGGTCGACCTCGCCGTTGCCGCAGCCGACGACCACGCTCGGCAGGCACTGGTTGCTGCAGGTGTCGTCGTCGATCCCGTCCGCGTCGTCGCAGTTCTCGCCGAACTCCTGCTGCACGACGCCGTCGCCGCAGAAATCGCACGAGTCGCGGCAGACGCTCGGGTTCGGACCGGCGAGCGAGCCCGGCGGCTCGCAAGCCTCGCCCGGCTGCGAGACGCCGTCGCCGCAGTAGGTGCAGTCGCTGCGGCAGGTCGCGCCGTCGACCGAGCTGCCCGGAGGATCGCACGCCTCGGCACCCTGCAGCGCGCCGTCACCGCAGGCGGTGCAGTCGTTGCGGCAGGAATCCGTGTTCACGATGTTTCCGTCGTCGCAGAACTCGTCGTCGTCGACGATGCCGTTGCCGCACACCTCGTCGTTGGACGGCGTGCAGTTGTTCCGGCAAGCGTCGGCGTTGTTCAGGTTGCCGTCGTCGCAGATCTCGCCGAAGCCGCCCTGCACGATGCCGTCGCCGCACGCGGAGCAGTCGTTCCGGCAGCCGTCGGCGTTGTTGCCGTTGCCGTCGTCGCAGAACTCGCCGGCCTGGAGATCGCCGTCGCCGCAGCGCGTGCAGTCGTTGCGGCACGCGTCATTGTCGTTCAGGTTCCCGTCGTCGCAGCTCTCGCCCTCGCTCGACTGCAGGACGGCGTCGCCGCACGCGGTGCAGTCGTTCCGGCAGGCGTCGTCGTCGTTCTGGTTGCCGTCGTCGCAGAACTCGGGCGCCTCGACGACGCCGTTACCGCACTCCTCCTCGACCGGCGGAGCGCAGGTGTTGTCGCAGCTGTCGTCGTCGTTCGTGTTGCCGTCGTCGCAGATCTCGCCGAACTGCGCCTGCACGACGCCGTCGCCGCAGCGCGTGCAGCTGTTGCGGCAGGAATCGGCGTTGTTGCCGTTGCCGTCGTCGCAGAGCTCGCCGGGCTGCTGGTCGCCGTCGCCGCAGCACGTGCAGTCGTTCCGGCAGACGTTGCTCGTCGGCGGGAACGCGTCGCCCGGAGGGTCGCAGGATTCGCCCGAGTCGAGGATTGCGTCGCCGCAGGCCGGCACACGGTCGTCGTGAGACCCGCGAAGCTTGATGCCGATCGCGACGGCCGTGCCGACGAAGTCGATCTGGCGGCGGAGGTTCAGCTCGGGATTGTTCCGATCGACGAACGTCCCGATGAAGGTGTTGAAGCCGTTCAACGTGGAGCGGCGCCCGGCGTCCGCGCCGACGAAGAACGAGAGATCATCCGGATCGCCGGAGGACGGCGTGATGCTCGTGAGCTGCTGGGTGCTCACCTCCTGGCGGACCTAGACGATCGCCGGACCCGAGAAGGTGATGCTCACCTGGTCGCGGATGTCCCAGCGAAGGAAGTAGTAGACGCCGCCCGCGAACGTGACGTTCGCCTCCTGGCGCACCTCGAGGATGCCGTAGCAGCCCGGAGTGAAGGCCGCGTTGCCGTTCGTCGGCACGACGGTCTTCGGCTCGGAGAGCGTGCACGGATCGAACACCTGCGGCGGCGTCGCCGGCAGGTCGCTCAGCACGAGCGGAAACGGCTGCCCCGGATGCTGCGTGGTCACTTGCGCGGACGGCGCGAGATCCAGCTCGGTATCGAAGTAGGCGTCGACGACGGAAGAGAACGCTCCCATCGTGATCGAGTCCGCGACCACGTACGGCGCCGGGGAAGCGGAGAGCTGGACCGCGTTGTTCTGCACCTCCAGCGTGCCGCCCGGGTTCAGGACGGCGTAGTTCCCCGGCAGGTTGTTCTGTGCGCCGAGGACCAGCTCGGCGAAGGCGATGAGCCGATAGTCGCGCCACTTGTCCGAAGGTTGCGCTTCCGCATGAAGCGGCGCCGCAAGGAAGGCGGCCGCGACGGCGATCGCGGCAACGGCAGCGGTGGAGGCGCGTCGGAGCGGAGTCCTGCACGGGAGCTTCATGAGTCGTCCTCTTTCTGGATGCGGTAGCCGCGGAGGTGGGGAGGAAGTCGGAGCCGCCGGGAGGGAGGACGTCAAATATGCATGCGCCTCCAAACAGCGCACAAGATGCTATTCTCGATTTTTGTCTGGCGCAGCGTCAAGTAACGTGCAGTGCAGTTTCGCGCCGACTTTGCAGATGCGCGATGAGTTGCGCGATGAAGCGCCATGGCAAGCTTCAGCGCAAGAACTCGCCCGCGCGTTCCGCAACGACATCCGGCGTCCCGACCGGGAAGCCCGCGACGAGACGGCCGCCGGAGAGGCAGTCGAGCATCGCGAACTCCTCCGCGACGCGCACCGGTGGATTGTAGAGCGCGAGCGAGTTGCCCATCACGATCAGCGCCGCGTCGCGCGTGCGGCGCGCGAGCGCCGCCGCCATCAGGTCCGGCGACGGCATCATCCCGTAGCCGTTCGAGTGATGCTCGTTGACGCAGATCCCGTCGAAGCCCGCCGCGGCGGCGTCCTCGAGCTCGTCGAGGAACTCGTTGTAGAGCCGATGGCCGCGCTCGGCATCGAAGAGCCGCGAGTCGATCTCGACCCAGACCGAGGCGTGCTTCTGCCGGAAGTCGGCGGGAAGCTCGGTCCAGGGCATGAGATGGAACCAGCAGAGCTTCACGGCTTCGCGTCCTCCCTGCGCGGGCGGCGGCCGCAGAATCCTCCCATACCGCAACTCCGCTCGTGCGCCAGGTGCCTTGCCGACATGTCGATCCGACCCCGGAGGGACCGCGAAGACGCGGGAAATCCGGACGCTCCGGTGGCATGGCGCCTGCTGGGTGGATCCCGCACAAGGGAGGGAACGATGAACGAGCAGACGCCACCCCGCCGCAAGCGTGACTGGCCGCGCGCCTTTCGAGCGCTCCGGAAGCTGATCGCCGAGCCGCAGAGCACCGTCCAGGCGTTCGAGGTGATCGAAGGCCTCGCGGGCAGCTCCTTCGAGGATCAGTTCCAGCGCTTCGTCGGCGATCCGGCGGGGCGCCGGCTTCTCGCGGAGAAGCCCTCCCTCCTCGCGGCGCTCTCCGATCGTGCGGCGCTCGCCGCGATGCCGGCAGGCTCGTTCGGCCGCACGTACCACGAGATCATGGAGCGCGGCCGGCTCACCGCCGGCGGACTGGTCGAAGCCGACAACGCCGCGGCGCGGAACGAGCCGGACCGACCGCCGGTCGGCGAGAACCGCGAGTACCTCGGCGACCGCGTGCGCGACATGCACGATCTTTGGCACGTGCTCACCGGCTACGGGATGGACGAAGCGGGCGAGGCCGCGAACCTCGCGTTCAGCGCCGGACAGATCCCGAACCTCGGCATGTCGCTCATCGTCGCTGCCGCGGCACTCGTCGGTCCGAAGGATCTGCGGCTCACCTGGCCCCGCTACCTGCTCGCCGCTTGGCGACGCGGGCGGCGCGCTTCGTTCCTCTCCGTTGCGCCCTACGAGGAGCTCCTTCCTCTTCCTCTCGAGGACGTGCGCGAGCAGCTCGGCATTCCGCCGGCCGCGGTCGCGCATCCGAACGGAATCGCCGTCGCGAGCGTGATGAGCGGCGAGCCGTCGATTGCCTGGCAAATTGCTTGACGGGGCTTTCCCTCACTCGCAGTAGGCGTTTCCCCCATGACTCTTTTCGTTGACGCGTGCGAGGCGGCGCGGCTAAGACGAGACTCCTTTTCCGACACGTTTTTCCGCACCGTCCGTCTTTAGACCGAAACGCTTCGACATAGGCCCCTGCACGGGGTCGCATCACGAAGAGAGAGGGGGACTCCCATGTGGAGGTTCGCTCCGTTCATCCCTTTCGTCACGTCCATTCTGTTGTCCGTGTCGGCGGATTCCGCCGACGCCTGCTCTTGCACGGGTGATCCCAGCATCGCGCACGTCTACGCCGCTGCGGAGAACGTCGTCCGGGTGAAGGTCGAGCGCGAGGTGACGCGCATACGCAAGATCCCCGGAGTTCCCACTCTCGATGGAACGATCCGGGTGTACCGCGCGACGGTGAAGGAAGTCTTCAAGGGCTGTCTCCGCCGCGGTCGCACGATCAAGCTCTACACGGCGACGGACCCGGGCCTGTGCGGCGTCCATCTCGACCATCGCCACGAGTACGTCGTCGCGCTCGACGGCGGAGACGAGCGAGCGTTCGCGATCCACTCGTGCGGCTTCGTCCGACCGGTCGAGACGCTGACGAACGCCGAGGCGATCTTCCTCGGCACGCGCTACAGCTGCTGCGGCGACGACTGCGCGTGCACGCGAGCGTCGCAGGCGAGCTGCCCGGACGATCCGTGCGAAGCCGAGTCCTGCGACGGCGCGGCCTGCGAGACGAACCCGTGCGGCCGCTGCCGCGCGGAGTTCTTCGACCCGATCGGACAGCCTGCGTGCAGCCCGTGCGAGAACGACTTCAACTGCGGCATCGGGCAGGCGTGCGTCGCCGGCGAGTGCGTCGCGCGCACGGAGTGCACCATCGACTCCGACTGCGCTCCCGACCGCTGGTGCCGGACCACGGAGGCCGGCGGAGCCGCGTGCGTCCCGTTCGTCGGCGAAGGCGCCGAGTGCGCCGGCTTCCGGGCGCCCTGGACGGTCGAGCTCTGCGCGCCCGGGCTCGTCTGCAAGCCGACGAATCCGAGCCTCCCGGACCTGCCGGGATCCTGCACCCTCTAGCCAAGCTAGGGGCAGGGGGGACTCCTGCATCACTCTCGCGTCTGCACGAGTTCTCGGGCAGTCTGACCGAAGGGGGTCCGGTTCGTTACGGCGCATCTGCACCCGGGCTCGAATCGAGCCTGGGTGCAGATGCGCCGTAACGAACCGGACCCCATTTATGGAAGCCTGGCTGCGCCATCTCCGCGACTACGTCGCGATCCCGTCCGTCAATCCGATGCAGTCGGGAGGTGCCGCTCCCGAGATCCAGGGCGAGCGGCGCTACGCGGAGCACGTCGCGGCGCAGCTCCGGCGGATCGGCCTCGATGCGGTCGTCGTCGGCGAGGGCGACCGCGCGAGCGTCGTCGCGCAGGCGACGGCGGCGGGAGCGACGGACACGGTGCTCGTCGCCTCGCATCTCGACACGGTGCCGGTCGACGGGATGGAGATCGATCCGTTCGATCCGCGGGTCGAGGGCGGACGGCTCTACGGCCGCGGCTCCTGCGACACGAAGAGCGGCATGGCGGCTTTCGTCGCGGCTCTCGAGCGCGTCCTCGCTTCGGGACGGCTCACGCGAAACGTCGTCGTGGTCGGAGAAGCGGACGAGGAGTGCGGCAGCGTCGGCGTTCGCGACGTCCTCGAGCATCTCGGCACGAAGCGCCCGGACTGGGTGCTCGCGACGGAGCCGACGATGATGCGCCTCGTGACGCGGCACAAGGGCGTCGCACGCCTCGAGCTTCGCGCCAGCGGTGTCGCGTGCCACAGCTCGGACCCGAGCCGCGGCCGGAACGCGATCGTCGAGCTCTCGCGCGCCGTACTCGCGCTCGACGAGCTCGCGAAGGAGCTCGCCCGGAAGGTCGATCCGTGGCTCGGGCCGCCCACGCTCTCGGTCGGCGTCGTCGGTGGCGGCGTCGGGGCGAACGTCGTTCCCGCGGAAGCGTGGCTGCTGATGGATCGCCGCCTCCTGCCGGGCGAGACCGCCGAGAGCATCACCGCGGAGATCCGCGAGCGCTTGCGGCGCGCCGGAACGGAGCACGTCGAGATCACGCGTACCGCGGTCGAGAAGCCGCCTCTTCTCACCGAGGACGACACGCGCGGCGCGCGCGCCTGCCGCGCGGCGCTCGAAGCCGTCGGGCTACCGGTCGACTCGACCGTCGCCGCGTTCGGCACCGACGCGGGCGTCTTCGCGGAAAAGGGCCTTCCGGGCGTCGTGATCGGCCCGGGCGACATCGCGCAGGCTCACACGGCGCGCGAGTTCGTCGAGCTCGAGCAGGTCGCCGTGGCGACCGAGTTCTTCACGCAGCTTCTGCGGCGTTGAGGAGCCGGTTCTCGCGGGCATTCACCCCTCTAGGGCGAGGGCCTGACGCGGACAGCGGCGGACCGCCTCCTCGACCTTCTTCCGGAGGCTTTCGTCGGGCGTCTCGGTCGAGAGGTACAGGTTGTCGTCCTCCTTCACCTCGAACACCTCGGGGCAAACCTGCATGCAGACCGCGTTTGCCTCGCAGCGGTCGTAGTCGACGATGATCTTCATTCCCATGCTCTTCCCTTTCGACGGCCGCGCGGCGCGTGTCAACTTCCCTGCGACGGGCGATCGGCGATTCGCTTGCTGGATTTCCGGACCTCTGTTTCTCATGGTCGGATGAGAATCGCGACCCCTTTCCGCGCAACGTTCCTCGCCTCCGCCGCCTCGCTGGTCCTCGGTGGATGCGAAAGCACTCCGGCGCCCGAAACCCAAGCCGAGAAGGCACCGGCCGCCGCTCCGGCGGCTCCCGCTCCCGCCGCTCCGGCGGCCGCGGAAAAGCCGGCGGCCGCTCCCGCGCCCGTGGCGACCGCAGCTCCGCGCCAGGAGCCGCTCGAGGGTGGCCCATATCCGACGCTCCTCGTCGCGCAGGCGCAGTTCGTCGACCAGAAGCAGCCCGACGGCTCGACCCTGCCCGTGCCCGGACCGGCGAAGCTCACCATCATCCGCGAGACGCCCACCGGTTGGGACACCTCGATCCTCGAGGACCCCGACAGCAACGTCTTCCACAAGGCGATGCCGTTCGGCGACGAGCTCCTTACGATCGGCGGCAACAAGGCGATGCTGAAGACCTGGAAGCTCGCCGACGGCAAGTGGACGCAGCAGACGCACTGGAACCCGAAGTTCGGCGGCAAGTTCGACCGCCTGCGCGACGTCGAGGTCGCCGACGTCGACGCCGACGGCCAGCCGGAGCTCGTCGTCGCGACGCACGACCAGGGCGTGATCGCGATCGTGCACCCGTCCGAGAGCTGGCGCGTCGAGCAGATCGATCAGACGCCGAACACCTTCGTGCACGAGATCGAGGTCGGCGACGTCGACGGCGACGGCGCGGTCGAGATCTTCGCGACGCCGTCGAAGCCGAACAAGCTCGACCAGGAGCAGCCGGGCGAGGTGACGATGTACCACCGCACGAAGGAAGGCGGCTGGACGAAGTCGATCGTCGACGCGCCGGGCGACACGCACGCGAAGGAGATCCTCGTCGCGGAGACCGACGGCACGCCGCCGCAGGAGCTCTACATCATCTGGGAAGGCGCGTTCGCGAATCGCCAGCTCGTGAAGCCGGTCAGCATCAAGGAGTACCACAGCAAGGACGGCGCCTGGCAGAGCACCGAGGTGACGACGGTCCCCGATCGCCAGATGCGCGCGACCGCAGCCGGCGACGTGAACGGCGACGGCAAGATCGACATCGTCGCCGCCGGGCTCGGCTCGGGCCTCTGGCTGATCGAGCACGGCGACGACGGCTGGACCAAGGCCGTGATCGAGGAAAATTCGTCCGGCTTCGAGCACCCCGTCCTCCTCGCCGATCTCGACGACGACGGCGCGCTCGAGATCTACGTCGTCTCGGAAGACCAGGGCGAGGTGCGGCGCTACCGTTGGAAGGACGGGAAGTTCGAGAAGACCGTCGTCGCGGAGATCGACGACGGCGACATCAGCTGGAACATCCAGGAAGGCAACTTCTGACTTCTGAACGGTCTTGCCCTCACGTGCCACGAGCGGACGAGCGCGCCGTGAGAGCCGGATCCCTTGGCCCGTGCTCGAGTGGGTGCTCGTGCTCGGGCTCGCGGCGGTCTCGCTCGGGCTGAACCTCGCGAACCGCGACTTCCCGCTCGCCTACCATCCCGACGAGACGAAGAAGGTCCAGTTCATCCAGTCCGGCGAGCAGGACTGGAAGCACCCGATCCTCCTCCTGAGACTCGGCGGCGGCGCCGCGGCGCTCGCCGGTGCGAGCACGGACCAGGACGTCGCCGAAGCCGGGAGAGCGGTGAGCGGCGTCCTCGGCGTCGTGTGCGTGCTGCTCACGTGGGCGCTCCTGCGCCGCGCGCTCGAGCCCGGTTACGCGATGGTCGGGACGGCGCTCGTCGCGCTTGCACCGCTCCTGGTCGTGCACGCGCACTACCTGAAGGAGGACGTGCTGCTCCTCGCGTGCTGTCTCGCTTCCCTCCTGGCGCTCGTCGGCCTCGTCGAGCGGATGGGGACGAGCGGCGAAGTACCCGCGTCCTTCGCGCTCGGCATCGCGACGGGGCTCGCGGTCTCGTCGCACTACAAGGGCGGGCTCCTCGTCGCCGTGTACGCGCTCGTGCCGCTCGTCGCGAGCGTGTACGACGTGCGCGCCTACTACCGGCGCATCGTGCTGGCGCTCGGGACTTCGGTCCTCGTCTTCCTCTTCGTGAACTCGCCGCTCCTTCTCGATCCGCTCGCGTTCGTCGAGGGCGTGTTCTTCGAGGCGCGGCACGCCGTCGAGGGCCACCACGTCTACATCGGTCCGCTCGACAGCTGGTTCACGTTCCATCTCTTCGAGAGCCTGATCCCCGGGCTGACCGTGCCGGTGATGCTCTTCGCGGGCGCGGGGTTCGTCGTGGCGCTCGCGACCTGGCGGACGCAGGAGACCGCGGCGCGAATCCTTCTTCTCTTCGGGGGGCTCAGCTACGTCGCCGTCGAGCTGAGCCCGCTGAAGCCGTATCCCGGCTTCGCGCGCTACGTCGTCCCGACCGTTCCGGCCATAGCACTCGCGGCGTGCCTCGCCGTGCGCGCGTTCGAGCGAGCGGTGCGCGGCACGCGGCTCCACTGGATCGCACCGCTCGCGGTCGTCGCGTTGCTCGTACCGCCGGCGCTCCGGTCGGGGCGTCTCGTCGAGGGCTTGCAGCACGACACGCGCGTCCTGTCGGATCGCTGGCTCGAGGAGCACGCGCAGAAGCCGATCGTCGAGCTCTACGCCTCGGGGCGATCCTACGACATCGTGTCGCTCACGACGCTCGACGTCGAAGCGGCACGGCGCGCGGGCACGACGCACGTCGCGGCCTCGAGCTTCCTGTACGACCGCTTCGCGCGCGGCAGCCGGCTCGCCGGGCAGAAGGACTACGTCTACTCGACGCACGAAAAGTACCAGGAGCTGTTCTCGTACCCGTACGTCGAGTTCCGGCCGGAGACGCCGAGCTTCGCGTTCAGCAACCCGACGATCCGTGTGGTGGACATCCGCGAGCCGCGTCCGCCGGGCCGCGCGGGGTGATCGCGAGGAGAGCGCGCGTACGGGCGCTGGCTCCCGTGCGTGCTCGGCGTCGTCCTCTCGCTCTCGGTGTCGGATGGCACTCCTGGGAGCGGAGGCTGGCTTGACTCGACAAGTCGTGACCATGAATATGTGACCATGAAGCGAGCCCCGCGGCAGATGCCGGCCGGCGAGTTCAAAGCGAAGTGCCTGCGTGTCCTCGACGACGTAGCCGCTTCCCGGCACGAGGTGATCGTGACGAAGCGGGGCAAGCCGGTCGCCAAGGTCGTTCCCATTGCGCCGACCGGCGCCGTTCCCATCGAGGGACTGATCGTTTGGCAGGGCGATCTGGTGTCCCCGGTCGGCGAAGACTGGGACGCCGAACGATGATCGTGCTCGACACCCACGCCTGGCTCTGGTGGGCAGGCGATCACAGCAAGCTCTCCGCGCGACTCCGGCGCCGTCTGGCCGACGCTCCCGTCATCGCGATCTCGGCCATCAGCTGCTGGGAAGCGGCGATGCTGATCGAACGAGGCAGGCTGCAGCTCGCGCCCGACGCGCGAACGGGCATCCGCGAGGCCTGCGCGGTGCCCAAGCTCCGCGTCCTACCCGTGACGGAGCAAGTCGCGACGGAGGCCGGCCTGCTGGGAGCCGACTTCCACGGCGATCCGGCCGATCGACTCATCGTCGCGACGGCGAGGGACGCCGGAGCGCCGCTCGTGACTCGAGATCAGCGCATCCGAGCTTCGCGTCGCGTCGAGACCCTCTGGTAATCTCCAGCAGTCGCCAGAAGGACCCGGCCACGCGGTGCTCATGCTCCGACTTGCGCCGGTTCACGGAGCGATCGCGCGCGCGACTTCGCGCGCGATCACGCCTGAAGCGCGCGCGTTCGGGTGTCCCGTCGCGTCGACGCGCGTGAAGAGGGCGCTCGCCGGCTCGTCCGGCTCGAGCTCAGCACGGAGAGCGGGGCCGACGTCGATGACCGGGACGCCCGCTACAGCGAGCAGCTCTGCGAGTGGGGCGAGCGGCGGCGAACCGCCCGAGCCATACGCTTCGAGGTCGTTCGTGTCGGGAAGGAGGACGACGAGCGGCGTCGCGCCCGACACGTTCGCGTCCGCGGCGAACTGCTTCACGATCGCGGCCGTCGTCCGCGTCGCCTCGCCGCCGGCGGCGATCAGCGCTTCGCGCCGGGCGCGCTCGTCCTCGAGCATCGCCCGCGAAGCGAAGTAGCGCGCGAGCCGCGAGGCGTACCACCACGGCTTGGCGAACAGCTCGGGCCGCCAGAGATCGTCCAGCTCGCGTAGCATGGAGTCCGCGAAGTGCTCGAGCGTCGCGGGCACCTCCTCCGGCGGCACGACGGGGGAGTTCGCGAGCCGCAGCCGACCGCCGTCGGCGTCGCCTTCACGCACGAACCGCGGCTTCGAGAACGGAAAGCCGGTCCCCGGATGCTTGACGGGACGGAAGATGCCGAGGTTCCGGAGAAGATCCTCCCGGTAGATCCCGAGCACGGCGACGTCGGGCTCGACGCGCGGCGCGAGCTTCCGCCAGCGCAGCACCGCCTGGTCCGTGCCGTAGCCGGAGACCGCGCCGTTCCAGACTTCCCACCCCGGGCCGAGCTCCTCCTCGAGACGGTTGCCCCACGTGTCCTCGAAGGCGATCTCGTCGCCGTGCGTGAACGAGTCTCCGGCGAGGAGCACGCGCCGCACCCCGGCGGGCTTCGCGTCCGGAAGCTCGCGTGGCGCACGCAAGCCGTCGGCGTTCGCGACCTGACGGTCGTCCCAGATGCGTCCGTTCGGCTTGATCGTCCAGCCGAGCTCGGGATCGGGCACGTAGTACGGGAAGTCCGCCGCTCCGAGCGAGAGCCAGGTGCGCTGCTCGCCCGTCAGAGGAACGCGCGGCAGGAGCTCCGTACCGAAAAGGTGCTCGCGGCCGTCCTCCGTCACGGTCGCGAGACGCGCCGCAACTTCGAGCACGGCGAGTGCTGCGACGAGTCCGAAGGCGACCAGCACCGCGCGCTGCACGCCCACACGGCGCGACATCCGAACGCCGCTCGCCGCGCCGGGGCCGCTTCAGGCCGGCGCGTCGATCACCGGGTTCTCGAGCACGCCGAGCCCGCTGATCTCGATCCGCGCGACGTCGCCCGCCCGGAGGAACTCCGGCGGCTGGCGCGCCGCGCCGACGCCGCTCGGCGTGCCGGTGAAGACGACGTCCCCGGGACGCAGCGTGAACGCCTGCGTCACGTACTCGAGGATCTCCTCGACGCCGAAGATCAGGTGTCGCGTGTTCGAGTCCTGCTTCACGACGCCGTTGATCAGCGTGCGCAGGTCGAGGCTCCGGTAGTCCGGCACCTCGTCGCGCGTGACGAGGGCCGGACCCATCGGCCCGTGCGTGTCGAAGCCCTTCCCCATCAGCATCGTCTGCGTGTGGAACTGCCAGTCGCGCACCGAGACGTCGTGGCCGATCGTGAATCCCGCGACGTACGAGAGCGCCTCGCTCGCCGGGACGTTCTTCGCGGGCTTCCCGATCACGAAGCAGAGCTCCCCTTCCCAGTCGACGGCTTCGCTCACGCGCGGCCGGACGATGGGCGTGCCCGGTCCGACGATGCAGGTCGCCACCTTGCTGAAGACGAGCGGGCGGGAAGGCAGGTCGAACTTCGACTCTGCGGCGTGGTCCTTGTAGTTGACACCGATCGCGAGGACCGTTCCGGGCCGCGGTACCGGCGCCTCGAGCCGGAAGCCCGGCTCACCGCGGTCGACGACGAGTCCGCGCGCGAACGCTTCCTCCTTCGCTCGGCCGAGCACCTCCTCGGCGCGCGCGATCGCGTGGCGCGCCGCGTCCATCGCGGGCTGCCCGGCCGTGAGGAACGCGAGCATGTCGGACGGGAGCTCGTGTTCCGCGCGTGCGGCGGCGCGCGTCTCGCCGCGCTCCTCGAGCCGCGAGCGGTAGGCGCGGTTCAGATCGACGACCTCGCTCTCGCCGCGGAAGGCGCCGAGCCTCGCTTCGCCGCGTGTCGTGAAGGTGCAGAGCCGCATCGCTTGCTCCTACCAGAGCTGATCGGTGTACGTGTCGGTGCCGACGACGGTCGGCAGCCACGGCGAGGCGAAGGTCACGCGAGCGAGGCCGCTCGCCTCGACGTCGCGCGCGAAGTCGCGGAACTTCGACCAGGTGTCGGCCGCCGGTCGATCGACGAAGTAGAGCTGCAGGTCGAGCCGGTCGACGTTCTCGACCTTCGGGATCGCCATCGGCGCATTGCCCTGCGGGATCCCCGACCACACGGAGCAGCTCGCGACCGGCGAGCCCGCGAGGAACTTCGCGAGGTAGTCGCGCAGCCACGCGTCGAAGCGCTCCTGCGGAACGCCCTCGGCCCGCTCCGTCGCGACGGTGACGAGACCCGGGTAGCGGTGGTCGAGCGCGAGAGCGAGCGGCACCGGGTCGGCGTCGCGGTAGTGGACCCAGTCGAGCGTGTAGAGGAGCGTGTGCACGTGCGTCCTCTGATTGAAGCCTCGGCCGTTCTGATAGAGCCCGTGCGCCTGCTTGTTGCCCCACTGGTTCCACTCGTCGTGATGGCCGGCGTGGACCCAGTACATCGCCATGTACGAGCCCGCCTTCACCGTCGGCTGCGCGAGCGGGCTCGGCTCCGGGAAGCGCAGATCCTTCAGCGCGCGCGTCGCGACCCAGCGGCTTCCGGCGAAGAGCCACGGGCCGATCATGCAGCCCGCGTAGAAGTGGTCGCGCTCGTACCAGCGATTGTACGCGACCTCGTGGCCCTTCTCGGGGTCCACGATGGTCAAGAGCATGCTTCCGACCTGGACGGGTTCGTCGTTCATCGCACGCACCCTCGCAGGCGAAGAGGGTCATCTCAAGAGACCGGTCACGGCACGGCGGGATACCCGTTGAACACAATGAACTCCGTGCAGATCCTAAAACGCCGTTCGCGGAGATCCTCGGCGGCGTTTCCTCCGACGCTGCACTGAGCTTCGTTCCTTCAATGGCCGGGAACCCCAGCGGGCCCCGGCTTGAAGCGAAAGATGTGGTACGGCGCGTGCGCGTCGCGGTGCGCCTCGCTCATGAAGAGGACGTGCTGGAGGGAGCTCGCGGTCACGTAGAGCCAGCCGTCGGGGCCGAAGCTGAAGCCGTCGGGCCAGCGGAGCCGCTCGTCCTTGACGAGCGTGACGAGCTTCCGGTCGGGGCCGAGCGTCAGCACCGCCGAGTGCTCCGGGTCGCTCAGGTAGACGTTGCCTTCGACGTCGGTCGTGATGCCGTCGCTGATCGTCTTCGGTCCGTAGTCCTCGACGCGAGCGGCGAGGTCTTCCGGCGAGAGCGAGGCGTCGCGGAGGTCGCGCGTGCGCACGCGGAAGAGCCGATCGCCCGTCAGCGGACCGTAGTAGAGCCACTCGCCTTCGCGATCGAGTGCGATCGAGTCGACCGGGATGCGGAGCGAGTACAGGCCGAAGAGCTGCATGTCGCGGCCCGGCGCCTGCAGGAGGAAGTCGCGTGCCTCCACGGAGTCGTGCCCGTCGAGAACGCGGCGCGTCGTGTTGCTCGCGACGTCGTGTACTAGGAGCGCGGGCGTCTGCAGGATCGGGCTCGCCTCGGCGATGTAGATCGTCTCGCCGGCGGGATCGACCTGGAAGTCGTTCACCATCGAGAGCAGGCCGGCGACGTCGCTCGGGAAGTCGTGTCGGTGGACGACCTCGCCCGTCGCGAGATCGAAGGCGACGAGCCGCGGCTGCTCGCGCGCGAAGCCGGCGTGATCGAGCACCCAGAGCCGATTCTGCCGGTCGACACGAACGGCGAGCGGCGTCGTGAACGCGAGCTCGGCATCGCCGCCCGGCTGGAAGCTTGCGTCGGGATACGGGACCGGCTTTCCGTCGCGAAGCTCGTGCACTGCGGTCGGTGGATCGCCGTCGGGATGGAGCGTGAAGAAGATCCGCCCGTCGGGCGAGACCGCGATGTTCCCCGGCGGATGACCGAGCGAGACGACCTCCTCGAGCGCCGAAGGCGGGAGCTCCGGATCGGTCGTGCGATCCTCGAGCCTCTCGCCGCCGCCGAAGCGCAGGCGCACGAGGGCGAGGAGGAGGACGATCGCTGCGGCGACGATGAGGAAGGGCCGAGGCGCTCGACGACGCACGGCCCAGCGGAGCACTAGGGATGTGGTGGTGTCCAGCGTTCGGATGCAGGTTCGCGGCGACTCGCCCCCGCACACGCGGTCGGGGGCCGGGAGGACGGCCGGCGCGCTTGCGGCGTCGCTCAGCAGCAACACCTACCAGCACACATTCAGCGAGCGAAGAATGAGCTCCGAGAGCCGTCGCATCGGGTGACGCCTGACCGACGGCTGCTCCTCATCCGCAGCGTCCCAAGGACTTTGCACCCGCGCGATCATCGCCCTCACCCCCCGCAGCGCGGATCGCCGTTCTGTAGCGCCGTGATCACCTCGTCCGTCACCGGCAGGCCGATGCACCCGCGGTTCTTCTCGCACAAGAAGTCGAAGTCCCGCGCCGCGACGTGGCAGCCGAAGCACTGTGCGCCGAACATGTTGATGACGTCGTCGCGGCCGCGGACGTTGATCTCCGTGCCCGCGGCGCTCGTGCGGAGCTCGAAGTACTCCCAGTTGTTGTTGTCGGGATCGTAGTCCGGGCCGCGCTTCACCATCGCCTCGCCAGGGAAGAGCTGCACGATCGTGCCGACCGGGAACTGCTTGCCGCGCTCGGGATTCTGCGCGAGAGCGACCGCCTCGGCCTCCGCATCCGCACTGAGCTTGTTGGTGATCCGGATGTTCCGGACGCGCGGCCAGCTCAGGATGCAGTCGAAGTCGGCCGCCGTCGCCTCGAAGTCCGCCGGCGGCGCCGGCGGCGGCTCGACCGAGCCGGAGCCGGAATCCGAGCTGCCGCACCCGAGCCACGACGCAGACGAGAGAGCCACGACGACCGCGAGCGCAAACGCTCCGTACGTGCCTCTCCTACCTCGATCGATCCGCTCGGGCATGGCCGTCACCTCCGCCACCGGCATCCCTCCACCGCCCGCGCGCGTCAAGCCCGATCGCTCGACGACGAGTCCACCTCGGCCTGAACGGTCGCTTGCCGGTTCTACCGGCGGCGGATACCTACGACCCGACCATGCTGCAGGCGAAGCACCTCTACGGGCTTCTCGACGCGGGCGCGACCGAGAACCCCGACGCTCCGGCGTTCCGCTACCGAAACGAACGCTTGACCTACGGCGACTGGCGCCGTCTCGCCGAACGGATGTCGGCCGTGTTCGCGGCGCGCGGCGTCGGCCGCGGCGACGTCGTGACGCTGCTTCTCCCGACGACGCCGCTCTACCAGGTCGCCTATCTCGCGACATCACGCCTCGGCGCGATCACGACGGGGATCAACGTACGCTATCGGCGCACGGAGATCGGCCACATCCTGCAGCGCTCCGGCGCGCGTCTCGTCTTCGGCGTCGACGCCTTCTACGGAGCCGACTTTCGCGGAATGATCGAGGCGCTCCGACCGGAGCTTCCCGAGCTGCGCGAGACGCTCTGGGTCGACGCGAAGGAGGTCACGGACGGAACGGCCGCCGTCGTCGAGAAGCTCGCTGGGGACCTCGCGACCCCTCCTCCCGCGGATGTACAGCCTTCCGACCCGGTAGCCATCGTCTTCACCAGCGGCACGACCGGCATCCCGAAGGGCGCCTGGTACGCGCACGAGAACGTCCTGGCGCTCGCGGAGATCGAGACGCGTCGATACAAAAGTAGACGTCCGCCGGCGGCGCACCTCGTCACCGGCGTCTCCTTCGCGCATGTCGGCTTCATGGCACGCGCGGGAATCGGGCTCTCGCACCAGACGTGCACGATCATCCACGACGAGTTCGATCCCGCCGCGGTCCTCGAGACGATCGAACGAGAGCGCTTGAGCGACATCGGCGGCTTCCCGACGCAGGTCGTGCTCCTCCTCGATCACCCCGACTGCGCGAAGCGCGACATGAGCTCCGTCGAGACGGTGCTCCTCGGCGGCGCACCGTCGACGCCGGCGTTGATCCGCCGCGTGCAGGAGACGCTAAAGGCGCGTGTCAGCGTGCGCTACTCGTCGACGGAGATCGGCATCGGCTCCGCTTCGCTGCCCGACGATCCACCGGAGATCCTCGCGACGACCGTCGGGAAGCCGACGAGCGGCGTCGAGCTCCGCATCGTCGACGACGAGAACCGCCCGCTTCCGACCGGCGAGTACGGCAACGTCGTCGTGCGCTCGGGTGCCACGATGCGCGGCTACTGGCGCGACGAGGAAGCGACGCGGAAGACGATCGACGAGGCAGGCTGGATCCACACCGGCGACGTCGGCGCCGTCGACGAGGCCGGCTACGTGCACCTCCGCGGCCGGCAGAGCGAGATGTACATCCGCGGCGGCTTCAACGTGTACCCGTCGGAGATTGAGGACCTCCTCGGCAAGCACCCGAAGGTCGCCCGCGCCGCGATCGTCGGGCTCCCCGACGACGTCCACGGCGAGATCGGCTGCGCATTCGTCGTACCGCGCAAGCCCGACGATCCGCCGACGCTCGCGGAGCTGCGCGCGTGGGTCGGCGATTCCCTCGCGAGCTTCAAGCGTCCCGATCGCTTGACGCTCCTGCCGGAGCTTCCGGCGACCCCGATGTTCAAGATCGACAAGCGGGCGCTGAAGGAGATCGGGCTCCGCGGCTGACGCGCGCATCGTCGCCCCCGCTTCGGCGAGCAAAGCCGCGCATCCGCCCGAGAGCTTGCGCTCCGCGCTCCCCGCCTGAAGGGCGAGAGACCACCCCGGGGGCAACAGAGCCTCGCAGCCTCGGACGGCGTCGGCGTGCTGGACGAGATCTTCCCGCTTCAGACGGAGGGAAAGACGATCGGCCACTCCATGGACGCGAGCGGTACCGTCGTCGGGTTCGCCCTGACTCCGGGGGACGAGACCTACCGCGGGCTCGGGTGGTACGGGGTGCTGGTCCAGCGTCGCTGACTTCGGGCTCACAGGCCTCCGCCGCTCACGGGCTTCCGCCGCTGAGCCGCGACGGGCCGCGGTGCTCAAGCCGCGGCGGCGGGATGCGGTCCTGCAGCGACGAGCTTCTTGCGCCGCGGATCGACTACGAGACCGAGACCCTCGAGCGTGCGCGCACCGAGCAGGAGCAAATCGCCCGGCTCTGCGAAGACGACCTCGTCCACGGTGAAGAAGCGTCCCACGCGAACGATCGCGAAGCCGATGGCGCGAGTGATCCGCTGACCATTCGCCATCACGAACGTCGCGTCCTTCTTCTCCCGAGCCACCCCGATTCGTTCCAGGACGCGCTTGGGAACCCAGGTGTATTCGCTTCCCGTATCGACGAGGAGGCTCGCGAGCCTCTCTCCGCGGAGGCGTTCGATCGTGCTCTCGACGCGGCAGCCCACGTGAAACGTGCCCATCCGGCGACGCACTACCGGTCGCCTCCCGCGCACGGAAGAAGCTTCGCCTTTCTTCATGTGCCCACGGACAACCTACGCGCCGCGAACCTCCCTGTGAAGCCCGCGATCGGCACGAGGTACCCGAGATAGACGAAGTGGTACCACACCGGGTAGTCGTCCCAGACGGTGTACAGGTGCGGTCGCAGCGACAGCAGGAGGAACAGCGCACCGAACCACCACGCCGCTCTGCCACCATCGCGCGCGACGATCGTCGCGGTGATCGCAACGCCCGCCGCGCAGAGCGCACCGACGGTGAGGCGCGCCAGCAGCATCCCGAGCGAGTACGCCTTCTCCGGCTCCGCTTCCGCGTAGCCCGACCAGAAGGTGCGCAGCGCGAAGAATCCGACGCCCGCGACGACGGCGGCACCGAGGCACCCGGCCACGATGCCGAAGACGAGACGGAGCGGACTCTTCATGGCGCCCGCGTGATCGCCCACGGCTGCCCGCGTCAGGGAGCGATCGAGCGAACCGAGGCCGGCAGGTCCTTCGCGATGCGGATGATCGGAATGCCGGTCACCGTGTTCTTGTGCATCTCGACCATCGCGCGCGGGAGATCCTCGAACGCATAGATCTCCTTGTGCACGGTCGGCTTGAACACCTTGCCGTAGAGCTCCGTCGCCGCGGCGCAGCCGACCAGCGTCTCGTAGTGCGTGTGATCGAGCGTCAGCTGCTTCACCGACGCGCCCGCCGAGTCGTACGTGATGCTCTTCGAAAGCTGCCAGCCCGCGCTGACGTTCACGCCCTGGCGCGCCGAAGCCGCGATGCCCGCCGGGAAGACCGGTCCGCGCAGCATGTCGCACACGACGTGCATGCCCTCGCCGCCCGTCAGCTTCTTCACCTCGGCCGTGAAGCCCTTGATGTCGTCGCGGCCGGCGAAGCGGTTGTACTTCTTCTGGTCGATGCCGGTGATGCCCAGCTTCTCGAGCGCCGCGCGACGCTCCGGGCTGCCGGAGCAGAAGAAGGCGCGATGGCCCTCGTGCTTCGCGAGCATCAGGAAGAGCTCGGACACGCCGCCGCCGAAGCCGAGGACGTTGATCTCGGAGAGGTGCTCGCGAGAGACCTTGACGCGGAAGATCCCGAGAGCGCGGCGCCACAGGTGGTACGCCGTCGGCGCGCGGAGCGGCAGCGCCGCGATCTCCCAGAGGTTCAGCCCGCAATCGAGCGGCGCGGGGATGAGCTGCCACTCGCCGACGACGCTCTCCTCCGCATACCAACCGATCGAATCCGGCTTGTCGTACGCCCAGATGCGAAGCGGGAACCCGAATCGGTCCGGGTCGCCGTTGCAGTGCGTGATCGCGATGTCGCCCGGCTTCAACCGGGTCACGTTCTCGCCCACCGAGACGACCTCGCCGAGCGCGGAGTTTCCCGGGTACATCTTGCCGCCGCGGAGCTGCGCGATGTTGACCGTGTCCGCGAGAGCCGCGTGGTCGACGTTGTGCTCGCCCGAGGCTGCGAGGATCCGCAGGTGGACGTCGTTCGGCCCCATCTTCGGGAGCTCCAGCGAATCGAGCTGGACGACGCGGGAAATGTCGACCTGATCCAGGTCGTCGTTCACGCGGGCGCGCTCGGCGGCGACCGCATCGGCGGTGATGGCGTAGGCTCGAACCATGCGGGGGTCCCTACCATCCCCCCGCGAGAACCTTCAACGCGGCGCTTTCAGCCCTCCACCCCGGCCGTCCGGATCGCCCGCGTCGCGATCCGCGCGACGAAGACGGTCACCACGACGGCCGCGATCGCGCCGATGACGTTGATCCAGGTCCGCGTCGCGTCCGCTCCGTCCGCGGCCGCGGCCTCCGCGGCGGCGGCGCCGGCCGCACCGAGATACACGTACGCGAACGTCCCGGGGATCATCCCGATGATCGTCGCGAGCACGTACGGCGCGGTCCCGACTCCGGTCAGGCCGAACGCGTAGTTGATGTAGGTGAACGGGAAGATCGGAGCGAGACGGACGAGGAAGACGATCTTCGCTCCTTCCTTCGCGATCGCCCGGTCGAGCGCCTGGAAGCGCTCGTTCCCGCTCGTCCACTGCTCGACGCGGCTCCGCAGGAGAGTCCGCGCGAGGAGGAACGAGAGCGTCGCACCGATCGAAGCCCCGACGAGCACGACGCCGACGCCGACGCCGAGGCCGTAGATCGCGCCCGCGCCGAGCGTCAGGACGGAAGCGGGCACGAAGGCGACGACGCAGACGGCGTAGGCGAGCGCGTAGAGCAGCCAGCCGGCGGCGCCGAGCCCCTGCACCCACTGCTGGAAGAGGGCGAGCCACTCCGCGACCGGCAGCGTGCGGAAGAGGACCGCGAGTGCGATCACGACGGCGAGCCCGATCGCGATCGGTACGAGAAGGGAACGCCGCTGGACGGCGCTCTCCGGTGCAGTTTCGCTCTTCGGCTCTGGCATCCGTCCACCTCCGGCGGGGCTCACGCCCGATTGGCCGTTTCGGGGCGTCTCAAGGTACAACGATCGCATGGCCACCACACGGGAATACGCCGTCCATCCGGCGGGGTCGCCGCCGGCCGAAGTCCGCGCCCTGGCCGACCGTGTGACGGAGGACGGCGGGCACGTCCTCGCGGTCTATCAGGAGCCCGTCGGAGACCACTGGCAGATCTTCTGCCTGCTCCCGATCGACCAGGTCGACGCGACGCCCTATCAGCGCGACCTCTCCCCGACGCACGTCAAGCGCCTGCAGGAGGTCGTCAAGAAGCTCGAGCGGTTCGTCGATCCCGTCGTCGTCACGAGCCCGCGCGCGGGTGTCTACTGGACGCCGAACGGCAATCATCGCCGCACCGTGCTGCAGAAGCTCAAGGCGAAGCTCGTCCCCGCGATCCTCATCCCGGACTCCGAGGTCTCCTTCCAGATCCTCGCTCTCAACACGGAGAAGGCGCACAACCTGAAGGAGAAGTCGCTCGAGGTGATCCGGATGGTGCGCGTCCTCGCCGAGGACGCTCCCGACAGCGGCGAGTCCGACTTCGCGTTCCAGTTCGAGTCGCCGCACCTGATCACCCTCGGCATCCTCTACGAGCAGAACAAGCGGTTCGCCGGAGGCGCCTTCGCTCCGATGCTGAAGCGAGTCGACCAGTTTCTCGCCGGCAAGTTCTCGAAGACGCTGCCGGAGCGCGAGGAGCGGGCGGCACTGGTCAAGGCAGCCGACGACGCGCTCGGGAAGGCCGTCGAGAAGCTGAAGCGCCGCGGGCTCAATCACCCGTACGTCAAGAACTTCCTCCTCGCGCGGACGACGCCATTGACGCGCGCCCGGAAGACGCTCCCCTCCTTCGAGCAGACCTTCACCCGCCTCAAGGAAAACATCGAATCGGCCGATCTAGGCAAGATTCGCTACGAGGACGTGCAGCGCGCCGCCGTGGTCGCACCAGAGTAAATCGCATGCGTCCGGATACGAGCATCCGCGCGCGAAGCGCGTGCCCGACCGAAGCGAGCGGGGAGAGGGGGCCCCGTCGGGCTTCGCCCGATGGGGGAGAGGGGCGGCGCCCCTCTCTCGAATAGTTGCAACGGCTCCTCATCACCGGGATCTCGGGCGGCCACGGACGGCTTCTCGCCCAGCGCCTGCGCGGCTCGTGCGAGATCGTCGGGGTCGACCGGACGCCGTGGGAAGGACGGCCGAAGGACATCACGGTCCACCTCGCGGACCTGCGCAGCCACCGCGTCGAGGACCTCTTCCGGCGAGAGCGCCCCGACGCCGTCGTCCACCTGGGCCTCATCCGTCACGATTTCGACGCGATCCTGCGCCACGACGTGAACGTCGTCGCCACGAAGCGGCTCCTCCAGTACTGCGCGGACTACGGCGTCGAGAAGGTCGTCGTCTCCACGAGCTCGTACGTCTACGGCGCGCTTCCGGAGAACCCGTTCTACATGGACGAGGATACGGCCCTGAACGTCAGCCGCCACTATCCGGAGATCCGCGACCTCGCCGAGGTCGATACGCTCGCGACCGCGTTCCTCTGGCGCTACCCGAACATCGCGACGGCGATCCTTCGCCCCGTGAGCACGCTCGGAAGCAACGTGCAGAGCTCGATCGGAGCCTACTTCAAGCTTCCCTACGTCCCGACGATCCTCGGCTTCGATCCGCTGATGCAGTTCATCCACGAGAGCGATCTCGCGGAGGCGATGGTCGCGGCCCTCGAGCGAGGCGCACGCGGCGTCTTCAACGTCGTCGGACCGGGCGCCGTGCCGCTCGGCGTCGCGATCCGCGAGGCGGGCGGGACCGCGGTCTCGCTTCCCGAGCCGCTCGCCCTGTTCCTCCTCGATCGCCTCTTCCGCTACGGCTGGTTCCCCGTGCCGGCGGACGCAGCCGACTTCGTCAAGTATCCGTGCACGATCGACGGCCGTCGCTTCCGCGAGGCAACCGGCTTCACGCCGCTCCTTTCCCTCGAGGAGACGCTGCAGAGCGTCCGGATCTGAGGGGACCGCGACCGTGAGCACGACCAAGGAGGACGTGGGGCGAGGATCCGGAAACGGACGGCCACGCAAGCGCTCGCGACGCTTGACCACCGTCACCGCGACACCTCCGGTCGGGACGAACGCGAACGCGAAGCCGACTGCGAACGCGAAGCCGAGCGCGCGCGCGAAGTCGGCCGCGGAGACGCCGCCACGCGCGGCCGCAGCCGCACCCGCGAAGCGCGCGATCGAGCCGCCGCCGCTCTCGCTCCTGAACCGACTCCGCGACGCCGCCGGCGACGCGATCCTCGGCCTCGACGCGTTCTCGCCCGCGTTCCTGCGCCGGATCGAGGACGAGGTCGCCGCGAAGCTCGCGCGCGCGCCGATGGACCTCAACGCGTACGGCTACGATCCGTGGGGCCTGCAGGCGGACGTCGTACGCCGCAGCATGGTGATCTCGACGCTCGTCTACCGCTACTACTTCCGCGTCGAGACGCGCGGCGCCGAGAACCTCCCGAGCGGCCGCGTGCTCCTGATCGGCAACCACGCCGGGCAAATCGCGCTCGACGCGGCGATGATCGCTGCGGCGGCCTTCCTCGAGGCGGACCCGCCGCGCATCGTCCGCGGGATGGGAGAGTACTGGCTGCCGCGTCTGCCGTTCCTCAACGTGCTGATGGTGCGCGCGGGGAGCGTCGTCGGGACGCCGAAGAACTGCGTCGACCTCCTCGACCACGGCGAAGCGGTGATCGCCTTCCCGGAGGGCGTCCGCGGGATGAACAAGAGCTTCACCGAGCGCTACGTGCTGCAAGAGTTCGGCCTCGGCTTCCTTCGCCTCGCGCTCGAGACGAAGACGCCGATCGTGCCGGTCGCGGTCGTCGGATCGGAGGAGCAGGCGCCGTCGCTCGGGAACTGGAAGACGCTCGCGAGGCTCCTCGGCATGCCGGCGTTCCCCCTCGTCCTCGCGCCCGTACCACTGCCCGTCAAGTATCACATCGAGTTCGGGGCCCCGATGACGTTCGAGGGAAATCCGCACGACGAGGACCGCGTCATCGGCGAGATGGTGGAAAAGGTGAAGAGCCGGATCCGCCGGATGATGGCCGACGGCCTCGCGCGCCGGAAGGGCGTGTTCCTCTGATGCGCACCAGGCCGAACCCTCTGCGCACCGAGAGTTAGAACGCCTCCATGCGACGCCTGCTTCTCGCCGCGCTCCTCGCCTTCGCGGCGTTCACCCATCTCTGGGGCGTCCGCCGCGATCTTCCGCACGCCCCGCACAGCGACGAGGTGCGCTTTTTCCTGATCGCCGCACAGATGGCGACGGCCGGCGATCCGGATCCGCACTGGTTCGGCCATCCGGGCTCGACGCTCCTCTACCCGTACGCCCTCGGGCTGCACGCGCTCGGCGCGACGGAGAGCGGCTCGTGGCTCAGCGCCGATCCGGCGCTCGCCGACCGCTTCGCGCAGAGCCCGACCGCGCCGTTCGTCGTCGGGCGCGTGCTCTCGATCGCGTACGCGCTGCTCTCGCTCGTCGTGGTGTGCGCGATCGGCGATCGCGTGTTCGGGCCGCCGGTCGGGCTCGTCGGCGCGTGGCTGTCGCTCCTCTCTCCCCTCGCTCTCGACCACGCGATGATGGTGCGGACCGACACGGCGGGGCTCTTCTTCGGCGTCCTCGGCCTCTGGGCGTGCGTGCGGCTTCTCGACCGGCCGACCCGTGCGGCGCACGCCGTTGCGGGACTCGTCATCGGCTTCGGGGTCGCGACGCGGTACTTCCTCGTGGCGCTCGTGCCGGTGCTCTTGACGGTCGACGCCGCTCTCCTGCTGCGCCGGCGCTCGACGGACACGAGCCGCGCGGAAGGCGAACGGCCGAGCGCGCTCCTCCTCGGTCTCGTCGCGATTCCGATCGGGTTCCTTCTCGCCGCTCCCTACCTCGTGACGGACATCGCACGCGTCCAGGCCGACCTCGCGCACGAAGCGCGCACGTCGCATCCCGGCGCGGACGGCTTCGGGTTCTTCGGGAACCTCGCCTGGTACTTCGGCTACGCGATGCCGCGCGCCCTGTCGCCGGTCGTGCTCGTGCTCGCCGCGGGCTGCGCGCTCCTCTCCGCTTGGCGGCGGAACCTCGGCGCTCTCCTGCTCCTCGAGTTCGTCGCGATCTTCCTGATCGGGATCAGCATCTCTCCGCTCCACTGGGCCCGCTGGCTGATCCAGATCCTGCCGCTGATCGCGCTGCTCGGAGCGGCGGCTCTCGTCGCCGTCGTGAACGCGGTCGCCCTGCGACTCGGTCTCGCGGACGGGAGAGCCAGAGGACTCGCCGTCGCTGCCGCAGTCGCAGCCGTGAGCACGATGCCTGCACTCCGCTACCTCGACTTCGCGCTCCTGCAGGGAGCACCGAGCACGAAGCAGATCGCACGCGATTGGGCGCGCGAGAACCTCGATCCTTCGGAGCCCATCGCGGCCGAGCTCTACAGCGCGCCGCTGCAGGACACGCCGCTCGCGCCGCGGTACGCGTTCTCGCTGACGGAGATGGCCGAGACTCCCGAAGCGCTGCAGCAGGCGGGCTTCGAGATCGCGATGGTCTCGAGCTCCGTCTACGGCCGCTATCTCTCGGAGCCGGCTCGCTACCCGCGCGAGGTCGCGTTCTACCGGAAGCTCTTTCGAAAGGGGCAGCTCGTCGAGCAGTTCGCGCCGGGAACGGAGCGGCGCGGTCCGGTGATCCGCATCTATCGCCTCCGCTCCGGCTGAAGCTCGCCGTGCCCGCACGTTGGGCACGCTGCCCACGGAGCGATCACGCGTCGGTCCCTCCCTGCGAAATGGGCTGCACGGCACCGTCCGCGCGGCTGGCGCCACGGTTGCTTCCTTCCGGGTCGGTTGGAGGAGGCCGTGGGTTCAACGTCATACGAGCGTCTTTCGAGACTGGACGAGGGTTTTCTCGAGTTCGAGACCGCGACGACGCCGATGCACGTCGCGCTCGTCGGGACCTTCGAGCGAGCACCGCTCGCGACGAAGGAGGGCGGCGTCGACATCGAGCGCATCCGGCACTGGGTCGCTTCTCGGCTGCCCGCGATCCCGCGCTACACGCAGCGACTGCACACCGTGCCGGTGTTCGGGGATCGCGTCTGGGTCCCCGACGAGCGATTCGAGCTCCACTACCACGTGCGCCACGCGCGATTGCCGCGGCCCGGCACGGCGCAGCAGCTCAAGAATCGCTGCGCGGAGATCCTCGAGCGTCCGCTCGATCGCGCGCGGCCGCTCTGGGAGCTCTGGATCGTCGAAGGCGTCGGCGAGGACCGCTTCGCGATGGTCGCGAAGGTCCACCATTGCATGGTCGACGGCCTCGGCGGCGTCGAGATCCTGGCGCTGCTTCTCGGTCTCGAGCCGTTCTCCGGAGAGATCGCGGACGTCACTGCCGTCGCGCGATCGCCGAGGGCGCCCGAGAACGGAGACCTCCTGCGCGAGGAGGTCGCGCGTCGGACGCGTTCGCTTCTCGGCCTCGGCCGCGACATCGGCCGCGCGCTCGCCGAGCCGCGCTCGCTCGGACGCCGCGTCGGCGAGAGCCTGACCGCGACCGCGGCGCTCGCAAGCGGAGGGCTTCGACGGCCGCCCGCGACGCCGTTCAACCAGCCCGTCGGGCATCATCGGCGCGTCGACTGGGTCACGGTCGACCTCGCGCGCACCAAGACGCTCGCGCGTAGCCTCGGCGTCTCGCTGAACGATCTCGTCCTGGCGCTTCTCGCGACGAGCCTGCGCCGGTTCCTCCAGGAGCGCGGCCAGCTCACCGGATTCGACGAGCTCCGGATCGCGGTCCCCGTCAACGTGCGCACCGCGGAGACGAAGCGGCACATCGGCAACCACGCTTCCGCGTGGCTCCTCGCACTGCCGCTCGACGAGCCGGACGTCGTGCGTTGCGCGCTCCGGATCCACGACGAGACTGCGGCGCTGAAGCGCGCGGGCGCCGCGAAGGGGATCGAGCTCCTCACCGACGCCGCGGAGTGGGCGACGAGCGGCGCGATGCGCGTCGCGGTCCGCCTGATCTCCCGCGCGCGTCCGTACAATTTGATCGTGACGAACGTGCCCGGACCGGGCGTGCCTCTCTACCTTCTCGGCTCGCGGCTCCTCGAAGCGCATCCGCACCTGCCGCTCTTCGAGGGACAGGGGCTCGCGGTCGCGCTCTTCAGCTACGAGGACCGGCTCTCGTTCGGGCTGAACGGCGACTGGGACCTCCTGCCGGATCTCGACCGGCTCGTGAGCGCGATCACCGCCTCGTTCGCAGCGCTCGTGGCGCGCGTCGGCGGCGGCCTCGAAGCGGAGAACGAGCGTCCCGAGGCGAACGGAGGATCGACCGCGGTGGGCGAGCCTGCCGCAGCGGAGCCGCGTCGAGCGTCCTCGCGCCGATCCCGCGACGACGCGCCGCCGCGCGAGAACGCTCCGGACCCGTAGCGGCGGCACCGAAAGCCCTGTGCTTGCCGAGGGCCGCGCGCGTCTCCATGATCCTCCGCGCATGGCGTCGAGGGACGACAGGAGCACCGCTCCCGCGGCCGAGATCCGCGGGCTCTCGGCGAGGACGGCACACCTCCGCCAGGCGAGCGTTCTCCGCACCCTGACCGAGCGCGTCGACGCGCTCCCGGACGGCATCAACCTCGGCCAGGGGGTCTGCGACCTCGACATCCCGGACGTGCTCCGCAGCGCGACGATCCGCGCGATCGAGTCGAGCCGCGCCACCTACACGCCGTATCAGGGCCTCCCGTCCCTCCGCCGCCAGATCGTCGAGCGGATGGAGCGTCGCTACGGCCTTCGCTACGCGGAGGACGAGATCGTCGTCACCGTCGGCGCCTCGGGCGCGCTCTCCTCCACGTTCTTGACGCTGCTCGAGCCGGGCGACGAGGTGATCCTCTTCGAGCCGTTCTATCCCTATCACCGGAGCGCCGCGCTCCTCGCGGGCGCACGCGTCGTCGCGGTGCCCTCGAGCGGTCCGGAGTGGAAGCCGGACTGGGAAGCGCTCGCACGCGCGCTCTCGGCGCGGACGAAGCTCGTCGTCGTGAACACGCCGGCGAACCCGAGCGGTCGCGTGTGGCGCCGCGAGGACCTGTCGCGCCTCGGTACGCTCCTCGACGGGACGGACGTCCGCGTCGTCAGCGACGAGATCTACGAGGACCTCGTCTACGACGGACGCGTGCACGTCCCGCCCGCGGCGGTCCCGGAGCTCTACGACCGAACGATCACCGTCTCGGGCCTCGGCAAGGCGTACTCGATCACGGGTTGGCGGCTCGGCTGGCTCGCGGCGCCGCAGCCGCTCGCCGCGGCGATCGGTCCCGTGTTCGACACGCTCTGCGTCTGCGCGCCGCGCCCGCTGCAGGAAGGCGCCGCAGCGGCGCTCGAAGCGCTCCCGGAGAGCTACTACGGGAAGCAGCGCGACGGCTACGCGCGGCGGCGCGATCGCCTCGCGGAGGCGCTTCGCGCGGGCGGCTTCACGCCGAGCGTTCCCGCCGGCGCCTACTACATGCTCGCCGACTACCGCGAGCGATGGGGCGAGATCCCGACGTCGCAGGCGAGCTTCCGCCTCCTCGACGAGCTGCATCTCGCGGCGATCCCCGGCGAGATCTTCCATGCGGACGCTTCGCCGACGCTCCTGCGCTTCCACTTCGCGGTCGACGAGCCGGTCCTCGACGAGGTGACGCGGCGGCTTCGGTCCGCGCGAGGCGGGAGGTGAAGTTGCGCGCTTCGCGAACGCTCGGACTCGTCCTTCTCCTCTTCGTCGCGGCGTGCGCGCCGCTGCGGCGCCCCGAGAGCGCCCCGCTCTGGGCCGGACCTCCGCCCGCAGTGCCGTCCGCGCAGTTCACGCCCGCGCCGCCGCTGCAGTTCCTCGTCGATCCGTATCCCGAGGAGTGCGGACCGAGCTGGCTCGGCGCCGACGTCGCGAGCTCGATCCGGCTCGGCCAGGACCGCTACGCATGGCTCTTCGGCGACACGCTGCTCGGCAGCGTCCGCGACGATTGCCCGGGCGGCGAGGAGTACTGCGACCGCCGCGTCGAGCCCGAGCCGGAGCGCGCGATGATCCGCAACTCGGTCGGCATCTCCGCGCGCGCTTCGGACGGCGCCTTCCGGCGCGTCGTCAAGTATTGGCCCACGTCGGGCGGCGAGCCGAGGGACATGTTCCCGTCGGACGACGGGACGTTCCTCTGGCCGCTCGCCGGCGCGCGCGTCGGGCCCTACCTCTACGTCACGGCGAACCGGAACACGCCCGAGAGCGGGCTCGCGCCGGTCGGCAACGTCCTCCTGCGCATCGACAATCCGGACGACTCGCCGGAGGAGTGGAGCATCCGGCGCTGGGACCTGCCGCACTTCCGCGCCTACGACGGACCGCTGCCGAACCTCGTCTGGACGACGGCGATCGTTCCCGCGGGGAAGTACGTCTACCTCCTCGGCCAGCTCGGCGAGGCGACCGGTTCGAGCACCGTGCTCGCGCGCTTCCCGGTGACCGAGATGGCCGCCGCGACGTGGCCGCCGAAGGCCGACTACCTCCTGACCGACGAGCGCACGGGACGTCGCCGCTTCGGCGCGTTCGATCTCGAGCGCCTGCACCGCGTGGGCGGCCTTCCCGGCACGTCGGAGGCGACGGTCGACTGGGATCCGGACGTCGGCTGGTACAGCTACCGCATCCCGCCGCTCGAGTTCGACGTCCGTCTCTACACGGCGGGCGACCTGAGAGGTCCGTGGCGCGACGAGGGCGCCGTCTACCGGCTCCCCGCGCCGTGGAGCACCGCGCAGCGCTCGGACTGTCCGCCGGAGCAAGCGCCCTGCCCGCGCTACATCGCGTACGCGGTCAAGGCCCATCCCGAGCTCGCACCCAAGGGCGCGCGCGTGCTCTCGTACAACGTCAACATCGCTTCGGGGAGCTTCGCGGAAGCCGAAGCCGCCGCCGAGGAGTCGCCCGGCTTCTACGTGCCCCAGCTCCTGATTGGACCGGCGAAGAAGCCTCTCTCCCAGCGCCCGTAGCCACGTCGCGCCGTAGCCACGTCGCGCCCGTGACCACGTCGCGCCCGTGCCCACGTCGCGCCCGTGACCACGTCGCGCCCGTAGCCACGTCGCGCCCGTAGCCACGTTGCGCCCGTGCCCACGTTGCGCCGCGGGGGACGGTTTGGCACGTCCATCCGGATGACGCGGCGCCCCGTCTGGCTCCTCAGCATGGACAGCGAGCAGTTCTGCGCTCCGCCGCTGACGACGGGCGCTCTCCTCGCGCACTTCCGCGCGTTCGGACGGACCTCGGAGACGACGGACGTCGAGCTCGTCCACTTCCTCACTCGTGAGGAGGTCTCCGCGTGGCTCGCGGACACATGGGCGAGCGAGCTGCGCGAGCGCGCACGAGCGGCCGCGCGAAGCGGCGTCCGGCCGGTGCTCGGCATCAGCTGCTACACGTGGAACGTCGCCGAGTTCCTCGACGTCGCGCGCCGCGTGAAGGCGGACGTGCCCGAGACGCTCGTCGTCGCGGGCGGACCGCACGTGCAGCGCGCCGAGGACTTCCTGCGCGACGAGGCGATCGACGTCGTGGCACTCGGCGAAGCCGAGGAGACCTTCACCCAGCTCCTCGACGCGATCGAAGCCGGTTCAGCGGATCTCGCCGCGTGGGACGCGATCGACGGCCTCGCCTTCTGCGTCGACGGCGCACCGCGACGTACGGCGCCGCGCCGCCGCTCGACGGAGCTCGACCGCTTTCCGTCGGCGCTCGACTGGATCGAGCTTCGCGACGCCGACGGCGAGCCACGCTACCGTCAGGTCGCGTACGAGACGAGCCGTGGCTGTCCCTATCGCTGCGCCTTCTGCGAGTGGGGCACCGGCGCGATCGGCACGAAGATGTACCAGCTCTCGCTCGACCGGATCCGGAGCGATCTCGAGAAGGTCGTCGCGGGCGGAATCAAGGACGTGTGGCTCTGCGACTCGAACTTCGGCGCGCTGCGCGAGGACCTCGCGAAGGCGGAGATGGTCGTCGAGCTCCGCAACGCGACCGGCCTGCCGCGCACGTTCGCGACCTCGTGGTCCAAGAACCACAACAAGCGCGTGCACGAGATCGTGCGCTTGCTCCACCAGAACGACCTCCTGTCGCACTACCACCTCGCCCTGCAGACGCTGACGCCGAAGGCGCTCGAGCTCTCGCACCGTACGAACATGCGCGCGAACGACTACGAGCCGGTCGTGCGAAGCCTCGTGGGAGAGGGAATCCCGGTCGCGGCCGAGCTGATCTGGGGACTGCCGGGCGACACGCTCGCCGACTTCGAGGGGAACCTCGATCACCTGCTGACGGTGTTCCCGAACATCAACATCTTCGGGTACACGCTCCTCCCCGGGACCGAGTTCTACGATCGCCGCGAGGAGTACCGCCTCGAGACGGTCCCCGTCGCGGGATACGGCAAGGCGAAGGGCGAGTACGTGGTCGGCTGCCACACGTATGGGCGCGAGGAGGGCGAGGAAGGCTACTTCCTCATCACCGCGTACATCATCCTCGCGCGCGGACAGCTCGTGCCGCTCGCGGCGCAGCACCTGGCGCTCGGCCGCCGCGTGCCCGTCGCCTCGATGCTGCGTGCGATCCTGCGCGCGCTCCTCGACGAGTACCGCGACGCGCTTCCCGAGGAGGTCGTGCGCGACCGCATCGCGGCGTACGAGCGACGGTCCGACCTCTATCTCTGCTTCCTCGCGAGCCCCGAGCGCACCTACGCGGTGATCCGCGCGGCGATCGAGCGCTGGCTCGAGGCGCAGGACGCCGCCGAGCTCGCGCCGCGCGTGCTGCGAGTCCTCGAGCTCGACCAGGCGCTCTGCCCGCGCGTCGGGCCCGCAAGCCGTGCCGTGCACGAGTTCGAGTTCGCCGCCGATCGCGCGCTCGAGGTCCTCGGACGCATGGAGTCGCCCGAGGACGCGCTCCTCGACGACGACTGCGCGACGGAGCTCGAGCTCCGCCACCCGGGCGGGCTCGGGGAGATCCTCCGCGACCCCGACGGCGGCGCGTGGATCCGCGGCCGCGTCGAGCCGCGAGCCGAGCAGACGACGGCGTGATTCTCGAAAGGGATTCTCCGCGCGCGCAGCGCGCGGCCGAGCGCGAGCGAGCGGGGAGAGAAGGCTCCGCGCGGCTTTGCCGCGTGGAGGAGAGGGG
>Ga0194131_10001110_pt1 | contig 46568 bp, 40 predicted proteins | sample TA2KigO120mmetaG_FD_148631 | JGI IMG/M metagenome (GOLD analysis project Ga0194131, IMG submission 148631) | Freshwater microbial communities from Lake Tanganyika, Tanzania - TA2015053 Kigoma Offshore 120m | ecosystem: Environmental > Aquatic > Freshwater > Lake | place: Tanzania: Lake...
CGGCGACCACCGCAAGCTCAGTGGCGGGCGCGATGAACCGCGACCGTGTAGTCACGTTCAGCGTCACCGGTCCGCGGGCAAGGGCATCCACGAGTCGCCGGCGCGCATCGGACGAGAGTGCAATGCCCCACGCACGCCGCGCCGTGTCGTGCGGAATGCTCGTGAACTGGATGGACCGCGTGTTGCGTTCAGGTTGCGTGTAGGCGGGCATGGAGTACGCGAGCACGCCAAGCGCGCCGCGTCGCACGACGGCCTCCGTGAACAGCTGGCTCAGTCGGCCATCCGCCATGACGAACTTGCCGCGCAGGTCGAGTGAATCCAGCGCGGCCGCAGTGACCGCGGGCACTCGCACCAGTTGCGCCGTGACGCCGCCTGCCGGCGTCGAGAACGAGTTGGTCGCCAGCATGTTGCGGTTGGTGGCGAACTCGAGGACCGTGCCGCCGTTGAGGCGAACGACCGCGTCCACCGGCTCCCACGCCGGGTTCGCCATCGGGTAGCGTTCCACGCGGTACGTCAGCCGGTCGGTCGGGCGGGCCCTCGATTGCTCGACATAACCGGCCGCATCGAGGCGCTGCACGACGTGCGCGATGCTCGAGTCGAAGCCGGGATTCCCCGGCCATCGCACAAAGCGATCCATGTACGCAACGGTTTCCTTCGCGCGGTCCCCCGAAAGCACGCCGCGGACCGCCTTGAAGATCGGTTCAGCGGCGGTAGATGCCGCCGAGGCGGGTTGGGCTGCGGCCGCACGGGGTGCCTGCGCGTCGGATGTTGCCGGAACCGCCAGCGCCACGGCCGCGAAGAGCGCGGCGGTTTGGAACATTCGCATCTATATGATCCGTGGGTCGTAGATGAGCACGGCCGTTGAACGGCGCGAGATCCGCCCGTTGCGGTAGTCAAACGGAATGGTGATCGAGCGACCGGCTGCGGTGCCGTTCAGGATGCGGAGCCCATCGCCCCCGCGCTTGGGGTCCGGCACGAATCGCACCGACTGCCCGTCGCGCACCCACGCGCCAAACACCACCATGCGCTGGATCGGCTCGGTCGAGGTGCGCTGACCCTTGGCCGCCAAGGTCTGCCGGTAGCGGAGGGCCGCGCGGAACTCGCCGTTCTTGTTCAGCGTCAGCACGAGCTCATTGAACTCGATGAGGTACTGCGTGCCCTGGTCATCCGTGGCGAGGTCGGCGACGGGGAGGCGCTTGCCGTCGAGCCGCGACGAAACAAACGAACCGGTGACAAGCCCGGTGTCGGCGGCGGGGCGGGGGGCTGGACGGGCGGCCGGCTGGGCCGCGGCCGGGGCCGCGACAATAAAGGCCAAGGCAAACATCAGGAGTCGGCGGCCATGCATGCATCGGAAGATATCCGCGTGCCGGCCGGGGGTGCCGCCGCACCCGGACAGGGAATACTTGATATTTGAAGTAATCTTTCGTATCGTCAGGGACCTGCGGAAACGGGGGTTGGATGCGGACGCTGGTGCTCGGCGGCGGTCCCGGAGGCCTCTACGCGGCGCTGTTGCTCAAGCGCCGCGACCCGCGCGCGCAGGTGACCGTGTACGAGCGCAACCGCCCGGACGACACCTTCGGCTGGGGCGTGGTCCTGTCCGACCTCACGGTCGCGAACCTCAGGGCCGCCGACCCTGAGAGCGGTGAGGCGATCGGCGCCGCGCTCCACCACTGGGACGACATCGCGGTGCACTTCGGCGGCCGCGTCATCCGGTCCGGCGGGCACGGGTTCAGCGGGATCGGGCGGCGCGAGATGCTGAGGATGCTGCAGGACCGCTGCCGGGCACTGGGCGTCGAGCTCGTGTTCGAGCGGGAGCGCAGCGCGGGCGACCTGGAAACGCTGGTCGCCCAGCACGGCGCCGATCTCGTGATCGCGGCCGACGGAATCCACAGCGGCGTGCGCGAGCGTTTCGCCGAGGTCTTCAAGCCGAATGTTGATGTGCGTCGCTGCCGGTATGTCTGGCTGGGCACGCCGCGCCGGTTCGATGCCTTCACCTTTGCGTTCGCCGAGACGCCGCATGGCTGGTTCCAGGCGCACGCGTACCAGTTCGATGCCGACACCAGCACGTTCATCGTCGAGACGCCTTGGGAGGTATGGGAGCGCGCCGGGCTCGGCGCGATGCCCGGGACCGAGGCGATCGCCTACTGCGAGAAGCTCTTTGCGAACGTGCTGGAGGGCGCACCGCTGCGCAGCAATGCGGCGCACCAGCGCGGGTCCGACCAGTGGGCGCGCTTTCCCCGGATTCGCTGCGAATCGTGGGTGCACGCGCTCGACGCGGCCGGCCGGAAGGTGCCGGTGGTGCTGCTCGGCGACGCGGCGCACACGGCCCACTTCTCGATCGGTTCGGGGAGCAAGCTTGCGCTGGAGGACGCCATCGCGCTCGATGTCGCATTGGCGCGCGACGGCGGGCCGACGGACGCGGCGCTGGCGCGCTACCAGGCCGAACGGAGCGTCGAAGTCCTCAAGCTGCAGAATGCGGCCCGCAACTCGACGGAGTGGTTCGAGCACGTGGACCGGTACGCCCGGCTCGCGCCTCAACAGCTCGCGTATTCGCTGCTTACGCGGTCGCAGCGGATCTCGCACGAGAACCTCCGTGTGCGCGACGGCGAGTATGTCGGGGCGTTCGAACGCTGGTTCGCGCAGCAGGCCGGCATGCCGATCGCGGCCGATGCGCCCGCACCGCCGACCATCTTCACGCCGCTGACCGTCCGCGATGTCCGGCTCGCCAACCGCGTCGTGGTGTCGCCGATGGCGCAGTACAGCGCGGGGAACGACGGCGCGCCGACCGACTGGCACTTCGTGCACCTCGGCGCACGCGCGGCGGGCGGCGCGGGCCTCGTGTTTACGGAGATGACCTGCGTCGCGCCGGACGCACGGATCACGCCCTGGTGTCCGGGCCTCTGGAACGACGCGCATGCGGACGCGTGGGCGCGAATCGTACGGTTCGTCCACACGCAAACGAGCGCGAAGATCGGGATGCAGCTTGGACACGCGGGCGCGAAGGGCGCGACGAAGAAGATGTGGGAGGGCATTGACGAGCCGCTGCCATCCGGCGGGTGGCCGTTGATCGCGCCGTCAGCCGCGCAATACCTGCCCGGCGTGTCGCAGGAAGCGCGCGCGATGACAGCAGCGGACATGGAACGCGTGACTGAGGAGTTCGCGGCGGCGACCCGGCTCGCGGTCCGCGCCGGATTCGACTGGCTCGAACTCCACTGCGCGCACGGGTACCTGCTCTCGGCGTTCCTCTCGCCGCTGACGAACCGGCGCACGGACGAGTTCGGCGGCGCACTGGAGAATCGGCTGCGGTTCCCGCTGAAGGTGTTTGCCGCGATGCGCGCGGCATGGCCTGCGGGCCTGCCGATGTCAGTGCGCATCTCGGCGCACGATTGGGCGCCGGGCGGCAACACGGATGATGACGCGGTCGCGATCGCACGCGCGTTCCGTGAAGCCGGGGCGGACATGATTGACGTGTCGGCGGGGCAAGTGGTGCACGATGAGCGTCCGGTGTTCGGTCGGATGTGGCAGACGCCGTTCGCGGACCGCGTACGCCAGGAAGCGGGAATCCGCACCATAGCGGTCGGTGCGATCACCGATGCGGATCAGGCAACGGGAATCATTGCGTCCGGGCGCGCAGACCTGGTCGCGATCGGACGGCCGCACCTGGTGAACCCGGCGTGGACTCTTACCGAGGCCGCGCGACTCGGGTACCACGGCGGTGTCTGGCCTGACCAGTACCTTCCGGGCAAGGCGCAACTGGAGCGATTGATCGCGCGCGAACGCGCGGCGGCGCAGCCGATGGCGGGGCCGCCAAGGGGAGAGCTGACATGACGGCGCGGCACGTACTCGTCACGGGCGCAAATCGCGGGATCGGCGAGGGCATTGCGCGTGCGTTCGCCGCGAACGGTGCCTCGGTGTCGCTGCTGGTGCGCGATGCGGCGCGCGGCGAGGCCGTCGCGGCCGGCATGCCCGGTCGCCACGGCGTCGTGGTTGCCGATGTCACCGATGCGGCCGCCGTAGGCCGCGCGGTTGCTGCCGCAGTTGCCGCTCGTGGTCCGGTTGACGTCCTGGTGAACAATGCGGGGAGCGCCGACTCGGCGCCGTTCCTCAAGACGTCGCCGGAACGATTTGCCAAGTTGTTTGCCGAACACCTGCTCGGCGCGGTTCATACGGCGCAGGCCGTCCTGCCGGGCATGGTGCAGCGGCGTGCGGGGTGCATCGTGAACGTGGCGAGTACGGCGGGCCTCGATGGAGCGGCCTACGTGAGCGCCTATGTGTCGGCAAAGCACGCGCTGGTTGGCCTCACGCGCGCGCTCGCGGTGGAGTTCGGGGAAACGGGAGTGACGGTGCATGCGGTTTGTCCGGGGTACGTGGACACGGAACTCGTGCGCGCGGCGGTGGAGCGCGTCGCGGCGAAAACCGCGCGTAGCGTTGCGGAGTCACTCATAAGCTTCCTGGCCAGCGCGAAGCAGTCGCGGCTGCTCAGCGTGCACGAGGTTGCGGCAGCCGTTGTCGAGCTGGCTTCGGATGCGCGTCGCGCGCCGAACGGGCAGGTCGTCCGGCTGGACGGGAGCGAGCGCCGATGACCAGCCGCACGGCAGCGCCTCGCCAGGTACGTCGCCCGTCGCGATCGCAAGCGGCCGGGCGCGACCATCTCTCGCTCCGTGTCTGGCTGCGCCTGTTCAGCTGCTCCACGCTGGTGGCCGCGCGTGTGTCGAGCGCACTCAAGCGGGAGTTCGGTTCATCGCTCGCGCGGTTCGACGTACTCTCCCAGTTATACCGCGAGCCGGAGGGGCTCCGGATGGGCGAACTGTCCACGCGAACGCTGACCACGGGCGGCAATATCACGTGGCTGGTCGGCGCGCTGGAGCAGGATGGGTACGTGACGCGCTCGACCGCGAGCGAGGACCGCCGGGCATCTCGCGTGTCGCTCACCGCCGCCGGGCGCAGGCACTTTGCGTTGATGGCGCAGGCGCACGAACGATGGATCGTTGAGATGTTCTCCGCGCTGAGCGCCGCTGAGCAACGCGCGATGTACGAAGCGCTGGGTACGGCAAAGCAGGGCATGACTTCTGCGAGGATTCCGTGATGACCGCTGCTGATCCGATGTCCGCGATGCGTCGCCCGATGGCCGGGTACACGGCGAACCATTTCCGGTGGGAAACCGCCGCCGATGGCCGCGTGGGCGTCGTGACGCTCTCGCGCCCCGAGCGCAAGAATCCGCTCACGTTCGAGTCATACGCGGAGCTGCGCGACCTCTTCCGGGACCTCCCCTACGCATCCGACCTCCGCGCGGTCGTCATCACCGGGGACGGCGGCAACTTCTGCTCCGGCGGTGATGTCCATGAGATCATCGCGCCGCTGACCAAGATGGCGACGCCGGAACTCCTGGCGTTCACGCGCATGACGGGCGATGTCGTGAAGGCGATGCGCGCGTGCCCGCAGCCGATCATCGCAGCCGTGGACGGCGTGTGCGCGGGGGCGGGCGCGATGCTCGCGCTCGCGTCGGACATGCGGATCGGCACACCAGATGCGCGCACCGCGTTCCTGTTCTCACGGGTCGGACTCGCCGGGTGCGACATGGGGGCCTGCGCGCTCCTGCCGCGCGTGATCGGGCAGGGTCGGGCGGCAGAGCTACTGTTCACCGGACGGGCGATGAGCGCCGACGAGGGTGAGCGCTGGGGTTTCTTCAACGCAGTCGTGCCGCGCGACGGGCTGAAGGCCGAAGCGCTGAAGCGGGCGTCCGAGCTGGCAGCGGGGCCGGGCTTTGCACACGGCATGACAAAGACGATGCTGCAGCAGGAGTGGAGCGTGTCCGTGGAGCAGGCGATCGAGATGGAGGCGCAGGCGCAAGCGCTGTGCATGCAGACCGGAGACTTTCGGCGCGCGTATGAGGCGTTTGCCGCAAAAGCGACGCCCGTGTTCCAGGGAAACTGATCGTGGCAAATAAGCACCTGGACTGGCCGTTCCTCGAAGACTCGCACCGCACGCTCGGTGCGGCGGTGACGGCTTGGCTGCGGGGACTCCCCCCGGCAGCGGCCGCCGCGGGAGTGTCGCCGGCCGACCCAACGAGCGCCGACGCGGCGTGTCGCTCATGGGTGCGCCAACTCGGCGCTGCGGGGTTCCTGCGGTCCGCGGTGCCGGCCCCATGGGGTGGGGCCCACGCGCGCATCGAGTCACGTGCGCTGTGCGTGCTCCGCGAGGCCCTCGCCGAGCACGACGCGCTGGCTGATTTCGCGTTCGCGATGCAGGGGCTTGGCTCCGGTGCGATCGCGCTCGAGGGGAACGAGGATCAGCGGCGACACTGGCTGCCCAAGGTCGCCGACGGCAGCGCCATCGCGGCGTTCGCGCTTTCGGAACCGGCGTGCGGGTCGGATGCCGCGGCGCTAACCGCGACCGGCGTACGGGATGGCGATGGTTGGCGGCTCGACGGCGAGAAGACCTGGATCTCGAACGGCGGCATCGCCGACTTCTACTGCGTGTTCGTTCGCACCGAACCCGATGCACGGCCGGCCAAGGGGATTACCGCGTTCCTCGTGCCGGCCGACGCAAAGGGACTCATGGTGCACGAGCGAATCGGCGTGATGTCGCCGCACCCGCTGGCGACGATCCGGCTCAACGGCTGCCGGCTGCCCGATGCCGCGCGGATCGGCGCGCCCGGGACGGGGTTCGCGTTGGCGATGCGGACGCTCGACATCTTCCGTGTGTCAGTGGCTGCTGCGGCGACGGGTTTTGCCCGGCGCGCGCTGGCCGACACGCTACGGCATGCGCAGGATCGCGCGATGTTCGGCGCGACGCTGGCCGCGCAGCCGCTCGCGCAGGCCATCCTGGGCGACATGGCGACGGACGTGGATGCGGCCGCCCTGCTGACCTACCGCGCCGCGTGGGAGCGAGACACCAGCGATGCGCGCGTGACCAAGTCGGCCGCGATGGCGAAGCTCGGCGCAACGGAGATCGCCCAGCGCGTGATTGACATGGCCGTGCAGCTGCATGGGGCGCGCGGCGTGGTCTATGGCAGTGTCGTTGAACGACTGTACCGCGATATCCGCGCGCTGAGGATCTACGAAGGCGCGACCGAGGTGCAGCGGATGCTGGTCGGGCGCGAGGCGGTGGCGGAGCTTCGCACCGAGCCGAAGGAATCGTGACGCCATGAGCACGACCATGCACGCCACAGGGCATCGCGACGGGTGGGCCCGGGCACAGTTGCCCCCGGTGGCCGAGTGGCCGGTCATGCCGCTCACCGGCGTGTACGCCGCGCCGGCGCGCCAGAACGCCGCGGTCGCGCTGTTGGACCATATGATCGCCAGTGGGCGAGGCAACGCGGTCGCGCTTGTCACGCAGCGTGGCGATGGGGCGTGGGTGGAGACGCGGTACGCCGAGTTGCAGCGGCAGGTGGACGCGATCGCCCACGTGCTGGTGAACGACATGGGGCTCGTGAGCGGGAACCGCGTGTTGTTGCGTGGCTTCAACGGGACATGGCTGGCTGCCGCGTGGTTGGCAACGCTGAAAGCCGGCATGGTCGCGGTGACCACGATGCCGCTGCTCCGCGCCGGCGAGCTGCGGGTGATCATCGAGCGCGCGTCGTGCAACGGCGCTCTTTGTGACGTGCGGCTGGCTACGGAACTTCAGGCGGCCGCGGCAGGCACGCCCGTGGCCGATGCGCTCATGTTGTGGGGCAACGGTGACGGCCTCGAGGCCGCCATGGCGAAGCACGCCGCGCCGTTCCCCGCGTGCGACACCGCGAGCGACGACGTCGCGCTGATTGCGTTCACGTCGGGCACCACTGGCGTGCCCAAGGGTTGCATGCACTTCCATCGGGATGTCATGGCCATGTGCCACGGCTTCTCCGTCCAGGTGCTCGACCTGCGCGCGGACGACCGCTGCATTGGCACGCCGCCGCTGGCGTTCACCTTCGGGCTCGGCGGGCTTATCTGTTTTCCGTTCGCGGTCGGCGCGAGCACGGTGCTGTTGGAACGCGTGACGCCGGAATCATTGCTTGAAGCGATCGCCGCCACGCGGGCGACCGTGACGTTCACTGCGCCGACGTTTTATCGGCAGATGGGCCTGGCGATCCGGAACGCGCCGGGCCGGTTCGAAACCGGATCGCTGCGTGAGAGCGTGTCCGCCGGCGAGGCGCTGCCCGACGTGACTCGGACGCTCTGGCGCGAAACCACGGGCATCGAGATGCTCGATGGCATCGGCGCGACGGAACTGATCCACATCTTCATTGCGGCTCGTGGCGCGGACGTGCGCCAAGGGGCGATCGGTCGCGCGGTGCCGGGCTACGAGATTGCCGTGCTCGATGACGCGCTTGAACGCTTGCCGGTTGGGGAGATCGGCCGGCTTGCGGTGCGAGGGCCGACGGGCTGCCGGTACCTCAATGACGCTCGCCAACGCGGCTACGTGCAGGGCGGCTGGAACCTCACCGGCGATGCCTGCTCCATGGACGCAGACGGCTACGTCTTCTTCAAGGCGCGCACCGATGACCTGATCGTCTCGGCCGGCTACAACATCGGCGCTCCGGAGGTCGAGGCCGCCGTGATGATGCATGCGGCCGTGGCGGAGTGCGCGGTTGTGGGGGTACCGGATGACGACCGCGGACAGGCGGTCAAGGCGTTCGTCGTGCTCAAGCCCGGGCGAACGGCGAGCGACACGCTCGCGAAGGAAATCCAGGACCACGTGAAGGCGACGATCGCGCCGTACAAGTATCCGCGACACGTCGCATTTGTTGATGCGCTGCCGAAGACCGACACCGGCAAGCTGCAGCGCTTCCGACTCAAGGAGGGCAAGTGATGCATCGGATCCTACAGCCGGCAGATTGGAAACCGCCGCGCGGGTACTCGAACGGCGTCGAGGCGCACGGCCGCCAGGTGTTCGTCGCCGGGCAAATCGGCTGGAACGCGGCGGCGGAGCTCGTGTCGGATGATCTCGTCGCGCAGACTGCGCAGGCGCTGCGCAATGTCGTGGCGATCGTGGCCGAGGCAGGCGGGCGGCCGGAGCACATCGTGCGGCTGACGTGGTATGTGACGAGTCGCGATGCTTACGTGGCGGCCGCGAAGCCGATCGGCGCTGTGTACCGCGAGATCATGGGGCGGCACTTCCCGGCGATGAGCGCGGTAGAGGTGACGGCGCTCGTGGAGAAGGGCGCCAAGGTCGAGATCGAGGCGACGGCAGTGATCCCGGATGGCCATGCGGCGGGTGGACCGGCCGCCATCGATTGAACGCCATGAGTTTCAACTTCCACGACCTGGCCATCACCGATGCCGGCGACGGCGTACGCGTGATCACGCTGACCCGCAACGCGGTGAAGAATGCGCTGCGCCACCAGACGATGGTGGAGCTCGCGGACGCGCTCGGGTCGCTGGATAGCGATTCGCATGTGCGCTGCGTGGTGATTACCGGCGGTCCAAGCGTGTTCGCGGCGGGCGCTGACCTCGCAGAGATGCTCGAACTCGATGGGCCAGCCCTGGAGCAGCACCCGCGGACGTTGGCGTGGCGGCGAATCTGGGAAGTCGGCTGTCCCATAGTCGCAGCCGTCGAGGGCTGGGCGCTCGGCGGCGGCTGCGAGCTGGCGCTGAGCTGCGACGTGGTGATCGCCGGCGACGGCGCGAGGTTTGGGCAGCCGGAAATCACGCTCGGTTGGATGCCGGGGGCGGGCGGAACGCAGCGCCTGGCGCGGAGTGCGGGGAAGTCCGTCGCGATGCAGATGGTGTTGACTGGCGATGCGATTGATGCCGCGGCAGCGCAGCGGGCGGGAATCGTGTCGGAGGTTGTCGCGGCCGGCAGCGCCCTGGCGCGTGCAGTCGCCGTGGCAGCGCGGATCGCGGCACACCCGCGCGGCGCCACACGGGCCGCGAAGGCCGCCGTGCAGCGCGCCTTTGAGACGCCGTTGCGCGACGGGCTGCGCGACGAGCACGCCGGGTTCAGGACCCTGGCCTCCTCGGACGAACGCAACACGCATATTCGCGAGGCGATCACGCGCTCCCGCGCGAAGAGTCGCCGCAACTCCCAATAATGGGGCTGACCTGATGAGCACGAGACCCGACGCCCTCGCCGACGCACCTCCGCCGAACGCGTTCGAAGTGCGCGAGCGCATACGGTGGGCCGACAGCGACCCGATGGGCATCATTTTCTACGGCGCCTACCTGCGGTTGATCGGCGTCGCCGAAAGCGAGATGTTCCGTGCCTGCGGGATCCCGGCGCACGAGCTGCGGCTGACGCGGGGCGTGTGGATCCCGCGAAAGGCACTGCAGCTCGAGTTCCACTCGGCGGCGCAACTGGAAGAGGAGGTCATCGTGCAGGCGTGGTTTGGGCGCGTCGGGAAGACCGCACTGACGATGCGGTTCGAGTTCTACCGCGCATCGGACCGCGCGCACCGCGCGAGTGGCGCGCTCACGGTCGTGAGCGTGGAACGGGAGAGCATGACGCCGCGTCCGATCCCGGATGACCTGCGGGCGCTGCTGGCCAAGTTCGCGGCGTAGCGGCCGACCATGAGGACCGGTATGAGGGGCCTGCTCACGGTTGCTTGCGGGGCGTTTCTGTGTGCGGGGCCGAGTCTTGCACAGGCGCCGGATCGCATCTTCGTAAATGGACGCGTCTGGACCGCCGAGGACGCCCCACGCGGCGGCGCCCCGGTCGCTTCGCCGAGTGCGATCGCAATCCGCGGCGACCGGATCGTTGCCATCGGCACCGATGCCCAGGTGCGCGCGCTCGCCGGGGCGGCGACGCAACTCACGGACCTCGGCGGGCGGCGCGTCGTGCCGGGATTCAACGACGCGCATTGGCACTTCCCGATCAGTCGCGGAGCGGACCTCGATGGGTCCGGATCGGTGGATGAGATCATCCGCCGCCTTCGCGCGCACGCGGCGGGCCTGCCGGCGGGGAGCTGGGTGACCGGCCGCGGCTGGACGCCATCAGACTTCCCGATGAACGCGGCGCATCGCCGGCACCTCGACAACGTGTTCCCCGACCGGCCGGTTGTACTCACCGACCGCGATGGGCATCAGGCGCTGGCAAACTCCCGCGCGCTGGCGATGGCGAACGTCGGTCGCGACGCGATTGACCCGGCGAACGGTCGCATCGAGCGCGACCCTGAGGGTGAGCCCACCGGTGTGCTGAAGGAGTCGGCCGCGGGATTGGTCCGCCGGCTCGTGCCCCCACCGTCGGCCGATGAAGTGTACGCGGCGCTGCTCAGCGAGATGGGTAAGGCAGCGGCGTTCGGGATCACGTCCGTGCAGAACGCGTCAGGTGGCGGCCTGAGCGGCAACGAATCGCGCGCGCTTGCGCGCGCGGTGCGCGAGGGTGCGATGCGCGTGCGCTGGCGTGCGGCGGTGCCGTTCGCCAAGACCGCGACCACGGCGCAGCTCGCGTCGTACGTCGCGTTGCGCGACACGGCATCGAGCCCATACCTGAGATTTGGCATTGCGAAGGGCATGCTCGACGGCACGGTGGACGCCCTGACCGCCGCCATGTTCGAGCCCTACGAGGGCACACGCGAACGCGGGCTCCCCATGTGGGAGCAGGATGAACTCAACCGCATGGTCGCGAAGTACGACAGTGCGGGAATCCAGGTCGAGCTGCACGCGATCGGCGACCGCGCGATCCGGATGGCGCTCGATGCCTACCAGTTCGCCGCGCGCGTCAACCGCACCACCGGCCGGCGGCACCGGATCGAGCACATCGAGGTGCCGGCACTGGCGGACCTCCCGCGGTTCCGAGAACTGGGCGTGGTCGCGAGCACTCAGGCGATGTTCGCCTCACCCGATGCAACCACGCTGAACAACTACGCGCCGCTGCTCGGGCCTGAGCGCGCGAGCCGCTCGAACTCGTTCAAGCTCTTCGATGACGCCGGCGCGGTCCAGGCGTTCGGCAGCGACTATCCCGTGTTCACGATGAACGTGCTTGCGGGCCTCTGGGCCGCAGTGACGCGCACGACACCTGACGGCGCGCCGGCGGGTGGCTGGTACCCGGCAGGCAAGATCGGGATCGAGGCCGCGCTCCGGCACTTCACTCGCGATGGGGCGTACGCCGAGTTCGCCGAGCGCGACAAGGGAACGCTGGGTGTCGGCAAGTACGCGGACTTTGTCGTACTCTCCGACGATATCGTCACGGGCGGGGACGTCGCGCTCAAGAACGCGCGCGTACTGCTCACCGTACTCGGCGGGAAAGAGACCTACCGGGCGCGCGGGTACTGACCGGCGCTACGGCGCCACTTTTGTTGCGTACACGCGGCCGCCGGCCGCGCGCGAAGCCGCCGTGGCTGCGGCTGCCCGGGTGGCGCAGTCGGCGACCCCCGCGGTTTCAGGCGAGCAGCCGACCACGGTCGGGAACCACTCCGCGCCGACAGCCGGCGCAAGCGGATCCAGCGAGATCATGACGCCTCGCAGCCGGTTCGTGGGCCGGCACGAAAACGCGAGGCGGCCCGGAAGCGTGCCGCGTTCCATCGCCGTGCACCGGGCATTGTCGAGGTCCACCGTCACACCTTCGGCGGTGAGCCGCAACATGCCGGTCATGCGCAGGTTGCCGTCGGTCGCGACCAGCGAATACGCCTCGTCCGCGCCTGGCGCGCTTGGGATGGGGCTGGGTGTCGGAGCGGCGCGGCTGCATCCGGCGACCGCGACGATCATGAGAAGAACGCAGTTTGCCCGCATCGTTTCGCCTCGCACGGAATGTTGTCCGTGCACCGCCTACACCGTCACGCGCGGCACGACGCGCTCCGCGTCGCTCGCCAGTTCGAAGAACGCGGGGTCGTACGCCACCAAGCCGAACGTCCGCGCGATGATCAGCGCCGGGAACGCGTCGCGGAGCGCGCGCCAGTCCCGGATGTTCCCGTTGTAGAGGCGGCGCACGGCGGCGATCCGGTCCTCGGTGTCGGCAAGCTGTCGTTGGAGGTCGGCGTAGCGCTGATCGGCCTTGAGCGCCGGGTACGCCTCGCCAATCGCAAACACGCCACGCAGGCCCCGCATCAGTTCGGTCTCCTTCGCGGCAAGCCCTTCCGACGGTCCACGGGCCATCGCGGCGACGGCCGCGTTGCGGGCCTTCACCACCGCGTCGAACGTGGCCCGTTCGTGCTCCGCGTATCCGCGGACCACGTTGACCAGGTTTGGGATCAACTCGTGCCGTCGCTTGAGCTCGACGTCAATCCCGCTGGCCGAACTCTTGATGTGCTCGCGGAGCGCGATGAAATGGTTGTACGTGACGACCGCCCAGATCAGCGGCACCAGCGCAGCCCCGATTACGAAGACGATCGGATCCATCAGTCGCTGTGGCTCCAGCCGGTCGAGTTGAGTTCGTTCCTGAGGTGGTCCGGCCAGCACTGCAGGAAGCGCTCGGCCCAGCCGAGCGCGGCGCGGTAGTCATCCGGAGATGCGGGATAGCGTACACCGGTCACGACGCATTCGCGCGATCGATGTGGAAGCCGTATTTGTCCTGCGACATGAGGTACTCCATCATGCGCGGGTGGATCACGGCGTAGGCGAATCGCTTGTCCGCGCTCTTCACCATGAACCGCCGGCTGAACTCGGCGGATTCGAAGTCAATATCGTCGAACCCCATGGCGTCGCCCAGCTTGTCGAGCAGGTGCTCGGTGCGGATCTCCATGTTCGGGATGCCGCGCCACGGAAGCGTGAGGAGCAGGTAGCTGTGGGCGTGGCTCGACTGGTTCTTGCCGCTGCCGGTGACATAGTGGAAGTCGCCCATGTACACCTGGCAATCGAGCCCCGCGAGTTCGCGGCTGCCCTCGATCCGATTGCGCGTCTTCTTCGAGTGCCCGCGGTCGAACCATCGGTGCAGGCGGTTGGTCACGAAGTCGCCGCCGCCATCGCGGTCATACGAGAAGCCGAGCGACGCGGCAAAGCGGGTGAGGGCTTCGCGCCGTTGTTTGTCCGCGCGGTATGCAAGTACCGCGACAACGATGACGAGCGCGGCGATCGCAAAGAACATCAAGCCCGACATCACGTCGGAGTCCTGCAGGACCCGGGCGAGCATGGATGAAACTTACCGAAAATCCCTCGACTGCTGCGTGAGCGCCTCCGCCTCCAGCGCCTCGAACTCATGGCCGACCACGGAGAGGGCGTTGCCCTCGCGGCCAATGTGTCCGTGCACCAGGACGTACTGCGCCCGCTTGACCACCTCCTCGTTCGGCGCGACGTCATCCTTCCGCACCACGACGTTGATGAACCCGTACTCGTCCTCGAGCAGCAGGAACAACACGCCGTTGGCCGTGTAGGGCCGTTGGCGGATCACCACGAGCCCGGCCACCGACACATTCGCGCGGTTCGGCATGCGAGTGATCTCGCGGCTGTCCTTCACCCCGTCGCGCGCGAGGCGCTCCCGGTACGCCTGCATCGGGTGGCCGTTCACCGTGATGCCCGTCGCGTAGTAGTCGAGTTGCACGAGCTCGTCGCGGGTGAGCGGCGCGACGTCATGCGGCACCACGCGGGCTGGGGCGAGCGGCAGCGTGTCGTTGACCGCGCGGAGGGCTTCCCACGCCGCCTTGCGCCGGTCGGGTTCCCACGCATGGAACGCGCCGGCCTGCGCGAGGAGGTTCACCTCGGCGCGCGTCAGCCGGGCGCGCGAGGTGACGTCGGCGATGCTCGTGAACGGCGCGGCGGCCCGTGCCCCACGCAGCGATTCCAGGGCGCGTGCGCTGACGCCGCGCACGAACCGCCACCCGATGCGCAGCGCAGGGTGCGGGTCGTTCGCACGCGTTCCTTCGCGCACGAACCGGCGCTGCACACGCGCGCGTTCCGGCGTGAGCGGCGACGCGGGCTCCACCGTGCACTCCCAGTCGCCGCGGGCGAGGCAGGGCGGGCGCACTTCCACGCCGTGCCGCTTCGCATCGTGAATCAGCGTGGCCGGTGAATAGAAGCCCATGGGCCAGGCATTGAGCAACCCAAGGTAGAACTCGGTGGGGTAGTGCACCTTGAGCCACGCGGTCGCGTACGCGATGAGCGCGAAGCTCCACGCGTGCGACTCGGGGAACCCGTAGTTCGCGAAGCTCCGCAGGTCCTCGCAGACCTGTTGCGCGACCTCGGGGCGTACGCGCGGCGTGATGTCGTGGTCAATCATCCGCACGCGCAGCCGCTCGAGCGCGGCGATCAGGCGCGGCTCCTTCCGGATGTTGCCCATCGTGCGCCGCAGTTCATCCGCTTCCGCGCCGGTGTAGCCGCCGAGCGCCATCGCGACGGCCATGGCTTGTTCCTGGAAGATCGGGATGCCTTGTGTGCGGCGCGCGATGGGTTCGAGCGCCGGGTGCGCATACACGGGTTGCTCCTGCCCACGCCGACGGCGTGTGTATGGCCTCACGAACTTGGCCTGGATCGGGCCCGGACGAATCAGCGCCACCTGCACGACGATGTCATAGAGGCGATCGGGCTTGGTGTGCACGATGCTGGCGATCTGTGCGCGACTCTCGATCTGGAACGTGCCGATCGTCTCGCCGCGCGAGATGAGGTCGTAGGTGGGTGCGTCGTCCGTGGGGAGTCCGTACATCTGCGGCCGCTTCCCGGTGCGCACCTCGATGGCGTCGAACGCGCGCCGCAGCATCGCAAGCCCGCCGAGCCCGAGGAAGTCGAACTTGGGCACGCCGATCGCATCGAGGTCGTCCTTGTCGAACTGGACGATCGTCCGGCCCATGTTGGTCTGTTCGATGGGCAGCCAATCGCCCAGCGGCGCGCCGGAGAGCACGAAGCCGCCGACGTGCGTGGCGCGGAGCCGCGGCAGGCGATCGAACCCGCGGATCGTGCGGAGCAGCGCCTGCACGCGTGGCTTGGCGATGTCGAGCCCGGCCTGCGTGGCGTAGCGCTCCTGCATCTGCACGGCGGCGTCGAGCGGGTCGTAGCGGTGCAGGCGCTTGGAAATGGATGTCGCGACGTCCATCGGGTAGCCGAACGCGCGCATGGAGTCCTGCACGGCGTTGGGCGCGCGGTAGGTCTGCACGATGCAGGCGATCGCGGCGTGCGGGCGTGCGTATTTCGTGTACATGTAGTCGAGCACTTCCTCGCGCCGGTCGTGCTCGAAATCCACGTCAATGTCCGGCGCCTCGGCCTTGCCGTCCACGCGCACTTCGGAGAGGAAACGCTCGAAGAGCAGCCCGTGCTTGATCGGGTCCACGGCCGTGATGCCGAGGCAGTACACGACGGCCGAGTTCGCCGCGCTGCCGCGTCCCTGGCAGAGGATGCGGCGCTCGCGTGCGAAGCGCACCGCGTCCCACATGACGAGGAAGAACCCCGCGAAACCGAGCTGCTTGATCGTGGCCAACTCGTGCTCGAGTTGGCGCCGCTGCGGTTCCGTGAGTGTCGCGCCCCAGCGTTCGCGCGCGCCGTCGTACACGCGCGCGCGGAGGAAGCTGTTCGTATCGCCGTCGGTTGCGCCGGGAAAATCGGGGAGCGGCGGGCGCATCCAGGCGAGGTCGAACTGGCACTCGCTCGCGATGCGCGTGGCCTCGTGCAGCCCGGACTCGCAGCCGCTCCAGCGACGCCGCAGGAGCTCGGGCGCGAGCAGTCGCCATTCACCGTTCGGGTGCAGCACGCCGGCGCGATGCGCGTCGTCTATCGTCATCTCATGGCGCAGCGCCGTGAGGCAATCGTGGACGAGGCGCGATGTGTCGTCCACGTAGCGTGGGTCCTGTGCGGCAACCCAGGGCACGCGCGCGCGGCCCGCGAGGCGAATGAGCTCCGCGGCGAGCGCGGCTTCGTGGCCGTCCACATGATGCAGCTGGACTTCGACCGCGAGCCGGTCGCCGAACACGTCGCGCCACTCGGCGAGCTGGCGGTCCGCGAAGCGCTCCGCGCGGCGGGACGGGCTCAGCGTGGCTGCCGGCGTCGCGCTTCGGGATGGTTCCGGCGCGCACGCGCGATCGAACCAGTCATCACGGATCAACGAGGCGAGCATGCCCGACGCGGGCCCGGTGAGCAGGTGCAGGCCTTCGGCGCGTTCGGCGAGCTGTGCCCACGTGATGTTCGGCTGGCCGCGGCGCTCGCCGGCAGCGGTTTTCTCCCAGGTCTTCCAGGTACCGACGCGCGAGGCGGTGACCAGCGCGGCGAGGTTGCGGTAGCCCGTGGCGTTCCGGGCGAGCAGCGCGATAGGGCGGCCGTCCATGTTGAGCTCGGCGCCGGCGATTGCGCGGATGCCGCGGATCTTCGCCATCGCCGCCGCGCGAACTACACCGCCCAGGTCCGCCATGTCCGTGATGCCGATGGACTCGTAGCCAAGGTCCGCCGCGCGCTCGATCAGGGCCTCGGGGGTGACCGCCCCATCATTAAAGGAGAAGGCCGTGTGGGCGCGAAGTTCGGCGGGGCGGAAGTCGGGTGTGCTGGCGGGCATCGGCGGCAGGAGCAGGGGAGGAAAACATACCGAAGAAAACCCGAAGCACAAGGGGAAACGAAAGGGCCCGCGAGGGCCCTTTCGCAGCCGGGCTCAACTCGCGCGCACGTACACGCAGCCGAGTTGCTGCGACCTGATGGCCGCGAACACACCGGACGGTTATAGGATGACGCCGGGAATCAGCGCCTTCTTCGCGGCCGCCTTCGCCGCCATTTCGGTGGACTTGTCCCGCGCCTGGGACTTCGGGACGACGTCGAGGTTCAACGCCAGCTCGCACGCGAGCGCGATCCCGCCGGCGGCGATGAACTGCGGAATCGAGAGGCCGTCGAACTGCGGCGGCAGGCCTGCCTTCGCGTCAAGCAGCGCGGGGTTCTTCGTCGTCGGCTTGCCGTCGGCCGGACTCGTGACGTTGTGCTCCTTGCCGATGCCGAAACCGTCCCAGTACTGCTGGTTCATCGCCATGTGAACCGCGTGGTGCCTCAACACGAGCACCATGGCGATGTCCTTGGCCGGGACCTTCGCCATGTCGGCGAGCTGTCGTTTCACGATCCCGGTGCGCCAGGCGCCGTAGCCGCTTTCGATCTCCGGCACGTCCATGATCACCTTCTGCTTGCCGGCGGACACGCGTGACGTCCACGTCATGTCGTAGTCCTCGGCCGCGGCGCCGACGGCAGCCGCCATGGCTTCGGGGGGAAGATCGGCAATCGAGAGCGGCGCGGCGCTGAACAGCAGCGCTCCCGTGCCCAGGCCTTCGACGAACTCGCGGCGTGTGGCGGTCATGCAGTCCTCCGGGGGGAAGGGTCGGGGTTACCGAATACCTAGTCCCATCATGGGGTGCCGGTTCCCGAACGCCAGCGGCTCGGTCAGGGCGCCCGAGTCGCGACGAACCCCCGGATGGCCGTGATCGCGTCGCGCTTCACCCAGATGCCGACGCGTCCGGTGAGGGCGGTGTCGAGCGTGTGCCGGACGGCGATCGTCGTGTCGCCCGCAATGTGCCCGCTCACCTCGCGCCCGTTGATCGTCACGACGAGCTCATGCCACGCCGTGCGGTCGAGCTGCTTGTGCACGTCGCCATGCTTGATCACTTCGCGCGCGCCGTTCACGAACTTCCACAGCGCGACGTTGCCGTCCTTGGTGTTGTAGCGGAGGTAGTGGTACTCGCCGTTCGGCTGCATGCCGAAGATGATCCCGGCATTCTGGTCCGACGCGCCGCCGAGCAGCTTGAACTCGGTGCGGATCGTGCCGCTGGAGAACGTGTCAACTGCAGGTGCGACCGCGACCGGAAACGCGTTCTCCGTGGTCCAGGTCCGGAGCAGCGTCGAATCGGCCACGCCGAAGAGCGGCGTGATGATCGGCTCGAGGTCGGCGGGCGCCGTCGTGCCGGACCACGCTTCACCGTTCACGACGAGCGCGGGGCCGTCCACGGTGGTGTCGAGCCAGCGGCCTGTGAGTCCGACGAGCGTGGGAACAGGATACGGCGGGGGCGATTCGCTGGTCGGGGTCGCGGCGTTCTCGCCGCACGCGACAGTGGCCGACAGCGCCGCGGCAAGCGCAGTCACGGTGAGCGCCGCGGCTCGGCGGGACATCGTGGCACGGCGACGCAATCTGGTGGTCACGGCGGAGTTACCTCGTGGTTCGGGAGAACGCGGCGGCGATCAACGCCCCAGCGGCAGGCAGTACGGCTAGCGACCAGAGTCCGAGGAACCCGCGCAGTCGGTCGGTGTCGCTCCACTCGACCGGCGACATCACGCCGACAATCGTCGCCGCCACGCCGGCAACGCAGTGCCCGACGATCGCGCCCCAGAACGCGCGCTGCGAGCGCTCGCTCGCACGGCGGATGCGGTGGCCCCAGGCCAGGAGGATGATCGGCACGATGAGCAGTCCGATGAGGAAGACCGCGATGCCTGGTGTCATGCGGCCTCCTCGTCCCGGGCCTTGCCGGCCCCAGGACCACGAATGAGTCGCGGCGCCAGCCAGAGCCAGTAGCCGGTGACCAGCGTGACGATGAGTGCGACGGCGCCGAAGTCGGAGAGCAGCACGAACGGCTGGCCGCCGAAGATCTCGCCCGAGTGGAGCTTCTCGAGGAACACGTCGCCACGTGGCCCGACATGCAGGATGGCCGCCGTGTTGATGTCCACGGTGACCTCGGTGGAGGCGGCGTCACGCAGGCGGACCTTCACGAGCCCGTCGCGTGGGCGCACATCCATGCGGTCAATCAACGCGGGGTGCGCGGTGTCGCCGGGCGTCCAGCCGTCGCGAGTGCCCTCAGGGGCGGCCGCGAGCGCGGCCGCCGCAATCCGCTCGAGGGAAACCGTCGTGTTGAACGACCCGGTCGGCGCGTGATCCACTTCGGGCATCAAGCCGAGGCCACGCTTGTGGTTCAGCAGGATTCCGGTCACGGAAACCGCGAGGAGCACGACCGTGGAGGCGACCCCCAGCCAGAGGTGCGCGTAGAACGCGACGCGGCTGAGTTTTCGACGGGGCTGCGACATGGATGAGACTACAAGTCCGCGCAATCCTTGGCCAGTCTCGCGCGTGCCCCGCGATTACTGCCGCCTAATCCCACCATCCGTGCAGGTACCACTGCCGGTTCGCTACGGCAGCTGCTGTTTTCGCGCGTGGCGCCGCATCGCGATACAGCCACACCAGGCGCCCATCCCGCGTGATGCAACGGAAGTATTCGCGCGCATAGGCCGTATCGCCTTCCCAGTGGCGGCCCGAAATCCGCTCCGGTCCCGCCGCCTGCACGATCTCATGCCAGCCGTCCTCATCACGGTAGCGCACAGGCGCGGCGTGATCGCGGCGGGGCACGGTCTCGACGGAGATCGCGCACGGCGTCGGCGAGAGCTGGAGCGAGAGGTGCGGGGTGAAGCGCGGTGCGGGGGGCGTGGACGGCGCGGGTGTCACGGTTGCTGTCTCGCGCACGACGGCCGGCAGCGTCGTGAACCGGACGGTGTGGCGTGGCGTATCGGTCATCAGCGCTCCTGCATACCGCGGCGCCACCACCTTCGCCGGTTCCTGTGCGACCCAGGTGGTGCGTTCGTCGAGCAGCGGATGTGCGGAGTTCTGCGGAGCTACCACCACGGGGCCCTGATCTTCCACCAGTCGCGCGACGGCATCCTCGGTGGCCTGCACACTGGCGAGGCCGCGGTCGAACAGGTCAGCCTGCGGCGCTTCGCGCGCGGCGACCCGCGAGGCGTGCAGCGTGATCCCCGTGACGGCGGCGTGGAGCTTCATCGCGTCCACGCGCGTGCGGATCAACCGGAACCAGGTGCGGCGGTTCACCGTGGGGCGCGAGGCACGCACGACCTCGACATGGCTTTGCCGGTTCGTGAGCGCGAACTCGACCGTGACCTCGCGCGCGCCTTCACCGCGCGCGGCGAGCGTGGCGGTCACGCGCTCGAGCAGCGTGTTGATGACGAACAACAGTCGCGCGGGATCCTTGAGCGCATACTCCACCCAATCCAGCGATGCGTGCGGCAGCTCGGCGGGCGGTGGCGCAAACAGGAGGCGTGGATCATCCGCGCGCGCCAGCCGCCAGAGTGGCAACGCGGGGGCGCCGAGTCGTACCTCGACGGATTCCTGCGTGAGCGCGGCGAGTTCGCCGCAGGTGGAAACGCCGATCCCGAACAGCAGCGGTCGGAGGCGTGGATCGGGGCCAAGCGCTTCGAGCGGGAAGAGCGCCACATACGCGCGATCGTTGCCGGTGGGCACGAGGGTGACCGCGCGATCGCCGAACCGCGCGGCGAGTTCCGCCGCGACGGGCACGCGCGCGAGTCCGGCGCGCACACCCGGGACACCTCGATGCGCGAGCAGCGCAATCAGGTCGGCGGCGAGTTCGGCTTGGCCATGGAGCGAAAACCCGCGCACATCGGCCCAGATCACCGGATGGGCAGGCGCTCCACCTGGTGCTCCGCCTGACGCCCCGCCGCTCGGCCCGCTTATCGCGATGCGCGGCGCCCGTGCGAGGAGCGCGGCCGCGAGCTCGGGGCGGGGAGGAGCGCCGGGGCGCCAGTCAGGGTGGGAGAGGCAGAGGATGGTCATGCGGCATTGCTCCCATGTCAGACCGGATTCACCCGCCGCCGCGAGCGCTGGTTCCCCGACTTCGACGCACCCGGCTTGCCCCGCCGATCCACAAGGCCGGGGTCGAGCGCGAGGCGAAGCTCATGCGACGCCACGGGCAGCGCGAAGCGCACCCGCCGGTTCCAGCCGAGCGAGCGGATGTCGGCGTGAAGCTGCACGTCGCGCGCGGCGGCCATCCCGCCGAAAGGATCCTCGCGCCACTGCCACGCCTCCGCGTCAATCCGCACCTCGAGTCGCAGCGCGGCCATGTTCGCTTGTGCGGTGAGCGCGACGAACGCGCCGCCACCCTCGTGCGCGGCGCGCACGAGGCGCACGGTGTCGGCATCGGCGAGCGCGACGCCGGCGAGCACCACGAGGCGAAACCCTCCGCAGCGGAGGAGCAGGTCCGCGGCCGCTACGGCCTGACGGTCACCGCGCGGCCGCACGAGCAGCGGGCCTTCGGTCCAGAACGCGCCGGCCGTGGTCAGCGCGCCATCAATCCACGCCGCGCGATCGCCGGCATCTATCGTTGCGGCGCAGGCCGCGCGCAGGATCGCGGTCGCACCGCCCAGGGGTTCGCAGGCCGTGAGCTTGCCGAGCGGGAACCCACCGTTCGGAAGCGCCCGGTCGAGCACGGGAATCCCCGTGGCAACGGGGAGCACCGTGCGCTGCGCCGCCGGGATAGCAGACGGGAACTTTTCGGCGATGAGGGCACGAAGCGCAGCGATGGACACAGGGAAATCATATACCGAACAAAAGCCGAAAGTAAGGGGTAAAAAGAACCCACCTCCTCGACGGCGAATCCCTACGGCTTGAAGTCCCTGAGGTTGATCTGGAGGCCCGTCGAAAGCGTTCCACCTGAGAAGGAAAGCTCACGCGGAATCTTGGTGGGCATCGCCGAAGCACCCCATTGGAGACTATGGAACTCGCGGAAGTGATACGCGTACTCGACGCGCACGAGCGCGCGGTCGCTCCCAACCGCCAAGCCCACCTTTGCGCCCATCTGGAGCGCCTTAGGTGCGCCACTGTACACGGAGACCTGCGAAGTCTGGATCCCCGAAATTGCCTGCAAGTTCTGGATGTCGATGATGCCCGATTGGATGCCGATGAACGGTGTGGCGAACGGGATGTACCCGGAGAACGAGAGGTAAGACCCGACTGAGGGCAACTCTCGTGCAACACCGCGAAGTTCGAAATCGCGGTCGTTCGACTTGAGGGCCGAGAACTGACTGTAACCGAGCGCCAACTCAAGGATCATCCACTTCGTGGCGGTTGTGTCGACCCCTTTCTCTATCGTGTAGGTCTCGGTGCTGTCCACATAGAGCACGGCGCCCGAGGGGTCGCGGCGGATCGTACGCGTTGCACCAGAAACCTTCCGGACCGACGGGACTGATTCGGCGCCGTTCCGCTTGATTTCTCGCACGCGCCAAAGGATCTCGAATCCTATGGACGTACTGCTCGAGCAGTCGCGATGCGCATACGGGTTGTGCGCCAGCCGGCACGTGGATTGCAAGCGGAGGTGGCCACGAGCGCCACCAGCAGCAGGGCAAGTGCAGGTCGGCGGAGTCTCATGCCCCGATGTTACTCAGGCGCGGGGAAATGGGTAGTGTGGTTGGTTTTCGATAACGCATTCGGTGCAGTCAACGCGGATCGTTCGGCATGCTCGCAGCCGTTCGTTCCGCAGCCGTCGTCGGCATTGACGCGATAGACATCACCGTCGAGGTGGATGTCGTGCCCGGCCTGCCGTCGTGGACCATCGTCGGGCTGGCCTCGAGCGCCGTGCGCGAAGCGCGCGAACGCGTGACCGCGGCGCTCGCCAACTCAGGCTTCGATGTGCCCTCGCGGCGTGTGACGGTGAACCTCTCCCCGGCGGATGTGCGCAAGGACGGGACGTCGTTCGACCTGCCGATCGCGTTGGCGCTGCTCGCGGCGACGGGGACGCTTCCGGTCGAGTCGCTCAACGGAATAGTCGTGGCGGGCGAACTCGGCCTCGACGGCACGATCCGCCCGATCCGCGGCACGCTTTCGCTCGCGCGCGCGGCATCCCGGAGCGATGCGATGCTGCTCGTGCCGCGGGCGAACGTGCCCGAGGCGCGACTCGCGCCGTCGTGCACGGTGGTCGCGGCCGATACGCTGACACCGCTGGTGGTCGCGCTCAGGAGTGGGACGCTGCAGGAACTGGAGCACGGCGAAGCGCCCGATCCACCGCTGCCATCGAACGATCGAGGCGCTGTGGCTACCGCCGACGGACTCGACTTCGCCGATGTCGCCGGCCAGGCCGCAGCGAAACGCGCGCTCGAAATCGCGGCGGCCGGCGGGCACAACGTCCTGATGATCGGGCCGCCAGGCACGGGGAAAACCATGCTCGCGCGGCGCCTCACGTCCATCCTGCCGCCACTCACCGAGGATGAACTGCTCGAAGTCGTGGCGGTGCATTCGGTCGGCGGGCTCGTGGTGCCCGGGACGATTCCTTCGGCGACGCCGCCGTTTCGCGCGCCGCACCACACGATCTCGCAAGCGGGGCTGATCGGCGGCGGGCCGGGGCCGCGGCCGGGTGAGGTCTCACTCGCGCATCGCGGCGTGCTCTTCCTCGATGAGCTGCTCGAACTGCCGCGCTACATCCTCGACGCGATGCGTCAACCGCTAGAGGACGGGCGCGTGGTGATTGCACGTGCGGCGCACGCCGTGGCGTTCCCCGCGCGCTTCCAGCTCGTCGCGGCGGCGAACCCCTGCAAGTGTGGCCATGCGATGAGCACCGACGGACGCTGCCAGTGCAGTGCGACGGATATCGAGCGGTATCGCTCGCGACTCTCGGGTCCACTCGCGGATCGCATTGACCTGCATGTGCATGTCGGCGCAGTGGAGATCTCGACACTCGGCGCTGCCGCGACGTCGGAACCGTCGGCCGCGATGCGGGGCCGCGTGCTGGCGGCGCGCGAGATCCAGCGCGGACGTTACCGAAAGCCGGCCCACCGGAATGCGGACGCGGCCGGGCGCTGGTTGCTCACGCACGGCGCGTTCGCCCCGGACGCGAAGTCCCAGCTCGCGGCTGCATCGGAACGGCTGATGCTCTCGGCGCGCGCCTATCACCGCGTGCTGCGCGTCGCGCGCACGATCGCGGACCTCGACGCCGAGGAAACGGTCGGTGCGACCGCCGTCGCCGAGGCGCTGCAGTATCGCGGGTGAGCTCGCGCTACGGGGCGGGGCAGGCCGTTCGCAGTGCGCGCGCGAACGGCGCGCCGGCGCCGCGCGGGATGAGCGTGTCGCCGACGATCGAGAACGCCAGCCGTGCCCGACGGTCCGCGGCTCCGGCAGCGGGCGTCGCCACGGGCGCCTCGATTGCAGACGTTGCGTCCGTCCGCACCACACGCACGACTGCGCCACCGCCAACCGGCGCATAGCACTCCAGCGCGGGCGGCGCCGCGGCCTTCGCGAGCGTGGACTGCTGCGCCGCTGCAAGCCGCGGCGGCACGCCCGTTTCGCGTTCCCGTGTGAGGGTGCTGTCCGGTGCGCGAGCGATTCGCTCCGAGCGCTCCTCCCGCGCCGCCCCGAGCATCGTCGGAACGGGAGCTGCGGCTGCCGAAGGTGCGGCCTGACGCACGCCGGTCGCGCTAATCGCGCCGGTCGTGCTAACCGCACCGGTCGTGCTCACTGCGCCGGCCGCGCCGGAACCCGCACTCGAAGCCGCAGCCCGAGCCGCGTCCGCCGTCGCTGCGTCAGCGAGCATACGCTTTGCCTCCGGTGCGTCTCGTCGCTGCGCCTCGTTCCTTGACGCCGCGTCCCTTGACGGCGCGGGCCCGCTCTGCTCGCGCGCCGGAGTCGGCGCCGTGGCCGCCATCGCCGCCGAGCCCTGCGAATCCGCAACGGGTTCTGCGAGTTTCTTCGGCGCGTCACCCGCGGCGAAGCTCGAGGCCTCAGGCGGTGCATCGCGGAGGACAACCGCCGTCCCGATCACCACCACGAGCGCCGCCGCGGCGCGCCACGTCCACCACTCTGCACCGCGCGCCGGCCGGATCGCGCGCGACTCCGCCTGCGGCACGACACCCGCAGGCACATGGTCGAGCAATCCGACGATCCGCTCACTCGCCGCGATCAACCCGCGCGCCTCCGCCGCCGCTGCGGCCCACGCCGCGTCGTCGCGCACCAATTGTTCGATCCGTGCGGCTTCCGCGGCCGGCAACTCGCCGTCGAGCCACGCGTGGATGAGTCCTTCGTCCGGCGGTCCGTGATTCCTGTCAGGATGCGACATGCGCGTCCCCCGTGTTTCCAGTTCTTCCCGTGTTGGCATCGGCGAGACCGGACTTCCCGGTTCGCAGTGCATCAAACGTCTCCGCCAGGCGCCGGCGTGCGCGCGACAGCGTCGTTCCCACTGACGACTTCTCGATGCCGAGGATGCCGGCGATCTCGTCGTAGTCGAGTCCTTCGGCCTTGAGCAACAGGGCCTGCCGGTCGCGTTCGGCGATCGAGTCGAGCGCGCGGCGCGCCATCGCCATCTCGTGCGCACGCTCGGGCGTCATCTCCTCGCCGGTGTCCGGCCCGGACGATTCCCGTTCCCGCTCTTCCGCCGCCAACAACTGCAGGTGACTGCGCTGGCGGATCGACTTCCGGGCTTCGTCGCGCACCAGGTTGTTCGCCACGGCGAACAGCCATGAGCGTTCGTTCGATGTCGGCGGCTGCCGCAGCGCGCGCACAAAGGTCTCCTGCGCCACTTCTTCCGCCCAATCGCGGTCGCCGAGCCGCCTCGTCAGGTAACGCACGAGCGTTGCGTGGTAGGTCCTGAAGAGACGGTCGGCTTCCGCGGTCATCGGGCGCTGGCTACTCGCTCACCACTCGCGGGCGATCGCCGTGATCGCCGCTGCGTCGAGCGATGTTGCGCCATCGGGGGCGAGCACGAGCGTGACCGTGCGGCCATGGATGCGCACTCGGTCGCCGATGGCAAAGATCTCCTTGAGTTCCGGGACTTCCCGCATCAATGCAAAGTATGCGTCCGAGAACGGCTTGACCGTGACCGTGCGGCCGGCACCCTGCGCGCGCGAGTCGGTCCACACGCCGTTGTCGAGCCGGAACGTCCGCGAGCCGGCAAAACGCTGCGTGGATTCCTTCTCCTCGTTCTTGGCGACATCGGCAAGCGACTTGGCGGCGCGCTGGTCGGAGCTTTGGCGCGCGGCTTCAAACCGGGAGCGCTCGGCCAAGGCAGGTGCGGCGGCGACCGGCGCATTCGCCACCGTGCCCGTTCCGGCAACAGCGCCCATGACACTGGTACTGCTCGGTGCTGAACCCAGGTCGCGTCGTGCCACGCCGCCAGTGTTCACCTGCATGCCCGGCTCAACCACCAGGTAGGACGTAAGCTCGGTCGGGATGCCGAAGCGCTCGCCGAGCTGGCGGAGTTCACCATCGAGTTCCGGGTTGCCACCCGTGCGGCGGCGCTCGGCGCTCAGCCAACCGATGCGCTGCACGGCCCAGAGTCGCGCGACAAACGCGTTATCCGAGCGGTTGGAAGGGGCGTCCGCCCGGCTGGTCCACCGTACCGGGCCGTCCGGCCCGCGCCCTTCGACGGTGATCGCCGCGCCGGACCGGGCGCCGCTGTACCGTGCAAGCACCACCAGGTCCTGGCCTGCGAAGAGGTCCAGCGCGCCCTGTGGCTGCACGGCGTGCAGGCGCACGCCGTCCACACGAATCGTCAGGTCCGTGGCAACGGGCGCGGTCAGTCGCTCGGAGACCACGCTCACCGCGCGCTCCACCGATTCGTTCGGGCGCACGTAGCTCGCCGTGCCGCGGCCCTGCAGCGCGAGTTGTTCGAGTAGCTGCGCGTTGACGTCCGCGCCGATGCCGAAGGTGAACACGCGCCGTTCGCCGCGCCGGGAGGCCGCGTGCTCGGCGATTCGCGCCGGCTGGGTCTCGCCGACCGTCGGCGCGCCATCGGTGAGGAACAGCACGATGCCGATCCGCCCACGTGGTGTGTGGGCATCCAGCGCCGCGCTCAACGCGCCGTCAATGTTCGTACCGCCCGAGGCGCGCAGCCCGTCCACGAACTCGCGCGCGTCGCGGAGTCGGTCCGAGGTCGCGGCGCTCCATCCATCGCGGAAATCGCGCACGTCGCTCGAGAATGCGATGATGCGGAAGCGATCCGTCGGGGCGAGCGCCTCGAGGAACTGGCGGCCCGCGGCGCGCGCTTGCTCCATCTTCGTGCCCGACATCGAGCCCGACACATCCAGCACGAACGTCAGGTCGCGCGGGGTGGATGACTCCGGGCGCGCAGGCGGGGCGATGGTGATGAGCGCGTAGCCATCCTCGCCGCGCGGCCGGTGCGCGGTGAACGAAACGGTCGCCTCGCGCGCACGGCGTACGGGGACCAGGACAGTCATCGGTTCGATGGCGTTGGCCGCGCTCACCTGGATCATGTTCGGCCAGCGCGGACGCCCGAACTGCTCGGTGTTACGGAAGTCCCTGGACTCGAGGCGGTGCGTCGGCGAGTAGGCGTCGCCGAGTGTTTCGCCCGCAGCGTCGCGGGGGTAGCTGAGGTCGAAGCGGTCGCCATTGCGCGTTCCGCCGGCCCGGACGCGCCCGGGCCAGTCGAGTCGCAGGGCGTCGCCTTCGCGTTCGATGACCGCGCGGAAACGCACCACGACACGCTTCTCCTCGCCCGGTTGAATCGGGAAGATCCGCGTGCGGAGCAGGTCGTGGCCCATCCACTCGACCAGCGCGGGGTCCTTCAGCTTGCGCACAATCTCTTCATACACCGCGCGGGCCTTCTCGGCGCGCATCGTCTCGCCGGCGACCATTTCGCCGTTGATGGACAGCTCGAGTCCCTCGAACGCGGCGCCTTTCGGCAGCGGGAGCAGGTAGTCCACCTCGGCGGGGCGCCCGCCGCGGTTGATGTAGCGCTCGTCAATCTCGTAGCGCACGATCCGGCCATCGAGCGTCGCGGTCACCCGCGTCTGTGTGCGCTCGGCGGCGACATCAACGATTGGCATCGGCCGCGGGCAGCCGCGATCCCAGTCGCAGGGATTCGGAGGGCAGGGCGGGACGATGCACTGCACGGGTCGGCCCTGCGCAAACGCAAGACTCGCCGCGCTCGCCAGGGTGGCGGTCGCCGAGAGGGCAAGGAGCACCGCGGCTGCGAGGCCGTTGACCGCACCCCAGAAAGGCGCGGGACTGGGGCGCGGGCGAACAAGGATTCGGATCCACATGGGACGATCTCCGGCTTGGGTTGCCAAGGAGACGTCACAGTCCGAAAAACTTGCACACGGGCTATGGCTTCGCCCGGCGCCCCACGGCGGCTACCGTCCCCGGCGCATCCCCACGTGGAAGACCCGACCCGGCGCGCCGAACCGGATCACCTCTTCGTACCGCGCATTGAGCAGGTTCTCCACTCGCAGCGTCAGCGCCATGCTCGGCCGCCGCGGGATCAGGAGCGATAGGGCGAAATCCGCCCGCACGTAGGCCGGCAACTTCACCGCCGCAACCGGAAACGCGGCGAAATCCCGGTCCGTGCGCTCCCCAACTCGCGTCACGACGAGCCGCAGTTCATCGCTGGCGATCAGCGCGCGGGCGCCGCTCCCGGTGGCCTGGTTCCCCGGTGCCGCTCGCCAGCCCAGGCTCGCACTCGCCGTGTGGCGCGGCCGGCGCATGAGCGGGTCGCCGCGGCGGAAGCTCGCGCCGGTCGAGGTGTCGAACCCGGCGGCGGTCACGCGCGTGTCGAGGAACGTGTAGGAGCCGGTCAACGACGTCGTCGCCGTGGCGGCAGCGGTCGCGGTGAGTTCCACGCCATTCGCGCGTGCGCCGGCAACATTGAAGTAGTTCGGCGCGCCGGGCGAAGGCGCGGTGGACGAATACTGGATGATGTCGCGGAACTGCTGGCCGAACGCGGTCGCGACAAGCGCGAGGCGCCCTCCAGCTGTCGCCTGATCCAGCGTTACCTCGACGCTCTGCGCACGCTCGGGCTTGAGCCCGGGGTTCCCGGTGACGAAGCCGGTCGCGAAGTTCTCGAAGAACGACGGTGCCTTGAACGCGTTGCCCGCGCTCGCGCGGAGGCGCGTATGACGGCCCGCGATCCAGCCGAGCGACGCGCGCGTGGTGCCGAAGGCATCGAACGCGCTGCTCATGTCGCGACGCGCGCCGAGCGCGAACGACAGCCGCGGCGTCGCATCGCCGGCAAGCTGCGCGTACAGCCCCGTGGTGTGTCGCGCCGCTTCGAAGGCGCCGTCCGAGTCGCCGTACTCACTGAGCGACCGCGACGTGGACCGTTCGCGTTCGCGTGTGACGTCTGCACCGAGGCTCAGCGTACGGCGCGGCGCCAGCGCAACATTGGCGCGAAGCTCGCCGCGCCGCAGCGTGCGCGTCGCGCGCGAGTAGAACCCGTAGAACCCGAACGTGTCGGCAGGGAAGTCGGCGCCGTCATTGGTGCGCGGGTAGTACTCGTTCGACTGAAGCGCCCCGCGCAGCTCGACGCGGTTCGACACCCGTCGGCCCATATCAACCGAGGCCGTGAACCGATGATCCGATTGCTCGGCGTTGCTGTCCGCCACCGTACCGTCGTAGTCGGTCGGGTACTGGTACTGGCTGGCCGTCCAGCGCGCGGCGAACCGGAGATCGGTCCGGGTATCCGGCACGAGGGCCAACGATCCACTCAGTGCATCCGAGCGGAATCGGTTATTGAACGGGAGCACACCCTTGGTGCGATCCAGCGCGCCGTCGAGCGAGGCGCTCCACCGCTCGCGCGTCGTGGTGTAGCCCATCGCGCGCGAGGACGACCCGCGGGTGCCGCGAGTCATGGCGCTCCGCCAGCCGTCGCGAGCGCCCAGCCCCCGCGTGAAGATCTGGACTACGCCGCTGACGGCGTCCGAACCGTACAGCACGCTCGCCGGTCCCCGCACGATCTCGATGCGTTCGATGTTGGAGGCAGGAATCGTCGCCAGGTCCACGAACCCGCCGGCGTCGTTCACCGGGACGCCGTCCACGAGCACGCGCACATAGTTGCTGTTCCCGCCGCGCAGGAACAGCGAGGTCTGCGAACCGGTCGAGCCGCTGCCAACCAGGTGCACGCCCGCGACGGCGCGCAGCGCGTCGGGCAGACGCGTGACGCCGAGCATGCGCAGCGACTCGCCGGAGATGACAGTCGCTGAACCGAGCGGCGCCGCGAGGGGCGTCGTCAGGCGCAGGGCAGTGATCGTGGCCGGTGCGAGTGAATCCACCGAGGTTTGTGCCTCAGCCGTCGCTCCCACGACGACGGCGCTGGCGACCAGCAGATACCGGAAAAACATGAAGGCTCCTGGTCCCGGAGGACGGAGCCCGTAACGCGTCTCGGTGGTGGGCCGGAGCGCCCACTCAGCGTACGCGCCACCGGTCCTCCCCCGAGGATCCGAAAGTGTGGCGCGAGCGTGAGTCGTCTCCTGGCTTGGGACCGCTACACCTGCCTTCCCGACGCGGGTTGCGCGTCAGTGGCCTGCATTGGTGCAGCCTCTACTGTATTGCTGTCCCTCACAGTGGCGGGGCCGCGCCGGATTGTGTGATGCACCGGCTTCCGTGTCCCGCGCTCGCAAATCGATTGTGCGGGAAGCGTAATGGGCACGCGAGCCCGGCGCAAACCACTGGCGTGGCGGCGCGATCGCGCCGGCGCAGCTACTTGTCGAGTGGCGCGAGCGCGTCGAGCGTACCAGCCGCGGCGACGCCGGTCCGTACCAGCAGCAGGCCCTGCCGCGCTTCCTCGGTCAATCGCGCAATGCGTTCCTGCGCAGGCCCGACCTCCGCGCGTGCGCGAGCAAGCGCATCCGCCGCCGGGCCCGGACCGGCCTCCGCGATCGCCCTGTCCAGCTCACGTTCGCGCGCACGAAGCGCTTCGGCACGCTGCGCCAGCGTCAGCAATGCCGCCCGCAGCCGCTCGACATGTCGGCGCTCATGTCGTGCGACCTTCTGGCCCACTTCGCCAAGCAGCAGGTCCATCGCGGCTGCCGCGCCACGCGGCGCTTGCGTGACCGTTCCGGAGGTGGCGAGCCGGAACATCGCCGGGCCAAGCCAGCCCGCGAGCAGGCGCAGCGCAGGTGTCGGTTTCGCGTCATCGCTCACGGGACGGCTCGCGCCCCGGCGCATCGCGGCCCAGTAGGCCAGCGGCAGGATGCTGATGATGTTGACTGCGGTCGCGGCGAGGATGATCGCCAGTCCGGCGTTGCGCCCGATTGCGCGGGCCTCGCCCAGTTTCGTGAGCAGCAGGATCGCCCCGACGAATACGCCGGCCCCGATCGCGAACGACACGAGCGCGATCCAGCCGGCGCGCCGCACCGCTTCGGGCGACGGTGGCGCACCAAGCTGGCGGGCCTCCTCGGCCCGCGCCCGCGCGTCGAGCGCGATCGCCTCGCTGACGTCCACCCACCGGTAGCCGAGTGAGGCCAGCCGGCGCACGCGGAAAAACAGCGCGGCCGTCGAACCGGCGACCGTCGCCAGTCCCGCCGTGCTGACCGCAATGATTGACGGGAGTCCGACCTTTGCGGTGGCAAGGAGGATCGCCAGGATCACGGCCATGAAGCGAATGACGGCGCCGAGCTCACCGTCCGCCGCGCGAATGAAGTCGCGGAGGGGGGCCGGGATCTCACCGGCGACACCACCGGCGCCGCTCAGCTGCTCCGCCACCTCGCCGCCGGTCTGCGGTCGCGCGGATGGATCCTTGGCGAGCAGCTGGTCCACGACCTTGGCCAACGCGCCGGGCGTACCGGGACGAAGCGACGCCACCGGCGCGGGCACTTCGGTCAAGTGCTTGGTAAGCAGCACCTGCGCGCTGGTCGCCTCGAATGGGAGTCGGCCGGCCAGTGCCTGGTACGCCATCACGCCGAGCGAATAGAGGTCGCTGCGTCCGTCCACTTCCTCGCCCGCGGCCTGCTCGGGACTCATGTACGCCGCCGTACCGACCACATGCCCGACCTGCGTCAGGCGGGTCGCAGCCGGGCGACCGCCATCGCGCCCGCCGGCGGCGTCCAGCGCCCGCGCGATCCCGAAGTCCATCACGTACGCGCGACCCGTCCCTTGCTCGAGCAGCACGTTGTCCGGCTTGATGTCGCGGTGGACCACTCCGTTGCCGTGCGCGTAGGCCAGGGCCCACGCCGTCTGCTGCAGGATCGTCGTGACTTCGGCGGGCGCGAGGTTGCCCGCACGCGCGATGCGCTGCGCCAAGGACTCACCCGCGATGAACCCCATGACATAGAAGACCGCGTCCGGGTGTTCCTCGACGCTGTACACCGGGACGATGTTCGGGTGGGAAAGGCGTGCGGCCAGCCGCGCCTCGCGCAGGAACCGCTCCCGGAGCAGCGGCTCCGCGACGAGCTCCTGCGGCAGCAACTTGATCGCCACGCGCCGATCCAGCGACAGGTCCCGCGCGAGGTACACGATCCCCATGCCGCCGCGGCCGAGCTCGCGCTCGACCGTGTACCGGCCCTGTAGGCGCGCACGGAGGCGCGCGGAGTCGTGATCGGTGTCGGCAGTCACGGGCGGGAATGAAACGGCGTGCGGCGAATGGTACTTTCCGGGCGTGACTATTGCGACACCGGCCCGCGAACGCGCCCTGGCCGATTGGCTCCGCGCCCACGCGCCGGTCCTGATCGGGTTCAGCGGCGGCGTGGACTCATCGTACCTCGCCGCCGTTGCCGTGCGAACGCTGGGGGCCGCACAGGTGCTCGGCGTGATCGGGCGCAGCGAGTCGTACCCGCTCGCGCAGTGGGAAAACGCCCGGCGTGTTGCCGCGGCCATCGGGCTGGCGATCGAGGAAGTGCCGACCGACGAGCTCAGCGATCCGCGCTACGCGGCGAATCCATCGGATCGCTGCTACTTCTGCAAGCAGGAACTTTGGACGAAACTCCGCCCGATCGCCGAGCGTCATGGCTTCGTGAGCATCGTGGACGGCACGAACGCGGACGATGTGCGCGGGCACCGACCTGGCATGCGAGCCGCTGCGGAACTGGGCGTCGCGTCGCCCCTGGCGATCGTCGGGATGACGAAAGCCGAGATTCGCGAACGCTCGCAGGCCTCGGGCCTCGAGACCTGGGACCAGCCGTCCTCTCCATGCCTCAGCTCGCGGCTGCCGACGGGCGTCGCGGTCACGCCACTGCGCCTTGCCAGGGTAGGGAACGCCGAGGCGGCGCTGCGGGCGATCGGCGTGCGCGGCGACCTGCGGGTCCGGTATCACGGCAGCACCGCCCGCGTGGAAATGACCGAACCGCAACTCGCGGCGTGGCGCACGGGCGATGGTCGGCGCCGGTTGCGAGACGCTGTCACGAACGCCGGCTTCGACCGTGTTGAGCTCGACCTCCGCGGGTTTCGCTCCGGCATGGCGAACGCGGAGGCGAACGCCGAACTCCTCGACGTCTTGGAGGCCTGATGTTCGGCTGCCTGAGGCGCCTCATCCTCCTGTTCGTGCTCGTGTGCCTGGGCGCGGCGGCGTGGTTCACGCGCGATCGGTGGGAGCCGATCGTGCGCGAGAAGATCGGCGCGCGCCCGCGCGCGGTGGCCGCGCCACCGCAATGGGAGCCCGTGACGCCCGCCGGCGTGCAGGCCGTTTCGGCGGCCATCGCGACGTTCCGTCGCCCGAACGGCCCGGCTTTCCAGGGGGTGCGCGCCGGCGACTTCGCCGCGTTCGCGCTCTGGAACGTGCTTCGTGGCTGGAGCACGGGACCCGGCGGCATCGAAGCGCGCGCCGACTCCGATGCGCTGCTGCTGCGTGCGACGCTGCGCATCAGCGACCCGACCTTGCTCGACGCCGCTGGCCCGCTCGGCAACATGCTGAAGGGCGACCAGCCCATCGAGATTGAGGGCCGCGTGGTCGTGCTCGATGCAGGGCGCGCGGAGTACCGCGTGTCGCGCATGACCGCGGGGCAGTTGAAGCTGCCGTCTGCGGCGATCGGCGTGCTGCTCAAGCGCTGGGTCCCGGCGGGCAGCGCGACGTCCGCTCGCAATGCGTTCCCGCTCAACCTCGGTCCCGAGATCGCGGACGTGCGGATCCGCGCGGGTGAGGTCACGCTCTACACGGGGGCGCGATGAGCCGCCGGATCCTGGTCGTGGACGACGAGCAGGGGATCCGCGCCGCGCTCACGCAACTGCTCGAGTACGAGGGCTACGACGTGCGGACGGCGTTGGGCGGGACCGAGGCGCTGGCCGTTGCGGCCGATTGGAGGCCGCAGCTGATCTTCCTCGACGTGAAGATGGCCGGCATGGACGGCATCGAGACGCTGCGCCGCCTGCGCGAGCGCGATCCGGCCGCGACCGTCGTCATGATCAGCGGCCATGCCACGATCAAGACAGCCGTCGAAGCCACGCAGCTCGGCGCCTACGACATCCTTGAAAAGCCGCTCGACACCGATCGCATCCTCGTCACGCTCCGCAACGCGCTCGGCCGCGTTGACCTCAGTGAGGAGAACGCGAACCTTCGCGCACGGCTCGACCTGCGATTCGAGATCGTCGGCGAGTCCGGCGCGATCCGCGAGCTCATCGGGCAGATCGAGCGCGTGGCGTCCACGCCGGCGCGCGTGCTGATCACGGGCGAGAACGGCACGGGCAAGGAATTGGTGGCACGCGCCCTCCACAAGGGTTCCTCACGGGCCAAGAAGCCGTTCATCGAGGTCAACTGTGCGGCAATCCCGTCCGAGCTGATCGAAAGCGAACTGTTCGGGCACATGAAGGGCTCGTTCACGGGGGCGGTCGCCGACCGCCCGGGCAAGTTCGAGCAGGCCGACGGCGGTACGCTGTTCCTCGACGAGATCGGCGACATGTCGCTCGCCGCGCAGGCGAAGGTGCTGCGCGTGCTCCAGGAGGGAGAAGTCACGCGGATCGGTGGCGCGAAGCCGCGGCGCGTGGATGTGCGCGTGCTGGCGGCGACGAACAAGCGCCTCGAGGACGAGATCGCCGGCGGTCGGTTCCGCGAGGATCTTTTCTACCGGCTCAACGTGGTGCCGCTGCACGTACCGCCGCTGCGCGAGCGCCGGGCGGACATCCCGCTCCTCGTCCGCCACTTCCTCGCACAACTGGCGCAGGCCGGCGCGCCGACGACGGTCGTGGCCGAGGACGCGATGGCCCGCCTGTCCTCGCTCGACTGGCCCGGCAACGTGCGCGAACTGCGCAACACGATCGAGCGTCTCATGATCCTCGCGGCCGGGCCGCAGGTATCCGTCGCCGATGTGGACCGGTTGGCCGGCGCGCGCGTGCCCGATCCCGCCGGCGCGACCGCGAGTTACGCCGCCCGCACGTTCGAGGAGTTCAAGCTCGCCGCCGAGAAGTCGTTCCTCGTCGTCAAGCTGCGGGAACACGGGTGGAACGTCACCGAGACGGCGCGCGCGCTCGACATGCCCCGTTCGAACCTGTACAAGAAGATCGAACGGCATGGACTCGACCGGGAGCGTCAATGAGCGATCGCAACTGGGAAGCCGAGCTCAAGAAGATTGACCGGGCCATGGAGGGCGTGGCGGACGAAGCCATGTTCCCCACGAAGGGCGCAGCGCCGGCCGCCGCGAAGGCCGCGGCCGACTCGCAGCGAACCACGACGTCGCTGGGGGTGTTCGCGCGGCTGGCGCTCGCCGTGACACTCGGTATCGCGATCGGCTTCTGGCCCTACGCCGCCAAGTGCGGTTTCGGCCTCACGATGTACCTCGCGTCCGTCGCGATCGTCATCACTGCCGGCGTCTGGAGCGCGCTCTGGACTTGGCGGCACCGCTCGGCGAGGGAACACATGCTGTCGTTGCTGCTCGTGCTGTGGGGCCTGGTACTCGGCGCGCGCGACGTGCTGCCTCGCACCGGCTACGCGGTACCCACGGCGGATCATCCGGCTACCTGGACCTGTTCGTAACTCTATTCCCAAATGAAAACCTGGCAGAACTTCATCGGCGGGCAGTGGGTGGCGCCACGCAGCGGCCGTTACCGCGACAACGTGAATCCCGCGGATACGCGGGACGTGATCGGGCGTTTCCCCGACTCCAACTCGGACGACGTGAAGCTGGCGGTCGCGTCGGCCCTGCGGGGATTCGCGCTGTGGAAGCGCACGCCGGCGCCGGCGCGCGGCGATGTGCTGCGCCGCGTCGGGGACCTGCTTTCGCAGCGCAAGGAAGAGCTCGCCGACCTGATGACCCGCGAGATGGGGAAGCCGCTCGCCGAGACGCGCGGCGATGTGCAGGAAGGCATTGATACGGCGTATTACGCCGCGACCGAAGGCCGCCGCCTGTTCGGGCACACGGTGCCGAGCGAACTCGCGAGCAAGTGGGCGATGAGCTTCCGCCGCCCGATCGGTGTCGCAGGCCTGATCACGCCGTTCAACTTCCCGCTGGCGATCCCCACCTGGAAGGCGTTTCCGGCGCTCCTCTGCGGGAACGCCGTCGTCCTGAAGCCGGGCGAAGACGTCCCGCACACCGCGACCGTGCTCGTGGAGATCCTGCTCGCGGCCGGCCTGCCGCCGGAGGTGATCCAGCTGGTGCACGGGGGCGGCGAAGCGGGCGCGGCGCTCGTGTCGCACCCCGAGGTCGCGTTGGTCTCGTTCACCGGTTCGACCGAAACGGGCTCGCTGGTCGGCGAGACCTGCGGACGCATGCATAAGCGCCTGTCGCTCGAAATGGGCGGCAAGAACGCCATGATCGTGCTCGATGACGCGGACCTGGACCTCGCGCTCGACGGCCTCCTGTGGGGCGCGTTCGGGACCACCGGGCAACGCTGCACCGCGACCAGCCGGCTCATCGCGCAGGACGGCGTGCACGATGAGCTGGTGGCGATGCTCGTGAAGCGGGCCGGCGCGCTGAAGCTCGGCGACGGCCGCGCCGGCGGAACCGACGTCGGACCGCTCGTGAACGGCGACGCGGTCGCCAAGGTGGACCGGTACGTCGCCATCGGCGAGTCGGAGTGCGACCTCGCGCTCGGCGGGGGTCGCGCCAACGGCAGCGCCCTGGAGCACGGCTACTTCTACCAGCCGACAATCTTCACCAACGTCGCCGCGGGTTCGCGGCTCGAGCAGGAGGAGATCTTCGGCCCCGTGCTGTCGGTGGTGCGCGTGAAGGACGCCGACGAGGCGTTCCGCGTGAACAACGGGGTGCGATACGGGTTGTCGTCGTCGCTGTACACGCGCGATGTCGGCCTCGCGTTCCGCGCGCTCAACGAACTCGACAACGGCATCACCTACATCAATGCCCCCACGATCGGCGCCGAGGCGCACATGCCGTTCGGCGGCGTGAAGCAGACCGGGAACGGCCACCGGGAGGGCGGGTGGGAGGTGTTTGACTTCTACTCGGAAACCAAGGTCGGCTACGTGGACTACAGCGGCCGGCTGCAGCGCGCGCAGATCGACAACTACTGACCCGTACGCGTTGGCGGAAGTTCCCTTGCTGGCGTCCCCGCGCCGGGGTTAAATGAATGGGGTGACCGAACCCGCCGAATCCGTTCCCACGCCCGCCCAGCCCAACGCCGCGAATCCAGGCGACGCGGCAGCCGGCACCGGCGCGGACATCGGCGGCGGGGCAGCCGTTCCGCGCCGCGCGCTCTGGCGGCGTGTCGGGCGCGGGCTGTTCGAGTGGGCCAAGTCGGCGTCGCTCGCCGTCATCCTGTTCTTCGTCCTCCGCGCGTTCCTGGTCGAGGCCTTCAAGATCCCGAGCGGCTCGATGGAGCGCACGCTCCTCGTCGGCGACTTCCTGCTCGTGAACAAGCTCGTGTACGGCGCCGAAGTGCCGTTCACCGGCAAGCGCCTCCCGGCGTTCCGCACCCCGCAGCAGGGCGACATCCTGGTGTTCCAGTGGCCGAACGACCTCGAGAAGAACCTCGTGAAACGCCTCGTCGGCGTCCCCGGGGACACGCTGGCGATGCGGGGCGGTGTGCTCCTACGCAATGGCGTCGAGCAGGACGAGCCGTTCATCAAGCACGTTGAACCGAACTACGATCCCTCCAGCGTGGAATTCGATTGGCAAGGGAGCTTTTTGGTACGGACAGCAGGGGCCGCCCAGGCGTATCATGCAACGCGCGACAACTGGGGGCCGATCGTGGTACCGCCGCAACAGTATTTCGTGCTGGGCGACAACCGGGACAACTCGTACGACAGCCGCTACTGGGGCTTCGTGCCGGACTCGCTCGTGCGCGGGCGACCGCTGCTGGTGTACTACTCGTACGTCCCGGACAGCGCCGATGCGCTGGACTGGGTGAAGCGCGTGCGCTGGCATCGCCTCTTCAGTCGGATTGATTGAGATGTCGAGCGCTTCGCAACGGCGCCACCTCGCCTTCGAGGAGGGGTCGCTCGACCAATACCTGAAGGACATCAGCGCCTATCCGCTCATCACGAAGGAGCGCGAAGTCGAGCTGGCGCTGCGGATCCGGGAGGGGGACCAGGAAGCGCTCGATACGCTCGTGCGCTCGAACCTCCGCTTCGTCGTATCGGTCGCGAAGAAGTACCAGAACCAGGGCGTCTCGCTCAGCGACCTGATCAACGAGGGCAACCTCGGCCTCATTCGCGCGGCCCACAAGTTCGACGAAACCCGCGGCATCAAGTTCATCTCGTACGCCGTGTGGTGGATCAAGCAGGCCATCCTCCAGGCGCTCGCGGACCAGAGCCGGATCGTCCGGGTGCCCGTGAACCGCGCGGGCGCGCTGCACCGGATCGGCAAGCGGGCGAGCGCGCTCCTGCAGGAATACGGCCGCGAGGCGACGCCGGCGGAGATCGCCGACGGCATGGAGCTGACGGAAGAGGAAGTCCAGGAGACCATCGCGGTCACGCAGGCGCACATCTCGCTGGACGCGCCGATCTCGCCCGGTGAAGAGGCGACCCTGATTGACCACCTGCCGGACTCCACGCACGCCGGCCCGGACGAAGAACTGTTCGGGAAGGCCATGACGCAGTCGGTGCGCGAGGCCCTCGCCGGCCTCAAGGAACGCGAGGCCACCATCCTCACGATGTACTTCGGGCTCGACGGCAACGACGCCATGACCTTGGAGGACATCGGCGCCGCGCTCAACATCACCCGCGAACGCGTCCGCCAGATCAAGGAAAAGGCCCTCTCGCGGCTCCGGCACGTCTCGCGCGCCCGCGCACTGGAGTCGTTCCTCGGCTAGCTTGGCCCCATGGCCAAGGACGCATCTTTTGACGTCTCGACCGGCGTCAACCTGCAGGAAGTGGACAACGCGGTGAACCAGGCGACCAAGGAGGTCGCCCAGCGTTACGATTTCAAGGACGCCAAGGTCACCATCGAGTTCAAGCGTGCCGAGGGCGTCATCGCCCTCTCCGCCGACAGCGATATGCGCATGCGCGCCCTCTTCGACGTCGTCCAGGCGAAGCTGATCAAGCGTGGCGTGCCGGTGAAGAACCTCGATGTCGGCGAGGTCACGCCGGCCGGCGGCGACATCCTCAAGCGGACGGTCACGCTCAAGCAGGCCCTCGATTCCGATACTGCGAAGAAGGTCGCCGCGGCGGTCAAGGAACAGAAGTTCAAGAAGGTGACCTGCTCGATCCAGGCCGATCAGGTGCGCGTGTCCGCGCCGTCGCGCGACGAACTGCAGGCCGTCATCCAGTTCCTCCGCGCCAGCGATTACGGCGTCGAGTTGCAGTTCGGAAACTATCGGTGACCAAGCGCAGTCCCGGCGACCAGCCGACCTTCGCGCTCATCACGCTCGGCTGCGACAAGAACACCGTGGACTCCGAGCGCTACATCGGCGCGCTCGTCGAGCACGGCGCCGAGCATGTGCCGGACCCCAGGTCCGCCGACATCGTCATCGTGAACACCTGCGGCTTCATAGACGCCGCCAAGCAGGAGTCCATTGACGCAATCATCGGCGCGTCGAAGGCGAAGGCCCGGGGCAAGGTGGGCGCAGTCGTCGCGGTCGGCTGCATGGTCCAGCGGCATGAGGCGGAGCTGCGCGAGGCCATCCCCGAGGTGGACCTGCTCCTCGGCGCGGCCGAGTGCGATCAGCTGGTCCCCCGACTGATTGACCAGGGTTTGCTCGGCCCGAGCGAAGCCCTGCACCCGGGGACGCGCGTGTATGCCGGTTCGTCGCCGCACGTGCGGTACCTCAAGCTCAGCGAGGGCTGCGATCACGGCTGCGCGTTCTGCGCGATCCCGCTGATGCGTGGCCGACATCGCTCATTTGCGCTCGCGGATGTCGTCCGCGAAGCGCAGCTGCTCGAGCTGCAGGGCGCGCGCGAGGTGAACCTCGTCGCGCAGGACCTGGCGCATTACGGGCGCGATCGCCGCGACGGCGTCGGCTTGCCCGAGGCGCTCGAGGCGCTCGTCCGTGAGACGACGATCCCGTGGATCCGGCTCATGTACCTGTATTCGGCGGGCATTACGCCGCGCCTGCTCGAGGTCATTGCGCGCGAACCGCGGATCGTGCCGTACCTCGACATGCCAATCCAGCACGCATCGGATCCCGTGCTGAAGCGCATGCGCCGACCGGAGCGCCAGCAGACCATCCGCGACAAGGTGGCGCGTTTCCGCGCGGCCGTGCCCGGCGTCGCGATCCGAACGACGTGCATCGTCGGGTTCCCGGGCGAAACCGACGCCGATTTCACGCAACTGATCGACTTCCTGGAAGAGACGCGGTTCGACCGTGTTGGCGCGTTCACCTATTCGCCACAGGAAGGCACGCGCGCCGCCGAACTCGCGGACGACGTCCCGGATTCCGTGAAGGCCGAACGACTCGAGCACCTCACGTCGGTCCAGCGCGGGATCACCGAGTCGCGATATGAGGAACGTGTCGGCACGGTGGCGACGGCGCTCGCCGACGGCGGCCGCAAGGCGCGGCTGCCTTGGCAGGCGGACGACATTGACGGCATCACGACGCTCGACCGCGCACTCAAGCCGGGAACCCTCGCGACGGTCGAGGTCACGGGAACCGATGAGTACGACTTCACCGCCCGGGTGATCACGGTGCTGGCGGAACCGGTGGCGGCCGCCCCGAACCGCGCATTGCCGCTCGCACCCGTGGGCGCGTTCGGGCGGTGAATCGGCGTCACCTGCTGACGGTTGGCGCCGGCTCGGCGCTCCTCGCGGTCGCCGCCTGCGTCACACGACGGGTGCCGGACCCCGGGCCGCCGGTGATCAGCTTCCCGGAGACCGCGCGCAACGCGCGCGACTCGGCCGGCCGCGCGACGCGCCCGGGTGCCGAAGTCCCGCCGCGGCTCCCGCCCGATACCGCGCCTGACCGCGCCCGCGACGGCGACTACGATGTCCGCGTCGCGCTGGACCCGGCGACACCTGTCGCGGTGATCGGTTCGACCGGCGCGTGGCGACTGTTCGACTGGGACGGCTCGGTGCTGGTGAGAGGGCGCGCGGGCGAGGCGTGGACAATCGAGCGGCAGGGAAATCGCGTACGGGCCGTTTCGCGCAATCGCTCGGCGACGGCGTGGGTTACGGGTGGCTTGGTCGCGCGGACCGATGGGGCGGGCGCGCTCGTCACCGTCGGGGCAAGGCGCTATCGCGGGTCGGTGCGCGCGATCCCCACCGACTCCGGCATCGCGGTCGTGAATGTGCTTGCGGTGGAGGAATACCTGCGCGGTGTGGTCCCGCTCGAGATCGGCGTTGCGCGCCAGGCGAGCGACCAGGCCGCGGTGGAAGCGCAGGCGATCGCCGCGCGCAGTTACACGTGGGTGCGGCTTGCTGCGGCGGGGCGCGGCGGCAGCAGGGCCGCGCATTACGACATGCTGGCGGGTGTGGGCGACCAGGTGTACGGCGGCGCCGATGCCGAGCGTGCCGACACCGATCGCGCGATCCGGGCAACGGTCGGCCTCACGCTCAAGTTCGGTGGCCGGGTCGTGGATGCGCCGTATTCATCGGCCTGCGGCGGGTCCACCGCGGCGCCGGATGAAGTCTGGCGGACCGGCGCCTCGACGTACCTCCGCCGCGTGAGCGACCGCATTCCGGGCGCGGCGGACCGCTACTACTGCGACATCGCACCGCGATTCTCCTGGACGCGCACATTCACCGGCGCGGAGCTGGAATCCGCGGTGCGGGCGTATCTCCACCAGTATTCGAGCGCGCCGCAGGGCGGGGCAGGCCGCGTGCGGGGTATCTCAATAGATGCGCGCACACCGAGCGGGCGAGTCGCCGCCACCTCGTTCGTGACCGAACGCGGGACGTACACGGTCCGCGCCAACGATGTGCGGTCGGTACTGCGCGCGCCCGGTGGTGAGATCCTGAACAGCACGTATTTTTCGTTGCAGACCGAGGTCGGACGCGATGGCACGCTGCAGCGCGTCGTCCTCACGGGCAACGGCTACGGGCACGGCGTCGGCATGTGCCAGTGGGGCGCGATCGGCCGCGCCCGCGCCGGCCAGACCGCCCGCGCTATCCTCGCCGCGTATTTCCCGGGCACGACCGTCGGCCCTGCGCAGTGATCCCGTGACCGCCCAACGACGCCTCCTCGCTGTCCTCCTCTGCCTCGCGCTGGGCCGCCCCGGTTCCGCGCAGGCGAGTCCGCAGGCACCCATGCCCGCGCGAGTGCCTTCAAGCGTGCCCGCCGAGGATTCCGTCCGCGTCTCGGTGCTCACGTTCGGGCCGGGCGAAATGCTGTTCGATCGCTTCGGGCACATGGCGATCCGTGTGCGCGATTCCCGCACTGGGCTCGATTCGGCGTACAACTGGGGCATGTACGACTTCAACTCGCCGAACTTCATCGGGCGCTTCCTGACCGGCGAGACGCAGTACTGGATGGCGGGTTTCCCGACCGCGCTGTTCGTTGACTACTACCGCCGAGCCGAACGCTCCGTGTGGGAACAGGACCTCGCGCTCGATCGCGTGACGGCCGACTCGCTCGTGGCGTTCCTCCGCTGGAACGCGCAACCGGCCAACAAGTTCTATCGCTACGACTACTACCTCGACAACTGTGCGACGCGCGTGCGCGACGTGCTCGACCAGATACTCGGCGGCGGGCTGAAGGCACAGATCACCGGCCCCGGCGACGGACGGACCTGGCGCGATGAAACGCTGCGGCTCGCGGCGGCGTTTCCGTCCATCGGGCTCGGCATGACCTTCGCTCTGGGGCGTCCCGCGGATGTCCCGCTTACCAAGTGGGAGATGGCCTTCATCCCCATGCACCTGCGCGACCAGCTCCGCAGCGTGCGGGTGGGAGAAGGCACAGGGGCGCGGCCGCTCGTGGTCGCCGAGCGCGCGCTGGTCGAGAACGACAAGTACAAGGAACAGGCGCACTTCGCGCGCTCGCGGTTCGAGCAGTTCGGTCCGTTCAACAACTTCCTGGTCTTGCTTTACCTGCTGGGCTTTGCCGCCGTTGGCCTGGGCGCATTGCGCCCGCGCCCGTGGGCGAGGTGGGGGTCCGCCGTGCTCATTTCCGGCTGGCACCTCTTCGCCGGGCTCGCCGGCACACTCGTGCTGCTCGCCGGCACCATGACACGCCACACCTTCATGGCGCAGAACCCCTCTGTGTTGCTCGGCACCCCCGTGTCACTGTTGTTGGTCCTACTCATTCCGCTCGCATTCCGCAGGAACGCCTCGGAGCGCACGCGGAAGGCCGCCACCGCGGCCGCCGTGTTTGCCGCGATCGCCGCGCTCTCCACGTTCGGCTTCGCGCTCGCCGGGCTTGGCACCAGCGGCATTGCCGCCGTGGTGGTCGGGACCATCATGCACGTCGCGGTTTTGCTCGCCACCATGCTGCACATCCACTACCGGCAGCCCGCATGACCGCCGCATGACCACGGTCGGCATTGACGTCGGCGGCACGTACACCGACCTCGCAGCCATCGGCAGCGATGGCCGCGTCACCACGCGGAAGGTGCTGAGCACGCCGCGTGACCAGAGCGAGGGTGTCGCGGCGTCACTCGATGCGCTCGGCTCGGCGAAGGCCGAAGTCACCCGCATCGCGCATGGGACAACGGTGGTGACGAACCTGCTGCTCGAGCGCACAGGCGCGCGCGTCGCGCTCTGCGCCACTGCCGACGCCGCCGACCTCCTCGAGCTGCGCCGCCAGGAGCGAGCGGGACTCTACGACCTGTCGCGCCAGCATCCCGCGCCGCTCGCTGCACAGGCCGATGTCATTCCCGTAAACGAGCGCATCGGCCCCGAGGGCATTCGCGCGCCACTGACACCGGAAGAGTGCACGCGAGTCGCCGAGGCCATTGCGGCCGTGGCACCGGATATCGTGGTGGTCTCGCTGCTGCACGCCTACGCGAACCGCGCACACGAGCAACAGCTCGCCGCGGCGATCGCGCGGCGGAATCCCAAGGTGGACGTCGTGTGCGGTGGCGATGTGCTCCCCGAGATCCGCGAGTACGAACGCACGACCACGGCGGTCGCCGAAGGCTACGCGCGGCCCCGCGTGCGTACGTACCTGAGTCACCTCACGTCGCGCCTTGCTGAACGTGGGCTGCCGGCGCCCGGCGTGATGACCAGTGGCGGCGGCATGCTTCCCGCCGACGCGGCCGCCACACGTGCGGCGTCGCTTGCGCTCTCTGGCCCTGCCGGGGGCGTGGTGGGCACGGCTGCCGTCCTCCGCGCACTGGGGATCGCCGATGCGCTCGCGATTGACATCGGCGGCACCAGCGCCGATGCCGGCCTCGTGCTCGGCGGCCAACCGCTGGTCGAGCCCGGCGGTTCCGTTGCGGGTGTGCCGATCTCGCTCCCGCGCGTGCTGGTCGAGACGGTGAGCGCCGGCGGCGGGAGCATCGCCTGGATAGACGACGGCGGCGCGCTGCGCGTCGGCCCGCGCAGCGCGGGCGCCGTTCCGGGTCCGGTCGCGTTTGGGCGCGGCGGTACCGAGCCCACGGTGACCGACGCCCACATCGTGCTCGGCCGGCTCGATGCCGCCACGCTCTCAGGCGGCGTGACGCTGCAGCCGGAGGCGGCGCGAGCCGCCGTTGCCGCGCTCGCCAGGAAGCTCGGCGCCACGCCCGAACGCACGGCCGCGGCGATCATCGCCATCGCGGATGCCTCGATGGCGCGCGCGCTGCGGCGCGTGAGCGTCGAACGCGGCATTGACCCGCGTCGCTGCGCGCTCGTCGGCTTTGGGGGCGGTGGTCCGCTCCACGCGTGCGGGCTCGCCGAGTTGCTTGGCATGACCCGCGTGATCGTGCCGCCGCACGCCGGTGTGCTGAGCGCGCTGGGCTTGGCGATCGCGCCGGAACGCCGCGAGGCGGCGACCAGCGTCATGCGCGCCGCCGGGTCGCTCGCGCGGCGCGATCTTGACCGCCTCGTCGCCGACCTCGCGCAGCGCGCGGCCTCCGCAATGGGCAAGCATCGCGTCGAGGCGCGCGCGCGTGTGCGCTACGAAGGGCAGGGGTACGAACTCGATGTTCCCGTGAAGCGGGGCGACAGTGGCGATGCCATCGCGCGCCGTTTTGCCACGGTTCACAACGCCCGCTACGGATTCACGATGACGCGTGATGTGGAAGTCGTCGCCATGCGCGTGGCGGCGATCGGCCCGGAAACGCGCGTGAAGTTCGGCCCGCGTGCCGCGCCGCGGAAAGCGAAAGCCGCTGCGGGCACGAGGCAGCCGAAGCAGCGGCCAGCTGTTCGCGGCCCGCACGTGGTCACGCTCGACGATGCGACCATGGTCGTCTCGCGCGGCTGGACGGCGACCCCGCTGCCGATCGGCGGCTGGATGGTCGAGCGCACATGACTCGCAAGTCATTCGATCCACTCGCACTCTCGGTCATGTCCAACGCGGTCGCCATGATCGCTGAGGAGATGGGGACCGTGCTCGAGCGCGGGTCGCTGTCGCCGAACATCCGCGAGCGGCGCGATGCATCGTCGGCGATCTTCGATGCGTCGGGCCGGATGATCGCCCAGGCCGCGCACATCCCGGTGCACCTCGGCGCGATGCCGGAGTCCGTGCGCGCCGTCATCGCGCGAAAGCCGCAGCCGGGCGATCTCTTCCTGCTCAACAGCCCGTTCGACGGCGGTTCGCACCTCCCCGACCTCACCATGGTTGAGGCGATCTCCTCAGTCCCAACTCGAACGCGTGCCGCGCAACGCGGAACGCGAACCGTTAGTAGCCGTTCAATCATCGGCTTCTCCGCCGTCCGCGCCCACCACGCCGACGTCGGCGGCATGAGCCCCGGTTCGATGCCGCAGGGTGCGTCCGAACTCGTGCAGGAAGGCATCCACCTGCCGCCCGTGCGCCTCGCGCCCGGTGGCGTGCTCGATGAGGCGCTGCTCGAGTTGATCCTCGCGAACGTGCGAACGCCGGCCGAGCGGCGCGGCGACCTCGACGCCCAGCGCGGCGGCTGCGCTGCCGGCGCG